>Ga0070737_10006090_pt1 | contig 11191 bp, 9 predicted proteins | sample Coa_R1_10_FD_66438 | JGI IMG/M metagenome (GOLD analysis project Ga0070737, IMG submission 66438) | Surface soil microbial communities from Centralia Pennsylvania, which are recovering from an underground coalmine fire - Coalmine... | ecosystem: Environmental > Terrestrial > Soil > Unclassified ...
AGCATCCTGGAGTGAGATAGAGATTGCTCCTATTTCACCCAGGGTGCTTTCAGGCCACTTCATTTTCCATAAGCAACAAAGGTTGAGCTAAGGCCAGTTCGGCTTAGGGAACTCAGGATTCTCCTGCGCAGCAGAGGTTGGATACACAGGGATCAACTGCCCTTGCTGCCACTGGAACAGGAACGGCACGGCATCTGCATTTGACCCATCAGGGTTAAACTGCACTGGCCCCTGAATCGTCTGAAAAGCATCCGAACGCAGCTCGGCTATAAGTTTGGCCTGGTTAAGGCTCTGGATTTTCTCGACGGCTTGCTGCACCACCTGCATAGTAGCCCAGGCTTGCACGGCATCCCCGTTGATATCGTCAGCGGTTCCGCCGAATTTGGCAATATAAGCCTGCTCAAAGGCTTGCTCGCCAAACGATTGGATCCCCGCGTACCAACCGCCATTAGGAACGAAGATGCCCTCGGCGACATTGACGCCGCCAATAGGGCCGGTAAATTGCGTGCCCTGGTCGGGGCCAGATACCTCAACCAGTATCTGGGGATTGTAATGATCATGGCGAAAACGTTGCACAAATTCAATAGCATCACTCGTTACAGTACCCAGGACAACGATTTGAGCATGGGTTGCGGCAATCTGGTCAGCATACCTGTCCCAGTACTGCGTACTGGTATTATTAGGATTGTAGTCCGGAGGGTCATACACAGTAGTAATCCCTCCCTTGCTCAGCGCATTGAGAGCATTATGGACAATCGGGCTGAGATATGGATCAGCCTCGGTCGCGTAAGCGGCGGTTGTGGGGCGCTTGCCAGGGGGAAGCGACAGCACAAAATTTGCAAAGCTGCCCAGAGTGTTAGCCGCTGGCAGCGAAACTCCGAAGAGATTCTTTAACCTTGCACCTGCTTGATAGACAATCGGAGCCGTCCCACTCCCCTCCACGAGGGCATACCCGTAGAGATGAGCAGCCATTGCCGCCTCGACCGAGAATTGATCGGCAAAAGGGCCGACCACCAGGTCATCGTGGTGGCTGGCAATCAGCGTTTTATAGTCGTTATAGGTCGTATTATAGTCTGTACGATTGTCTAAAATATCAAATTGAACGGGACGACCAAGCAAGCCCCCATGAGTGTTGATGTAATCCTGCCACAGCAAATAGCCCTGCCTGGTGGCTATTCCGTCCTGAGAAAAAGAGCCTGTGAGAGAGAGGGCAGTGCCAATCCTAATAGGCGTGCCCGTCACGATACCTCCAGCGGCCGTCGCGGTACAACCACTTAGAACACCAAGGATCAACGCCATTAACGCAAGAACTGAGATAACTTGTGCAGGAAAGGTACGCCAGGGGTGGTTCTTCAGCATACATCTCCTCCTTCTTTCTTTGGCAATAGTAACGCGCAGCTTCAGAGTGATGACAACCTGTTGATGCGCTGCTTTCTCATCGTCAAGTGGTAACCTTCTCAAAAACTCGGTATCGGACTTATTCTATGCAGTCAGCGTCAGAAGTCAATCTTTTTATTGAAGATTAGTCAAAAAGTTCCAGCTTAATCGAAATCAGGTATGAGATAAATTGTTAGAACTCCTCTTCACATAGTGCGATAAAGCACAGGACTTTTGGGTAGGATACCTTGCGTTCAGGTTCTATCCCCGCTACAGTAATCAAAAGGGGAATTAGCATTCGGGTCAATAATTTGATCCTGTTTCACAGAAAGAGGCTATCTACCCCAAGTGGATACATTATATGGGGAGGCGGGATGGCCTCTTCTGCAATTGGTATATGTGGCAAAGGAGTTTCATACCATTTCTTCTCCGCAGATAGGTGAAAGCATCTTCTGCTTGTTACCATGACTCATCAAAAATACCGCAGCTTTGAGGGAGAGACCGAAGCTGCTGCTTGTGTTGCCAAGCAAAAAGGAGGTAGGTTTGTCACAGCGTCTTTTTTCTGTCAGTATTGATAAATTTATCTACATCATCGGAGCATTGATTATCCTCATGGCGGGATTGAGTGCCTGTAGTTCGTCGGGATCTACAACAGGCAGTACTCCACCCCCTATCCCCGCCGGGCCGATCACCATTGGTGCCTCGCTTCCTCTGACCGGGGATTTTTCATCTGATGGCCAGGCGACCGAGCAGGGATACCAGCTCTGGGTTGACAACATAAACAAGAGCGGAGGTATTTTTGGCCACCAGGTAAAACTCGACATTCTAGATGATGGCACTAAGCTGAACCAGACAACCACCAACTACCAGACACTCATCAACGTCCATCATGATGAACTGGTTGTGGGACCTTTTGCCGATGATTTCTCGGTTGCGGCGGCCCGTGTCGCCGCTCGCTATGGGTATGCTCTCGTTGAAGGTTCGGGGACAGCACCCGTTGTGTTCCAGGCCCACTTGCATAACCTCTTCTCTGTTTCGCTAGCTGCGCAGAATACACTGAATACCTTTACGACGTGGCTCCTCTCCCTGCCAGCATCCGTGCGCCCTAAAACGGCGGTCTACGCAACCGAGCAAGACCCCTACCTGCAACCGATCGTCGAGACGGCTAAGAGTCAACTAGAAAAAGGGGGAATACGGACGGCAATCGACGAGATTACCTATCCATCGGAGACGACGGACTGGAACCCGATTGCCGACAAGATCATCGCTGCCAATCCCGATGTCGTGGTGCTCGGCACCGTCACCAATGATGCTGTCGCTTTCGTGCAGCGTTTCAAACAGGAGCACTTTAATCCCAAGGTGATGGTTGAAGTATCGGGGCCCGACCAGGGCACGCAATTCACCGACCCCATCGGCGGGGCGAACGTTGCCGAGGGTATTATCGTTCCTAACGGTGGCTGGTATCCGGGGCTCTCGACCTACCAAAACAAGCAATTCCAGCAACAGTATATTGCTAAATTCGGCGGAAACGCTGCCGGAATCAATGGAGACGCTGTACAGGCGTACTCAGTCCTGCAAGTGCTGTTGCAGGCGATTGAGAAAGCCCATAGCATCGATAACGCCACGCTGATTCAGGTCTTGCACTCGAATACGTTCCAAAGCCTGCAAGGACCGGTCAGGTTCAATAGCGACGGCGAGAATCTCCTGGCAACCGCTTATCTTTTCCAATGGCAGAAGGGCAATCTCATCCCAGTGTACCCACCAGCGAATGCCCAGGGTACTCCAGAGTATCCCAAACCGAACTGGCCATCTTGATCTCAGGCACAGTTATAAGCTGCTCGTATGCTGTTTATCCAATAAGGAAGAGGGAATGAAGCTTATCCTCGAAGCAGTCGTGAACGGGTTACTGATGGGCGGGGTTTACGCGCTTATGGCATCCGGGCTTACTCTGGTCTACGGTGTCATGGAGGTCGTAAACATCGCTCAGGGAATCTTTGTAGTCGCAGGTGCGTACCTCAGCTACACCCTGCAGCAGCGCCTGCACCTGGATCTCTTTCTGGGGCTACTTGTAACCGTCCCAATCATGTTTGTCCTGGGGTTGTTTATTGAATGGGCCATGCTGCGCCGGTTGAAACGGGATCGTATTGTGCTTTCGGTCCTGGTGACGTTCGCACTTACCCTGGTAATTGAGGGAGTGCTTGGCCTGATCTACGGAGCGAGTCTGGTGTACCTGCATGCCTGGTACATCAGCAACTCGTTCCAGATCTTCGGTTTCTATATCTCGTACATCTACGTCTTTGCCTTCCTGCTGAGCACACTTCTGCTGGGCGCTCTGTACCTGCTCGTCTATCGCACGACGTTCGGTTTCAGCTTGCGCGCCTCCATGCAGAATCGCGCAGCGGCTCTGCTGGTGGGCATCGATGTAGAGCAGGTGCAGGCAATCACCTTTGGAATCGGTGTTTCCCTTGCCGCCGCGGGAGGTATGGCCTTTGGGGCAACCAATGTCTTTAACGCGAACAGTTCGTTTGACCTGATTACGCGCCTGCTGGTGATCATTGTCCTGGGAGGAATGGGCAGCCTATGGGGCGCGCTGATTGCCTCGCTTCTGATGCTGGTTATCGGAGATGTGACAGCGGTTGTCTGGTCCCCTATCTGGTCAAACACCATGTTTTTTGTCCTGCTCATTGCGCTCCTACTGGCGCGTCCACAAGGGCTTTTTGGGCAACGGGAAGGAAGGAAGCAATGAAACAGGCATGGACGCTCGCTCTACTTGTCGTGGGACTGGCCGTCCTGGCCGTTTTCCCGTTTGTTTCCCCCAACCAGGCTGTTACCACAGTGGCGATATATACCCTGCTTTTCGCAATTGCGGCAATGGCATGGAATTTGTTTTCGGGCTACACGGGCTACATTTCCCTGGGTCATGCCGCCTATGCGGGCATCGGTTCCTACGCCCTGGCTATCATGTGCCAGGATTGGAACATTGCCGGTGGATATACCCCCTTCCTCCTGGTACCAGTAGCGGGGCTGATAGCTGGAGTATTCGCTCTACCTCTTGGCTGGATAGCCATGCGAGTGCGGCAACACGCGTTTGTGGTGGTTACGCTGGCGATCTTTAACGTTTTTCAACTGCTGGCTTTTAACCTGGAACCTATCACTAACGGGTCCGCTGGAATGTTCCTACCCAATCCTCCGTGGGGCGCTTATTTCTTCAATATCCCGTTTTATTATGCCGCGTCTATCCTCCTGCTCGTAACTCTCCTCATCTCCTGGTGGATACGCCATTCCAAGTTTGGTCTAGGGCTGCTGGCGATCCGCGACGACGAGGACCGGGCCGCGGGGCTAGGGGTGAAGACCGGTGCTTTCAAGCTCTCGGCCTATCTAATCTCAGCGGTGATTGTCGGAATGGCAGGCGCTCTGACGGTATATTTCGTCGGGACCGTCTATCCTGAATACGCCTTCGATCCTTCCTACGACGTTACACTCATTGTGATGGTCTATCTCGGCGGATCGGCAACCATCTCCGGACCACTTCTTGGAGCGCTCCTGCTTGAACCCGCGAGAAACTTTCTGGACTTACAATTTAACAATCCTTACCTGGATCTTGTAATTTTCGGCGGTCTCTTCCTGATGATCATCCTCTTCCTTCCAGAAGGGGTAATATCGGGTCTGCGCAAATGGTGGGAAGGTCGGATAGCCGTCCAGAAAAGCACGCTTCTCTCTCCTCCCGATTTGCCAGATGCGGGCAGTCAACCATCTGCGGTACTGGCAGATAGCAGAGAGAAAAGCGGGTGATGAGTGTGTTATAATCCTGACACGCAGCAAGCAAGAAAGATGGCGACCTTTTATGATTGACCTTGCCGCCGCCGAATTGGACATGGACCCGGCGGACGTTCGGCGCAAGAATTTTATTCCATCCGAACAGGTCTCCTCCTTCATCACTGCTACCGGCGTTACGCTGGAGGCTGCTCATCGAGCAACGAGGCGGATCACTCGAACATATCGAGAAAGCTGAACGGCGAGCTTCCTGGGTCACGGCCATCAGCCTGTTTAGTCTGGCGGTCTACATTGTTGGCGACAGCGCATTCTCATTCGTCACGAGAACAAAGCCAGAGTCTTCTTGGTGGGGCGTTGGCTTGGCTGTGGCCGCTGCCGTCGTGATGCCGTTGTTGTGGCAAGGCCCACGACATGCGCAATGAGCTACGTGCAAGGAATCGGACGGAAAGCTCCAGGACGCGCGGTGAACCAGAGGAATCAGTTCGAGGGAGAGGGCATTGGAGAAGAACCGAGTCGTTCCATAGCCTGGCGAATGGAGCGAGCGAGTTCGGCCATTTCTTCATCTGGAAGAGCGAGCACCCCTTTTAAAGTACTCTGAAGCTAGCTATTGTTGTATAATACTTTCGAGGCATGCAATTAGTCTCTAGGAGGCTTTCCTAGGAAGTCTGAGATATGAAAAAGGATTTTCACATTATGAACAAAATTCAGGTATCCTATCCGTTGGTTGCGGTCATCTCATTTCTCGCAGTTATTGTTACGCTTTTCTTTGCTGCAACCGATAGTAAAAACACTCCAGGCTTCTCAGCTGGTGCCATCTTTTTTGCCCTCGTCTGTGCTTTCGGAGCCTACCGGTTTGTAAAAGAACGAAGGACTCTCTGAGAATCCTTTGACCTCATTTCAGTGGATTAGGAAAGCTGTGTATGAGTATGCTGAGGCAAAAAGTCATTCTAGACGGAGAGTCGAAAGCAGCTTTTTGGTCGGGTACATAGCCAATGCCGGCAGCAGCGCGAATATCTCATCTCCGAATCAGAATCGCGACGCTCTCAATATGCGCCGTTTGCGGGAACATGTCCAATGGCTGAACCGAGCAGAGGTGATACGCGGCGTATTCGTGACAAAGCGTGTTCAGGTCTCGTGCCAGCGTTGAGGGGTCGCAGGAGACGTAGACGATGCGCCTGACAGAGTTACGCGCCAGGGCAGCGAGCACCGGAAGCTGGCAGCCGGCGCGAGGAGGATCGATTACCAGTCCGTCGAGCCGTTCAGAGAGAGTAGGCAGCAAATCTTCAACCTTGCCTTGCAGGATTTCTACATTCTCGGATGCGCGCAGGTTCCAGCGCGCATCCTTGATCGAGCTGGCCGATTCCTCAATCGCGATTACTTTTACAGCCCGGCGGGCCAGCAGCAAGGCAAAGGTGCCAACTCCGCAATAGGCATCCAGCACGGTAACGGGCTGCTCTTTGGCCGGCTCGGCCTCGACCTGTCCGGGCGGGAAAAGGCCATCCAGCACCATTTGCGCCATCTTCTCTGCCTGGGCCGTGTTGGTCTGGAAAAACGAACTGGGCCGAATGCGGAACGTCTCGCCACGCAATTGCTCATCCATCGTTTCCTCGCGCACCTCCAGACCCGCGTTCGCGAGTTCCGCGACGATTTCGGCAGGCTGCCGGGGCTGAATGAGCATCTGGCGAGTCGCGGAGCCGCAACGCACCAGGATCTGCGGGCGCGGATTGACTTGCCGACTGAAAACGGCCAGCGCGGTATTGATAGCTTCATGCGCGATTGGGCAATTGCTCAGCGGTAGCACACGATGGGTGCCGCGCGCCGTCAAGCCGGGCTGCCCCTCGCGATTGACCGAAAAGCGCATGTGATTGCGATAATGCCAGGGGTCGTCGCAGGCCACGGTATCAAGCACGGGCGGCTGCTCAAACTTGCCTATGTCTCGCAGGAGTTCCCGCACCGTTTCGCGTTTCCACTCTAGCTGGGCGCTATACTGAAGATGCTGGAACTGACAGCCGCCGCACACGCCGAAGACAGGACAACGCGCCTGGACACGCAGCGGTGACGGTTCGTGAATCTCGGTAATCTGCACACGGCGCGGGTAGGGTTTCCAATGCCGTTTGCGGCGTTTGGGCAGCGCAGGCAAAGGCTCCACGGCAATCGTCACGCGCTCACCTGGCAGGCCAGCGGGCACGTGAAGCACCGTTGTATGCACTTCACCATCTGGGCCTGGCTCACTGATTTCGGCCGTGGCCAGGCCCTCGCGGGTCAGTTCGCCCAGAGTCACGGTATGATACGCCAGTGGGCGCTCGTCTCGCATCATTTCCTCTTCAAGAGCTCGCGGATAGCCTGCACGATCTCCAGTTCAGGGTTGATACGCTCGGCCTCCTGCACATATTCCAGCGCGCGACGACGGTCTCCCTTCTCAATATAGACCATGGCCATGAGCGCACGCAGGTGCGCCGAATAAGGGATATTGCGAATACCTTGAGCAAGCACGTCGCGAGCTTTATCAAGCTCTCGCTGGTCAAGGTAGAGAGCGCTCAGCTCCGAATATGCACGCACGTCCGTCGGCCCCTCCTCGATCGCGCGTTTAAAGGAAATCTCGGCCTCGGGGGCGTTCTCCTGGCTGCGCTGGACAAAGCCCAGGGTTGTCCAGAGCTGAGGATATTGAGGGTTGATCTCGGCCAAGCGCTCCAGATAGCCCTGCGCCTCTGCAAAACGCTCACGCGCCATAGCAAGGTTGGCAAGATCAAACTCCACCTGGGTCTGTATATCGCGTTCCTGGGCGAAGCCACGGGCAGCTAGAAGCAACTTCTCAGCCTCGTCATACTCTTCTTTCCCAAGCAGCAGTTCAGCCACCAGCAGGTATCCCAGCGCATCGCCTTCGCTCAGCGTTTCGCGCAATGTGGCCTCACCCTGATTGGCAAAACGCTCGGCCCGCTCGCTCAATCCCAGCGAATCGAAACGCTCTGCTAGAGCAATATAGAGTGCCCCAAGGCGCTGCAGAGCCGTCTTATGATCGAGGTCGCCGGGGAAGCGCTTCACCAGTTCTTCAGCATAGACAGCCGCACGCTCTACCGCCCGGATACCCATCGCACGCCCGTAGGCATCCTCGTAGATCGCCTTATCCAGCGAATTCTTTACCAGCAGCGCATCATCAAACGAGAGGGTTTTCCAGGTGCGCCAGAGCAGTTCTTCGTAATACTGCTGAGCATCAGGGTCGTTCGGCTGGTGCTCGCGCACAATCTTCTGGATAGCTTCGTCATGCTCTTGCAGGCGTTTACGCAGTTCTTCCAGCGGCAGCCCCTGGATCGTCGCGCCTTCGTCCTTGATGCGCGCGATGCGCCACTCGCCATTTTCCTGTTCCAGGCTGAAAATCGTCCAGAACCAGTGGCGGCCGGTCTCTTTATAAACCGCCGTGCCCATAGGCATTTCCGGCAGCGTCCCGCTTAGTTGCGTCTCGGTCAGTTCCAGCGACCAGCCCAGTTCAATCTCTTTCGGCCCGTTTGCCCGCGTGCTGAGCACGGAGGTCGGCAACCAGAGCGCCGACGCCTGCGGCTCTCGCTCGCGTAAGAAGTAGACTTCAAAACGCGCAGGGTGGGCCTCGTCGGCCCATTTGCGGCGCATCTCAATCCATTCGTCGCGTCCGCGCCCCTCCAGCAAGGGGCTATTCCGCGTGAGCAGATCATAACAGAGACCATAATCACCCATCGACCAGCCGCCGGTAAAATTGGCCGCGACCATATCTGGTTCCAGACCGCGACTGATAAATGTCTGGCCATGGTCCTCACCAGTCTCGTCGGCATGGAGTACCAGCCGCTGGATCAGCGGGAGATTCTGGCGAAAATCCTTGTGCGGCTCTGTCTTGCGCCAGCGATTGACATCCAGAGCTTCGTTGAGCAGGCGGCGTCCTTCGGCCAGCGTGCATTCAATATAGGTCGGTGACGCTCCGCCTTCCTCAGCCTCGGCAGCGCGTATGGTTTGCTGAGTCTCCTTCAGGCGCTCCTCGATATACCGCTTTGTGCCAACATCGGTAAGGAAATCCTTCACTCCCCCCTGCCAGAAATCGAGCAGGAACGAGAACATACGGGCTTCGCCGTATTCGAAGCCCTGCTCCCAGCACAGGATCAGCTGTAGTTCGCCTGATTCGCGCATTTCCGTCACGGACCCTTTCCAGAAACGCGGAGCGTACTCTACACCTGGCCCCACAACGGCGGGCGGCTCCGCCTCCGGCGTCCAGCTGGGATAGATCTTCGCACCCGCCAGTTGAATAAGCGCCCGGCGGGCCTCCTTACGCACAGTCTTTATGGGAGCCAGCTCGTGAATCGCCAGCAGGAGATCGGCGGAAGCAACATCGCGTGTACGCGCCAGGCTTTTCAGCAAACCCATCTGGGTTGCCTCATCAGCTGCGAAAGTCGCCGCGAGCGCTTCTTCCGCCTGCGCGCGGCTGGTACTCTGATGAAGATTCTCCGCAATTTCCTGGCGGCGAGCAAGTAGAGCCTGTATCCGAGTCTCATCACCCTGAGCTAGCTGAGGATGTGTCGTCTTTTTTGCAGTCATTTTTAAGTCTCTTCTTGATAGTGTTTAGAGTTTGGGCTGTGTATGCTCAAAATTGTATCATGGGACGCAAGCAGGGTCGAGCTGGCAGACAATCTTAACCAAACGCGCTACAGGTCACTCAGCTCAAATATGATCTGTATCCTCTGCCAGAACAAGAGCAACAAGAGTTACTAGAGACAGGAAGAGACCAGCCAGCGGAACTAAACTGAGCCAGGTCTCTTTCCCTTCACTCTCTTGTATTACAAGATACTCTGTGCTACACTCTTCTTCAGTGTATTGTAAGACAAAAGCGTGAAGAAGGAGAACACGATGGAGGCACGTCTGACCCAGTTGCTCAAGGGGACGTTAGATATGTGCTTGCTGGCCACAATTGCTCAACGGCCCTGTTATGGGTATGAAATGGTCCAGCGCCTGGCTCAGCAGGGACTCTCCCTCGTGAGCGAAGGCAGCATCTATCCACTACTCAGTCGTCTGCAACAGCGTGGCTATATTGAGGGCTATCTCGTCCCCTCAACCGATGGGCCTGCGCGCAAGTACTATCGTCTTCTTTCCAAAGGAGACGAGCAATTAGCGCAGTGGCAGGCCGAGTGGGAAAGCTTTGCTCAGGCCGTTTCACAGATTTTGAAAGGAGCACGTTCGGATGTCGATCCTCGATCAGCACACCCTCAGCCAGATCTCCGACCTTAGTGAGGCGTGTGCGCGGTACTGGGAGCTGCGGGGAATTGCCGGAAAAAGCAGGAAAGAAATGCAGATAGAACTGGAGCAGCATTTGATCCAGGCAGCGATGGATGGAAAATCATTGGAAACGGTCGTTGGTCCCAATCCGGCCGCGTTTGCCGAAGCCTGGGCCAGAGAAATGCGTCCGCACGTCTCGCGGAGCAGTGTTCTGCTCCTGCCTGGACTGGCCTACGCTCTAAACGTGGTGAGCACCACGACCCTCGTTCAACACCTGTTTGCTCCCACGTCGTCGTTCACCCTGACCCTGTTCGCCGCCTACTTGCTTGTCAGTAGTGGGCTGGGTACTCTCCTGCTTCCTCTTGCAGGGTTCCTCGCCGGGCGCATCAAAACCCGAACCGGGCGCTCGGTGCTGCTGGGTACCATACTCGTGCTGGGCACGCTGGTTGCACGCTCGGCAGGGATGAGAATCAACTGGAGCATTGCCCTGCTCTCCTGGAGCTGGCCACTAACCTTCCTGCTGGTATCTCTGGCAGCGGTGCTGGCCTGTCTGGAGTGCTGGCGGCGAACCTCGCAAGAGCGAACGCTCTCCGGCCAGCATGTGAGACTTGGACGCTCGGTGATGACCTTTGCAGGTAGCGTGGCCGTGTTCGACCTGATCCTGGGCATAAGCAGTCTGGCCGTGTTCAACGCCTGCACACTCGCGTGCAGGGTGTTTTGAAAGAAACCAGGGAAATAACCCGAACAGATAATTCTCCTGGGAAAAAGAGGGAAAAGAATGCGAAGCATCTCAACACCGCTGGCCTTT
>Ga0070737_10006092_pt1 | contig 11189 bp, 8 predicted proteins | sample Coa_R1_10_FD_66438 | JGI IMG/M metagenome (GOLD analysis project Ga0070737, IMG submission 66438) | Surface soil microbial communities from Centralia Pennsylvania, which are recovering from an underground coalmine fire - Coalmine... | ecosystem: Environmental > Terrestrial > Soil > Unclassified ...
GCCGACGATCTCGAGGATGATCGCGCCGAGGGTGAACCCGAGGAACGCGGGCCAGAAGTTCATCCCGAAGCCGAGCGTCGCGCCGAGCAGGAACTGGGACAGCGCCGACAGCTGGCCGTAGCGCTGCAGGAACACGACGAACCAAAGGCCGTCGCGTGACCAGCCAGGACGCGCCGTCCGCAACTTTCGGCGATCCCCGGGGGATGGGTGCGCTGGACCCTTGCGGGCAAAATGTATACGTTTTAGTATGCAGTATGCCAGTGAGCCCGGCCGGCGCGCAGGCGGCCAGCCCAGCGGGCACGAGCCAGTGCCTGGAAACTGTCCGCCACATGATCTTGTCGGGGGAGCTGCTGCCGGGGCAGCAGCTCCGGCAGGCGGAGCTGGCCGCACGGCTGGGGGTCAGCCGTATCCCCGTCCGGGAGGCACTCGCCACCCTCCAGGCGGAGGGGGTCATCATCCACACCCCGAACGCCGGTTTCACCGTTGCCCGCTTCGACAGCAAGGACCTGTCGGAGATCTACCTGATGCGGCGCCTGCTGGAAGCCGAGCTGCTGCGGTCGGCGGACCTGGCCCGGCTTGACGTGGGAGTGCTGGCGGATCTCAACCGCCAGCTCAGGGATGTGGCCGGCGAGGAGGTGCTGTGGGGCCGTAAGCACCTCAACAGGAAGTTCCACTTCACGCTGTTCGGCCTGTCCCCGCTGACCCTGGTCCGGGATGAGGTGGCCAGGCTCTGGAACATGTCGGAGTTTTACCGCTCGCTGTACGCCTACGACGAGACGACGCACCAGCGCATCGTCGACGAGCACGAGCGCATGATCGCCGCCGTCGCCGCCGGCGACGTCGATGAGCTGGTGCGGGCAGCCGACGACCACCGTGCCGCCGCGGAACGGCTGCTCGTCCAGCGTCTCGGGCCGCCCCGCACGGGGGCGTCACGCCCGCGTCTGACGTGAGGGGGTGCCCGCTGCCGGGTGGCGGCGGGATGCCAGGAAGAAGGTGGCCATGGCCGCTGAGACGTCAGGGCACCGGCCCGCCGGGCCGGTGGCGGAAGCCGTCCGGGGACGGCGGAGCTACCGGTACGTCGCGCTGGTCGCGGGCCTGGGGTTCAGCGCCTGGACGCTGGTGTCGATGGATACCACGATGCCGGGCCTGGCGCTGCCGCAGCTGTCGAAGAGCCTGCACCTGTCGCTGCCGGTTCTGGAGTACCTGCTCGGCGTCTTCTCCTTCGTCAGTTTCGCCTTCCCGGTGGTGGCCGGCCGTTTCGTGGACCGCCTGGGGCGCCGCATCGCCTTCCAGGGGTCCCTGCTGGGTACCGGGATCTTCAGCGGGCTGACGGCCGCCGTCGGCGCGGCGTGGCAATTCGTCGTGGTGCGGGTTCTCGCCTCCACCTCGTTCGGCCTGGTCGAGCCGGCGGTGAACACGATGATGGTGGAGGAGGCCCCGGCCCGGCTGCGCGGCGTGCTGATGGGGTTCGTGCAGGCCGGCTACCCGCTGGGGGCTGCGATCTCCGGCTTCATCGCTGCGGCGCTGCTCCCGGGCCCGGGCTGGCGGCCGCTGTTCCTCGTGGCGTTCGCCCCGGTGCTGCTCCTGCTGGTGACGAGCGCCTGCCTGCGGGAGTCGTCGCGGTTCGAGGGGGTCCGCAGCACCGTCGAGCGGCTGCGGATCGAGCACCGGCCCGGCTGGCGCTCACTGTTCACCGCCGGCCGTACCCGCCAGACCGTCGTGACGAGCCTGTTCGGGTTCTGCATCAACGGGGGCATTGGCCTGGTCATCGGCGTGGTCACCACCTACCTGGTGCACGTTGATCACCTGGCGCTGGGCGCGGCGGCCTTCTTGTTCGGGCTGAGCAACTGGGCGGCGCTGGTCAGCCAGCTGCTCGTCGGCTGGCTGGCCGACAGGGTGCCGGCGAAGTGGCTCATGGTGGCCTATTCGGTCATCGCCGCGGGGTTCATGGCGATGCTGGCGATCCCCGGGCTCACCTACGAGACCGCGGCGGTCAGCCTGATCGGGTTCGGGTTCTTCGGCAACGGGACGTTCGGCTGCTACCCGCGCTACACCACCGAGTCCTATCCCACCGAGGTCCGCGGCACAGGCACCTCGTTCTCGCTGGGCTTTTCCTTCCTGACCCTGGCGTTCATGCCGGTCATCGGCGGCGCGCTGATCGACTCGGCGGTGCCGCGCGTCATCCCGGTGATCTCGGCCGCGATCGTGCTCGCCGGGGCCGTGGTGATGTCCTTCGGCCGTAACCTGCCGCCCCGCCGCGAGCTGGAGGTCCTGGCCCCCTCACTGCTCGGCCGGGAGGCGGGGCGGCACGCGGCGGGGGCCGGGGAAGGTACATGAGGACCGCAGATACCGAACGGAGTGGGGTGAGGCGTGGCTGACCTGGAGTATCACGTCGCCGGCGGGGTGGGCACGATCACATTGAACCGGCCGGGGCGCAAGAACGCGTTCACGATGGAGATGATCGACGCCTGGGCGTCGATCCTGGTGGGCGCGCGCACGGACCCGGATGTGCGGGTGATCGTGGTGACGGGGGCGGGGGATGCGTTCTGCTCCGGGGTGGACCTGGGCCGCTACGGCGCGGGCGGGGCCCGCGGCGCCCAGACGCCGCTGGAGCGGAAGAAGACGCTGACCGACCGGATCCACCGGATCGCCTACGCCCTGGAGGACCTGGACAAGCCGGTGATCGCCGCCGTCAACGGGGTGGCGGTGGGGGCGGGCATGGACATGGCGCTGATGTGTGACATGCGCCTGGCGGCCCGCTCGGCCCGGTTTTCTGAGGGGTATATCCGGGTGGGTCTGGTGCCCGGGGACGGCGGCTGTTATTACCTGCCCCGCCTGGTGGGCATCGCCAGGGCCCTGGAGCTGCTGCTGACCGGGGATTTCATCGGCGCGGAGGAGGCCGAACGGCTCGGCATCGTCAACCACGTGGCCGACGACGACGCGCTGCCGGCCGTGACGGCCGAGCTGGCGGGCAAGCTGGCCGCCGCGCCGCCGGTGGCGGTCGCGATGATCAAGCGGGCCACCTACCAGTCGGCGCGGGCGGACCTGCGCACCGCGCTGGACCTGATCTCCTCCCACATGGGGATCATCACCTCCACCGAGGACTCCGCCGAGGCCCTGGCCGCCTTCCGGGAAAGGCGCCAGCCCGTCTTCCGCGGGCGGTGACCTGGGCGGGGGGCCGGCTCCGGGGCCGGGTCAGTGCGGGAGAGCATCCCGGGCGCCGGCACGGGATGGAACGGCCTGCATGTGCAGGCGGGACCGTAGTGAAGGGGCAGCGATGACGTTTGACGGGTTCGATCTCCCGGAGGATTTGAAGCTGCTGGCGGACACGATCGCCGAGTTCGTCCGCCAGGAGATCCGGCCGGTGGAGGAGCACTTGCCGGCCGAGGCGCGCGCCATCCCGCAGCCGGTCCTCGGCGAGCTGCAGAAGAAGGCCCGGGCAGCCGGCTTCTGGTGCCTGGAGGCCCCCAAAGAATACGGCGGGGGCGGGCTGAGCGTGTTCGAGGGCGTGGTGGTCACCGAGCAGATGGCCAAGCACGCGTTCAGCTTCCCCCACCCCGGTGCGGGGGTGTTCGGCATCGAGCCGCCGGTGGTGCTCTACCGGGGCAGCAGGGCCCAGATCGAGACCTATGTGCTGCCCACGATCGAGGGTGCCTGGCCGTCGTTCACCGCGATCAGCGAGCCGACCGGCGGCTCGGACCCGGCGCGGGCGATCCGCACCACCGCGGTCCGCGAGGGCGACAGCTACCGGATCAACGGGCACAAGATGTGGACCACCGGGGCCGACGAGGGCCGGTACGGGGTGGTGTATGCCCGCACCGACCCGGGGGGCGGCCGGGGCGGCATCAGCGCGATCATCGTCGACGCGGGCACGCCCGGGATGACCGTCACCCCGGTGGCGGTGCTGCGCGACCACTGGACCACCGAGGTGGTCTTCGACGACTGCACCGTCCCGGCGGGCAACCTGATCGGCGCCGAGGGCCAGGGGTTCGCCCTGGCCCAGCAGTGGCTGGTCCGCGGCCGGCTCCGTTACGCAGCCCAGGCGGTCGGCGCCGCCGCCGAGGCGATGCGGATCGCCACCGGCTGGGCGAAAAACCGGGAAACGTTCGGCGCGCTGCTGGCCACCCGGCAGGCCGTCCAGTTCGCCCTGGCCGACGCCCGCATCCAGATCGCCGCCGCCCGGCACCTGACCTGGGAAGCCGCCTGGAAGCACGACCAGGGCCGCGACGCCCGCATCGAGGCCTCCATCGCCAAGGTGTACGCCACCGAGGCGGGCTACCAGGTGGTGGACGCGATGATGCAGATCCTCGGCGGGATGGGCATGACCAAGGACCTCCCGCTGGAGCACTGGTACCGCGGCCTGCGGGTGGCCCGCGTCGTCGAAGGGCCCAGCGAGATCCACCGCTTCCTGATCGCCCGCGACATCCTCGGGGCGGCCGCCCTCGGGAAAACGGCATGACGGCGGCCCACCCCAGCCCGTCCTCGCCAGGGAACAAGCACCCGATACCCCCGGAGGGGAGCGCGCCGGCACCGCCGCACCCGGGAAACGCGCCGGCCCGGGACGCCCTACCGGACCTGGACGCCCTGTTCGCGCCCCGCTCGGTCGCGATCATCGGGGCCTCCGCCGACGCGTCGGTGATCAGCGGCCGGCCGCAGCGGATCCTCGCCCAGCACGGGTACGCGGGCGCGGTCTACCCGGTCAACCCCCGGTATGAGCAGATCGACGGCCTGGGCTGCTACCCCGATATCGGCGCGGTACCCGGGCCGGTGGACGTGGCCGTCGTCGCCGTGGCCGCCCGCCGGGTGCCGCAGGTGCTGGCCGGGTGCGCGGCCGCCGGGGTGCGGTTCGCCGTCGTGGTCAGCTCCGGTTTCGCCGAGCAGGCCGGCGCGGGACGGCTCCAGGAAGAGCTGGAGAGCGTCCTTGCCGCCTGCCCCGGCCTGCGCGTCCTTGGCCCCAACTCCGAGGGGCTGATCGCCACCGCCGGGCCGGTGCCGCTCGGCTTCAGCCCGGCCATCGACTACAGCCGCGGCCTGGCCGAGCTCATCGCCGGGGGCGTCGCCGTGGTGGCGCAAAGCGGCGGCCTGGGGTTCGCGCTGCTCAACGACGGCCTGTCCCGCGGGCTCGGGTTCAGCCACGTGGTCAGCACCGGCAACGAGGCCGACCTCGACCTGCTCGACATCACCGCATACCTGCTCGAACAGCCCCCGGTGCGGGTGCTGCTGCTGTTCATCGAGGGGCTGCGGGACGGGCGGCGGCTGCACGCGGTGGCCGCCCGCGCCCGCGAGCTCGGCAAGCCGCTCATCGCCGCCAAGGTCGGCCGGTCGGCAGCGGCCCGCCGGGCGGCCCTGTCCCACACCGCTCATCTCGCCGGCCACGACGCCGCCTACGACGCGGTGCTGCGCCACTACGGGGCGCTGCGCGCCGGCGACCAGGAAGAGCTGGTCGACCTGGCCCTGGCCTTCGCCCGCTGCCCGCTGCCCGCCGGCCGGCGCATCGCGGTGGTGACCCTGTCCGGCGGGGCCGGCACCTGGATGGCCGACGCCCTCGACGCCGAGGGGCTCGCCGTGCCCGCCCTCAGCGAGGCCCTGCAGGCCAGGCTCCGCCCGCTGATCCCGGCCTACGGCAGCGCCGCCAACCCTGTCGACGTCACCGCCCAGGTCATCGCCACCGCCGGCGGCATCTCCCCCGTCCTGGAAACCCTCGCTGCCAGCGGCGAGGCCGACGCGATCGTGCTCGTCACCACCCTGGCCGACACCGGCCAGCTTGGCCGCGAACGCGACCAGCTCGCCCGCGTGCTCGCCGGGACTTCGGTCCCGCTCCTCATCTACTCCTACACCCGGCCCAGTCCCGGCAGCATCAGCCTGCTCGCCGGCCTGCGCGTCCCCTACTACACCAGCAGCCGCCGCGCCGCCCGTGCCCTCGCCGCGCTCTGCCGCTACGCCGCCGGGCCCGGGCCCGCTTCCCCGGCGGGCCGTACCGCGCCGCCGCCCCAGGTACCGGCTGATGGCGGCACGCCGGGCCAGCCCGCCCCCGGCTGGCCGGCGAGCGAGGACGCCGCACTGGTGCCGCCCGGCGGGGCCCGGCTGTTCCCCCCGGGCCGCCGCATGCTGACCGAGCCGCAGGCCAAGCAGCTCCTGCGCCGCTGGGGGCTGCCCGTCCCCGACGGGATCACCACCGCCACCCCCGCCGGGGTGGCTGATGCCGCCGCCCGCCTCGCCCGCCCCGTGGCGGTCAAGGCCATCTGCCCCGGCCTGGCCCACAAATCCGACGCCGGCGCCGTGGTCCTCGGCGTGACCACCCCGCAGGCAGCGGCGGCTGCCGCCGAGCGCATCGCGGCCAGCCTCGCGGGCACGCCCGGTGCGCACCTGGAGGGTTTCCTCGTCGAGGCGATGGCCCCGCCAGGGATAGAGATGATCATCGGCGCCCGCACCGACCCCGACCTCGGCCCCCTGGTCCTCGTCGGCCGTGGCGGGCTCGACGCCGAAACCTGGCACGACACCGCTCTCGCCCCCGCCCCCATCTCCCCCGCCCAGGCCGCGCGCCTCATCCGCCGGCTGCGCAGCGCGCCGCTCCTGTCCGGTACCCGCGGCCGCCCCCCCGCCGACACCGGCGCGCTCGCCCGCTGCCTGGCCCGCCTGTCCCAGCTCATCACCGCCCACGCCAGCCAGGTCGCCGAGCTCGACTGCAACCCCGTCCTCGTCCACGAAGACGGCCACGGCTGCACCATTGCCGACGCCATGGCGGTCAGCGCTCTTCACCGCTGCTGACGGAAGCTGGCCTGGCGGGCCGCCGGCGGCGCGGATCTGGCGTTCGGTCGTGACGGCCAGCATGAGCAGCGCGCCGATGACCTCACCGCCGATGCCGGGCACCGGCGCTGCAACCGAGCCGGCATCGGCCTGCCGTTCGCCCCCCGGTTTCCCCGGGCCACGCACACGGGTCGTGGCAGGCGTGCACACCCGTGGCTGGAGTGGCCCGGCCAGGCATGAAGAGCCCGGCGGGGATGACAGGGCCGGGTGGGACGATCACTGGTCGCGGGCGTGCTGCAGCCAGGCGCGGAGACGGCGGGCTGCCGTGGCGAGGACCGCGCGCAGCAGGTTCCCAGCGCGCAATGGGGCGGGTGCAGCCGCCGCGGGAGCACCGGCGAGTGCGGCGTCGACGTTGCGGGCGAACTGCTCGAACAGGCCGCGGCCGATGTCGCCGGCGATGGACCGGCCGAAGCGGGCGATCCGGCCGGCGAGGAAAAGCCTGGCAGTGGTGCGGAGCGTGGTGGATGCCCCGTCGGGGACGGCATGCAGGACGACGTCGGCACGGGCGGCAGATCCGCCGCGTTCGTCTCCGGCGGCGATGACCCGGAGCGTGCGGGTGCCGGGGTCTGTTTCGATGATCGTGGCGGTGCCGTCGAAGGTGAGCCGGAGCGGGCCTGCGGTGATCCGGGCATGGCCGGTGTAGGTGGCGGGCCCGGTCTGCCGGCCGAGTTCGGCGCCGGGCAGGCAGCGGGCGGTGCGCGGTATGTCGGTGAGCAGGCGCCAGACGGCATCGATGTCGTGGCCGACGCGGGTGGTGAGGTCAACGGTGGCGGTCGGCTCACCCTGGGGGATGGTGAGCCCGGCGGGAGCACCGGCTTCGCGGGCCCCGCCGGGAGCCCCGGCTCCGCTGGCCCCGCCGGAACCCGTGGCGGGGGCCGGGGCCATCGCGGCAGCCATGCCGCCTCCCGGGGCGGCGCGGAGGGCCAGAGCCGGGTCGTGGCCGAGGCTGGCCGGGGGCGGCACCCCGTCCGGGTAGGTAGCCGCTACCTCGCGCACGGCGTCGAGGATCTGCTTGTACCCGGTGCAGCGGCACAGGATGCCGGAAAGTTCGGCGGGCAGGTCGGCCTTGTCGAGGGTGGGGTTGTCGCGCAGCAGCTCGTACGCCGACAGCAGGAACGCGGGGGTGCAGAACCCGCATTGGAGCGCGTGGTGGGCGTGGAACGCCTGCTGCAGCGGGTGGAGCGCCGCGGGCGTGCCGAGCGCCTCGACGGTGGTGATGTCCGCTCCGCCGAGCTGGACGGTGAACAGCAGGCAGGACCGGACCGCGCGGCCGTCAACGAGGACCGTGCACATCCCGCAGACCCCGTGCTCGCAGCCCAGGTGGACGCCGGTGAGCCGGAGCCGGTTCCGCAGCGTGTCGGCGAGCGTGTGCCGGGGCTCGGCGTCGAGGTCGACCGTGGTGCCGTTGACGGTCATCCGTACACGGCTCATGGGCTCTTCTTCTCCGTGAGGGTTTTCTCCGTGAGGGCCCGGTCCAGGCAGCGGCCCGTGAGTGCGGCGGCGAGGCGGCGCCGGTAGCTGGCGCTGGCGTGGAAGTCGCCGCTGGGCGACAGGCCGTCCGCGACCTGGCGGCCGATGTCCGCGGCATCGGTTCCGGCGGTGACCGCCTCGGTGACGTTCACGGCCACCGGCCGGTCGCCGACCCCGAACAACCCGACGGTCGCCGAGGTCACCTGGTGGTTCTCCCTGTGCACCGCGGCCATGACCCCGCAGATCGCGAAATCGCCGTGGCGCCTGGCGACCTCCTCGAAGGCGAAGGAATCTCCGGGACGGGCCGCCGGGAACCGCACGGCTGTGAGCAGCTCCCCGGGCCGCAGCGCCGTCTGCAGCGGCCCGGTGAAGAAATCCCGGGCCGGGATCTCCCGCTGCCCGCCTGCCCCCCGGGCCACCAGGACGGCACCGAGGGTCACCGCGACGGCGGGCAGCTCGGCAGCCGGGTCGGCGTGGGCGAGGCTGCCCCCCACCGTGCCCCGGTTGCGCAGCTCACGATGGCCGACGTACGGCAGTGCCATCGCGGCCGCCGGGATCGCCGCGACCTCCGCGGACCGTTCGAGGTCGCGCTGGCGTACCAGCGCTCCCACCTGCACCCACGCGCCGTCACGGCGCAGGCCGGTGAGTTCATCGACGTGGTTGACGTCGATGAGCGCGGTGGGGCGGGCAAGCCGCATGGCGAGCATGGGCACCAGGGACTGGCCGCCGGCCAGTACCTTGGCCTCGGGGTCGGCGGCCAGCGCGTCCAGCGCCTCGGTGACGGAGCTGACGCTCCGGTAGGCAAAGGGCGCGGCCTTCATCGCTCAGCGCCCGGTGAACTTCGGCGGCCGTTTCTGCGTGAACGCCGCCACGCCCTCGGCGAAGTCGTGGCTTGCGCGGAGCATCGCGTACGTCTTGCGTTCCAGCTCGATCCCGGTTGCCAGCGGGCCGTCGTTGCCCCTGTCGAGGACCTCCTTGGCGGCGCGCAGCGCCAGCGGCGAGTACCCGAGCAGGGTGCCGACGACAGAGCCGACCGCCTGCTCCAGGGTGGCGCGGTCCTCGGTGACCTTGGCGACGATGCCCCATTCCTCGGCCTTGCCGGCGGGTATCCGCTCGCCGGTCATGATGTGGTACTTCGCCCGGGACAGGCCGATCAGCCGGCCGAGCCGCTGGGTGCCGCCGCTGCCGGGGATCATCCCGAGCTTGATCTCGGGGAACGCGAACTGCGCCCTGCGGGTGGCGAGCCGGATGTCGCAGGACAGCGCCAGCTCCAGGCCGACCCCGAAGCAGTAGCCGTCGATCGCGGCGATCACGGGCTTGGGGGACCGGGCCGGAGCGGTGATGTTCTCGCCGAGATCGACGAAATCGGCCGGCTCGACCTCCATGAAGCCGGGGATGTCCCCGCCCGGGGTGAAGTGCTCGCCCTGACCGCGGATGACGACGACCCGCACGGTATCGTCCGCGTCGATCTCGGCGAAGCGTTCCGCCATCCGCTGCCGCATCTCCCACGTCACCGCGTTCATCCGGTCGGGCCGGGTCAGCGTGAGGTTGGCCACGGACCCCTCGTGGGTGCGTTCGAGGAGGATGTCGCCTCCGGTCAGCGCCATCAGTGAGTTTCCTTCCTGCCGGGGACAGGACGGCCGCCGGCCATGCGTTGTTTCTCGACAAGCTCGTGCAGGACCCCGCCGTGGAGCGGAAGCCGGTCAATGGTGACGCCCAGCGGCGCCAGCGCGTCAGCGACAGCGCCCGCGACGGCGGCGGGGAAGCTCATGCTGCTGCCCTCGCCGGCGCCCTTGGCGCCGAGGCGGGTGAACGGCGAGGGGGTCTGGAGATGGTCGACGTCGAGCGGGAACGCCATCTCCGCAGCGGTCGGGCACAGGTAGTCCATGAAGCTCGCGGCCCGCGGCTGGCCATCGTCGCCGTAGGCCATCTCCTCATACAGCGCGCCGCCGAGGCCGTGCGCGATCGCGCCGTACACCTGACCGGTCACCAGCAGCGGGTTGAGGATGGTACCGGAGTCGTGCACCGACACGGCGCTGGTGAGGCGGATCTGCAGCGTGTCAGGGTCAACCTCGGCCTGCACGATCTCGGCCACGAAACCGTAGCACAACGAGGAGTTGATCTGGTCGTCAGCGGTGGCGTGCGTGGCCTGCGGCGGGGAGAAGGCGGCCTCGGCGTACAGGGCCGGCTCCACGTCCTGCGGCAGTGATCCGGGGTCCCAGTGCACAAGCCCGGCGGCGTGCCGCAGCGCGACCGCCTTGTCCGGGCAGCCGGCGACCCTGACCTGCCCGCCGGCGAGTTCCAGTTCCCCGGCCGGCACCCCGAGCAGCACGCTCGCGGCGGCCTTGAGCGTCGCCGCGAGCTTGCCGGCCGCGTCAGCGAGGGCGCTGGTGAGCAGCGGGGCGAATCGTGACGAGTAGCTGCCGGTGGTGACCGTCCACGGCGTACTCGCGGTATCCATCTCCACCACGGCCTGGACGTCCTCCAGCGGCAGGCCGAGCCGGTCGGCGACGACCTGGCGGGCGACCGTGGCGTGCCCCTGCCCCTGGGGGACCGTGCCGAGGATCACCGTCACCACCCCGAAGGGGTCAATCGATACCCGGACGAGCTCGGTCGACCCGGACTTGTGCCGCCCGGGACGGCGTGCCGCCGGCGGCGTGGCCAGCCCGACGTACCCGATGTTGGTGCCCGAGGGGTCGACCACGGTGGCGACCCCGATGCCGGCCAGGCGGCCCTGCTCCCTGGCTTTCTGCTGAGCCTGCCGGGCCTCGGCGTACCCGGCAAGGTCGAGCGCCCGGTCCAGGGCCGCCTCGTAGTCCCCGGAGTCGTACAGCCCGCCGGTCGGGGTGGCGTAGGGGAACGCGTCCCGCGGCACGAAGTTGCGCCGCCGCAACTCTGCCGGGTCGGCGCCG
>Ga0070737_10006093_pt1 | contig 11188 bp, 6 predicted proteins | sample Coa_R1_10_FD_66438 | JGI IMG/M metagenome (GOLD analysis project Ga0070737, IMG submission 66438) | Surface soil microbial communities from Centralia Pennsylvania, which are recovering from an underground coalmine fire - Coalmine... | ecosystem: Environmental > Terrestrial > Soil > Unclassified ...
GGTTCGAATCCTTCCCCGGGAGCTTCGGAAATGTCCCGTCGAACTGATCGGCGGGCCGGTGTCCCTGGTGATCCCATTGGCCCAGCCTTCGATTCTCCGGTACAGATCACTTCCCTCCAGGACGTCGGCGCGAAGGCCGCCGTGGTGGGACCCGCCCACGGCGCGGAGGCCGTCCGTGGACCGGGGGCGGCGTGTCCACTCGGGCGGCGGTTCACCCTTGAGTGCGTCGTTCAGGGTCCGGTCGCTCGCGATGCCCGGGATCTGCCTGATCTCGCGCCGCGACCTGGCCGCCCGGCGCGGCGCCATAGCCCGCGCTCGCAGGCCCGGAAAGTCCGGTCTTAAACTCATATTCGAATTCTAGGTGTGACGTACGACAGTCCGGCTGGTGCCGGACGCCGCCGGACGCGGAGCGGGCGGCCGGGCTCGCGGTCGCCGCGGCCCGTGGGCGCTCGCATCGAGGCGTCCCCCGGCCCGCGAGGAATGCCGCACTGATATCTTTAGTTGACATTAAGCAAGTTATCTTCCTGCTCACAGCTCTTGGGGGCTCGCACTTCTATGGCGGTCAAATCAGGCGCCGCGCCCGCGTCTCCGGCCGCGCACGCCAGGCGAGGGGGCAGGCAGCCCGGTCCGCACTACAAATGGATCGCGCTGTCGAACACCACGCTCGGCGTGCTCATGGCCACGATCAACCAGTCGATCGTGCTGATCGCGTTGCCGGACATCTTCCGCGGCATCAACGTGAACCCGCTCGCGTCGAACAACACCAGCTATCTGCTGTGGATGTTCATGGGTTTCCTGGTGGTCTCGGCCGTTCTCGTGGTGTCGTTCGGCCGGCTGGGCGACATGTTCGGCCGGGTGCGCATGTACAACATGGGCTTCGCGGTCTTCACCGTGGCATCCATCTTCCTGGCCGTGACCTGGATGAGCGGCACCAAGGCGGCGCTGTGGCTGATCATCTGGCGAATCGTCCAGGGCATCGGCGGCGCGTTCCTGTTCGCCAACTCCACCGCGATCCTGACCGACGCGTTCCCCGCCAACCAGCGCGGGACGGCGCTGGGCATGAACGCGATCGCGGCCATCGCGGGCTCGTTCCTCGGCCTGCTGCTGGGCGGTGTGCTCGCCCCCGTCGAGTGGCGCCTCGTCTTCCTCGTCTCCGTGCCGTTCGGCCTGTTCGGGACGTTCTGGGCGTACTTCATGCTGCACGACCTGAGCGAGCGGCGGCACGCCCGGATGGACTGGTGGGGCAACGTCCTGTTCGCGGCCGGCCTGATCGCCATCCTGATCGGGATCACCTACGGCCTGATGCCTTACGGCGGCCACGCGATGGGCTGGACCAGCCCGTTCGTGCTGTCCATGATCTTCGGTGGCCTGGTGCTCCTGGTGATCTTCGGGATCGTGGAGACCAAGGTCCTCGAGCCGATGTTCCGGCTGTCGCTGTTCCGCATCCGGGCGTTCACGGCCGGCAACCTGGCCAACCTGCTGATCGCGCTCGGCCGCGGCGGTATGCAGTTCACCCTCATCATCTGGCTGCAGGGAATCTGGCTGCCGCTGCACGGTTACAGCTTCTCCCAGACCCCGCTCTGGGCCGGGATCTACATGGTCCCGCTGACCATCGGGTTCCTGGTGTCCGCACCGCTGTCCGGCTGGATGTCCGACCGGTTCGGGGCCCGGGCGTTCACGGTGACCGGCGCGCTGCTGACCGCGGGCAGCTTCGTCCTGCTGATGCTGCTGCCGGTGAACTTCACCTACTGGGTCTTCGCGCTCATCCTGGTGCTGAACGGCTTCGGCTCCGGGCTGTTCGCCTCGCCCAACCGCGCGGAGATCATGAACTCGGTCCCGCCGAACCAGCGCGGCGCCGCGGGCGGCACGATCGCGACCTTCCAGAACGCTGCGATGGTGCTGTCGATCGGCATCTTCTTCTCGCTGATCGTGACCGGGCTGGCCGGCACGCTGCCCGGTTCGCTGGGCGGCGGCCTGGTGTCGCAGGGCGTCCCGTCCGCGGCGGCCAGCCAGATCTCGCACCTGCCGCCCATCGGCGTGCTGTTCGCGGCCTTCCTCGGCTACAACCCGATGAAGCAACTGCTCGGGCCGCTGCTCGGCCACCTGACGGCGTCGCACGCCGCCTACCTGACGGGCCGCGACTTCTTCCCGAACGTGATCACCCATCCGTTCCACGACGGGCTGGGCATCGCGTTCTGGTTCGCCATCGCGGCGAACGTGCTCGCGGCCATCTTCTCGCTGCTGACCAGCCAGAAGAGGCGGAAGGCCGCGGCGGAAGCGGAGTCGGTGGGGGCTGGTCTGGCCGGCGTGGCCGGAGAGGGCACCTGGGAGCCGAGCCAGCTGATCCCGATGGAAGAGGCCGGCTCCAACGTGGCCGGTACGGGCGCCGCGGAGGCCGCGGGCGCCGTCTCGCCGCTGGCGGACGTGCAGGGCTCACATGGCCGGCCGGGTGCGCCGGCGGAACGGCTGGCCCCGCCCGTTGACGACCTGCTGGCCGAGCCCGGCCTGACCGGCACCGTCCGGGACCTCGCCGGGCAGCCCGTGGGCAGCGCGGTCATCACCGTGACCGGTGCGGACGGTCGCCAGGTCGCGCGGGCGCTGGCTACCCCGGAGGGGCGCTACCGGATCACGGGACTGCCGACGGCGCCGCTTACGGTCATCGTCAGCGCCCGCGGTCACGAGCCGACCGCGGCCGCGCTCACGGCCCGGGCCGGGTCGGCGGTCCAGCGGGACTTCGCCCTGGCCGCCAGCGGAGCTCTCACCGGGACGGTCCGGTCGGCCGGCCCGGGCGGCGTGCCGCTGGCGGGCGCGGAGGTCACCGTCAGCGACAAGTCGGGCAACGTCGTGGCCCGCACCGTCACCGGCGGGGACGGCGCCTTCACGATCGACGGGCCGGCGCCGGGTACCTACGCCGTCACCGCGACGGCGGCCGGGCACCTGCCGGCCCGCAGCGAGGTGACGCTGGACGGGCACGTCGAAACCGCTCACCTCGCCCTGCCCGTCGACCGCGAGGTGTACGGCACCGTGCGGACCCCGGACGGCCTGCCCGTGGCCGGCGTCCTGGTCACCGCGGCGAACTCGACCGGCGAGATCGTCGCAAGCGGTACCACGGACGAGTCCGGGCGGTACCGGCTGACCGGCATCGGGGACGGCGAGCACGTCCTGGTGGCGGGCGGCCAGGATCCGGTCTCGGCGCGTGTGGAGGTGTCGAGCGGGGAGACCGCCTCGGTCACCATTCGCGTCGGCGCTGCTCATGCCGGGGAAGAAACAGCTCCTGCCGGGGGCGCAGGCACCGTTCACAGCGGAGAAGAAGTCCAGTGAATCCAGGCGATCAGCAGTCAGATTGGTTCCATCCGGCCAGTCGGGGCACCCCGGGAACCCCGCCCGGTCAGCCTGCCGGGCCGGGTTACCCGGCCGGGCAGGCTGGGGCCACCGGCCCCACCGGTCCCACCGGCCCCGCAGGGCCGGGCCAGCCCGCGGCGGCTGGCGCGGCTGGGCCGCAGCCCGCAGGCACCGTGCCCACGGGGCCACCGGCCGGGGCACCGCTCGCCCGCCGCACGGTGCCCGCCGCGCCGGGCGAGGGCGGGGAACGTCCCGCCCCCGTCCCGCTGAGCGGCCAGGTGCGCGCGTCCAGCGGCGGTCCCGTCGCCGGCGCCGCCGTCACGCTGGCGGACCTGTCCGGGCGCCAGCTCGCCGTGGCCGCCACCGACGCCACCGGTCAGTACCGGCTGGCAGTGCCCGGCCTGGGCTCCTACCTGGTGATCGTTTCCGCCGCCGGGCACCAGCCCTCGGCCGGGACCGTGATCGCCGCGGGCGCGGGGGCCCGGCACGACGTGGTCCTGCGCGGCGGCAGCGGCCTGGCCGGAACGGTGCGAGTGGAAGGAACGGGCCGGCCGGTCAGCGGCGCCATGGTCACCGTGGCCGACGGCCGCGGCGAGATCGCCGGCGTGACGACGACCGGCGCGGACGGCTCGTTCAGCCTGTCCCAGCTGGCCGAGGGGCACTACGCGCTGGTGGTGGCGGCCACCGCCTACACGCCGGTGGCCGTGCACGTCGTCGTGAAGGAGGGCGAGCCGCTGCGGCGGGACGTGGAACTGCCCGCCTCCGGGCGAGTGGCCGGCACGGTCCTCGACGCGGGCAGTGACCGTCCCTTCCCGGGCGCACGGCTGTCGCTGGTCAGCGAGTCCGGCACCGAGGTGGCCGCCACCGCGGCCGGCGCGGGCGGCGACTTCACGTTCAGCGACGTGCCGGCCGGCCGCTACACGCTCGTCGCCAGCGGATACCGGCCCGGCGTGGTCGCACTGCACCCAGGTGAGGGCCGCAGCCAGCAGGCCGACATCACGCTCGGGGCGCCGGAGCACTGACCGGGCCGCGGCCATGAACGCGCCATCGGGACGGCCCGCCTCACGCAACCGGGCCGCCCGGCCATCCGACCTGGCGGTATCCTCCCAGTGAGGGGCACGTAAAGCAGTTATGTCATCGCCCCGACATATCGGCAGCGATCCGAGGAGCCCTGCGGAGTGAGCGCCAGCCGCCCGGCCGCCGTAATTATCCTCGCAGCGGGCGAGGGTACCCGAATGAAATCCAGGATCCCCAAGGTCCTGCATCCGATGTGCGGGCGGAGCATGCTCGGCCACGCGATCGCCGCGGCCCGGGAACTTGACCCGGAACGCCTCGTGGTCGTGGTCGGCCACGGCCGCGACCAGGTGAGCGCGCATCTCGCGGACGTGGCGCCCGACGCCCAGGTCGTGGTCCAGGAACGGCAGGGCGGCACCGGGCACGCGGTACGCATGGTGATCGAGGCGCTGGGCGTCATCCGCGGCCAGGTGATCGTGACCTACGCCGACATGCCGCTGCTGCGTGCCGCCACCCTGGACGCGCTGGCCCGCGAGCACGAGACCGCCCGCAACATCGTGACCGTGCTGACCGCCAGGACCAGCGACCCGGCCGGCTACGGCCGCATCGTCCGGGACGCCTCCGGTGCCATGACCGAGATCGTCGAGGAGTCGGACGCCACCGAGGAGCAGCGCCGGATCGACGAGATCAACTCCGGCTGCTACGCGCTCGACGGCGCCCTGCTCGCCGACGCGATCAAGCGGGTGCCGACCGGCAACGCGCAGGGTCAGGAGTACCTGACCGACGTGGTGGTGATCCTGCGCGGTGACGGTCACCGCGTCGGCACCGTGCTCGCGGCCGACCCCGCCGAGATCCAGGGCGTCAACGACCGGGTGCAGCTGGCCCGGGCCCGGCGGGTGTACAACGACCGCCTGCTCGAAGGGTGGATGCGCGCGGGCGTGACGATCGTGGACCCGGCGACCACCTGGCTCGGCGTGGACGCGACCGCCGAGCCCGACGCGGAGATCGGCCCGGGCACGCACATCGAGGGCAGCACCGCGATCGGCGCCGGCGCCCGCGTCGGCCCGGGCTGTGTGCTCCGCGACACCGTGGTCGGAGCGGGCGCGACCGTGATCAACGCGGTCTGCGAGTCGGCCGAGATCGGGCCCGGCGCCAGCGTCGGCCCGTTCACCTACCTCCGGCCCGGCACGAAGCTGGGGCCGGGCGCACGGGCCGGCAGCTACGTCGAGATGAAGAACGCCGTGGTCGGCGAGGGCTCCAAGGTGCCGCACCTGTCGTACGTGGGCGACGCGGACATCGGCGCGCACTCCAACATCGGTGCCGCCACGGTCTTCGCCAACTACGACGGCGTGGCCAAGCACCATTCAACCGTGGGAGACCACGTCCGGATCGGCAGCGACAGCATGCTCGTCGCGCCGGTCACGGTCGGCGACGGCGCCTACACCGCGGCCGGGTCCGTCATCACCGACGACATCCCGCCGGGCGCGCTGGGAATCGGGCGCGCCGCCCAGCGCAACGTGGCCGGCTGGGTGCGACGGCGCCGCGCCGGCACGGCGTCCGCCCAGGCCGCCCAGGCCGCACTGGACACCGGGCCAGCGGAGGCCGGGCAGGACGCAGAGGCCGCCCAGGCGGCTCAGGGGCAGATCGAGGAGGGACCGACCGAGTGAGCGGCATCATGGCGACCAGCGAAAAGAAGCTGATGTTCGTCTCGGGCCGGGCGTATCCGGGGCTGGCCGAGGAGGTGGCGACCTGCCTCGGCATCGACCTCACGCCGACGAAACTGTTCGACTTCGCCAACGGTGAGATCTTCGTCCGCTTCCTCGACTCGGTCCGCGGCTGCGACGTGTTCGTGCTCCAGAGCCACACCGCGCCGATCAACGAATGGATCATGGAACAGCTGATCATGGTCGACGCCCTCAAACGAGCGTCGGCCAAGCGGATCACGGTGGTGACCCCGTTCTTCGGCTACGCCCGCCAGGACAAGAAGAGCCGGGGCCGCGAGCCCATCTCCGCACGGCTGATGGCGGACCTGTTCGCCACCGCGGGCGCCGACCGGCTGATGGCCGTGGACCTGCACACCGCGCAGATCCAGGGCTTCTTCGACGGGCCGGTCGATCATCTCTTCGCGCTGCCCATCCTGGCCGAGTACATCGAGAACAAGATCGACCTCGACCAGGCCACGGTGGTGGCGCCGGACGCCGGCCGGGTGCGGGTGTGTGAACGATGGACCGACCGGCTCGGCTGCCCGCTCGCCATCATCCACAAGCGGCGTGACCCCGAGGTGGCCAACCAGGTCCGGGTGTTCGAGGTGGTCGGCGAGGTCGAGGGCCGCACCTGCATCCTGGTCGACGACATGATCGACACCGGCTCGACGGTCGCGAAGGCCGCGGAGGCGCTGTTCGAGCAGGGCGCGGCCAAGGTGATCGTGACGGCCACGCACGGCGTGCTGTCCGGGCCGGCCGTCGACATCCTGAAGAACTCCCGGATCAGCGAGGTCGTCATCACGAACACGCTGCCGGTCCAGGCCGACCGGCAGTTCGACAAGCTGACCGTGCTGTCGATCGCGCCGCTGATCGCGAGGGCGATCAACGAGGTGTTCAGCGACGGCTCGGTGACCAGCCTGTTCGACGGGCAGAGCTGAACCGGCGGGGGCGGGGGTGACCGCCGTCCCCGCCCCCGCTGACGCGACGAAGGACGACGGCCACGTATGACTCGGGGGGGCGACCCCCCGAACCCCCCGCGACGCCCCGCGGGGGTAACTCGCCGACACACCGGTCGCTCACCCAGGGCCTTCGGCCCCGGATTCGCGGCCGGTAACGAACGCCTGGCCGTAGCACGCGTGCGGTTCCCGCCGACAGCACCGGTCGCTCACCCAGGGCCTTCGGCCCCGGATTCGCGGCCGGTAACGCCTGGTTGTGGCGGGTGCTGGTGCCGTGGGGGACTGGTGGTTCGCCGCGGGCTTCGGAGCGGGGGTGGCTGCCTGGGGCGCTGGGCCCTGTCGTGGGGCACGGCGGATGTGCCGTGCCCCACGCACCCCCTGGGCCCCCGCCCGGCCGGTTCCCAGCCGGCTGGGCAGGCCGTCGTCCCCCACCCCGGACGACGGCCCCCGGGTCTTGCTGGCGGCCCGCCCGCGAGTTTCCCCGCCTACGCGAGCGGGCCGCTGTCCCTTGTGAGAGGCCGCAAGGGACATCTTGTGCGGCCTGCCGCCCGGGCGGCTGCCCGCGCGGAGCGGCCCGGCGCCGGGACGGCGGTATCCGCGGCCACGGCCGGAGAACCCTGCTGCGGACCGCGCCCCTGTCGGCGGTCCCCGGCGAGCCGGCCCGGCCTTGGCTGCCAACGGCTGTCCTGGCTGGATCAGCCGTCCGAACTGGAACTGCAGCCGATCCTGCCAGCGGGACGTTACTCGCCAGTTGAGTGAGGATTACGTGGTCAGCGGGTCTTTTGGTTGTCGTTCCCGGGCCCGAAGCCCGTGCGCGGCGGGCCCGTCGAAACCGGGTTGGCATATGCGATCAAAGGATTGTGCCGGCGATTTACGTACCGATTGATTCGTGATTAAGTAGCTCTGTTGCCCGGCTCCGAAGTGGCGCCAGAGCCTGCGGGGATGCGGGGCGCGGATGCTGTTCGCAGTGCCGGGTGACGTGGCCATTGAACCCGGAGGCGTATTGGATCGTGGACCCAGGCGGATCAGCATGATGCGGTTCCGCATATTGGGGCCGCTTGAAGTCCAGACCGGGGGGGCCTGGACCTCGATCGGGGCGGCCAAGTGGCGGGCGGTTCTGGCCCGCCTGCTGCTGTCCGCAGGTCAGATCGTCTCCACCGACACCCTCATCGACGAGCTCTGGGGAGACGAGCCGCCGGCCCGGGCGACCAACCTGGTCAGCATCTACGTGCTGAGACTGCGCCGGCTCATCGGGGACACCGACGGAAAGATCATCGTCACCCGGGCCCCCGGCTACCAGCTTCGGCTGGCGGCCGACGATCTCGACGCCCAGCAGTTCGGGCTCCTGCTCGGCCAGGGCCGGCAGGCTCTCACCAACGGCGATCCGCAGCAGGCCGCCAAGCTGCTCACGGACGCACTGTCGCTGTGGCGCGGCAAGGCGCTCGCGGACGTGTCACAGTCCGCGTTCATCGAGGCCGAGGCCGAGCGCCTGGACGAGCTGCGCCTTTCCGCGACCGAACTCCGCATCGAGGCCGACCTGGCCTGCGGCAGGCACCGCGACGTCATCCCCGAACTGCACCGGCTGCTGGCCGATCAGCAGCTCAAAGAGGAGCTGTGGCTGCTGCTGATGCGCGCGCTCGACGGCGCCGGGCGGCGCGCCGAGGCGCTGACCGCCTACGAGCAGGCCCGGACGGTCATCGCCGACCAGCTCGGCGTGGACCCCGGGCCCGAGATCCAGCAGCTCTTCCAGGAGCTGCTGGCCGAGGACGCGCAGCAGTCGCCGGCGGCGAAGCAGGCATCGGCGGCCAGGAAGCGAAAGGCCCGGCCGGACGCGGGCGAGTTCACCACCACCGGCCAGAAGGACACCGAATACTCCCCGGCCGAGGGCACCGCGGCCGGGGAGAGCCGCGGCGAGCAGGTGGGTGCGGCCAGCCCCGACTCGTCCGGCCCGCCGGGCAGCATCGCCCTGGGCACAGTGGACACGGGTGCGGCGCCCGGCGAGGAGGCGGCCGCCCCGGCACCCCCGGAGCCGGGACCGATGCAGCTCCCCGCCGACATCGCCGACTTCACCGGTCGTGAGATGCACGTACGGCAGCTGTGCAGCCTGCTGTCGGTCGTGGGCCGGGGCGACGACAGCCCCGGCGCGGTCCCGGTCGCCCTCGTCGCCGGGGCCGGCGGACTGGGCAAGACGACGCTGGCGATCCACGCCGCCCACCGGATACGCGCCGACTACCCCGGCGGCCAGCTGTACGTGGACCTGCTGGGCGCCAGCCCTCAGCCGCTCGCGCCCGCCGACGTGCTGGCCAGGTTCCTCCGCGATCTGGGGGTAAAGGGCGAGCAGATCCCGGTCAGCGAGGACGAGCGTGCCGCGCTGTTCCGCACCCGGCTGAACGGCCGCCGCGTGCTGCTCCTGCTGGACAACGCGCGCGACGCGGCGCAGGTCCGGCCGCTGCTGCCGGGCACCGCCTCCTGCGCGGTCATCGTGACCAGCCGCAGCCGCCTGTCCGACCTGGTCGGCGGCGGGCTCGTGCACCTGGACGTGCTGGACGACGCGGAGGCGCTGGCGCTGTTCAGCCGGATTGTCGGGACCCAGCGCGCCGCCGCGGAGCCCGACGCCACCGCCGAGCTGCTCGTGGCCTGCGCCGGGCTGCCGCTGGCCATCCGGATCTCGGCCGCGCGGCTGGCCGCCCGGAGCAACTGGACCATCCGCTCCCTGGCCAACCGCATCGGTGACGAGCACCGCCGGCTCGACGAGCTCAAGGTGGGCGATCTCGCGGTCCGGGCCAGCTTCGAGGTCAGCTTCGCCAGCCTGCCCGCCTCGGTCACCCGCGGAGGCGTGGCACCCGCCCGCGCGTTCCGCATGCTGGGCCTGTGGCAGGGCCCGTCGATCGCCCTCGACGCCGCCGCCGCGCTGCTCGGTGAGCCCGAGGGAAAGGTCGCCGACGTCCTGGAATTCCTGGTCGACGCGCATCTGCTGGAGTCCTCGGCCCCGGACTGCTACAGCTTCCATGACCTCCTGCGCGTCTACGCGGCCGAGCGTGCGGCGGCGGAGGAGCCGGACGAGGCACGGCAGGACGCGGTGCGACGGATCGTCGCGTGGTACCTGCACACGGCGAGCGCGGCGGACAGCATTGTCTCGCCGCAGCGGGACCGCCCCGATCTCGACCCCGTGCCGCCGGGGTGCCACCCGTTGACGTTCACCACTCTCGGCGGCGCGCTCGAATGGTGTCAGCAGGAGCGCGGGAACATAGTGGCGGCAGCTCGGCTGGCGGCCGGCGCCGGCCTGCACGCCATCGCCTGGAAGCTGCCGGTAGCCGTGCTCAGCTGCTTCAATCGCCTCAGCTTCCGCACGGAGTGGCTGGATTCGCAGCTGATCGCGCTGAACAGCGTCCGGATTGCCGGTGACCGGCCGGCCGAGGCCTGGGTGCTGAACAACCTGGGCCTGGTCTGCATCCAGCAGCGGACGGACGACGCGGTCGGCTACTTCGAGGCCGCGCTGGCCATCCGGCGGGAATGCGGCGACCTGAGGGGCGAGGCCATCTCCAGGAACAACCTGGCCGACGCCTATCTGCGGCTGGGCCGGACGGCCGAGGCGCTCGACCAGTTCGAGCGGACCCTGTCGGTGCTCCGGGAGGCCGGGAACCGGTACGGCGAGGGAGCCGTCCTCACCGGCATGGGCCAGGCCCATCTGAACCTCGGGCACGCGGACGAGGCGATCGGCTACCTCCAGCAGGGCCGCGAGATCTTCGTCGATATCAACACCCCGCACGGTGAGGACGTCGCGGTGCACCACCTCGCGCGGGCCTATCTCGAACTCGGGCGCACCCAGGATGCGATCAGATCGTTCCACGACGCCCTGACCATCAGCCGGGCGGTCGGCGACCGGGACAGCCAGGCCCTGACGCTGATGTTCCTGGGCAGAGCACAGCGCCGGGCCGGCAATCTGGAGCAGGCGCGCGAATCCTGGGCCGGGGCGCAGGCCCTATTCGAGGAACTCGGCGACGAGGAACAGCTCGCCGTCATCTCCTCATACATCGCGGACATTGACGCTATATCCGCATGAAAGGGCCCGTGCCCACAAGCTCTTCGCATATATAAAGTTACTTTGCGTAAAAGGATAGAAGAATGTCACCGGGACGCCATACGAAATTCCGGCCTCGCCCGCGAAAGGCA
>Ga0070737_10006096_pt1 | contig 11184 bp, 17 predicted proteins | sample Coa_R1_10_FD_66438 | JGI IMG/M metagenome (GOLD analysis project Ga0070737, IMG submission 66438) | Surface soil microbial communities from Centralia Pennsylvania, which are recovering from an underground coalmine fire - Coalmine... | ecosystem: Environmental > Terrestrial > Soil > Unclassified...
GCCGGCGTGAGCCAGCTCGCGCAGGCAGATCCGGCACAGCCCGAACTTGCGGAACACCGAGTGGGGCCGGCCGCAGCGACGGCAGCGGGTGTAGGCCCTGACCTTGTACTTCGGCTTGCGCTGGCTCTTGATGATGAGCGCCTTCTTGGCCATTAGTTGCCGCCTTCCTTGCGGAACGGGAAGCCGAAGGCGTCGAGCAGGGCGCGACCCTCCGCGTTGGTCCGTGCCGTCGTCACGATGGTGATGTCCATGCCTCTCGGGGCGTCGATCCGGTCGTAGTCGATCTCCGGGAAGATCAGCTGCTCGCTGACGCCGAAGGTGTAGTTGCCGCGCCCGTCGAAGCCCCGGGTCGGCAGACCCCGGAAGTCGCGGATGCGGGGGATGGCCAGGCTGATGAGCCGGTCGAAGAACTCCCACATGCGGTCCCCGCGCAGCGTGACCTTGGCGCCGATGGCATTGCCCTCGCGCAGCTTGAAGCCGGCGATCGACTTCTTGGCCCGGGTCACGAGCGGCTTCTGGCCGGTGATGGTGGCCAGGTCGCGGACCGCCCCCTCGAGCAGCGACTGCTGCTGGGTGGCGCGGCCGACGCCGCAGTTGAGCACGATCTTGTCGATCCTCGGCACCAGCATCACGTTGGGCAGCGACAGGGACTGCTGCAGCGCCGACTTGATCTCGGTGTCGTAGCGAACTTTGAGCCGCGGCCGCTCGGCGGTGGCGGTGGCCATCAGATGTCCTTCCTGCAGTGGGCGCAGACCCGGTGCTTGGTGCCGTCGTCGTCGGTCTCGTAGGCGATCCGGGTCGGACCGTCGGTGGAGCAGACGATCGCCACCGCAGAGGCGTGGATCGGCATGTCCTTGTCGATGATCCCGCCCTTCAGCCGGGTGGACGTCTGGCGCTGGTGGCGCTTGGCCACGTTGATGCCGTCGACGATCACCTTGTTGACGTCGGGCAGGACGCGGGTGACCTCGCCGGTGCGGCCGCGGTCCTTGCCGGACAGCACCTGCACCCGGTCACCGCGGCGCAGCTTCATCTTGACTCGGGGTTGGGGCTTGGCCTTGGCCATCGTTACAGCACCTCGGGGGCGAGGGAGATGATGCGCATGAAGCGCTTGTCGCGCAGCTCCCGGCCGACCGGCCCGAAGATGCGGGTGCCGCGCGGCTGGCTCTGATCGTTGATCAGCACGGCGGCGTTTTCGTCGAAGCGGATGTAGCTGCCGTCGGGACGGCGCTTTTCCTTCTTGGTCCGGACGACGACGCACTTGACGACGTCGCCCTTTTTGACATTGGCGTTGGGGATGGCGTCCTTGACGGTCGCCACGAAGATGTCCCCGATGGAGGCGTAGCGGCGCTTGGAGCCGCCGAGCACCTTGATGCACAGCACCTCGCGCGCACCGGAGTTGTCGGCGACGCGGAGGCGGCTCTCCTGCTGGATCATGAGACCTCTCCTCGCCTACTTGGCCCGCTCGAGGACCTCGACCACCCGCCAGCGCTTGAGCTTGGAGAGCGGCCGGGTCTCGGCCAGGCGGACCCGGTCACCGACACGGGTGTCGTTGCTGTCGTCGTGGGCGTAGAGCCGCTTGGTGCGCTGCACCGTCTTGGCGTACCGGGGGTGCCGGACCCGCTCGATGACGGCCACGACCGCGGTCTTGTCCATGGAGGTGGACACGACGAGGCCCTCACGGACCTTGCGCCGGTCGACCCGCGCCGTCTCCGTCTCGGTCTCGCTAGTGGTGTCGTCGGCCATCAGGCGTTCGCCTCCGTCGCGGCCAGTTGGGCCGCCTCGAGCTGTTCAGCCGCCTCGATCTCCCGCTCGCGCAGGATGGTGGAGATCCGGGCGATCTCGCGTCGGACCTGGCGCAGGCGGGCGGAGTTGTCCTGCTTGCCGGTGGCGAGCTGAAAGCGCAGCTTGAACAGCTCGTCCTTGCTCTCGGCCAGTTGGGCGTCGAGCTCGTCGTCGTTGAGGTCCCGCAGTTCCTTGGCCTTGGTCATCCGACCACGACCTCCTCCTGCTGGGCCCGGATCACGAAGCGGGCCTTGATCGGCAGCTTCTGGATGGCCCGCTCCATGGCGGAACGACCGAGCTCCTCGTCGACGCCGCCCAGCTCGAACAGGATGCGACCGGGCTTGACGACGGCGACCCAGAACTCCGGGTTGCCCTTGCCGGAACCCATGCGGGTCTCGGCCGGCTTGGCGGTGATGGGCTTGTCCGGGAACACCCGGATCCAGACCTTCCCGCCACGGCGGACGTGGCGGGTCATGGCGATACGGGCCGCCTCGATCTGGCGGGCGGTGATCCATCCGGGCTCCAGGGCCTGGATGCCGTAGTCGCCGAAGGCGACCGTGGTACCACCCTTGGCTTTGCCTTCGAGGCGTCCGCGCTGGACCTTGCGGTGCTTGACCTTTCGCGGCATCAACATGGCTCAGGAATCCTTCGGGAAGTGCGGGGTCTCGTGGTGCTCGCCGCTGGTGCGCCGCTCGATGTCTTCCTCTTCGGCGAGGAGGCGCTCGAGCTCGGGATCGACCTTGACGATCGGCTCCTCGAGCGGGGCGGGCTCGGCCGCGGCGGCCGGGGGACCGGCCGGGGCGGCGGGTTCGGGGGCGGGCGGGGCGCCGACACCGGCGCCGGGCTCACCCGCATCGGGCCGGCGGCGACCGCCGCCGGCGGAGATGACCCGGCGGGGCCGGCCCTGACCGGACGTCTCGCCGACGGCCATGGCCGCCTCGCGGCTGATCTTCTCCTCGGCCGAGGTCTTGTACGGACGGATGTCGCCCTTGTAGATCCAGACCTTGACGCCGATGCGGCCGTAGGTGGTCCTGGCCTCCCGGAAGCCGTAGTCGATGTCGGCCCGCAGGGTTTGCCTGGGGACCCGACCCTCCCGGTAGGACTCACTGCGGGACATCTCGGAGCCGCCGAGGCGGCCGGCGCACTGCACCTGGATGCCGAGGGCGCCGGCCTTCTGCACCGTCTGGACGGTGCGCTTCATGGCCCGGCGGAAGCTGACCCGGCCGGCCAGCTGGTCGGCGATGCCCTGCGCCATCAGGGCGGCGTCGAGCTCGGGCTGCTTGATCTCCTGGATGTTCAGCTGGACCTTGGGGTTCTTGGTGATCTCGGCCAGCTTGGTGCGGAGCCGGTCGGCCTCGGCGCCGCGACGACCGATGACGATCCCGGGCCGGGCCGTGTGCACGTCGACACGCAGCCGGTCACGGGTCCGCTCGATCTCGATGCGGCTGACCGCGGCCCGCTCCAGCTGGGACATCAGGTAGTGCCGGATCTCCCAGTCCTCGATGACGTAGTCCTGGTACTGCCGGTCGTTGAACCAGCGGGACTTCCAGTCCGTCGTGACGCCGAGGCGGAAGCCGTACGGGTTGACTTTGTGTCCCATTTACTGCTCGTCCTCGGTGTCGGTGGTCTCGGTGGCTTCAGCCTCGGTCCCGGGGGCCTCAGCCGGCTCGGTCTCGGGGGCCTCGGTCTCGGGGGCCTCGGCCAGCTCGGTCTCAGGCGCTTCGGCCTCGGTGGCCTCGACCGCGCTCTCCTCGACCGGCTCTTCGTGGTCGTGCTCGTGGTCGTGGTCCTGCTCGACGGCGGGGCCGCCGTGGCGACGCTCGGCCCGGCTGCGGGTGTCCCCGGCCGACCGGCGGGCGCCGGCGACCCGGCGGGCCCGCTGGGCCAGCTGCTCGGCCCGGCGGCGGGCACGGAGGCGCTCGATGTCGGTGTCGGGCAGGCGGCTCACGATCACGGTGATGTGGCTGGTGCGCTTGCGGATCCGGGTGGCCCGGCCGCGGGCACGGGGCCGCCACCGCTTGATGGTCGTGCCCTCGTCGGCGAAGCAGGCCGAGACGTACAGCTCCTCGGGGTCCTGCTCGTCGTTGTTCTCGGCGTTGGCGATGGCCGAGTGGAGGACCTTGCCGACGACGGTGGCGGCGTCGCGCTCGGAGAAGCGCAGGATGTCCTCGGCCTCGGCGACCGGCAGGTTGCGGACCAGGTCAAGGACTTCCCTGACCTTGTTGGGGGTGACCCGGGCGTGGCGCAGGACGGCGCGCGTCCCGGGACGCTCGTTGGTCTTGTCACCGAAGGCCATCTAGCGCCTCCCCGCCCGCTCTTGGCCGGCGTGGAACCGGAAGGTCCGGGTGGGGGCGAACTCGCCCAGCTTGTGGCCGACCATCGACTCGGTGATGTACACGGGCACGTGCTTGCGCCCGTCGTGGACGGCCACGGTGTGGCCGACCATGTCGGGGATGATGGTGGAGCGGCGTGACCAGGTCTTGATCACCCGCTTTTCGTTGCGGGAGTTGAGATCGTCGACCTTCTTGAGCAGATGGTCGTCGACGAAGGGGCCTTTTTTGAGGCTGCGGGGCATGCGCGACTACCTCCGGACGCCGCGGGTGCGCCGGCGGCGGACGATGAGCTTCTCTGACGGCTTGGTGCGATCACGGGTCCGGCCTTCCGGCTGGCCCCAGGGCGACACCGGGTGGCGGCCACCCGAGGTCTTGCCCTCGCCGCCGCCGAGCGGGTGGTCGACGGGGTTCATGGCCACGCCTCGGGTCTGGGGGCGGACACCCTTCCAGCGGTTACGACCGGCCTTGCCGATGCTGATCAGCTCGGCCTCGGAGTTGCCGACCTCGCCGAGGGTGGCCCGGCAGTCGATCGGCACCCGGCGCATCTCGGTGGACGGCAGGCGGAGGGTGGCGTAGGCGCCTTCCTTGGCGACGAGCTGCACGCTCATGCCGGCGCCGCGGGCCATCTTGCCGCCGCCGCCCGGCTTGAGCTCCACGTTGTGGATGACCGAGCCGACCGGGATGTACCGCATCGGCAGGGCGTTGCCCGGCCGGATGTCGGCACCCTGGCCGCTCTGCAGGACGTCGCCGACGGCGACGCGCGCCGGGGCGAGGATGTAACGCTTCTCCCCGTCGTGGTAGTGGAGCAGGGCGATGCGGGCGTTGCGGTTGGGGTCGTACTCGATGGCGGCAACCGTGGCCGGCACGCCGTCCTTGGTCCGCTTGAAGTCGACGACCCGGTACTGCTGCTTGTGGCCGCCACCCTTGTGGCGGGCGGTCTTGCGCCCGTAGGCGTTGCGGCCGCCGGTCCCGCTCTTGGGGGCCAGCAGGCTCTTCTCGGGCTTAATCTTGGTGATCTCCGAGAAGTCGGAGGTCGTCTGGAAGCGCCGCCCGGCACTGGTGGGCTTACGGCTGCGGAGCGGCATATCAGTCTCCCTCGAAGATCGGGATCGTGTAGTCGGGCTTGAGCTTGACCATGGCCCGCTTGGTGTCCGGGCGCTTGCCGAAGGTCGTGGCCCGGCGGTTGCGCTTGCGCTTGCCCGGGCGGTTGAGAGTGGTGACCTTCTCGACCTCGACCCGGAAGATGCGCTCGACGGCCTGGCGGATCTCGATCTTGTTGGCGTCGGGCGCCACGACGAAGGTGTAGACGCCCTGGTCGATGAGGGCGTAGGACTTCTCCGACACGACGGGCCGGAGGATCACGTCACGGTCGCTCACTGCTGCTCCTCGGACTCGTCAGTGGTCGCCTCGTCAGCCGTGGGCTCGTCAGCCGTGGGCTCGTCGGTGAACGCCTGACCGGCGTCCGCAGCGGCGGACAGCCGCTCGGCGACGGCGGCCACCGCCTCCTCCGACGGGCGCTCCCCCGGGAGGGTCTCCGAGGTGAAGACGACCCAGTCGCTGCACAGCACGTCGTAGGCGTTGAGCTCGCCGGCGAACAGCACCTGCACGGACGGCAGGTTGCGGAACGACTTGTAGGCCTCGGCGTCGTCACGGGACAGCACGACGAGCACCTTGCCGTCGACGCCGAGGGCCCCGAGGGCGGCCCGGGCCGACTTGGTGCTCGGCTCGCTCCAGTCCCAGCGGTCGACGACGAGGACGTGCCCGTCGGCGTGCCGGTCGGAGAGGGCCGAGCGCAGGGCCAGGCTGATCATCTTGCGCGGGGTGCGCTGGCGGTAGCTGCGGGGCTTGGGGCCGAGGGCGATGCCGCCGCCGGTGAAGTGCGGGGCCCGCTCGGAGCCCTGGCGGGCCCGGCCGGTGCCCTTTTGCTTGAACGGCTTCTTGCCGCCGCCGGAGACCTCGGCGCGGGTCTTGGTGCTCTGGGTGCCGGCGCGGGCCGCGGCCAGCTGGGCGGTGACCACCTGGTGGAGGACGGCCACGTTGGGCTCGACGCCGAACCAGTCGGCGTCGAGGGCCACGGTGGAAGAGGACGCCCCGGAGGCGTCGCGGACTTCGACGTTGAGGCTCATCACTTGCCTCCCTTGACGGCGTCGCGGATCAGGACCAGGCCGCCGCGCGGACCGGGGACCGCTCCCTTGATGAGGAGCAGGCTGCGGTCGGCGTCGGCGGACACCACCTCGAGGTTGAGGGTGGTGACCTTCTGGTTGCCGAGCTGGCCGGCCATGCGGGTGCCCTTGAACACCCGGGCCGGGGTGGCGCAGGCGCCGATGCCGCCGGGGGCCCGGTGGTGCTTGTGGTTACCGTGGCTGGCGCCCTGGCCCTTGAAGTTGTGACGCTTCATCCCGCCGGCGAAGCCCTTGCCCTTGCTGACGGCGGTCACGTCGATCTTGTCGCCAGCGCCGAGCAGGTCGACCGACAGCTCCTGGCCCACCTGGTAGGAGGAGGTGTCATCGACCCGCAGCTCGACCAGGGACTTGCCCGGGTCGACCTCGGCCTTGGCGTAGTGGCCGAGGAGCGGCTTGTTGACGCTGCTGGCCTTCTTGTTGCCGTAGGTGACCTGGACGGCCGAGTAGCCGTCCCGGTCGGGAGTCTTGAGTTGGACGACGCGCGCCGGCGTGACCCTCACGACGGTGACGGCGACGGCCCGATGGTCGTCGTCCCACACCTGGGTCATGCCGACTTTCTCGCCGACGATCGCTTTCGATGGCACAGCTCAGCTCTTTCCTGGTCGTGGCGGAGGAGGTCGACCGCAATCGACCACCTCACACGGGGCACCCCGCCGAGCCGGCGGCCCGGGAGGTGAGGTATCTCGGTTGTTGCCACGGGGTCTCCGCACGGCCGGGGGCCGGCTGAGCGGACACACGTGGACGTCCTTGATGACCGGAGGGACACTCTAGCAGGTCGAACGTGGCTTGGTGCCGGCCACCCCCTCGCCTGAACACCCTCCGCGCGGCCATGCACTGTGACCGGTGGACCGCTTGTTTACACTCGGCTTGTTGCCCTCCCTGCCCTCACTTCCCCGCAGGGGGCGCTCCGCTGACGGCGCGCGCCGCGCCCCGACGCTGAGTGGCCTCTCCCGCCGCAGCCGACGGCGACTGCTTTCGATGCTGGTCCTGTTCGGGGTGGCGTTCTGCCTCATCGTCTACCGGCTGGTGGCCATCCAGGGCAGCCACGGGTACGCCCAGGTCAGCTCGGCCACCCAGCAGTCCCTGACCCTCTACGGGCTGCGGGGCTCGATCCTGGCCGCCAACGGCAACGAACTGGCCTTCTCCGAGGAGCGGCCGACGATCTTCGCCGACCCCGGTGAGATCGCCGACCCGGCCGGGGAAGCGGTCAAGCTGGCCGGCGTCCTGCACCGCTCCGCCTTCACGCTGCAATCCCAGCTGTCGGCCAAGACCACCTACGTGCCGCTCGTGACCGGTGCCTCCAACGCCACGGCCAAGGCGGTCAGCAAGCTGGGCCTGCCCGGGATCGGGACGGTGGACGAGCCGATCCGCTACTACGCCGACGGGACGCTTGGCTTGCCGCTGATCGGGCGGGTCAATGCGGCCGGCGGGGGGGTCGGCGGGCTCGAGCAGACCTACAACGGGGTCTTGCAGGGGAAAAACGGCAAGATCGTGCGCCAGGTCGATCCGCAGGGCTTGCCGGTGGCGGGTGACGTAACCACGGACAGGCCGGCGACCGACGGCGACGACATCCTCACCACCATCAACCCGGCCCTGCAGTACCAGGTGGACCAGATCCTGGCCGCCGACCTCGTTCACTCCAAGGGGACCGAGGGGGTGATCATGGTCGAGGACACCAGGACGGGCAAGATCCTGGCCGACTCCAACATGCAGATGGACGGCAACAAGGCCGTCGAGGCCACCAGCAACTTCTCCTTCATGCACACGTTCGACCCGGGCTCGGTGGGCAAGATCGTCACCGTCTCGGCCGGCCTGGCCCAGCACAAGATCACCCCGACGAGCAAGATTGCCGACCCGTACAGCCTCAACGTGGCCGACAGCTCGTTCCACGACGACTGGTCGCACCCGTCCGAGACGCTGACGCCGACGTCCCTGCTGGCCCAGTCCTCCGACGTGGGGGCCATCCAGGTGGCCAAGCGGATCGGCCCCCAAGCCCTGTACGACTACCTCAAGGCGTACGGGCTCACCCAGAAGACCGACATCAACTGGCCGGGCGAGTCCTCGGGCCAGATCTACCCGCCGGCGGCCTGGTCGGGCACCTCGCTCCCCACCTACGCCTTTGGCGACGGGTACGACATCACCGGCGCCCAAATGATCTCGGCCGTCAACACCATCGCCGACGGCGGCAAGTACGTGCCGCCCCGGCTGGTGACCGCCCTGGTCGGGGCCGACGGCCAGAAGCAGCCCCTCAAGGCGCCGAAGCCGCACCGGGTCGTCCCTCGGTGGGTGGCCAGGGAGATGACCCCGATGCTCGAGCAGGTCGTCTCGAGCGGGACCGGTCAGGCGGCTCAGATCCCCGGGTACGCCATCGCCGGCAAGACCGGCACCGCTGCCACCTACGACGCCAACGGCCAGGTCAACAACCTCTACAACAACTCGAGCTTCGCCGGGTTCGCCCCCGCCCAGCATCCGAGGCTGACGGTCATCGTGACCATCAGCCACACCAGCCTGTTCGGGGCCCAGGCCGCGGTGCCCGCCTTCCAGCAGGTCATGAAGGACGCCTTGACCGATCTCGGCATCGGCTCCGACGGCCCCCAGCCCGGCCCGAGCGTCAAGGCCGTCCCGATCATCAGCGGCCATCCGGACACCGCCCTGCTCCCCGCCGGCTGAGCGGACCGCGCGCCGCTCCCCGCCACTCGAGCCACCTTTCCCCCCAACCCCCTCCGGACGCGGGACGTCCCGGCCCCCCGTCTCGGCCAGGACGTTGTATCGCTGGCAACAGCTTCGCTGAATCCGGAGGCCACCTCGCCCCACTTTCCGGCTTGACGTGGTCTTCGGGAACCGGCAGGCGCTCCCCCAGCCCTGATCTACCCCTTTTCGAGGAGGGCGAGGATCGCGTCGCCGACTTCCGGGATCGAGCGGCCGGTCGTGTCCAGGCTCGGAAGTCCGAGCTGCCGGTAGGCGGCCGCGTCGAGCAGTGCCTCCTCGACGCCGCCATCGTCCCGCCGCTCGAGCCGGCGCCGCCGCTCGTCGTCATCGCAGTCGAGCAGGAGCCATCGCTCGATGGGCCAACCGGCGAGCTCGTCGGGCGTGCAGACCCCGAACAGGATGGTGTCGACGGCGCCGACCTGGTCGACGACGGCGCGCATGAGCCGCCCGTATGGCTCCCATGTCCGCACGCTGGTCGGGATGTGGGTTCCGGCCAGCTCCCCGGCCGCTTCCTGCAGACCGTCCCAATCGAGGATCAGCCGGTTGACCTCGCGTTGTCGCAGGTGGGAGGCGACGGACGTCTTGCCCGACCCCGGCGCCCCGAGCACGTAGGCGATCACCGCGGGAGCGTAGCGACCTTCGGAAAGGAACAAGGCGGGAGGGGGCGCAGAAGGGCGAGGGGATAGCCTCGGGGGCGTGACCGACACGGAGCCGTCCTCCGGCCGTACCTGGCGCTACCGCTTCTCCCGCCCCGGGGACGAGGAGATCGAGGTCGGGGAGTTCGCCGGGGACGAGGCGGCCGAGGCGCACGCCCGGCAACTGTCCAAAGCCAGCGAGACGCCGGTCATCATCCAGCGTCACGGCATCGTCGACTTGGAATACATCACCGAAGTCGACGAGCGCTCCGAGTAACGCCGCCGGCGGGCGGGCGCGAAGCAGCGGAGCCCGTGGGCTCCGCTGTCGTGAAACTGCTGATCGCCGACCGGCGCTCGCCGACCGAAGCCGGCGAGGCTCAGGCGGTTTGGATCTTGATCTCGATGTCCACGCCCGCCGGCAGCTCGATGCGCTGCAGCGAGTCGACCGTCTTGGGGGTGTGCTCGACGATGTCGAGCAGGCGCTTGTGCACCCGCATCTCGAAGTGCTCCCGGCTGTCCTTGTACTTGTGCGGCGAGCGGATCACCGTGTAGCGGTTTTTTTCCGTCGGCAGCGGCACCGGACCCCGAACCTTGGCCTGCGTGCGCAGGACGGTCTCGACGATCTTCTTGGTGGACTGGTCAAGGATCTCGTGGTCGTAGGCCTTGAGGCGGATACGGATCCGCTGCTTGCTATCAGGCACGGGACGGCTCGGGACGCATGGGGGACTCTCCAGGAGTGCGGGTTGTCAACGAACGGGATGAAACAGGGTGAGGCAGACGATCACCCGGGTCCGCAACCGGACCCGGGTGATCGGGAAACTACTTGATGATCTTGGTGACCTGGCCGGAGGCGACGGTGCGGCCACCCTCACGGATGGCGAAGCGCAGACCCTCGTCCATGGCGATGGGCTTGCCCAGCTCGACCTTGATGGTCGTGTTGTCGCCGGGCATGACCATCTCGGTGCCCTCCGGGAGGTGGATGGCGCCGGTCACGTCCGTGGTGCGGAAGTAAAACTGCGGCCGGTAGTTGTTGAAGAACGGCTTGTGGCGGCCGCCCTCTTCCTTGGAGAGCACGTAGATGGCGCCCTCGAACTCCGTGTGCGGGGTGATCGAGCCCGGCTTGCAGAGGACCTGGCCGCGCTCGACGTCCTCCTTCTTGGTGCCACGCAGCAGGGCGCCGATGTTGTCGCCGGCCTGGCCCTGGTCGAGGAGCTTGTGGAACATCTCGACGCCGGTGCAGGTCGTCTTGGCCGTGTTGCGAAGACCGACGATCTCCACCTCCTCGCCGACCTTGATGGTGCCCTGCTCGACCTTGCCGGTCACGACGGTGCCACGACCGGGAATGGTCATGACGTCCTCGATGGGCATCAGGAAGGGGCGGTCGAGGTCACGGGTGGGCTCGGGGACGTAGCTGTCCACCGCGTCCATGAGCTCGACGATCTTGTCCTCCCACTCCTTGTCGCCCTCGAGGGCCTTCAGAGCGGAGACCCGCACGACCGGGGTGTCGTCGCCGGGGAACTCGTACTCGTTGAGCAGCTCCCG
>Ga0070737_10006097_pt1 | contig 11183 bp, 9 predicted proteins | sample Coa_R1_10_FD_66438 | JGI IMG/M metagenome (GOLD analysis project Ga0070737, IMG submission 66438) | Surface soil microbial communities from Centralia Pennsylvania, which are recovering from an underground coalmine fire - Coalmine... | ecosystem: Environmental > Terrestrial > Soil > Unclassified ...
CGAGCTGGCCTCCGGCGCCGTCGAGGTCGAAGCGGTGGGCCGGCGGGCCCGGCAGGCCCTCGGGCGGCTGGTCAACGAGCGGACCAAGCGGCGGCCGATGATCGTTCCTGTTGTGATGGAGGCCTGAGGGCTCTCCGGCGTCGCCAATCGAGTGTCGGCCGGGTCTGGGCCGGGTCTCGGCCGGGTCTCGGCCGGGTCTCGGCCGGGTCCGTTGCTGGCGGACCCGGCCTCTCTCTTCTCTTTGGCCCTCAGCTTTTTCAGTATTTGAACGCTCCTTCAAATCCTTGACACAGTGGGAAGCCCGGGTTAGGGTGCCCCTGACAGTCGTGGGGACCGAGGGGGTAACCAGCTGTGAACGACGCCGGCCTCGAGCCGCTCGAGGCTTACCGCCGGATGCTGGTCATCCGGCGGTTCGAACAACGCTGCCTCGAGCTCAGCCACGAGGGGTTCATCAAAGGATCGATCCACCTGTGCCTGGGCCAGGAGGCCATCCCGGTCGGCGTGTGCGCGGCCCAGGAGCCCGGCGACCGGGTGGTGGCGACCTACCGGGGCCACGGCTGGGCCATCGCGCGGGGCGTGCCCCTGGAGCCGTTGCTGGGCGAGATCTGCCAGCGGGCCGGGGGTCTCAACGGCGGTCGCTGCGGCTCGCCGTTGCTCTCTGCTCCTGACTACGGGTTACTGGCCGAAAATTCCATTGTCGGCGCCGGCGTGCCCGTCGCCGCCGGCGCTGCCCTGGCCGCCCAGGCCAAGGCTGACGGGCGGGTCGTCGTCGTCTCCGTCGGCGACGGGGCCATGAATCAGGGTTCGACCAACGAGGGCCTGATCTTTGCCGCCGTCCGAAACCTGCCCCTCGTCGTCGTGTGCGAAAACAACGGGTGGTCGGAGATGACCGCCAGTGCCGAGATGTTCCGCAGCCAAAATCTTTCCGACCGGGCCAGCGGCTATCACATCCCCTACGAAATCGTCGACGGCTGCGACGCCGAGGAGGTGTGGGACGCAGCGTCATGGGCGCTGGCCGAGGCCCGGGACGGCCGGGGCCCGGTCTTTCTCGAATGCAAAACGGTCCGTCTGGGCGGCCACTACAACGCCGACATCGAGCATTACCGGCCGGCGGCCGATGCCGAGGACGCCAAAAACCGGGAGCCGCTGCGCCGGCTCCGGCAGCGGATCCTGGAAGAGGCGGTGGCGTCGGAGGACGAGCTGACGGCGGTGGAGGCGGCCGTGGCGGCCGACATCGACGCCGCCACCCGGGCGGTGCGGGCCATGGACGAACCCCCCGTGGACACGGCCGGGGCCCACGTGTTCGGCCCGCCCCGGCCGGCGCCGGCCCGCGGGACCGAGGCCGCCCGCAACGGCGGGCCGGTCGAGCTCACCTACCAGCGGGCCGTCAACCTGGCCCTCAAGACGGAGCTTGATGACCGGCCGGACGTGCTCGTCTACGGCGAGGACGTCGGTGCTGCCGGTGGCATCTTCGGCGTGTCGCGGGGCCTGCAAAAGCAATTCGGCCCGGAGCGGGTGTTCGACACGCCGATCTCCGAAAGCGCCATTTTGGGATCCGCCGTCGGTGCCGCCATGGAGGGCATGCGGCCGGTCGTGGAGGTCATGTGGGGCGACTTCCTGCTGGTCGCCCTCGACCAACTGGTCAACCAGGCCGCCAACGTGCGGTTCGTCAACCAGTCCCGGCTCTCGGCGGCCATGGTGGTCCGCTACCAGCAGGGGGCCACGCCGGGCGCCTGCGCCCAACATTCGCAGAGCCTCGAGGCCCTCCTCGCCCACATCCCCGGGCTCAAATTGGGGATGCCGGCGACGGCGGCCGACGCCTACGCCATGACCCGCGCCGCGGTCGCCGACCCGGACCCGGTGATCCTGGCCGAGTCGAGGGAGCTGTACCAGATGGCCGGCCCCGTCGACGCCGACGCAGCCGAGACGGTCGGCGGCGCCCGGGTCTACGGGGAGGGTGGCGACGTCGCCGTCATCACCTGGGGGGCCATGCTGCACCGGGCCTTCCAGGCCGCCGACGACCTGCGCCAGCTGGGCTACCAAGCCACCGTCGTGGACCTGCGCTGGCTGCGCCCGCTCGACGTCGCCGCCATCGACGCCGCCGTCCGGAGCTGCGCCGGCCGGGTGGTCGTGGCCCACGAGGCCAACCTCACCGGCGGGTTCGGGGCCGAGCTGGCCGCCGGCATCACCGAGCGCAATTTTGGCGCCCTGGCGGCGCCGGTCCGGCGGGTCGCCGCCCCCGACGTGCGGGTCCCGGCCGCGCCCAATTTGCAGGCCGCCCTTTTGCCTTCGGCCAAGAGCATTGTCGAGGCGGCCGTCGGCCTGCTCGATCCGTCCCGGCCGCGGCCGGCCAGTTGCGATCCTGACGAGAAAGCGCACCTCCTTTGAAGCGACGTTGTTTTGCCATCGAGCTCGAGCCCGGCGAGGAAACACGCTATGACCGCGTGCACCGCGACCTGTTGCCGGAGGGCGTGACCGAGGAGCCGCGCGAGCGGGCCGGCCAGGTGGGGCGGTCGTAGCCATGGCCATCCGCTCGATCTTCCACGTCGGGTTCGTCGTCCGGGACCTCGACGCCAGCATCCGCTTCTACACCGAGGGGCTCGGCCTGCGCCTCCGGCACTGCCAGGTCCAGGACAACGCGTACACCCGGGCCCTCGTCGGCTACCGCGACGCCCGGCTCCGGATCGCGCAATTCCAGCTCCCGGAAGGCGACCCGCCGCCCTCCGGGCACGTCCTCGAGCTGATCGAGTACGAGGCGCCTCCCGGCGCCCCGGCCGACCTGCAGCGCAACACGCTGGGCGCCGGCCACCTCGCCTTTTTGGTCGACGACATCGACACCATGACGGCCCGCTTGACCGCCTTGGGGGCCACCCCGCTCAGCGAGCCCAACGACATCACCGAAGGGATCAACAAGGGCGGCAAGGCCGTGTACCTGCACGACCCGGATGGGGCGACCCTCGAGCTGCTCCAACCGGCCGAGCTGGGCGGCCGGCCATGAGCGAGGGGCCGGCCGTGAGCGGGGGACGGGCCGTGAGCGAGGGGCCGGCCGTGGGCGAGGGGCCGGCCGTGGGCGAGGGGCCGGCCGTGGGCGAGGGGCCGGCCGTAAGCGGCACCGAGATCGGCGCCTTCCGCCCGCCCGATCTGCGGGGAGCGGCGGTGGTGGTGACCGGCGGGGGCCAGGGCATCGGCCGGGCCATCGCCCACGGCCTCGCCGCCGCCGGGGCGCGGGTGGTCATCGACGGCCGCCACGCCGACACCCTCGAGCAGGTCGTCAAGGAGATCGTCGCCGGCGGCGGGGACGCCGACTGGCTGGAGGGGAGCGTCACCGATCCCGACCACATGGAGGCGCTGATGGCCAAAGCGGCCGGGCCGGCCGGGGTCCTCCACGCCGTGGTCAGCAACGCCGGGATCGCCGGGCCCACCACCCCGCTGGCGGAGCTCAGCCTGGACGACTGGAACGAGACCGTGGCGGTCAACCTGACCGGCGTCTTCCTCACCTGCCGGGCGGCCATCCCGTACCTGCGGGCCGCCCCGCACGGCAAGATCGTCCTCATCGGCTCGGCCACCGGCAAGCGGCCGTTGCCCAACCGGGCGGGCTACGCGGCGGCCAAGCTGGGCGTGGTCGGCCTGGCCCGCACCCTCGCCCACGAGCTCGGCCCGGACAACATCTGCGTCAACGTCATCTCGCCGTTCATGGTCGAAAACGCCCGCCTGCGGCGGGTAGTGGCCACGATGGCGGAGGCCTCGGGCCTGACGCCCGAGGAGCTGCACCACCGGTTTACCGCCGACACCGCTCTCGGCCGGGGCGTCACGGAGGACGACGTCACCCGGGCCGTGTTGCTGCTCTGCTCGTCGGCCGCCGACAACCTCACCGGCCAGGACCTCAACGTGTCGTCCGGCCTCGTCATGTACTAGCGCCAAGCGCCGCCACACCAGGGAGGAACGCACAACCCATGGACCGCATCCCCATCGGTCTCGTCGGCTGCGGAGGGATGGGCCGACGCCATCTGCGGGCCTACGCCGCCCTTGCCGACGTCGGCATCGAGCGCTTCGACGTGGCCGCCGTCTGCGACCCCCGCCCAGGAGCGGCCGAGGAGGCCGCCGATATGGCCGAGAAGCTCCTCGGCTCCCGGCCCCGGACCTTCGCCACCCACGACGAGCTCATCGCGAGCGGGGCGGTGGAGGCGGTGGACGTGGTCACCGACCCGTCGGCCCACCACCTGGTGGCGGTGCCCGCCCTCGAAGCTGGCATCCACGTCACCTGCGAGAAGCCGCTCGGGCTCACCGTGGCCGCCTGCCGGGAGATCGTCGCCGCCGCCCGCCCCGGCGTCGTGCTCTCCACGGCGGAGAACTACCGCCGGGACGGGCCCAACCGGCTGGCCCGGCGGGTGCTCGACAGCGGGCTGCTCGGTCACGTCCACGCCCTCGTCGAGACCAACATCGGGGGCAGCGACCGGGTCCTGATCAGCCCCTGGCGGCACGTCCTCGAGTCCGGGCCCATGGCCCTCGACATGGGCGTCCACTACCTCGACATCTTCACCTTCCTCGTCGGCGAGCTGCGGACCGCCTACGGCCGGTCGTGGATCGCCGAGCCGCTCCGGCGGGGCGATCCGACCCTGCCCGCCCTCGACGGCATCGACTACGTCGAGCCGGGGGTGCTGCGGGCCACCGGCGACGACGCCCTCGCCGCCCTCTTCGAGGCCGCCTCCGGGGTGTTGGTGCAGCTGACCTACATCCCGTCCGGCCCGGGCCGCAGCTACCGGCAGCGCACCCTGCACGGTCGGGCCGGTTCGATGTCGGTGCCCCGGGACCGGACCGGGGAGGCCGTCACCGTGCACCTCGGCGACACCGTCCTGTCCGGCCCGGCCCTGCGCGAGGCAGTCGGCGGCTTCCGGCTGGACGGCGCCGCCGCCGCCTTTTTCGGCGAGGAGGGCACCGAGTACGACCACCCCTTTGAGTACGTCGACGCGGCCACCATCGGCATCGAGCTGGACGATTTTGCCGGAGCGGTACGGAGCGGCAAGTCGCCCGAGGTCGACGGCGAGGGGGGCCTGGCCGCGGTGGCCGGGGTGTGGGCGGTGGCCGAGTCCCAGCGGCTCGGCCGGGCGGTGAGCATCGCCGAGGTGGCCGCCGGAGAGATCCGCGCCGCCCAGGCGCCCGTCGACGAGGCGTTGGGGCTGGCGTGATGGCCGACCGTCACGCCTTTCAGAGTGCGCCGTTCAAGCAGGTGGCCCTCGTCGTCGAGGACCTGGACGTCGCGGTCAAGCTGTGGCACGAGCGGCTCGGCATCGGCCCGTGGACGGCCTGGCACCTCGGGCCTCACGTCTTTTCCGAGATGCGGTACCGGGGCGAGCCCGCCAGCTTCGAATTTCGGCACGCCCTCTGCTGGCAGGGGGACATGCAGTTCGAGTTGGTCCAGCCGCTGTCCGGCCCGAGCATCTTCAGCGACCATCTCGGACGGTGCGGGCCCGGGCTGCAGCACATCGGCAAATACGTCGACGACCACCCCGCCGCGGTCGAGGCCATCGTCGCCGACGGGTTCACCCCGCTGCAGAGCGCCCGCGGATTCGGCGCCGACGGCGACGGCGCCTTCGCCTACTTCCAGGCACCCGGCCTCGACGTCATCGTCGAGCTGATCTCCCCGCCCGAGCGCCGCATCGAGCCCGAATTTGTCTACCCACCCCCCGAAAGCTGAGGAGCGCCCCTAATGCGGATCGAAGCAGTCGAGGGCCTGCCCGCCGGCGCGGCCTGCTACGTCCGGATCACGACCGAGGACGGCACCAGCGGCGTTGGGGAATCCACCTATTTCGGATGGCCGACCGCGGTGGCCGAGATCATCACATCCTTCGAGCCGTGGCTCAGGGGCAAGAACCCGATGGACGTCGAGCAGCACTGGCTGGCCCTGTACCGGGCGCTGAGCTTCCGGGGGATGGCCATCTCCGGGGCGATCAGCGCGGTCGACCAGGCGCTGTGGGACATCCGGGGCAAGGCGTTCGGGGTGCCCGTCTGGCAGCTGCTCGGCGGCCGGGCCCGGCGCGCCGTAAGGGCCATGCGGGTCGTCGAGACCGGCACCGCCGACGAGGTGGTCGCCGCCGCCCGCCGGGCCGTCGAGGAGGAGGGCTACACCGCCCTCAAGATCCTGCTCTTCCAGCACGAGCATCACGCCATGCGGCAGGCGCAGCGGCTGCAGGACCTGGTCGAGCGGTTCGCCGCCATCCGGGAGGCGGTGGGCTGGGAGATCGACCTCGGTGTCGAGCTCCACCGCAACATGTCGGCCGGCAACGCCGTGCTCCTGTGCGCCGAACTGGCCCGCTTCCGGCCCCTCTTCGTCGAGGACCCCATCCCGCCCGACAGCGTGGAAGGGCTGCGAGCCTTTGCGGCCAAGGTGAGCGTCCCGGTGGCCGCCGGCGAGCGCAACACCAGCATCTGGGAGTTCGCCGAGTACCTCCAGCGCCCGGGCGTCGACTTCGTCCGCCCCGACGTCGGCGTGGCCGGCGGCATCACCCACGTCAAGAAGATCTGCGCGCTCGCCGAGGCGTTCAACGCCGACGTCCTGCCCCACGCGGTGCCGTCGGGCCCCGTCGCGGTGGCCGCCCAGGTCCAGCTCGGCATGTGCACGCCCAACTGGGAGCTGCAGGAGCACCGGCCGCAGGAAGCCCCTGACTGGACCGACCTGGTCGACGCGGTTATCCCCGTCCGGGACGGTTACCTGATCCCCCCGGACCGCCCGGGCCTCGGCATCGAGCTGGACGACGGCGGGCTGCAGAAGCATCCGCCCCGGCAGGCCGACCTGTCCCACGCGCCCCGCCGCGAAGACGACTCGGTGGCGATCCGATGAGCGTCGCGCTCCCGCCCGATGGCAAGGGCGCCCGAGCCCGCCCCAGGGTCGGCCTGGCCTGCAGTGACGCCGTGCGGCGGACCTACGTCGGCCCGGCGGACGTGAGCCGCCTCCAGCAAGTCGCCGACTTCGTCCACCGGCCGTTCGACGTCCCCGGCGGGTTGTCCGCGGTGCCGCGCGACCGGGCCGCGGAGACGGCCTTGGCCGGTTTTGCCGCCGACCTCGACGCCCTGATCGTGTGCCATGGCGCCCCCTTTGTCAGCGCCGAGGTGCTGGCCGCCGCCCCGCGCCTGCGGTTTGTCGGGGAGCTGGAAGGCGACCGGTTCGGCTACCACTTCGACATCGAGGCGGCCGCCGCCGCCGGCGTGAAGGTCGTGGACACCACCCACGGCTCGTCGTGGCCGACGGCCGAATGGGCGCTGGCCCTGGCCCTGGTCGGCCTCCGCAACGCGGGCGAGTACTTCCGCCGCATGATCGCCCACCAGCCCGGATTCCCCGGGGGGATCCGGCCGCGCTCCGGGCCGGGCTTCGACGGGGCGGAGCTGACGGCCAAGCGGGTGGGGATGATCGGCTTCGGCCACGTCGGCCGGCGGCTGGCCGAGCTGCTGGCTCCATTTCGCACCGAGATCGTCGCGTACGATCCGTTCGCTCCGAGGGAGCTGGCGGCCGCCTACGGCATCGCTTTCGCCTCCCTCCAGCGGGTCCTGGATGCGGATGTGGTGTGGTGCCTGGTGCCACTCACCCCGGGGACCCGCGGGATGCTGGGAGCGGAGCAGCTCGAGCTCCTCCGGCCGGGCAGCGTCTTCGTCAACGTCTCGCGGGGTGCGGTCGTGGACAGCGGCGCCCTGGTAGCCCGGCTGCGGCGGGGGGATCTCACCGCCTGCCTCGACGTGTTCGACCCGGAGCCCGTCCCGCTCGATTCGCCCATCCTCGATCTCCCCAACGTCTTCGTCTCCCCGCATGTGGGCGGCGTAACCGACGAGAGCCGGCGGCGGTTTTTCGAGCTGATGGTGGGTGACCTCCTCCGACATTTCGACGGACTGGAGCCGTTGGCCGAGCTGACACCGAGGGTCGTCGCCCTGCGCAACTCGGGGCGGGAGGACAGCCCGTCCGGCACAGTTGCCGCTGGGTTGGCCCCGGTCGCCGGGCCGGAAAGTCGGTCCGGGCCGGTCCCTGTTGCGGGGCCGGTTGCCGCTGGGCCGGTCGCCGGAGGGCCGGTCACTGCTGGGCCGCTTGCCGGCGGGCCGGTCACCGCCGGGGGAGGGGCGACCGTCTCCGTCGGTTGACGGGACGGCGTATGGGAGCAAGACCGACCTGTGCCGGCGGCCGGCGCAGGCAGACAAGGGGGAAACCAATGAATGACCAATGGAATTGGACAGGACGGCGGGCAATCGCCGCCGGCGCCGTCGCCGCTGCGCTCGGGTTGGCGGCGACCGCATGCGGATCGAGCGCGTCGTCCAACTCACCGTCGGGCAACAGCTCCTCGCCGGCCACGACGGCCGGCGGCAGCTCGGCGACCACTGCCCCGAGCGGAGGTGGAGGCGGAGGCGGGGGAGGAGGTAACGGTAAAGGGGTTACGGGGGCCCTCAAGACGTCCGGGCTGACCGGCAAGCTGACCCTGTCGGTCCAGTCCTTCGGCGGACCCATCCTCGCCCCCGTCCTCAAGGCGTTCGAGGCTCGCAACCCCGGTCTCCACGTCCAGGAGTCCGTCGCCCCGTCGAGCGGCGCCGCTACCGCCTACCAGACCAGCCTGCTCACCCAAAAGTTGGCTGGGGACCTCCCCGACATCGTCAATCCGCAGGACGTGCTGTCGCCGACGCTCAGCACCGACGGCATCACCCAGAGCCTGACGCCGTACCTGGCCAAAGGTGAGCCGTACCACCAGAACTACTGGCTGCCCAACATCTTGGCGTCGTACATCCCCACCATCGGCAAAAACAAGGGCCAGGTCTTCGCCCTGCCCAACGAGGCCGACGCGGTCGTCGTCTTCTACAACAAGAACGAGTTCAAGAAGGCCGGAGTCCCGTATCCGAGCGACAACTGGACCTGGTCGCAGATGTTGGCCGACGCGGCCAAACTCAAGGTCATGAAGGGCGGGACGCAGACCCAGTGGGGATTGTGCGACACGCCCGACTGGCAAGCCGTGTACAACCCGATGATGAAGGCCTTCGGGGTCACGTCGCTGTCGGAGACCAAGGCCGACCTGGCCTCCACGGGCTCGCTCAAGGCATGGAAAATGCTGGTCTCGCCGACGCAAAACGGTGACGCTGTCCCGTATTCGACGTACCTGGCCGCGTCCGCCAACTGCTCCTCGCTGTTCGACTCGGGTCAGGCGTCCATGTTCTTCGGCGTTCGTGGTGACCTGCCGACCATCCGCCCGGCGACGGCCGGCAAGTTCAGCTGGGACGTCGCTCCGATGCCGTTTGTGCAAGGCGTGCACGGTCCGACCCGGCCTACCGGCGCCGGGAGCATCGCGTGGGCCCTGTCCAGCCAGGCCAAGGACGTCACCAACGCCCTCTCCTTCTTCAAGTTCCTGTTCTCTCCCCAGGGACAGGCGATCGAGGAAAAGGGCTACGGCGTGGTCCCGGCCATCCCGTCGGCTTTGACCTCATCGGCCGCCTGGCAGAAGCTGCCCGGGCCGCCGGACAACGTCGGAGCCTTCACGATCGCGGCCAAGACGGGCACGATCGCCCCGCAGACGCCCAATACCGTCTACAACCTGACCCAGACTGACATCCCCAAGGCGATCGAGGGCGTGGTGGACAGCCATGAGTCCTACCAGCAGGCCTTCGGGACCATCAACACCGCCATCAACGCCCTCTATCCCAAGAGCTGATCCCCGTGGGCGCCGGTCGGCCGGAGCGGCCGACCGGCGTTCCCTCCCGAATAAGTCAGGCAAGGAAGGAACACCAATGGCCGTCGTGATCCCGGACGCGACCAACCGGGGTACCGCACCACCGCCGGTAACAGGTCAGGTCCCGGCTGCGCTCAGGGCGCGCAACGACCGGTGGGCCAACCGCGACTGGTTGCCCGCCGTCGGCTTCCTGACCCCCAATCTGGTGCTCTTCACCGTTTTCATCATCATTCCCGTGCTGCTCGCCATCGGGCTGAGCTTCACGTCATGGAATCTGGTCGGCTCGCCGCACTGGGCGGGCCTGCAAAACTACCGGCAGCTGCTCAACGATCCGGCCGTGCCGCAGGCGATCGGTACCACCATGCAGTTCCTCGTCGTCGGTGTAGTGCCGACGGTGGTCATCGGCTTGGTGCTGGCGATGCTGGTCAACACCCAGTTTCCACTCGTCGCCGCGGTCAGGACCCTGTACTTCGTCCCGGCCGTCGTCTCCTTCGCCGCCTCCGCCGTGCTGTGGCAGTGGCTGTACCGCCCCGGGCAGGGCATCCTCGACTACCTGCTGCACCAGGTCGGGATCATCGGTCCGGCGTGGCTGAGCAACACCCATACCGCGTTATTTGCCCTGGACATCGTCGCCATCTGGCTGTCCCTGCCGACCACCGTGCTGCTCTACCTGGCCGCCCTCCAACGCATACCGGCCCAGACCATCGAGGCGGCGACGCTCGACGGCGCGGGGGCGTTTCGCCGGCTCCGCTACATCATCTGGCCGGGCGTGCGCAACATGACAATCCTCGTGGTGATCATCTCGGTGCTGGCCTTCACCAACGGGTCCTTTGACCTGGTCAACATCATGACCCAGGGCGGCCCCATCAACGCCACCACCACCTTGATCTATTACATCTATTACACCGCGTTCAACAATATTCAACTGGGGTACGCAGCCGCCCTGTCGGTCCTCCAGTTGCTTCTCTTCGGCGCTCTCCTGGCGCTGCTGGCTCTCGTACGGAGGCTGACGACATGATGCTCGTTGTCCCGAGAAAGGTCCGCCGCGGCACGCGCATCGCCGTGGTGACGCTGGCCGGGCTGGTGCTGGCCTTCCCGCTCATCTACCTCGTCTTCGGTTCGGTGATGACGGCGTCGCAGCTGACCTCGTTCCCCCCGCCGTTCATCCCGTCCAGCATCCATCTGCACAATTTCGTGCGGGCGTGGTCCTACGTCCATGCCCGTTCGGCCACCAACTCGGTGATCTTCACCGTGGCCACCGTCGCCCTGCAGTGGGCGTTGTGCATCTCCGGGGGATTCGCCCTGGCCAAGCTCCGCTTCAGGGGCGGCAACGCGGTCGCCGTCGTCCTGGGATTCTCGCTCTTCGTCCCGGCCATCACCACGCTGGTGCCGACGTTCATCGTCACCGACAAGTTCCACCTCATCAACACCTACCCGGGGCTCATCCTGCCGATCATCGCCCAGACCGGCTTCGGCACTCTCCTCTTCCGG
>Ga0070737_10006099_pt1 | contig 11182 bp, 10 predicted proteins | sample Coa_R1_10_FD_66438 | JGI IMG/M metagenome (GOLD analysis project Ga0070737, IMG submission 66438) | Surface soil microbial communities from Centralia Pennsylvania, which are recovering from an underground coalmine fire - Coalmine... | ecosystem: Environmental > Terrestrial > Soil > Unclassified...
AGATCCTGCGGCCGAAACACTCGCAGCCCCGCTTCCTCCTGGGGCGGAGCGGACAGGAGCACCGATGCCACTACCGTCGCGAGCACATCTCAGCAACCATCAGCGCAACACGCTGCGCCAGATCTTCCAGCATCCCGCGGGCCACAACATCGAGTGGCGTGCCGTGCTGTCGCTGCTGGGGGAGGTCGGCTCAGCCGAGGAAAGGCCCGACGGCAAGGTTGTCGTGAGCATCGGGTCCCAGACCGAATACTTCGATCCGCCCCGCCACAAAGAAATCGACACCCAGGTAGTTGTCAACCTGCGCCGGATGCTGGCCCAGGCCGGCTACCGAACCATCACGGCGGAGCCGCCCACGCGACCAGCGCCCTGAACCCGGGCCGCCAGACGGCCGCACGCGGTGCGGTAGGCTCAGCACAGACGTTACATCGTGAGGCGGTGCCATCCGGGCCCGCCGGTCGTTCCTCGCTTGATGAGCGAGATGGTTCCCACGGATCGCATGTGGTGGCCTTCAAGAATGCGGCCACACAGATCCGAAAGAGATTCCTTGACCGTTACGTTTAACGAAAATCCGCACGCCCGCAGCCGGGCCAAAGGCGGATCTCCGGCTCCGTCTGCCGCCCGGTCCAGCCAGGCACAACACGGGCGGGTGCAGTCAGCCCGGCCCGGCCGCAGCAGGAGCGGGGCAACCACGGCGCCGGTGAGCTTCACCGGGCTGGGCGTGCCCCCTCTACTGGCCGCCGCGCTGGCCGATACGGGTATTACCAGGCCTTTCCCGATCCAGGCGGCCACGCTGCCCGATGCGCTGGCCGGACGGGATGTCCTGGGCCGTGGCCGGACCGGCTCCGGTAAGACACTCGGGTTCTCGATCCCGCTGGCCGCCCGGCTGGCCGGCGGTCATACCAGCGCGGGCCGCCCGCGGGGGCTGGTCCTGGTGCCCACCCGTGAGCTGGCCAGCCAGGTCCAGGCCGTGCTGGTGCCACTGGCCGCGGCGATGGGCCTCAGCGTGACCACCATCTACGGCGGCACCAGGCAGAACGCCCAGGTGGCGGCCCTGCATAACCGGGTGGACATCGTAGTGGCCTGCCCCGGGCGGCTGGCTGACCTCATCGAGCAGGGGCATTGCCACCTGGGCGATGTGGAGGTCAGCGTGCTGGACGAGGCCGACCACATGGCTGACCTCGGCTTTCTGCCTGTGGTACGGCGGCTGATGGCGGCCACCCCGCCGCAGGGTCAGCGGATGCTGTTCTCCGCCACCCTGGACAACGCGGTGGACGTGCTGGTGCGCCAGTTCCTCAGCGACCCGGCGGTACACGCCGTCGACGCCCCCGCCCCTCCCAGCGCTATGGTCCACCACCTGCTCACCGTCACACCAGCGGAGCGGACAGATGTCGTCGCCACACTGGCCAGTGGCGGCAACCGGTCGCTGGTATTCACCCGCACCAAGCGTGGCGCCCACAAACTCACCCGCCAACTGGCCCGGGCAGGCGTATCGGTGGCCGAGTTGCATGGCGACCTCGGCCAGGGCGCCCGGGAACGAAACCTGGCCTCGTTCACCGCCGGGACGGCCCGCGTACTGGTAGCCACCGACATCGCCGCCCGGGGCATCCACGTGGACGGCATCGCACTGGTTATCCACGCCGACCCGCCTGCCGAGCACAAGGCCTACCTGCACCGCTCTGGCCGGACCGCCCGTGCCGGAGCAGACGGCGTGGTGGTCACCGTGCAGAGCCAAGCCCAGGCAGGCGACGTGCGAGCGGTTATGCGCCGCGCGGGCATCAACCCGCTCGGCGCGAACGTCAGCCCCCGCTCTGCCCTGCTGCGCTCCATCGCCGGCCCGCCCGCCGCCCGGGCCGTGCCGGCCCAACCGCGGGCCGCCGCCGCGCCGACGCAGACCACCAGTCCGGCCACCGGCCGCGGCGCGGTAGCCATGTCCGCCAACTACCGAGGGCGCCGCGGGCACTGACCGTCACGGCCCGCCGTGCCCGGCCCGACGCCAGGAGGCGCAGGATGTGCCACTGTGGAGGTGCCGTGACAAGCGAGCTGGGAGGTGAAGCCCATGACCGCGCCTGAGGTATGGGTGGCCAAGGACGACGGCAGCGATCTCGTCCGCGCCGCGGCCATCTTGATCGTCAGCCGTGACTACACCGGCACCGTCACGGTCCGGCTGAGCGGCAGCGAGGGGACCGCTGTGACGCTCGTGGCGGTCGCCTCGCACGAGGGTAAGCACACACCCGATGATTTTCACCGCCAGCTGACCCGGGTACTGGCCACCCAGCTGTCTGACCCAACACAGGCGGCTGTGATCCGCCCGGTCTGGGATGACCACGGCTGGCGCTGGACAACCGAGCCGTTGTGAGCCGCCACGGCCGGGCATGCACCCGCAGACCAGCGCGGGGATGCCAGGCCAGGCTTCCACCAGCCCACTGACCGGGCGGAGGCCTTTCCCGCGGGGCGGGCTAGGCCTCTCACCCGGTCATCTGGAGGCGTGCGCTGGTCAGCCGGTCTTGATGTACGTGTTGAGGAAGGTCTTGGCGATCACGCCGTAACCGAGCACGTTGGCGTGCTCATTGGGCCCCACGGGAGGCGCTGCGCACTCCCAGGTGTAAGAGCACAGCAGATCGACGTTGAGCGGGATGGTGCCGAACTCGGGCGTGGTCACCGTGTCGGTGAAGTCGCCGGTCCTGAACGCCGCGTACACATCGGCGACCGGGGCGCCGAACTTCCTGTACACACTGCCGAGGTCCTTGTTGAAGGCCTGGCCCAGGGCGACGCTGGCTTCGGCGAGGTTCTGCGCGGCCTTTGTGCCCTTCAGCCAGCCGGCGAGTTCGGGGACGTAGTAGGCCATGCCGATGATCGTGCCGGGGTCGGCGGCGCGCAGCTCGGTCATGATCTGGCCGAGGTTGGTCACCGTCTGCGGAATGACCTTGTCCAGGCACTTGATGATCTTGGCCGGATTGGTGAAGGCGACGCAGGGGTTCAGGTCGTTGGCGCCGATGTCGATGGTGACCAGCTGCGTCTGGCTGGCGTGCTTGTTCAGGAATGCGACGGCCTGAGCGAGCTGCGAGCCCTGCGCGTAGGAGCAGATGCCGCCGGAGATCATGGTAGCGGTGGTCTCCCCCGGGCAGCCCAGCTTGACCAGGCGCAGGTAGGGGTTGGTCTGGTGAAGCGAGGTGCTGAGCTGGTTGGCGTAGCCCTGGTTGGTCTCTACGCTCACTCCCTGTGAATTGGGCTGCACACCCTGGGCGAGGGAGTCACCCAGGGACAGGTAATAGGTGGTGTTATTGATGGCAGGGTGGGAGCTGGCCAGGGCGGCCCCGGAACCAGCCCCGCCCGCGGTAATGACAGCCGTGGCCACAGCCAGGGTTAATGCGACGCGATGCATGTTTTCCCCCTATACGACAGAATGATCCGTAAATGGGGGGATAGTAGCGGGTTCTGCCTCGCCGCGTAAGGGCAGACCACGAGCCCGGCTCGGGCGTCCCGGGAGCAGGCTGCTACGACGTCGCGTGCGACGACGGCCGGGTGAGGACGAGCGCCTCGGCCAGGAACGCGAGCTGGTGCCGCAGCAGGTTGCTGATGGTGCCGGCGTCGGCCGGCATGTGGGTGGCGCCGGACAGCGGCAGGACCTGGTGCGGGCGGCCGGCCGCGAGCAGCGCCGAGGACATCCGCAGCGTGTGCGCCACTACCACGTTGTCGTCGGCCATCCCGTGGATCAGCAGCAGCGGCCTGGTCAGGCTGGCGGCCCCGGTCATGGTGGAGGACCGGTCGTATCCTTCCGGGTTCTGCTGCGGCAGGCCGAGGAACCGCTCCCGCCAGTGCGTGTCATAGAGCCGCTGATCGTGCGGCGCGGCCCCGGAGATGGCCGCGTGGAACACGTCGGGACGGCGGATCACGGCGATGGCTGCGAGCGCCCCGCCGTAGGACCAGCCGCGGATCCCGACCCGCCCCGGGTCCAGGTCGGGGAACTGAGCGGCGACCGCGCCGAGCGCGTCGACCTGATCCTCCAGCGGCGCGGAGAGGGTGTCGCCGAACACGGTCTTCGACCATCCCGGCCCGCGGCCAGGCGTGCCGCGCCCGTCTGTGACCAGGACCGCGAAGCCGTGCTCAGCGAACCACTGGTCCTCGCAGAACGCCGCGCCGCGCGCCCGGACGACCCGCTGCATGGCCGGGCCACCGTACGGGCTCAGCAGCACGGGGAGCCGGGTGCCCGGCCGGTACCACGACGGCAGCAGCAAGGCCGCGCGCAGCTGCCTGGCACCGAGGGCCAGCCAGGTGATCCGCGGCTTGAGCAAGGGTTCGGCTTCGAGACTGGCGATGGCCGCGCGGGTTCCATCGCGCCAGGCGACAGCGCCGGACCCGCCCTCTTCGGTGCGCGAGAGGACGACGGCTGTGCCGCCCGCCGCCTCGCCGTCGTGCACGCCAGGGTCCGCGCTGCACCGCGACAGGCCCTGCCCGGGGAGGTACCGCCACAGGTGCCGTTCGGTGGGGTCGCTTTCATCGGTGGCGGTGAAGTAGACGGCCTCCCCGTCCGTTCCGCTGACCGACTCGATGTGCAGGCCGTCCGGCGTGACCGCAGCGCCGCCGACCACCAGGCGCCGGGAGCCGTCCCGGTCAGACACGGTGACCAGGTGCCCGGCACTGGTCCGTGCCGGGGCACCCGGCGCCAGCTCGACCCAGGCGTCGTCGCGCTCGGCGTGCAGGAGCGCCGTCTGTCCCGTATCGGCGTCGGCCGCCAGTACCCTGACGGTCCGCTGATCCCGGCTCTGCACGCTGAGCAGCGGACCGTGGGAATCCCACTGCGCGGCCGTCACGTACTCGTATGCGCCGTGGTCCCAGATGACCTCGGTCCTGGTCCCGTCGAGCCCCAGCACATGCAGGGTGACGTCCGCGTTGGCGGTCCCGGCCGCCGGGTACCTGACCGCACGCGGCGGCCGCGCCGGATCAGCGGGGTCGGCGATCCACCAGCGCTGGACGGGAGAAGTATCGGCCCGGGCGGCCAGCAGCCGCTGGCCGTCGGGCGCCCACCAGTAACCACGGAACCTGAGCATGGACTCGGCCGCGACATGCTCGGCGAGGCCGTAGGTGACGTCGTCGTGCTCCGGGGCGGCCAGCAGGCGGTCCGCCCCGTCGGCCAGCTCGGTCACGTGCAGCGCGCCGCCGGTGATGTAGGCCACGCGCTGACCCGTCGGGTCGATCCGCGGGTCCGTCACCGCGCCCGCGGCGGGCACCGGTTCCGGGACGCCGTCCGCCGCGCGCGAGTCCGCGCCGATGCGCAGCACCCACAGCCGGCCGTCCAGCGCGAACGCGACCGTCCGGCAGTTCGCGTCGGCCGAGTAGGCCACGATCCCGGCCGCGCGCTCGCGGGCCCGCTCCCGCCGGACACGCTCGGCCTCGGGCACATCACCAGGGCCGAAGTTCCACGACGCCGCCGGGTCAGCGGCAAGCCGCTCGCATCCTCCCCCTCCGTCCCCCGCACCGCCGGCCAGGTCCAGCCGCCACAGACATGTGACCGGGTCTTCACCGCCCCGGGTGCGGAGGAACAGCACCCGCCCGCCATCCCGCGAGACCGTCACCGCGCGCGGCACGCCGAGCGTGAAGCGCCGGGTGCTGGCCAACTGCCTGGGGAAGTCATCGATCACCACGCCAGCACCCTGCCACGCGTCCCCACCGCCGCACCACGGATTTGTGAACGCCACCGCCAGCAGCCCAGCCGTCAGCCGATCACGGCGGTCTCTGGCATTTCGCACTCACACGGCCCGTAACCGGCCGATCAGGAGCGGCGGCACCGCCACAGCAGGAACAGCGGAACCGGAGCTGGCGGCTCGATGAAGTGCTCGGGCAGCAGCCCGGCCGCCAGCAGGGCGTTCAAGACGGTGGATAGCTTGCGGTGGGTGGCGCCCACCCGGATCCGGGCGCCGTGCGGATTGTGGTCCGGCGAGGTCCACCAGCCTTCCTGGTCATAGCCTTCCGCGGGCGGCCAGCTGCTGAGGCCCTGCGCAGTGCCAGGACAGCACGGGTGCACGATCGAGGCGGCGAACCAGCCGCCCGGGCGCAGCACGGCCGCCACCGCCGTCATGGTGCCCGCCAGGTCATCGATGTCCATCAGCGCCAGCTCACACGTGACCCCGTCGAAGGGGGCACCGTCCCACCAGGTGGTGGGGCGGGTCACGTCGCCGTGCAGGTAGGTGATGCCCGGCGGTCCCAGCGCGCGGGCCTTGCTGAGCATCCCGGCTGAGATGTCGACGCCGGTCACGCGCGCGCCCATCCGGGCCAGGTAACGGCTCATCCGCCCTTGCCCGCAGGCGATGTCCAGCACCCGCTGGCCGGCCACCGCGGGCAGCAGGCCCGCGTGCGCCGCGAGCAGGGGCGGCCCGTCGCCGATCCACTGCGCGTACCATTCGGCGAATTCGTCGTACCTGGCCGGCACCAATGCCATGGGGCTACGCTAACGGCCCGGCGAAGATAGCGGCCTGCCCGCCCGCCGGAGTTCGCCAATAGCAGAGCCCAGCAGACGGCGCCGACATGTGCTCTGCCTACTTCTCGTAGCTGCTCAGGGCGTTGCCCAGGCCGGAGACGGTGGGCACCCGGTGCGGCATCGCACGGAGGTCACGGGGGGTCAGTCAGCATTGCTCACGAGTGAGGCTGGAATGGGTATCCCCGGATGGGAGGCGGCCACATGCACGTGCCCCGAGGTGGGCCAGAACGGCGGATTCGCCGGGCTGATCTCCCAGAACCGGTATCCGCTCTTGCCGGCGACCCGGCAGGACGCCTGATTGTCCAGATAGTGCACGAGCATGATCAGCGGCAGCCCGTCTGAGCCGAAGCAGCCAAAGGCCCATCGCGTCATGACTCGCACCGCGGCCGGCGCGATGCCGAGTCCCCTGGCCTCAGCGGCCGTCCAGTAATGGATCTCACCAAAGCCACCGTTGCCGATCCGGCCGCCCGCCCGGTTCGCCAGGGCGACCTGGCCCAGGGCACGGCCCTGCTGGTCGAGGACCGCGAGGGTAAGCCAATCGCCGATCCGCCAGCCACGGTCCTGGCCAGACAGCCAGATGGCGGCCTCACGGTCATCGCGCGGGCCGGTCCAGCGACCGCGACCGGCATCAACGCCGGGATGGGGCCAAAGACCCTGCGACGGATAGTCGTGGTCCATCGCGGCCAGCAATCCGGGCATGTCCGCCGCCCGCCAGGGGCGCAGCAGCAAAGCAGGCGTGTGACCCTCGGCGGCCACAGCCAATGACACAGTCATGACACGCACACTGCGGCGATGAGCCTGACGGCGCAAACCATTTTGACCGGCAGCGGGCCCTGGGCAGCGTCAGCCAGACCGGCAGCCAGCGATCACGTCCTGGTACCTACGTGATAACGGGCGGCAACCTCGAACCGTGCACAGGCTGGGCCGCCGGCCCACCGCCACCCCGCCTGACACTGCGGATCAATCCACCGCCCCTCGGCTGGGAGTCTGCGATCACCGGTCGCACGCCGGCGATCGAGCGCCGGGTTTACCTGGCCACCGTGCAGGTCCCTAACGATTTTTCTTCGGCACGGTGGGTTATCACGCTGGGGTCGCGGAACTACTTGATCTCCCGCTAAGTATTCAACTATCATTCAAGTACATAACGGAGGGAGAAGTGATGGATGCCGGACATGACGGCGGCATGACCGCCCAGGCCGCGGCCGCGGAGATCGACAGGACGAGCCGCCAGGTACGGCGGCGGGCACGGTGGCAGGGCTGGCTGCTCCTCGCCGTCGCAGTCGCGGATTTCGGCTTCTATATCGCCGTCGGCTCAGCTAGCCACAATGTCTCCCGTGCGCTCAGTCCGCTGCCCCTGGTCCTGGTTGCAGTGATCTTCCTGGTGGCCTCCCGCCAGCCCGTCATCGGCCGTGACGCCGGGCGGGTCAACAGGCCGTACATCGTGGCTGCCCTGGTGGCGGCCGTCGCCGGTCTCGTGCTCTATCAGACGGTCATGCCGCAAGGGTTCTCCGGCTGGCTGGTCCTGCTGGCCGCGTTCATGGTCAGCCCGTTCCTGGCCGGAGCGTGGCGTTGGCTCCGCTGGTGAAAACCGGCGGGAGCCATCCCAGGTACCGGCTCGACGACATGATCCACGCCCCGGTCCGTCTGTCGATCGTGTCCGCGCTGGCCGCTGCTGACCAGGTCGATTTCCGGTTCCTGCGTGAGCTGGTGGAAGTCAGCGACTCGCTGCTGTCCAAGCACATGACCCTGCTGGAAGATGCCGGGTACGTCGAGATCACCAAGGGCTACCAGGGCAAGCGGCCGCGCACCTGGTACACACTGACCGATGCCGGGCGCGACGCCTTCGCTGCTTACCTGACCGCTCTTCACGAGATCGTCGGCACCGCAGGGGACCAGCAGCCTCCAGCCACGGACGGACGCGGCCCTCACGCCCGAAGCTGATCCAGGCGCCCGGTGGCAAGGACGGCGAGCACGGCTAAGCCACCACCAGGCAGGCCTGCGGGGTCAACCATCGCGCAGCCCAGAGCGTCTATGGGTCAGGAGACTTCCCGCACAGGCGGCTTCCCCGGCCCGCGTGCGCCGGTGTCACCCGGAACTGTCCCGCTAGCATCACGGAATGATGCTGAGGATGGAGGTGCCCAGAGTGATGTCGCTGAGGAAACCGGCCGTGGCAGCCGCGGCCGTGACGGCTGTGGCCGTGGCCGGTGCCGCGTTCGTGGCCGCGGTGCCCGCGGGCGCATCGGTGACCGGCACCACGTACAGCCAGGAGTCGGCAGGCTACGCCGCGCACGGCGGCGGCTGGCGGTTCCGGGATGTGTCAACGACGTTCACCATGCCCTCTGAGGCGCAACTCAGCGTTGACCAGGCGATCAGCCCGGATCTCTCCTACGGCGTGGAGCTCTCGACCGGCAAGCAGACGGTCGCGCTGCGGCTGGGGGTGGGAAGCGAAGGCGGAGACGTCGAGGCCATCCAGTACTACAGCGACGGGACCACGGGCAGCGGCGACTCGTTCCTGGGCTCGGCCGAACCCGGCAGCCAGACCTCCCTGGAACTCCACTACGACCAGTCCACCGGCACGATCGACTACTACGTTCACGACTCGACGGGGTACGAAAACGGGTCCTTCCCCGCGTGGACCAGCAAGTCGCAGGGCGGCGGGTCATTCACCACCGCGTTCGTGGGCGCGGAGTTCTTCACCTCCAGCCCCTACACCCCCGGTGCGCCGATCAACCGCCCGGCCACGGACACCCGGCTATTCCAGGCCGCCGTGGTCCATGTGACCTCCTACAACGGCACCCGGGGGTCGATGGACACCACCAAGTGGCCATCGCAGCAGAGGATCTACGGCACTTCCCCGTACAACACCGAGGTCAACGCCCCGACGATCTACGACGGCGGCCAGGCATACGGCCTGTGGGCCCGCCACTGAGATTCTCCCGACCGCACGCAATCGCCCGCCCCGGCCACAGGCCGGGGCGGGCGCTGTTATGCGGCGACAGGGTTGACAGGCCGAGGGCCAGGAGGGAGGCTCACGGAGGTGAGTTGATGACAACGTTGTCTAGGAAGGCACAACCGCATGCCTGAGCAGCACGACCACCTCTCACGGCGAACATTTCTCTCCGCCAACGTCACGCTTCTGGCGGGATTCGGCCTGAGCAGGGCGCTTCCCGGCACGGCCCCGGCCAGCAGGGCCCGGACCCGCCCGCGGGCCGGTGCCCCCGGACCGGACGCGGCCTGCGATCTGGCTCTGTACCGGCCGGTGACCGTGTCGTCTACCGCATACGGCCCGACGCCCGCGGAATTCGCCGTCGACCGGCTAGCCGAGACGGGGGTACGAGGCACGGGATGGCGGGCAGAGGGACCGTCCCCGCAGTGGATCACCATCGACCTTCAGGCACCCTGCCAGGTCGAATCCGTGGTCCTGGTGTTCGAGGCCACGATCTCCGACCCGGTGTGGGTCCCGGCGCCGGGCAGCAACCCCTACGTCAACACGACCGGCTGGGAGATCATGTCCAGCTGCGCCACCGCCTTCCAGATCGACGTGTCCGTGGACGGCACCACGTGGAGCACCGTCTACCAGACCACGTCGGGGACCGGTGGGGTCGTGCACATTCCGCTCGCGGCGCCGGCGAGCGCCCAGTGGGTGCGGATGACGGCCACCGAGCAGTCGAACGACACTCCGCTGCAGGTGAACAGCTTCCAGATCTACGGCACCAGCCAGCATCCCCGCCCGCCGGCGACGGGATGGAGCAACTGGGGCGACCGGCCCCCCGCGCCGCCGCCCCCACTGACCACGGCCCCCGACGGCACGGTGCCCCTGGAGTCGGGCTGGGCGATGACCCTCGACACCTGGGCGGGCACCAGCGACGGCGCCACCCTGTCCACCAGCGCCGCCGACACCGCCGGATGGGTGAACGCCACCGTTCCCGGGACGGTGCTGGCCAGCCTGGTCGAGGAAGGCCATTTCCCCGACCCGGTCGAGGGCTTCAACAACCTGCGGATCCCCGAGGCCCTGTCCCGGCACTCCTGGTGGTACCGGCGGCCGTTCCGCCTGCCGCCGGGGTTCGGTACCGGGCCTGGGCGGTACGTCTGGCTGGAGTTCGACGGGATCAACCACCGCGCCGAGATCTGGCTCAACGGGACGCCGGTGGGCAATCTCACGCATCCCTTCGCCCGGGGCGCCTTCGACGTCACCAGCACGCTCACCGGCGCCGGGCAGGTGCTGGCTGTGCGGATCAGCCCGATGCCGCATCCCGGCAACCCCGGTGACAAGGGGCCGAGCGGGGTGTCGTTCCTGAACTCCAACGAGGTGTCCCTCGATTTTCCCAGCTACATTTCGGTGTCGGGCTGGGACTGGATGCCGGCCGTCCGGGACCGGGTATCGGGGATCTGGAACCACGTCCGGCTGCGGTCGACCGGCCCGGCCGTGCTTGGCGATCCCCGGGTGGACACCACCCTGCCGAACCTCCCCGGCACCGATCTGGCCAAGGTCACCGTCGTCGTCCCGGTCCGCAACGCCTGCGCCACCACTCAGGCGATCACCGTCGGCGCGGCCTTCGGCGGCGTCCAGGTGAGCACCACGGTCTCCGTCCCCGGCGGTGGCCAGACGGAGGTGACGTTCTCCCCCGCGGACTTCCCGGCCCTGACCGTCAGCAATCCCCGCCTGTGGTGGCCCAACGGGTACGGCGAGCCCTATCTGTACGAGCT
>Ga0070737_10006101_pt1 | contig 11180 bp, 14 predicted proteins | sample Coa_R1_10_FD_66438 | JGI IMG/M metagenome (GOLD analysis project Ga0070737, IMG submission 66438) | Surface soil microbial communities from Centralia Pennsylvania, which are recovering from an underground coalmine fire - Coalmine... | ecosystem: Environmental > Terrestrial > Soil > Unclassified...
GGATCCTCGCACTGACCGCCGCGATCTGGCACAACGACAAAACCAGCCAGCCCGTCATGCGGTCGCTCATCGCCTACGACCACTGACCGTCACCACACGACCTGGAATCACTCGTCTAGTTACCTGCCGCAGCCATGCCGCCAGTGATGTGACGGATCGCATGGCCGGTTCTGAGGCCCGTTCGATGAGGCCGAATTCCGGGGCCCCGGCCGGTTCGCCGGCGACCGGTACCGCACGCAGCCCCGGCAGGGTGGCCTCGCGGGCATACGGTGGCCAGAAAACGACGAGGACCCCCAGCCCGGCCTGGGCGGCGAGCACGCGGGCCTGGATGCCGCTGACCTCCAGTGCCACGCGGTAGCGGTGCAGGCCGACCGCGCGCAGGGCGTGGCCGTAGTATTCCCATTCGGCGCTGTCCAGGGGCGCGGTGATCAGCCCCGCGGCGCCCACCGTGTCGGCCCGGGGGTGCGGCTGCGCGGCGAGGGGGTGATCTTCGGCGACGAAGAAGGCGATGCGGCTGGCGTGCAGCGTCACGTACCGCACGTCGGCGGGCATGTGGCAGTGCATCACGTACGCGAGGTCGGCCTCGCCGGTGCGTACTGCCTCAACCATCTGGCGGCTGGTCCCGAAGCGCAGCGACAGCTCGATGCCGGGGTGAGCGCGGGCGAACGGTACGACGACCGTCCTGAAGAAGAACGCCTGCTCGAAGGCGATGCTGGCGCCCAGCCGCACGCGCCCGGCGTGCCCGGCGCGCAGGCTGGCCATCTGCGTGGTCAGCGCCTCCGTGTCGCGCAGCGTGCGGCGCGCCAGGGTGTACAGCGCCTCGCCGGCGGCCGTGAGGTGAACACGGCGTCCCCGGTAGGCCAGCAGGCTGGTCCCGAAGGCGCGCTCCAGCGCCTGGACGTGAAACGACACGGTGGGCTGGCTGAGGGCGAGGCTGCGCGCGGCCGCTGAGTAGCCACCCTGCTCGGCTACTGCCACGAAGACGCGAAGGCGCAGCAACGACAGGCCGGCCGGGAAGGGGTGATCGTTCATGGCGCGTCCCGGCTATAGAAAGGTTCGATGATGCTATTGAATATGCCAGCTTGTCCCTATGGGTAGGCGGCCGTACGGTGGCCGGTAAGGGGGTGGCCTGTCCAGTTAAAGGCAGCGAGGCGTGTGGAGGCGGCAGCCGATGACGTTCCGTATCCAGCCGCATGTGCGGTTGCAGGAGTGGGTGGCCGAGGAGCGCGGGTATTTCCGCGAGGCGGGGCTGGAGTATGAGTTCGACCCGGCGGGTTTCGCGGGCGCGGCGGTTACCACGTCCTCGGTCAGGTCGGCGGGCGAGGTGGACGTGGGGGTCGTCAGCGGCGCCTTGGAGGACATGCGGCAGGGGCGGTCCTGCGATGTGTCCGCGGCGTGCCACTGGGCGGTCAGCGCCGCCGCCGCGGCGGGGGCTGGCCGGATGTGGGGGAAGGCGTATTCGGTCTGCCCGGCCGGGATTTTCGTGGCGCCGGAGTCCGCCTGCCAGCGGCCCGAGGACCTGGCCGGTGTGCCGGTGGGGGTCGGCTACCACTCGGGCAGCCATTACTCGGCCATCGAGGGGCTGGAGCAGTTCCTGGACCGGGCGCAGATCAAGGTGAACTTCATCGGGCGGCCGTATGACCGGCTGCGGCTGATGCTGGAGCGCAAGGTGCCCGCAGTGAACGTGTTCGGCGCCCAGTACTACACGCTGGAGCAGCACGGGTTCCGCAAGCTGGTGGATACCACGTTCATGATGGGAGCCCTGGTGTCCGGGGACACCGATCCGGCGGATGCGGACAAGTACTTCGCCGCACTGCGCCGCGCCCAGCGCGACATCGACCTCGAACCCGGCCGGTACAAGCGCTACTGGCTGCGCGAGATGCCAGAAGATCTCCAGCGGATCGTGGACGTGCGGCGGTTCGGCCCCGGCGAGCGGATCGTCTTCGAGCCCTACACCCGCGAGATGTTCGAACGGACCCGCCACTGGATGACCTCCTGGGACCTGTACGACCCCGCCACCGCGGCACGCCCCGGCTACGAGCAGGCCGTCCTCACCTGAAAACCGTCCTCGCCTGAAAACCGTCCTGCTCGCGCCTGAGCGCGGGTCGCGGGCGGATACGCCGCGGTCGGCAGTGGTCAGCTACCCTCCCTGGCGGTTTGCCCATCACGAAGAAGACACCGACGATGGCCGGTATCACCAGTGCGGGCCTTGGCCGGCGCGTGGGGGATGCCGGCGCTGCTGGACGCCGTCGGCGGGCCTGCCGCCGAGGGCGCGCCCGGCTTGCTGGTGGAGCGGCCGGGGCGAGGCTGGCCTGCTGGGGCCCGGCTGCCTGCTGATGGTGGCCGGGGTGGTGGCTGCCGTGCCCACCGCAGCGTCCAGGCTGAACGAGAAGCGGCCGTGCTCTGCCCGGTGGCGCGGTTGTTCGCCGCCGCCCGGATCACCGCCGATGCCGAGCTCGAACCACGATGATCCCGTCCTAGGCAGGGCCGGTGCGGGCAAGCAGCAGCCCGGCTGGGATGCTCACCAGCAGGACGGCGACCAGCAGCCGGAAGGCATGTAGCGGCCAGCCCCGGCGCCCCCCCGCGCCGCGGACCCCGTGGACCAGCAGCGCCAGGGCGGCCACCAGCAGTGCCCCGCCGACGTCAGCGAGCGCTGTGACATCCAGCAGCGTGCCCGCGAGGACGGCGGCGTTCCCGGCATTCCACCCGGTGAACTCGGCGGCGACGAGCCGGCGTGAGGGGGGCCGCGGGGCAAGCAGCGCCTGGCCGCCGCCCAGGGCGACCTGCGCGACGCCGGCGACCAGCACGAGGTAGGCAGCCGCCCATGACCCGTGCCCGGACGGCGCGGGCGCGGTGGCGGCGGCCACCATACCCCCCGCGATGACGCAGGCGGCACCGGCGGCGGCGAAGGGGCTGAAGGCGGCGAAAGGGCTGAAGGCGGCGAAGGGACGGGCGCAAGACCGCCGGGTGACATGCATAGAAACAATACTATTAGTGTCAATGGGCATCAGTGGCTGGCGGCTGTCTGGACGGGAACGGTCGCCCAAAACCGCGTGCCACGACAGCCGGTCAGGCGGTCGGCCCCTGGCTCCCGGAGTGCCGGTAAGCGGCGGGGAAACGGCGCGCCTGCGCCGTCCGCGGTTTGTGACCGGCCTATCCTTCCCCACCATGCGGCATGCTGATGCTGCCGGGCACCGCGGGACCGGACAGTAGCGCCGCCCGGCCCCGCCAGCGCTCGCAGGCTGGCCAGCATGGCGCGTCAGGCCGGCCAGCATGGCGCGTCAGGCCGGCCAGCATGGCGCGTCAGGCCGGCGAGGTAGCCGAGCGCGTCAGCGTCAGCCAGGAAAGCGCCGCCGGGGCCGATGACGGCCGGGGTGATCTGCCGCGGCAGGGCCAGCCACCCCGGCCGCCGCTGCCGGATCAGGCGGTACCCAGCCGCCGTGAGCGGGCAGCCATCCGGGGCGATCGTGGTGCCGGGTCGGCGCACGATCCGGGTCAGGCCCGGGTCACGGCTCAGGAGCCGGGCAGGTCGGGGCTGTACAGCCGGGGCCCGATGGGGCCAACCCGCCGCATGACATCGGTGATCACGGGTCGCACCTCATAGGCGCTGCTGAGGTGCCGCCCTTCCGCCCGGATGGCGTGGAACGGGCGGCCCGCAGCACATCGCGGACGCCGTCGGAGACGGCCACGGCGTAGGCGGCCACCGCGGCCATGGTGCTGCTGATTACCGGGGGCGGGCGGCAGGAGGCTCCTCGCCCGGCAGCGCGAGCGCGGCGACAGCGGCGAGTTCCGCCTCCCGGGCCACCTTGCCGGCCTCCGGTCGGCTGCCGATGGAGGCTGCCGGTGAGAGGATAATCATGACAGTCTTCCGATGACAGCTTGCCAATGACATGCTGCCGGTAACCGGCAGCGTCTGGTCATGCTCGACAGCACGCCACACGGTCCCGGCCGCCTCGCCGCGGGCCAGCCGGTCCACCCGCTGGCTGGCCAGGTACCAGTAAGGGCAGTTGAAGTCCCGGAGACGACCATGCCCATGTCGTCCTCCCAGTGCCATCCGCTGAGGCCGCCACAAGCCGGTACGCCCGGTTTCTTTGACTGATCGTCTATTTATATTAAAGTAATTATAAAATTAGGGCCGTGCAGAACTCCTGGTTTCCGGGCACAGCGCGCTGGACCGGACGCGAGCGACGCCCGGACCTGGGTTACCGCGCCGTTCAGGGCAGGAGGGTGGCGAGTACCGGTGAGCAGGTCTACGGATAACTTCCGGCACCGGGGGCGGGACGTTCGTCTCCGGGATCCCGGCAGCGGCCGCGGCGCCGATGGCATGAGCAGCCATCCTCGTTCCGGCTGTGACGCCGTGCTGGCGGACGGGCGTGCCGTGCGCATCCGCCCGGTGATGCCCGGGGATGGGCCGGCGTTGCGGGCGCTGCATGAGGGCGCGTCTGGCCAGAGCGTCTACCAGCGGTTCTTCGCCCGATCCCGGGCGGCCGCGGACCAGTACGTGGACCGCGTCTGCGCGGGGGCTGGGGACGGGCACTGGGTGGTGGTGGCGGAGCTTGCCGGGAGGCTGGCTGGCGCCGCGGACTGTTACCGGGTCCCGGGCTCGGAAGAAGCCGAGATCGCGGTGCTGGTGGGGGATGACCGCCGGCACGACGGCATCGGGACCCTGCTGCTGGCGCACCTTGTCACCCGGGCACGGCGGGCCGGGACGCGCCGGTTCGTCGCCGAGGTCCTGAGCAGCAGCGCGCACGGGCAGGACATTCCGCCGCGGCCGGGGTTCCGCGCTGATGCGCGCCCGCCGGGGGGCGTCACCACCATGGTGCTGGAGCCCGCTCCGGACCGTACCGGGCGGCCCGCGGCTCCGCTGATCACACGCTGCCTGCCGTAGTCAGCGTCACGGCTACCCCGCACACCACCCCCGGGCTTGCATCCCAGGGTTCATGTGTGCTGGCCCAAGGTCCCGGCCCGCGGGGTACTGCACCCTGCCAGCGGCCATGTGTCCCAGGTCAGCGTGACCGTGTGGCGTCGCGTAAAGGGGAACCGATGAGGGAGGAGTTCTGCCTGCGGACGGTGATGGCCGCCCGGCGCGGGCCGGCCAGCATGATGCGTACCCGCGGAACCATGGTGGCCGGTGATCTGTTCAGCCCGTCGGCCGCAGCCGATTTCCGGAACTGGCCGCCGGCCGGGTCCGCCTGCCCAGCCACGCGCGCCCGTTCAGGCCAGGTGACCGACTGCCCACGGAACGCCACCTCAGCGAGCAGCTCGAAGCCAGCAGGACGACGGTCCGCGCCGCCATCCGGGTACCTGAAACCACAGGACGTGTCCAGATGCGCGCCGATGCTGGCGGCGGGTTCATGGCGGCTCCCTCGCCGCGCGGATCAGGGTTCGTAACTGCTGCCATTTGAGCGTCCTTTAGAGTTCTCCGATCGCCTGTAATGGTTATGTGAACCTCAAGGAGTGGGCGAGGTCGGTGGGTATCTCGTACACGGCCGCGCGCCGTTGGTACGAGGCCGGGAAGCTGCCCGTGCCCGCACGGAAGGTCGGTGGCCTGATCCTGGTCGGTGAGCCGTCCGCGCCGCCCGTTCCCGGGGTGGCCGCGGTATATGCCCGCGTGCCGTCGGCGGACCAGCGGGCGGATCTGGACCGGCAGGTGGCCCGGGTGACCGCATGGGCGGCGGCCGGGGGGCTGGCAGTGGGCCGCGTGGTGACCGGGGCCGGGTCCGCGCTGAACGGCAAGCGCCGCAAGTTCCTGGCCCTGCTCCGCGATGAAGCGGTGACCACAATCGTGGTGGGGCACCGGGACCGGTTCGCCCGGTTCGGCGCGGAGTACGTGGAAGCGGCACTGGCCGCACAGGGACGGCGGCTGCTGGCCGTGGACCCCGCCGGGGTGGATGACGACCTCGTGCGGGACGTGACCGGGATCCTCACGTCCCTATGCGCCCGGCTGTACGGGCGGCGCGCGGCGGCGAACCGGGCGGAGCGTGCCGTAGCAGCCGTTACCGGGGGCGCGCCGTGCGCGTGAATCAGGCGTACCGCTTCGCCCTCGACCCCACCCCGGCGCAGGAGCGCATGCTGGCATCCCACGCTGGCGCGGCCCGGTTCGCATGGAACTGGGGGCTGGCGAAGTGCAGGGAACGCTACGAGGCCGAGGGTAAGTGGTACTCGGCTACCGACCTGCACAAACTGTGGAACGCTGCCAAGAAGGCTGACCCGGCACTGGCGTGGTGGAGCGAAAACTCTAAATGCGCCTGCCAGGAAGCGTTCCGCGACCTTGACCGGGCACTCCGCGGCTTCTCCGCATCCAGGAAAGGCACCCGTAAGGGACGGCGGATCGGCTTCCCCCGGTTCAAGAAGCGCGGGAAGTGCCGGGACTCGTTCCGGTTCGGCGCGGGCGTCATGCGCTGCGCCGGTACCACGGTCACCCTGCCGCGTCTTGGCACCATCCGTACTCATGAGGCGACGCGCAAGCTTGCCCGCAGGCTGGACAACGGCACGGCCCGCATCCTGCCGGCCACGGCCACCCGCACGGCGCAGCGGTGGTTTGTTTCCTTCACTGTTGAGGTGGAGCGCGCCATCCCGGAGCGGCATGCTCGCCCGGGGGCGGCTGTGGGCATCGATCCGGGCGTCAAGACCCTGCTGAGCGGAGTCGATGACCAGGGCCGCACGATTACTGTGGCCGGGCCGAAAGCGCTCCGCGCCAGCCTGCGTAAACTCCGCCGTGCCAGCCGGGCGCACTCCCGCAAGGCCAAGGGGCTCCGCGAACCGGCGCAAGGCTGCAGCCCGGCTCGCCCGCGTCCACGCCCGGGTGGCCAGTGTCCGTGCCGACGCACTCCACAAGGCCACCAGCGACCTCGCCGCCCGGTATGAGACCGTCGTGGCCGAGGATCTGAACGTTGCCGGGATGGTGCGCAACCGCCGGCTCGCCCGCGCCATCGCTGACGCCGGTTCCGGCGAGGCGCGGCGGATGCTGGCCTGCAAGACCACATGGAACGGCGGCCGGCTGATCATGGCCGGCCGCTGGTTCCCCTCCAGTAAGACGTGCTCGGGCTGCGGCGCGGTGAAAGCCAAACTGGCCCTGTCCGGGCGCACCTACGTCTGCACGGCCTGCGGCCTGATCATCGACCGGGATGTGAACGCCGCAGCGAACCTGCTCAAACTCGCGGCCAGTGGGGCCGAGAGCCTAAACGCCTGCGGAGGGACGGTAAGACCCGGCGTCGCCGGGCACGGCCCAGTGAAACAGGAACCCGGCACCAGGCGACTGGTTGCAACCGGGACCGCCAGCGGGCAACCGCTGGCTGCGGGACGAGAGATCACTCATGCTCACTGACCCGCAACGGAACAGATCATCGACCCGCTCGCCGCGACCGCTCCTGCTGTCACCCGGACACGCGTGCGGGAATGGTCCCGCCGACGATGGTGATGAAGGGTTTCGCGGGCATACGGCCTTCGTCGCCGCCGTAGCGGACGGCGACGGCCTGGCCGCCTCGATCATGCGCCGGCACCTTCGGCGGGTGCCTTCACGCTTCAGCCTTACGGCGAGGAACCGTTCACAATGGCTGTGGCGTCCTGAAACGGCTTCACCGTCCGTCGTCCGGCGTCGTGGCCTGCGGATACCTCAATTCATCGCGTTCAGGGTGCGCTGGGTCAGCTCCCACAGCATGTGACAGACAGTGACCTACGCCGCCTGGATCGGTTGCACCGGCGACGGCGGGACCACGAACAGGCAGCCGATGGTGCCCGGGCGGGCCATCGGGCCGCTGTCGTGGCCGGCCAGCCCCACCGTGATCACGCCGCGATCCCGGACCTCTGCGGAGGATGCCGGCCGCTGCTGGGAGACGCGCTCATGCGGGGCCGGCTGCAAGGGCCGCCGCGGCCGCCCCGCCGCGGTCACGGCCTGCCGCGGTCACGACCTGCCGGGATCGGCAATGTCGCCGCGGGCAGTCAACTCTCCCTCTGGCGCGACAGCGGCATCCTGCCCGCCAGCGTCACCGGCCGGCCACCGGAAGATGCCGCCATGGTCAGGGTCGGCATCCCCGAGGCTCGCCGCCCGCCGCGCCTGGCCACCACCCCCATGACCCGCACCGCCCGCGACCTCGGCGACGCCTGGTCACGCTGGCGAAAACACCAGGCCCGTGCCCGCTGACCCCGCTACTACGCTCGGCTCCCCGTCGCCCGCATCACGTGACCAGCATCAACCCGAAGGGGCGGCTGCATAACAAACCAGGAGTGTAGTACCTGTGACGCGTCACCCGCCCGGCTCGTTTTCCCGTCCCCGGCGAGCGGCTAAGCTTGGCTCGGCATGTTGCCCCGATAGCTCAGTGGATAGAGCGACTGCCTCCTAAGCAGTAGGTCCCGCGTTCGAATCGCGGTCGGGGCGCTGGGATTTCCCAGACATCCTCCGGTGGCGTGCCACTTCCGTGCCAGATTGCTGACCGCCCGGAACCCGGCGGCCCGGCCCGTGGAGCGCCGAGCGGGCCAATGCGTCAACCGCGCCTGCGATCGCGTGCTGGCGTTCGCTGGCCGGGCGCGGCGGTGCTGCGCGCCGCCGCGCCCGGCCCCGGTCCCGGCGGGCTGCGGCCCCGGGGCCGGTCCCCGTTCCCGGCCAGCACGCGAACCACCGCCACTGGCCAGGAGGCTCACCCCGCAGAGCGCAGCGCTGTCCTGTCGTGCCGCCTCCCGGCTCCCGGCCCCTGAGTGCAGCCGCGCAGGTCTGGCGGCCCCAGATAGCCAGCGATGTGCGACCCCGCTAGTCACAGCAGGACTCGCCTGCCCATGCCTCGCGTCCTTCCCAGACGGCAAGCCCGGCCACCAGCAAGCCAACGAGCGGATCAAGCCACCACACGCCGAATATGGTGTTGCCGAGCAGGCCGATGAGCACGGCGGCGGCCAGGTAGGCGCACAACAGGTTCTGGATGCCCTCACCGGCAGTGGCGCCTGAGCCGAGCCGCGCGCCGAGGCGGCGCTTCACCCTACCCAGCAGCGGCATGATGATCAGGCTGGCCACCGACAGGCCGACGCCGATCCAGCTCGTTTTGGGCCGCGCCCCGGTGACCAGCGTGCTGATCGCGTCATAGGTGATGGAGGAGGCCGGCAGGAAGTAGGTGACGGCGACGGCCTTACCTGCCCGCGCCTCCGCGGTCTCCGATAGGGTGCGGGTGCCGGTGAACCGTCAGATGACAATCAGGCTAGCCGCCCCTCAATGGCCGAGTCCAAGCCGAAGCCCATCAACGCGACCGACCCGGCCAGCACCGCGGCCAGGATGCCGACCGCGCCCTCCACGCACATGTAGGCCAGGCTCAGCCACGCCAGTAGCCGCGCCCGCCGAGCCGCCCGTCGCCGGGACGCATCCCCGCACTGGCCCGTTCCCGCCGCCAGTCTCACCGGAGCTCCCGTGCTCGCACTCCTCACGCCGGGCATCCTCCCGCCCGGTTTGCTGCGGGCCGCGCCCGCTCACCGCGAGGCCACCCCGCTTCCCCGCAGGCCATAGACGGGGCACAGCGCGACCGCCTCGCCGGTCGCCTCCAGCACTGCCTCCGCAGCGGCCAGTAGGTCCAGCAAGGCAGGCTGAGCCAACGAGTAGAACGCCTGCCACCCCTCCGCCCGGCTGGTCACCAGACCGCAGCCGCGCAGGCACGCCAGATGCCCCGACACCGTGGACTGAGCAAGCCCCAGCTCAGCCACCAGATCCACGACCCGCTGCTCCCCCTGGGCAAGCCGCCGCACGATCGCCAGCCGGGCCGGATCGGCCAGGCCGTGGAACAGCGCCACCGCAGGCGCCATCCCCTCAGCATCGGGCAGATAAGATTTCATCGGCATAATCAGATGTCACCAGGTGGAGCTGCGCGCATCCCCCGCCGCAGCGCGGACACTGCAATGCGCCGCCCCCAGCGACGGCCGGTTCAGCGCCTCCGGCGGGGGCCTCCGGCTCCGGGATGACCCCGGACGCTGCACGCGAGGCCGGGGACCGTAGCAGGCTGAGGCGGCCTGGCCATCCCGCCCGCCATCGACCCGGGGCAAGGCCCGCTCCCCTGGGGGCGGGTCGATGGCAGACGGGATGACCAGAAGGACAGGCGCGCGCGGGAGCGCGCCATGCCACATCCGTGCCAGAACGTGCGGGAAATGAGGGTTACCAGCGGTCGTTCATGGAGATCACAAGTACCCACTGAGCTGGGAAAGCGCCGGTAGCGGCCCTGGCTGAAACAATCTTCTAGGCAATGAGTCAGTAGCGCTCACTCGGGTAGCAGCGTCAGGGCCGCGACATGCTGTGGCCGGACCACCGCGAAGTCGCGCCGGTCGAGCGTGGCCACATCGGTTATCTTCAGGCGCTCAGCGACCGCGACCACCGAAGCGTCGGTTGTTCCCAGCGGGAGATCATGGTACTTCAGCACAAGCTGCGCCATCCGCGCGTAATCAGCCGGGGTCAGCTCGACCGGCTGGAAATCGCCGCTGGCCAGCGATTGCAGGAACCCCGACTCGACCCGGGCGTCCGCCTCGCTGGCTATCAAGTAGCCAGCCTCCGCCACCACCGTTGCGGGTACGAGCAGTTCCCGGCCCTCCGCATGCAATCTGTTGAACAGGTCCACGCACGCTTGATGATCGGCGTCGTTCTTCAGCGCGGCGGCAACAAGCGGGCCGGTATCGCACACGATCACGCGCGGCGCCCGAAGCCCTCCGCAAGCAGTTCCTCCGACCGGGCCGCCGTATCAGTACGGCGGCCCTCGCCAGCGCCGAACCACGCGGGCGGCCAGGCATGCTCCCTCACCACCCGCAGGCGGCGTTGCACGTCGTCCAGCACCGCAGGTACCTGATCCTCCGGTAGTTCCCCGATCAGCCGGAGCAGTTCTTCCCGCTGCACGCTCATACGCCTAGCGTACGCCGAAGCCGCGATACAGGCGGAGCGCCCGGCCGACGCTGGATCTACGGAACCTGGCGTGCTCCCGTGGGGGAAACCGGCAGGCAGAAGGACAGATGTACGCGGGAACACGCCGTGCCCGTTACGTGCCCGATCAGGCGGCCAGCCGGGGCAATCCATGGTCATTCGCGGACCCCCCGGAATGCCCGCTGACCTGGGCAAGCCCAGGTCCGGGCGCTGCTGTCCGTAGCCTTCCAAGCTGAGACTGCACCGCCCCGTCCTGGGAGCCAACGTGGGAGCCAAGCGGACGAACAACATGCCCACCAGG
>Ga0070737_10006104_pt1 | contig 11178 bp, 9 predicted proteins | sample Coa_R1_10_FD_66438 | JGI IMG/M metagenome (GOLD analysis project Ga0070737, IMG submission 66438) | Surface soil microbial communities from Centralia Pennsylvania, which are recovering from an underground coalmine fire - Coalmine... | ecosystem: Environmental > Terrestrial > Soil > Unclassified ...
GAAGTAAAACTCAGCCTAATCCCAGGCGCAGGCGGAACTCAAAGACTCCCTAGACTCCTGGGAATTGCTCAAGCCCTCGATATGATCCTTACCGGAAAGAGCGTAGATTCAAAAAAGGCGAAAAGAATAGGTCTCGTTGATGAGTTAGCACCCAAGGAAATTCTTCTTGACGTAGCGAAGAAAACGGCACTCTTGATCTCTTCAAACAAGCTAAAGCCGGTGCGCCCTTGGATTAGAGACCTCAAAGAACTGTTGTTTGAGAAAAATTCCTTGGGCAGAAAAATCCTTTTTGATAAATCACGCAAAGAGGTCGTAAAAAAGACCCATGGTAATTATCTCGCGCCAATTATGGCGATTGAGGCTGTGGAAATCGGAATCAATTCCGGCTTTAACAGGGGACTCCACGTCGAATCCGCGCATTTCGGCGAGCTTTCCGTAAGCGACACCTCACGGCAGCTAATCAACATTTTTCTCTCTACGAACGCAATAAAAAAGGACCCAGTCGTTGAAAACAGAGAAATAAAACCCAGGAGAATAGAAAAAATCGGAATAGTAGGAGCCGGATTTATGGGCTCCGGGATCGCCTGCATCTCTGCCGACATTGGTGTCACAGTGAGAATGAAAGATAAAGACGATACGAGCATGGGGAGGGGATTAAAGACCTGCTACGACTATTTTAGAGAGAGGTACAAAAGGCGGAGCATCACAAAAATCCAGATGGAGAAGAGATTGAATTTAATCAGCGGGACGTCCGATTACACGGGATTTCGCAGAGCCGATCTGGTTATAGAGGCCGTATATGAAGACTTGGAATTAAAACGAAGGGTATTAGAAGAGGTTGAATCCATTACGAATGAGGATTGCATATTTGCCTCTAATACCTCTGCTCTACCCATATCTCAGATTGGGAGTCATTCAAAACGTCCGGGTAATCTCATCGGGATGCACTTTTTTTCTCCTGTTCACAGAATGGCGCTCCTTGAGGTCGTAAGGACTCCTGGCACATCAGAGAAAACAATTGCCACAGCGCTTGATTTCGGAAAGCGCCTTGGAAAAACCCCGATTGTTGTAAAGGATGGAGTCGGATTTTACACAACGAGGATTCTCGCTCCCTACATGAATGAGGCTATACACCTCCTCAATGAAGGGGCGGCGATTGATGATATTGACGGAGCGATGGTTGAATTCGGATTTCCAGTAGGACCGCTGATGCTCCTCGATGAAATAGGAATTGACGTAGGAGAAAAGATTGGGAGGGTCATTTATGAGGCGTTTGGCGGAAGATTGGAACCATCCCCACATATGGGGAAGCTTATCCCGGATGGAAGAACGGGAAGGAAAAATAAAAAGGGGTTTTACACGTATAACGGCAAAACAAAGGAGGTTGATAGGTCAGTCTATGACTCTTTTCCATTTAAACAGGCAAGAGAGCATTTTGCAAAGGAAGAAATCCAGGAGAGGCTCTCGCTTGGAATGGTTAACGAAGCGATACTCTGCCTTCAAGAGGAAATAATAAGAAGCCCAAGGGATGGAGATATAGGCGCCGTAATGGGGCTTGGGTTTCCCCCTTTCCTTGGTGGTCCATTCCGGTATGTAGATTCAATCGGGGCAAGCGTAGTCGCAGGGAGGCTTGAGAGTCTCGCATCCAGGTTTAGCCCCCGCTTTGTGCCCGCCCAACTTCTCATAGATATGGCAAGAGAAGAAAAGAGGTTTTATAGAGATTAATTTTTATATTGAACACAGCCACATATCCTTCTAATCGCCTAAGAGAAAACCCATTCTAAGCTGTTTTTCTAGCTCTTTTTTCCCCTTGTCTACTACGACAGGCCGCGATTGTGTCCTATGCTTCCTTCTCTTCTCAGCAGATAGGGGAGTATCGACGGGCAATGTTGCCAAGGCAGATTGTGAATTGACTCCATATTTCTGTATTGGCTCTCCTCTCCCCCTCGTTCTCAATTTACTTGTACTCCGTATTCTCCGCCTTGAAGAGACTCCCATTTCTTTTTTGACGGGAACTTCCTCTACCTCTTTTTCCTCTTGACCTTGGGTATTTTCCTCAGTCAACTTTACTTCTTCAAGTGCATCCGATTTATTAGGGGGAAGCGAGATTTTAGAGGCCGTATTCCCTTTAAGTCCGTCAATGGGTACTAAAATATCAGATGAGGAGATGGCGGTTTCTTCTCCCTCATTAGCAAAGATGGCGAGAATGACAATTGGCAAAACTATGGCTAAACCGAGTAGCACCATTAGATACTCCCTTCTGATAAATGGAGAAGCCCTCAAATACCCAGCCGCTTTTGGTTTTTCATATAGGGTGATTACCTCTCCTAGCCTTGCCATTCTCCTCTTGAATTCCCGTCCACACCCCTTTGCTATCTCGCAGCCGGTCTCCAGGTTCTTAGCGATGGCCTGAAGAATAATCTCAAGAGATTTATACCCTAATGAATCTCTACTGTGTGCGATGGTTTTATTAAACTCCTCAAACTCCAAATCACTTTCTGTTTTAAATACTCCTTCAAAAAATGAATTAAAAGCAGACTCTACTTTTTCCCTTTCGTACTGAGCGATTAAAGATTCTACCTTCTTTGCCGTTTCTTCAGAGCTAAACGGTTTTACTATGAAATCATCTGCGCAAGACTCCGCAGCCCTTACCTCATCAAATACCCCAAGTGATGAAATGAGTAAGATAACAGGAGTGCCTTCCAGAGTTGGATCACCTTTTATTTCTCTTGATACCTCATATCCGTTCTTATCAGACAGAAAAATATCCGCTATAACTACGTCTGGTTTTATCTCCTTGGATTTGAGTATTGCATCCGCTCCTGTTGAAGCGCCTACGATCCTATACTCCGTCTGGTCGGGAAACGCGAGACTAACGAGTTCTCTTGCAATGGCATCTTCATCAGCAATAAGAATCGTTTTCATATCTTTCGCCCCCATAAGGGCGTCATCATACGGCGCACTAAACACTATTTAAAATTTTAAACAACGCTTTGGACGAATTCATCAAAATTTTCTTGTTTGGATTCTAAATAATTGATACAATAAGCACCGTAGCGATTAATGAAATCGTTATACCGGCCAGTAACGCTTCCATTTTTCATTCCCCCTTATTACAATGGATTTTTATCTCATAGTTATCATGTTCATATATGGATGTAGCCTAATAGTAGCAGTATGATCAGTATTATTATGATTAATCCAATCCCGCCACCCGGATAATAACCCCAGCCACTGCTATAGGGCCAGGTAGGCAGTACTCCGATAAGCAATAAAATTAGTATTATTAATAGAATAAGCATTGAGCCCCTCGCCTCCCTCTTCTATTGATTTTAGAATTTACTGTTGCAATATCTATGCCAGTAGATTCAACATCATTGCTGTTAATACTTACAGCGGGTTACGTATTGATAAGTATCCAGAAAGAATAAAAATGTATTTTTCTATGAATTAAATGCTGTAAAGTGTGTAAATTTACACAGTGACTGATCCTCGATTAGCCTTCCTGAAATGAGAGTTTATTAGATGAGGTGACCCCCTGTTGTGTCAATAGTACGCCTCTCAAATCTGAACTCTCAATAATGTAATCCTAAATTTTGCCTTCCTCTTCCTGTAGAGCTTTATTTAAAGAATACTCACAGAAAAATTTTGAATTGGGCTGTTTTCTATGATATAAAGAACCTATAACATAAGCCACATTAAATTAAGGAGATAGAAACAATGTATTACGTTATAGGATTTAATCCTAAACCCGGAGCCAGAAGAAGGCAGATAGTTGAAGCTTACGAGAAATTTTCCAAACACTTCGAGAAGAAACTCCCACAATTTAGGTTCGTGGGACTCTATGTCCGCAATGTGCTTCTTGGCTCCAAGCCGCATTACTTAGCCATTTGGGAATTTTCCAATTACTCAGATTTGGATGAGTGGGATAAGGTGTTTGCCACAGATAAGAGAGGACAAGAGCACGCAAAAGCGCTCTCAGACCTAGCAACCGATTGGGAAGCGAAGCTTATGTCAAAGCTGATTTAGCTGGGATGGTAAATTGAGACAAGTTCTGCTCTATTTTGGGTGGGCTACCCAATTCATATGCTAATTCACTTAATCCTCCTTAAGTTTGTCGGGCGAATAAGATTCGCCTTACTGCTTCTAGCCAGATTATTCATACCCGTATTTATCAATGATCTCCTAATGTCCTCCGTGCAGAAGGGGAAGATTGAATAGGAGTGTATAGCCGTCGAGAGTAATCAGCGCTCCAAAGATAGCCAGAATCAAACTAAAGAAGAACACAGGACGTGAAGTAGAAAGGATTGAAATGGATGACATTACAATTGCTATCTGGAGCAATACCTCGGCATAATCGAAATAAAAATCTTTGTCGCGGTTTATGTCTCTCTCTCGCTCTAATTTCCTGGCCTCTTTCTCTATGTCTTTCCTCTCGGCACCGTAACGCTTCTCCTCATTCGCAAACTTTGCCATCAGTGCCTCAAACTTCTCCCGCACCTCGGGTTTCATGGTGGGGCCGCGATCAGCTATGTCCAATTCTAAGCGCAGTTTCTCATTGCCATACTGGTGCTCACGGATCACCTTTGCCTGATAGAATGCCCACTGATCTGAGGCCTGCTGCTGAGCTAGAAGCGCTTCCTTCATGGCATTCTTACCTCCTAGAGACGCAATGGCTAAGACAACTGCGAAAATCCCAGTAGCAAGTGCCACACGCTTCGTAAAGGCCTTATTCCTTATCTCCTCAAGTTCATCCAGATTTGGAAGCTCTGCTTCTGACATAGTATGATTCTCCTCTTTTCTCTTTGATTCTCTTTAGTGTACTCAGATAATTGTATTTCTGATAGATTCCATTGCAACCTCCCGATAGAACCTATAACTTTAGTCCTATCTTTTTGGAAAGTTAGGCTTTACTCCCCCCCAAAAAATAAAACTTGATTCCATACCGCCAATTTGATAAAAATATGGTATATCGAGATGGGGGTCGTAATGTTTTTCGTCTCGCATACAAGGGGAAATTCCTCTTTGAACCGTCAAAATAGTATCGCCTAAAGAAAAGAGCCTACTCTCAGGTTAAACCTCTCAGAAACGTTGCGACCCCTTCCAATCATTTCCCGCACCTTTGGGCCTTATAAAATTGAGTTTAACCGTTGGGAGTTTAATCTTAAAAATTCTTTTGTTCATCTCATTGCTCCTTGTGAATACTGTCCGGATAAATTTTGCATCCTTTTACCATCCTTAGCTGCTGGGAAAATGAGCATTTGAAGAGAAACTTTTGCTTGAAAGGGACTGTCCTTTGTGTGACAATTTTAAAAGGTCATACATAAATTGGATTAATAGGATTATATCTGTGTCGAACCTACGCCTTCCCTTTTTCATCACTTTTTTTGGCTATCTCTGCTGCTCATCCGGTGCATTCTCTTCGGCTCAGACAAGTAATAATGTATATCAATTAGAAAAATCTGAATTGACTCGATTGTATAATGGAGAAGTTATAATTAGGTCAGATGAATCTGGTCACGAGAGGAGAGTGTGGGCCACTATATTGATTGACTCACCACCCGGGCAAATTTGGAATGTATTAACCGACTGCAATCACACCCCCGAATTTATCCCGAACTTAAAGAGTTGTAGGGTCTTGCAACGTGGTAATGATACTCAGATTACCGAACAGCAGGTTAAGTTCTCCTGGTTTCTACCTATGATTACATATACCTACCAATCAAATTACCAGAAATTCAAGAGAATTGATTTCAAGGAAATCAGTGGGGATTTAAAGGCTCTCGAGGGCAGTTGGGTCTTGGAGGAGATAGGCGATAGACAACGTACGATATTAACATACTCGGTTTTTTTGGATCCGGGATTCTTTATCCCTAAGTGGCTGGTACGGCGAATCTTGCGAAAAGATTTGCCCAAGGTTCTGTTGGCCTTGCGTAATCGTGTCTCGGATTTATCTCAACGGTGATCGAGATAATACAAAGAGTGAAACTGCACCAGTTTTCCTTTTACCATTGGAGATTTGGATCAGGATTCGGACACTGCGGCAGGCGTTTGCAAATGAAAGCCATGATATAGATGTCCTCATCATTACCAGTGGGTTGAGCAGGCTGGGGCGGACTGGTAGTGTTCTCAGGTGTGATCCTAGTGAATGCCGCATTCCGCATGCGAATCACCGGATGCGCCACAGTAATCGGTCCTACATTCACCGGGTGTACCATAGCAATCGGCCTTATATTTACAGGGTGTGCCATAGTAACCGATCCTACATTTAGTGGATGTGACACAATAACTGATTCCACATTCACCGGGTGTGCTACATCTACTGGGTGTGACATAAGGACAGTGGTCTTTTGCAGAGTCGTTCCCGTGGTCAGTGGTGCAACCTTAAGGAACCCAAGTGATAGAGCTTTCGTGGACCGAAGCTGGTTGAGTACCGCGTCATTCTTAGTGGAATTCGGCTTCAGATTAATGATTGGATTGCGAGCAAAAACGAGTGCAGCAACGTAGGAGGGGCATATTCCGCTGGGCGGTGTCTTTCCATCTGAGAGCAGTTTTGAACTTTCATAGAACCTCCAAAACCGAGCCTTGAATACATCGGGTTCTAGCCATGCCCTTGTAACAGCTACCGAAGTATACTCAAAGGATAAAGACTCGATGTCTATACTCAACGGATTCTGACCGAGTGCTGTGAGCAATTCTTTCGGTGCCTGCTTGATTAGCGCGTCTGCCTCGTCGCTGGTCAGAGTGAACTTTAGCCATGTGTCTACATCAAGGGCATTCGATGGAGAAAAGCCGCTGGGGACAAAGTGTTGGTTATTGGTATCTGTAAGCGAATCAATCTCTTTATTGAATGATGCCGCCCATCCAGACCAGACCTGGAATGGCGACTTGCTTCCCAGCGCGGCCTCGATGCGCCGAGATTCCTCGACCTGCACCTTATATCCATTGGTCATCCAGAGACCTTCAAGAGAAGTTATCTTCTCGCGTAGAGTGGGTTCGTCTATATCCCGCCATCGCTGTTTCACACTGGAATCGGTGGAAAGCTCCGCTTCGATCTTTTTGTTGTTATAATCCTGTTGCGCGACATACCAGGCGTCTTTGTATCGGTTGTACGCCTTCACAGGGGGTGTATCTTCCAATAAGCCGCCTTCCTCAGTTTCATGCAAAAACCGGAAAGCTTTCTGATAATCCGATTCCTCTTCAGACGTGCGTGTCGAAGAGGCAAGTCTGGCACTCTTCAGTACATCATCATACACATCCCAGAGATAACGCTCTTCCGTAGGAGGCCACATAACCCCGCTGGGTATCTGGTTCACAAGGCGCGAGAATTCCGAGAGGCTCGACAGGCGATCGTTCGTCAGATCGCCTCCTGACATGAAGTTCAGCTGTTCTCTCGTATATGATATTGTATTGAGAGGAAAGCTGAGAAACGTATCTTCTCTCTCAAAGACCAGTTTAGCCTTTGCTATCAAAGCCAGAGCAATAGTAGAGTCCATGGGCGTACCTCCTACTTCAAATTGTTACGACGCCTTACAACGCAATCCCTACCGTAGTCAGATGCAGGGATTGCCCTTGGCTCTAATTAATGGAAATCTGAGTCTTTGAAGTCCGGCAGAGGATTTGGCGCCTTACCGATCAGATGGTTCACAAACCCGATAATCTGCATGCCCGGCACTCGGAGTGTGCTGCCGTCGGCTTGGCTTCTGTAATTCCTGCCGCTTTCACTGTGGCTATAGCTCCCGCTCAATGAGAACGGTCCCCATCCAATGCTGGCGCTACCTCCAACACTGCTGCTGTAGGCGCTGTATGCCGATGTAAAATCAGCCGATTCAATTACTATATTTCTCGCAAACAGCGCGGTTGTCGGGTAAGCAATAAAATTTCCAGATGGGGGAATCTTACCATCTGATGGCATATCATCATACATCCATCCTTCTCCCTTTCGAAGTGTCCATCCACGATTCATGAAAAACTCTGGATAGAACCAAGGGCGGGAGATAATGACCTGGGCTATCTCGAAACTCATTTTGAAGCTTGATAATGAAAAATCGGCGTTGTAATGGGACGATTGCCCACTGGCACTGGCACCAGCACTCCAGAATCCGAAGCTGACGCCGCCTCCCACACTCCAGGAGTTGGACTCGGAGTGGCTCGACGAACTCACGGTCTCGTGTGTGAACCCGTATCCGGTCCATCCGCCGCTCGTAGCGAAGTTGCCGGGGATGACCGTCGTGTAGAAGAATTCTTGTCCGGGGCCTAGTCCAGATACAATTGCGCCCTCGTAATGTTCCTGAAGCATCTGCTTCCACAGCATCATGTCGCGCTGAGTCACCTGATTAATGTAGGCGTTCATCTGATCGACCTCATTTCGGTAACCGCCTGATACCCAAGCATCCATAGCAGCTTTTACCTTGAGCTGATACAGGGTCGCGTTGTTGGACCAGTCAGCAACGGCCATCTTTCCCTCAGGACCAGTGGCAGCTTGAGCGGCAATACGCTTACTGTTGTACAGGAGTTTGGCATCTAAATAAGCTGATAATTTGTCATTGTACGCCTGAAGAATGGGACCGTCGGTGGTAACCTCCTTTTCCTCGTCTGTAATGAGGTCTTTGACCTTCTTCTTCGTCCGTAGGAGGTTACGGAACTTTTCGATCTTTGCTTTTTCTTGGTCGGAGAGTTCCTGTTCTACGACTTTGGAGAATTTAAGGATCTCCCCGTAAATATGGCTGATGCGCGTCTCGGAGGTGCGATATATCGTCTGCTGCATATCGTGGTTGTATATGCCTGTTCTGTCGGGGACAAAATCTACAACCTGCGCAAAGTTGAACGCCTCTTGTAGGAGCAGCTTGTCCTCTTCGGCAGTGCCACCGCCTCCTATGCCCTTGGCGCTGAATGTGAAATCCACCGGCTCGAAAGGAATACCCGGTTGGCACCAGGACAAGAAATTATTCGGTGACGGTGGAATGTGTTCATCACCGCCAGTAACAATATTATAGAGTTGGGCAAGAAGGGTCTTGCCGAGATCGTTTAACGTAGTAGCCATGATTAATTCCTCCTTATTTGTTTTTTTGTTAATGAACGGCCCAAGCTGAGCCGCCCTATTAATGAACTTAACCAATACACACGCCGTAGGTTTGGCGGATTAGCATGCCTAATACGGATTAGTTCAGGCTTTGACCGCCACCATCTCCCCGGGCGAGTGCGCGAAACGTCGTTCGCTTTGTTCCTCCTGTAACATTATGAAATGTGACATCTATATGATATGGCAGTTCAGCGATGTCATCATCGTTCATCTGCGCTTCTAAAGTGGTAACACTGACATCAACATTGGAGAGCACATCAACTGTACCCTCAGCCATCACATTGAAATTCGCGATGTACTGACCGTTGTATTCCCAGTTAGCAGTAAGCGTGAAGTTGGCCAACTCCGACTTGAAGAGAAACGAAAGCTCATCATATTTCTCCTGATATGAGATCGGTCCTTGCCACCCCCTGAAGTCGTCTTTTGTCGTTCCTTTCGGTAGAACGCTAACCAACTTGCCTTCAACGTTTACCTTGGCACCATCCTTAATTACATCCCAAAAAAATTTAGCTGTTTCCAATGCTGCAGACATGACAAGTCCTCCTTGTTTTAGGGTTATTTTTTCTTGTGTGAGTTCGATATAGAGGTTGGTTCTCTTATATTGAACTCACGTTAATCTATATGGCAACCCTCATGCCAAATCGCAACACGTTGAAATTACCGTATTTTTATTTTTACGAAGTTTTTGAAATGTAAACTATGTTTACACGCCTTTTATCTTTGGAAGGGATTCTCAACTTAAACGGTCGAAAGCATCGAATTTTTATTGGGTCTTTTTAATCTGTAAACAAGGTTGACAGTGTGTCATCAGAACCTACGCTTTAAATACCTTGAAGGGAGTTTCATAAAGGTGCAACCATTTCTATTCTCTTGATAGGTGTACCTACGACTAATTATCATGTGAATGGATGTAGTCCAATCCCGTACTGTACATCAAGGTCATAGTGCTCGCCATGCACAGTTCCCTCTCCTAATGCACAACAAAGCTTCCGACGCCTCACATCCTCAAACCACTGTGGATTGGTAGCTTCTGCTCTCCTGTTGGCGATGATTTTCATTTTCTCCACTTCTAAAGCGTTCTTGTCAAACGGGGTTTCCGACTTCTCCAGTTGATCAAAATCCCTGAGAATAGTCGCCCTAACCAAATCACTGATACCCCCATTCTGCACCCTAATGTCGAACATCAATGCCACTGCCCGCTCACTCCAGAGTCCATACTGTTTACACCATGTCTTTGCCAATTCATAATAAGAATTAGCATACTTTGTCTGAATATTCTGAAATTCAGTTGTTCTACCTAAGGTCTTAAATAGCCCCTTCCAAGGCTCAAACAGCACGTGCTTTATAGGGTCCTGAATCGAACGAATCCACTCCATTTGCTCGGTATAAGGAGCAGAAAGAACTTTGATGAGAATATCATACCGATCATGAAGAATACCTTTCGTAACATCTGGATTCCGCTCATTCATTTCAGTAAGCAAGGGCTGCAGAGAGCCTTGTCCAAAGTTCCACTGTAACACTCCAAAACTAATACCTTGTCCATCGAAATCCCCCGATAGACCAGCAAAGCACTCCGGCACAGGTGCATTTGTCTCAAATGAGCCTGTAAGAGCCAGAGAACGGTATCCAAGCGGTTTTGTCGCTATCTCAGGCTGTGGTATCTCTTCAGATGGGAAAAGACTTCTCCACGTTTTATCACCTACCTGACCGTCAACTAATAATCCTTTATCCTTTTGATATGACTTTACTGCGCTTTCAGTTCCCCCACCGAAAATCCCATCAACCGCACCAAGATAATAGCCCAATTCCTTTAATTTAGCCTGAATCCTTTCAACTTCTGCTCCCTTTGAACCACGTTGATAGAACATACTTGCATATCCTCCCTGTTACGTGGATTTACTATATAACAACTTACGTTAGAAAAATAAAATCTTTAACCCCGAGTTTGAGCAACTCAAATACATTGTCTGGCTCACCTGATTCAATAATTTAAATTGTAGAGGCAAGTTTGAAACCTGCCCCTACTCATAGATTGAAATAGCGAAATAACTATGGTCATGATTATGTATCACCCAATCACACAAGTTATCCCAGAA
>Ga0070737_10006107_pt1 | contig 11176 bp, 10 predicted proteins | sample Coa_R1_10_FD_66438 | JGI IMG/M metagenome (GOLD analysis project Ga0070737, IMG submission 66438) | Surface soil microbial communities from Centralia Pennsylvania, which are recovering from an underground coalmine fire - Coalmine... | ecosystem: Environmental > Terrestrial > Soil > Unclassified...
CGCTCGCAATAACCCGCGTGCTTTGTTCAACGTCTCTTCATATTCGTTGGCGGGGATGCTGTCGGCGACGATGCCGGCGCCGGCTTGCAAATATGCCGTTTGGCCTTTCAGCACCAGCGTCCGCAGGGCGATGCACGTATCCATGTTGCCGCTGAAATCGACGTAGCCGACCGCGCCGCCGTAAGGGCCGCGACGGTGCGGCTCCAGTTCGTCGATAATTTCCATCGCCCGCACTTTCGGGGCGCCTGAGAGCGTGCCGGCTGGCAGACACGCACGCAGGGCGTCGAAAGCAGTCTTGCCGGGCTGCAAGCGGCCCGTCACCGTGCTGCACAGGTGCATGACGTGGCTGTAGCGCTCTACGGTCAGTTCGTCGCTCAGTTGCACGGTGCCGTAGCGCGCGACGCGACCCACGTCGTTGCGGCCCAGATCGACGAGCATGATGTGTTCGGCGCGTTCCTTCGGATCGGCTTGCAGCTCGGCGGCGAGACGCTCGTCTTCCTCTTCGCTGCGGCCGCGCGGCCGGGTGCCAGCCAGGGGACGGATTGTCACCTTATCGCCCTCGACACGGACCATGATCTCCGGCGACGAGCCAACCAGGCACAGCGGCCCCGATTTCAGATAAAACAGGAACGGACTGGGATTAACGACGCGCAAGGTCCGGTATATGTCAAATGGCCGCGCCCGTGTTTCCGTCTGCAAACGCTGGCTGAGGACGACCTGGAAAATGTCGCCCGCGTAGATGAATTCCTTGCAGCGCTGGACGGCCGACTCGAAAGCCGAACGCTCGAAGTTGGAGCGATAAGGGATTTGTACGTCGCCGAGCGGCTGAATATCGGTCAATTGCAGATCGGCGACGCCCTGCTGCAGCCGTTCGACCAGGCGATCGACACGCTCGCACGCAGCATCATAACAGAGACGCAGGTTGGCCGGATCGACATGGGCATGAGCGACGGCGGCGATCGTCTTGTTGATGTGATCGAAGATGACCATGCGATCGTAAAAAGCGAAGCAGAGGTCCGGCAAACCGCGATCATCCGGCGGCGGGTTCGGCAAGCGCTCGACGTAGCGCACGGCATCGTAGGCGGCATAGCCGACGGCGCCGCCGCAGAAACGCGGCAGTCCCGGCAGCGCCGGCGCGCGATAGGCCGACAGCCGCTCTTCCAAAAGACGCAGCGGATCGGGATGTTCCAGCTCGATCGGCGAGCGGGATTGCGTCCGTACCCTGAGCGGGTCTCTCGGAGTCTTGATGCAACCCCTCTCGCCAGGCGGCGCTTCCTCAATGCGCACGCGATTGCCAAATGCCTGGAAGCACAGGAAGGGACCGGAGCCGACGAAGCTATAGCGCCCCACCCGTTCGCCGCCGACGACACTCTCGAACAGAAACGACCAGTCGCCTTCCTGGATCTTGCAGAAGGCGCTCACGGGTGTCAGGGTATCACCGATCAGCTGGCGATAGACCGGCACCAGCCCCGCCGCAGGAGTGGACGAACGGGTCAGCTCGACAAATTCCTCAAAAGTCGGACGATAACGCATTTCCGTGTTCCGTTTTTCCATGTTCGGTGTTCCGGGGTGTCCCTCTCGATTTTGGCGAGTGGGGTTGCGCCAGCCCTCAAGTAGGTTTTTTCCCGCCCTCCCCCACCAGGGGGGAGGGAAAAGCCTTCTGGCACATAAGCCCTCCGACACGCCAAAATCAAGAGGGACACCCGGTGTTCCGTTTTCGGTTTTCCGATTTTGGTGTTTCATGTTATGTTTTACTGAAAATGGAACACGGAACACGGTATGAATTGTCCAGCCTGCCATACGGAAAACGCCTCGGAAGCCTTCGCTTGTGTCAATTGTGGACACTCTTTGCGTGCTAACGAGGACCGTCCAGTTCGCCGTTCCGGATCACGCCGCCGCAATGGCGACGCGGCTGAAGCAGCGGTCGCAGACAGCAACAATGCGGAGGCTTGGCGAGCGTATCGCCTGGCACTGTGGTCGATCGTACCGGGCTTGGGGTTATTACTGGGTCCGGCGGCAATAGTGCTCGGCTATCAGGCCGTGCGCCATGTCGGCGACGATTTTTCCGCCAGCAACCGCGCCAAGGCCGCTATCGTCTTCGGCATCGGCTCCACTCTCACGCAATGGCTAGGAGGCGTACTAATCTACTTCAGCAGGTATTGACGAGCCGGATTGACAGTACCTATCGAGCGAGTTACCATCTTGCCCCGGTGGCGCGTTCCCCTGCGGAGCGTGGGAACAAGGAGAACTGGCCCGTTCGCCTAAGCAGGAAGGCAGGAATGGATCATTACCAACAAGTTCCCGGCTGGTTTGATTTCGCCGACATCTACGATCACATCCTCGCGCGGGCGCGTGAGGGGGCCGTCTTTGTCGAAGTCGGTGCGTATCTGGGCCGTTCCAGCCTTTACTTGGCCTCGCGCATTCAGAAGTCGGGCAAGAAGGTTCGCCTCTACGTTGTCGATTTATGGGACGGCTGGCTCTACGACGAGTGCGAGGAATATTCTCCCGCGGAGCATGGGAACGAGAGATCGGAAGATGTGTTTTGGCACTTTATCCGCAACGTTCGCCGTGCTGGTGTTGAGGATGTGATTTGCCCTTTGAAGATGCCGTCGGAGCAAGCGGCGAGCTTATTCGAGGATGGGACGCTCGATTTCGTGTTTCTCGATGCGGATCACTCGTATGAAGCGGTCCGCCGGGATTTAGAAGCGTGGTTTCCCAAAATCAAACGGCGCGGTGTCCTGGGTGGCCACGATTATCTCCATCCGGATTTCCCTGGCGTGCGTCGCGCGGCTGATGAGTTTTTCATGGAGCAAAGGTTGCCCGTGCAGGTACATGGCACGTCCTTTTTAGTGACCAAGCCTAGCCCGCGCTGGCTCAATGCCGCCACGCGCGCTTATCGCCGTCTCGTCTCTGCCGGTTAGGGGGTTAGAGGGGGGGTAAACATCCTAACCATCCAACCCCTTATCAAGTGTTGGCAGACTTATCGGCGCCAACAGGGGCTGCCGCAGAGGTGGGAGGGGCGGCGGTTTTGCCGCTGGAGTGGATGGCATCGTAGACTTCCTGGCGATGCACCGGGACTTCTTTGGGCGCCACGATGCCGAGGCGGACTTTATCGCCGCGGATCTCCACCACGGTCACCGTGATGTCGTTGTTGATGACGATACTTTCGTTTTTTTTCCTGGACAGTACTAGCATCGCCGCCTATCCTTTTCTAAAGTAAGCCGGGGCTGGGTTCGCTGGTTCCCGCCTGTTCCCAGCATCCCGATAGGGCACGCAGCTGGAGGGAGGAGTGTAGGACACGCCTGGTAAAGATCCGCTTCCCCTGCGGGAGCCAGGTGAAAATCTCGGCAGGCAACCTGTTCCTTTGTTCCGTGGAATGGTTACAACCCGTAACTGTTCCGAGACTTCATCACATTCCAATGTATCGGTGCGTGTTGGTCACGTCAAGGGGCTGTCAGCGCTTTTTTCCCATTTTTCGCGTGTTTGGCACGGCATCTAATCGAAGAGACTTGCCCTTGCCGGCGAGGAAGCAATGTCGTTATGGTACGGCCGGTAGGCTCGTCTCTTGCCAGCCCACAGCGCCAGCAAGAGTTGGTAAGGGGGTGGTTCGAGAGGAGGCATGGATGCCCGAAGCGGGAACGAGGAAAAGAGTCCTGTACGCCTTGATCGCGGTGCTGGCCTTGATGCAAGGCGGCTGCTTGTTGGCCTTGGCGGGCGTGGCCGGCGGTGCGGCCGCCACCGGCTATTTCTATTACAAAGGCCGGGTTTACCGCGACTTCCCTGCCTGTTTCACAGACGTACACAACGCCGTCCGCGCCGCTTTGCTCGATTTGAACTTTGTCATCTTCAATGAAGAAACCCATGACGGCAAAGCTACTTTCCTCACCAAAACAACCAACGGCAAGAAGGTGCGCATCTATCTTGACTGCTTGCACAGCCCCATCCCTGCCGAAGGTCTGCTCACGCGCGTATCGATCCGCGTGGCCTGTTTCGGCGATGAAGCTATCAGTGCCCGCATCTTCGATCAGGTTGCCTTTCGCTTGAGCCATCCCGGCCCAGCCGCTCCTGCCCCGCCGGGTCCGCCGTCGGTTGTAACCCCGCCGCCTATCCAGTCGACCGGCTTCCAAACTACCGAGCCAAAGCTCGCTCCGGCAAAGAAGAACTAACTCCAGAATCCCAGAGAACCCAGAGGAGAAAACACAACGCACAATGACACACCAAGGCCAAAAGTATAGGATCGATAAAAACCTCTCTCGCCTGGTGGAGGAGAGAAATGTCCGCTGGTCTATTTTTCTCTCCGTGTTTTCTTCTCTGGGTTCTCTGGCACTTTGTGGTTAGTTCTTCTGATGAACGTACTGGGACTCGACATCGGCGGCGCCAATCTCAAGGCAGCCCACAGCAGCGGCCCGGCGTTTAGCCTGCCCTTCGCTTTGTGGAAAACGCCGACTCTCTTGCCGGAGGCCCTGGGCCGTTTGCTCCAGCAGATGCCGCCGTTCGACGCCTTGGCCGTCACCATGACTGGCGAGCTGTGCGATTGCTTCGAGAGCAAACGGCAGGGCGTTTGTGCCATTCTCGATGCGGTGACGGCAAGCGTCGGCCAGATGCCGATCCACGTCTGGCGCAACGATGGATACTTTGTCGATGTTGCTGCGGCCTGCGCCGCGCCGCTGCCTGTAGCCTCTGCGAACTGGCTGGCTCTGGCTACCTTTGCCGGCCGCTATGCCCCGCAGGGACCGGCCTTGCTCATTGACGTCGGCTCGACAACCACCGACATCGTGCCATTGCGCGACGGCCGGCCCAGACCCAAGGGACGCACCGATCCGGAGCGGCTGCACTCGGCAGAGCTGACGTACAGCGGTGTTCGACGGACGCCGTTGTGCGCCCTGATGGGCGGCTTCGGCGCGGCGGAGTTGTTCGCCACAACACGGGATGTGTACTTGCTTCTCGATCAGCTTCCGGAAGATCCGGCGGACTGCAACACCGCAGATGGCCGGCCAGCGACGAAAGCCTGTGCCGAAGTGCGGATCGCGCGTATGCTCTGTGCCGACCTGGAAACCAGCACCGCCCAGGAGCGGCACCGTTTCGCTGTTCATGCCAGGGATAATCAGGCGATGCTTCTGGGCATCGCCATCAACCGGGTGGCGCGGTATTGCTTGCGTGCTTTACCTCAGACCATCGTGTTCGCTGGCGAAGGCGAGTTCCTTATCCAAGCCGCCCTCGAAGACCAAGAGACCATCCCGCCTTGCCGCGTTGTCTCCCTCCGCCGCGAGTTGGGTCCAGCCGTCTCGCGAGCGGCCTGCGCTTATGCCGTGGCGATTCTGGCCGCTGAAAAGGACTAACGCCATGCCTTCACCCATCGTCGTTATCAAGGTGGGCGGCAGCCTCTATGATCTGCCGGACCTGGCCTCTCGTCTGCGCCGCTGGCTTGCTCCTATTCTACCCTCTCCCCATTTGGGAGAGGACAAGGTGGGGGCTGCTCGCGTGGTTCTGATCCCCGGCGGCGGGCCTCTTGTGGAGGCGCTACGTCATCTGGATCGCCATCACGGACTCGGCGAAGAAACCTCGCACTGGCTGGCCCTGCGCGCTCTAAACATCAACGCCCATTTCCTCGCTGCCCTGCTGCCATCGGCGTGTGTGATCGGTGATCTCGGCGAACTGGGCCATGTCTGGGATAACCATCGATTGCCGATCCTCGATGTCTACAAATTTGCTCGTGACGACGAACAGCGTCCCGATCATCTGCCGCACTGCTGGACCGTCACCAGCGACGCTCTGGCCGCGCGCGTCGCCGTCGTGCTCCAAGCTCGTCATCTGATTTTGCTCAAATCCACGACGATCCCGCCTGGCATGGACTGGCACGAGGCAGGCCGACTGGGTCTGATCGATGCCCAGTTCGCTGAAGTACTGCACGACGCCCCGGCGGATTTGTATGTCCATGCTGTCAACTTGCGTAAACAAGAAGGCAATACCACGGTGAGCGAGAGTGTGTAAGCGCCCGAATAAGGAACTTTCGGGACGCTTACACGACCTGCGTGCCAGGATTAACTGTTGAGTCGCTGATCGATCGTCATGAAGAGTGTGTCCCCGCTGGGGGTTTGCGTGGCACTGGCGATCTTGTTCACTTGATTCAAGGCGCTTTGGGCCTGGCTGGCCAGGCTACCACTGCCGGAGCCGCCAGGGAACAAGCTGCCCAGGCCGCCATTGACCTGGAGATAGGCAAACAGCGCGAGAGTTTGATCGCTGGAATCGCCATCCGAGGCAACGGCGAAAACAGCTTGTTGAAAACCTTGCAACTCCGCTTGGACCTGAGAATTGAGAAAGCGAACCGCCTGGATTTCGCCCCCAAGTTTGACGAAATCCGTATAGAGAGGTTGAAGGGTGGTTCCTGAAACTCCGTTCACAATTAAAGCGTGATCGTCCTTCCCGAATTGGACGAACGTGTTGCTTGCCGCGTTTGCCTGGGCTTGCATTGCCTGGACACCTTGCTGGATAGTTTGCACATCCATGAACAGGGCGATCCCGGCTGTGCTCGGCAGATCGCGGGTTTCCAGAGATTCCAGCTGCGGCTTAAATGTGGGCCGTGAAGAAAGTTCGCATGGCATGGTTGAGACTCCTCAAAAAATGGGCGGTGGCGCCGAGACATGATGCCTGGGCGCGCACCATCTCTCCAGCTTGCCGACGGAGCCTCAGCGAAGCTCAACGACGCCAGCAAGCGTTCCCAAACAAGCGATACCGTAGAGAGATCGAAGGCGGCGCCCGGCCTCATTGCCGAGCAGGGTGAAGGGTCTCCGCTCTGCTGGGCGAGCACGAGAAATCTGGGCGTCCTCAATTCCCTCTTACCTCCCTATGCACGTTTTTTCCCAAAAGCGGACGCGCTTTTGGGAAAATTTTCCTCCCATTTTTCCCAGCTTACTGTCAGCGATCTGGTATGCCCGGAGTGCCGGATGTTGCCAATTTGCCGGGAGGGAGGCTGCGGCCATTTCTTGACCAACGCCCCCCGTTTATCGGCCTTTACAACATCTCCGTGGAAGCGCTGTCCTGGGCAAGGCGACATGTCCCTTTTTGCTCCCCAGACTCATTTTATTCTCGCTTTCTGTTTGCCTTCGCCGAAGATGCTCGTTATGCTGCATGGATCGATGCCGTCCGGTTTTCAGAGGTTCGGGGAGAAGCGCCGTGTCGTCGGAATCGAAGCGTTCGCGCCTGGGGACGGAGGTTGAGAAATGGATTGTGGATGCGCGGCAGGGCGACCGCGAGGCGCTGGGTCGACTGCTGGAGATGTGCCGGCATTATCTGCTCGCGGTGGCCAACAAGGAACTGACACCGGCGCTGTGGGCCAAGGTGGCTCCCTCCGACATTGTGCAGGATACATTGCTGGAGGCAGGACGCGATTTCCGTGCTTTCCACGGCGGCAACGAGGAGGAACTGTTGGCCTGGTTGCGCGGCATCTTGCGCCACAACGTGGCCAACGTCCGCCGCCATTTCGAGACCGGAAAACGTGAAGTGGTCCGCGAGGTGTCTCTGGAGGAAAGCACAGCCCTTTCCTTCGAGACCCCCAGCCGGGAGGCGCAAGCCCGCGAACAGGACGAACAGCTCGCCCAGGCCATCGAGCAGCTGCCGGAGCATTATCGCCAAGTGCTTCTTTGGCACACGACCGAACACTTGACATTCACACAGATTGCTGACAAGCTGGGTAGCACAACAGACGCCGTTCGCAAGCTATGGGGACGGGCTGTCGAGGAACTCGCTAAACTTTTGGACTCGCCCCATGAATCCGCCTGATGTCGTCCATGGCGACAACGAACCATTCACGCTTCTGCTGGCTCGCTATAGCGAAGCGTTGAGTGCCGGCGGTGACGTCGACCCAGCGGCCGACCCCGCGCTCTCCCCCGAACTGCGGCAGCGCTTGCAACGCGCATTGAGTTGTCTACGCCGTCTGCAGCAATTTTCGCCTCCGACTGCGGATGCCGTCACCAAGATCGTGGAGCAAGTCGCCACGCGGCACGACGACCTCGTCTGCAGGCAGATGGGGCGTTTCCATATCGTGCGCCTGCTCGGCCGCGGCGGCGGCGGCATCGTCTTTCTGGCTTACGATCCCGACCTGCGCCGCGAAGTAGCCTTGAAGGTGCCGCATCTGGCGGCATTGTTAGCGCCGGACCTGCAGCGGCGTTTTCTGCGTGAGGCGCGAGCAGCCGCCCAACTGGATCATCCCAATCTGGTCCCTCTCTATGAAGTGGGCGAAGCCAACGGTGTCTGTTTTTTCGTCTCCGCGTATTGCCGCGGCGGCAGCTTGGCCGGGTGGTTGGCGGCGCAGACCATGCCGGTCCCGGTTCGCCAAACTGCGGAGCTGTTGGCTATGCTGGCCGACGCTGTGCAGTACGTTCACGAGCATGGCATCTACCACCGCGATATCAAACCGGGCAACATTCTCCTCGATCCGCAACGAGGCGGAGACAGCGGCGGCGGCAAGGCAGCCGTCGCTGATGCCTCCGGCTCGTTGGAACGCTTTACGCCGCGGCTGACCGATTTCGGCCTGGCCAAGCTACACGAGGCCCAGACCGAGTCCACCTGCAGTGGCGCCGTGTTGGGTACGCCCCTGTACATGGCGCCCGAACAGGTCGAGGGCCGCCTGCGTGACATCGGCCCAGCTACGGATGTGTACGGTCTGGGTGCGGTGTTGTACGAGATGCTGACGGGCCAGCCCCCCTTCCGCGGGGCAACCGGCGCCGATACGCTGCGCCAGATGCTGGCGGAAGAGCCGGTGCTGCCGCGATGCCTGCGCCGAGATGTGCCGTCCGACTTGCAAACCATCTGCCTGAAATGTTTGCAGAAAGAGCCAGTCCGCCGCTATGCCCATGCGGCAGAATTGGCCGACGATCTGCGGCGCTTTCTCACGGGTGAGCCAATCCAGGCGCGGCCGGTGGGTCGCAGCGAACGTTTGCGCAAATGGGTCCGGCGCCGTCCTGCCAAGGCTATCCTGATGGTGTCGAGTTTCCTTATCGCCTTGGTCCTTGTCATCGGTTGGTCCCGGTTGGCGTCGTTAGAGCAAGCGCGTCATGCTGAACGGGCGGCGGCGACGTCCCAGATCGTGGAACATCAGGAGGCCGTTCGCCAGACCGAGCAACGTCTGCGCCAGCTTCACTACACGGAGGACATTGCCCAGGCATGGCGTGCCTGGGAACATCGCCAACCGGAACATATGGCCGATCCTCTTAACAAATACCGGCTGGCCGCTGATTCGGACAAAATCGACGATCTGCGCGACTTCGAGTGGTACTTTCTGTCGCGCCTGGCCCGGGCCCGACCACGTGTCATGCGGTATCCCGCCGATTTGTATTGCCTGGCCTTCTCGCCTGATGGAATGATGTGTGCCTCGGGCCATCGGGATGGCACCATCGCCTTGTGGGACCCCGTCAGCGGCCGGCAGCGTGGGACCTTGAATAGGCATACTTTGCCTGTTCGCGCTTTGGCTTATTCTCCGGAGGGCAAATATCTGGCTTCGGCATCCGGCGCCAGAGAAAACGGTAACCTTCGGGGCGAGCTTCTGCTGTGGGACACACAAAGGGCAAATGTCCTCCTCAGTTTCCCAACGCCTTCGGGCTTGATCCGGTCCCTGGCTTTCACGCCTGATGGGAAGACCCTGGCAACTGTGCTCCAGCTTCGCTCGGGCGGTGGTGAAGTCTCGTTCTGGGAGATACCCTCCGGGACACAGCGGCAGGTTATCTCCTTCCCCGCGCCGGCAGGCGCCGCCTCGGTGGCCTTTTCTCCCGATGGCATAACGGCTGTCATCGGCCAGGTCCATGGCAAAATATCCTTGTGCGATTCTGTGACGGGACAAATCCTCGAAACCCGCCCCGGCCATCAGGGGGTTATTTGGTCCATGGCTTGCGGACACAAGGACGGCGTGCTCGTTTCGGGCGGAGGCGACGGCAGGGTAAGGCTTTGTTCGTGTCCGCCTGGCGGCTCGTTATTGGCGGAATATCGCCATGAGGAGCCGGTTTGGAGCGTGGCGTTAGCGCCGGATAACCGGAGCGTGGCTTCCATCAGCCACGATATGCTCAAGGTGTGGGACCGTGTGAATCATGGTGAGCAATTTTCATGTGTGCTTCATGGGACGGAACGGCGCGGGAAAGTGGTAGCGTTCTCTCCCGACGGCAAGACCCTCGCTATCGGGTCCGAGTACGGCAGCCTGTGGATGTATGATTACGAGGTCTTGCGTGCTGCGGAAGCGCTTTCGTGGCTGGGGCACCGCGAGGGCAAGGAAGCGCGCGAGGCCTGGGCAGTTGCTTTTTCCCCCGACGGCAAGACCCTCGCCTCGGCCGGCGACGACCACCTGATCCGTTTCTGGGACCCGGCGACCGGACGCGAGACGGCGATTCTTCGTGGCCATCATTCGCTGGTCACCAGTCTGGCGTTCTCTCCCGACGGCAAGTTGCTGGCCTCTGGCAGCTTCGACGAGAAGGGGCCGGTAAAGCTCTGGGAAGTCGCCAGCGGCAAAGCTCTTGCTACTCTCAACGGTCACAACAACCGCGTCGATAGCGTGATTTTCTCGCCAGACGGCCAAATGCTAGCCACGGCCGGCCGCGATCGCACCGTCCGCTTGTGGGACGTGGCTACGCGCACGGAACTGCTGATCCGCCTCAGTCACACCATCGAGTCCCTGGCTTTTTCTCCCGATGGCCGTACCCTGGCCATGACGGATAACTCTCAGACTGTGTTCTTATGGGATATCAAAGAGCGGAAAATACGTCGAATGTTGCTGCCGCATCCTCCGGGCCACGTTGCCGTGGCTTTTTCTCCCGACGGCAAAATACTGGTAACAGGAGATCGGGAAGGGATGGTGCGTTTCTTCGACGCCGCTACAGGCGAGCTGCGCTTCAGCGCCCGCAGTCCCGATGGGGTGAACTGCCTGGCGTTCACTCCGGACGGCAAGACCGTGGCCTCGGCGAGTTTTGATAAGAAGGTCAAGCTGTGGCAGGTCTTGACGGGCCGAGAACTGCTGACTTTACCCGCCCAGAAGGACCGCGTCCGCTGGCTGGCTTTCTCTGCCGACGGCGCCCTGCTCGCCACGGCTGGTCAAGACGGTATCCTCCACATCTATCGCGCTGACAAACCCAGGCCACGCCCCTAACTGAACGAGCCGCAAGCATAAGAGCTACCGGACAAAACCTCCTCCCCC
>Ga0070737_10006110_pt1 | contig 11170 bp, 11 predicted proteins | sample Coa_R1_10_FD_66438 | JGI IMG/M metagenome (GOLD analysis project Ga0070737, IMG submission 66438) | Surface soil microbial communities from Centralia Pennsylvania, which are recovering from an underground coalmine fire - Coalmine... | ecosystem: Environmental > Terrestrial > Soil > Unclassified...
TGAGCACCGCCGCCGGCGCGTACTCGATAATCGTGTACGACCTCGGGCGGCATCTGCCGCTCGGCCCCGCCGGCCTGGTCCTCTACCAGCTGTGGCCGCCAGCCCTCGCGCTGTACTTTCTGGTCGTCTTGCTCTTCCCCGACGGCCGCGTGCCCTCGCCGCGGTGGCGCTGGGCGGTGTGGGCCTACGGCCTGCTCTGCGGAGGCTATCTGGCCCTGCTGACCGGGGTGTCGGCCGACGCGATCGCCGGGCACCGGGTCCAGGTCGATGGCTACGGCGGCCTGACCGTGGTCGACTATCCCGCAGGCCGGTTCGCGGTGGCCCAGGACGTCATCCTCATCCTGACCCTGGCGCTCGGCCTCAGCTTCATCGCGCGGCAGCTGATCACCTGGCACCGGTCGTCCGGGATGCGGCGCCAGCAGCTCAAGTGGCTGATGGCCGGAGCGATCGTCTGCGTCGCGTGCGCCGCCCTGAGCTTCCCCGGCTACACCGCGTCCGGGATCTGGGGATGGCTGAACTACGTGCTCAGCATCGGCTACATCGCGCTGCCGGCCGGCATCGGAGTGGGCATCCTGCGGTACCGGCTCTACGAGATCGACCGGCTGATCTCCAGGACGCTGGCGTACGCGATCGTCACCGGAGTGCTGATCGCGGCCTACATGGCGCTGGCCGCCATGGCCCACGCCGTGGTGCCGCTGCGCTCGCCGCTCGCCGTGGCGCTCGCGACGCTGGCCGCCGTCGCGGTGTTCAACCCGCTGCGCCGCCGTGTGCAGCGGGCGGTGGACAAGCGGTTCAACCGCGCCCGCTATGACGCCGAGGCGATGATCGCGGGATTCGCCGCCCGCATGCGGGACGCCGCCGACCTGGATGAGATCCGCGCCGACCTGCTCGCTGTCGCCTGCCAGGCCCTGGAGCCCGCGCACGCCTGCCTCTGGCTGCCCGCCTCCCGGCCGCGGGAACCCGCGGCCGGGAGGACGCCCGCGGCGGGCGGGAGCGCTACCTCGCGGGCGCGGTGAAGCCGTCCGCTCCGACGGTGACCTCGGCGGCCTGGGCCAGCTCGGTGACCGGCCGCACCTTGCCGTCCAGGTCGAGTACTGCCGACGCCTCGGAGTACCAGGACGGGATGACCGCGTTGCCCCAGAAGTCGCGCCGCCGCGGGTCCAGCACCGACCACCGCAGGACGGGATGGTCCGGGTCCCCGGTGTAGTAGTCCGAGGTGTAGATCTCCAGGCGGTGCCCGTCCGGGTCCCGCAGGTACACGTAGAACGCGTTGGACACGCCGTGGCGGCCGGGCCCGCGTTCGATGCACGACTGGCGGGACAGCGAGCCCAGGATGTCGCACATCCGCAGCACGTTGTGCGGCTCGTGCGCGAAGAAGCCGAGGTGGTGCAGCCGCGGCCCGGCGCCGCCGGTGAACGCGACGTCGTGCACCGTCTGCTTGCGGTACATCCAGGCGGCGTACAGCGTCTGCCCGTCCTCGATCGTCTCCGACAGCCCGAACCCGAGGGAGGCGTAATACCGGTAGGCCAGGGGCACGTCGGGCACGCAGATGTTGAAGTGGTCCAGCCGCGCGATCTCCGCGCCCCGGCGCAGGTCGTAGCGCTGCTGGAGCCGCTCGGGATGGGCGGAGGAGGCGAAGAAGTCGACGAGGAACCCCAGCGGGTCCTCCGCCCGCACCGTCTCGCCCTGCCCCCGCACCGTGCCCGCGGGCAGCCGCCGGGTCCGGCAGCCGAGCGCGCCGTAGAACGCCTCGGCCCGCGCCAGGTCGTCGGCGGACCGCACCCGGAACCCGAGCGCCCCCGCCGCCGCGGCCGGCCCGGCGCGCAGGATCAGGTTGTGGTGCGTGAGCTCGTCGAACCCGCGCAGGTACAGCGACTCCGCGTCCTCGCAGGTCACGACGAAGCCGAGCAGGTCGACCCAGAAGCGCCGTGCCTCGGCGAGCGAGGTGACGACCAGCTCCGCGTAGGCGGCGCGGACGATGTCGGGGGGAGTGACCGTATCGGGGGAAGTAACCATCTCACGCTCCAAACCGCGGGACGTGCGTGTCCCCGAGTGCCACGTGCACGATCCTCGACGAGGTGTAGAAGTCGATGCTGTGCCGCCCGCCCTCCCGGCCGAGCCCGCTCGCCTTCACCCCGCCGAACGGAGTCCGCAGGTCCCGCACGTTATGCGAGTTAATCCAGGTCATGCCCGCTTCCACCAGGCCCGCAACCCGGTGTGCCCGGCGCAGGTCCGACGTCCAGATGTAGGCCGCGAGACCGTACCGGGTGCCGTTCGCGAGCGCGATCGCGTCGGCCTCGGAGTCGAACGGCGTCACGCACACCACCGGCCCGAAGATCTCCTCCTGGAAGATCCGCATGTCCGGGGTCACGTCCGCGAACACCGTCGCCGCGAGGTAGTTCCCCGTCGGCAGGCCGGCCGGGCGCGACCCGCCCGCGACGAGCCGGGCCCCCTCCCGGACGCCGAGCCGCACGTACGACAGCACCCGCTCGTAGTGCTCGGGGTGCACCAGCGCCCCGATCTCGGTCGACGGATCCGCCGGGTCGCCGACCCGGATCGCCGCCGCCCGGTCAGCCAGGCGGGAGACCAGGGAGTCATAAACGGTCCGTTCGGCCAAAATCCTCGAGCCGGCCGTGCAGCGCTCGCCGTTGAGCGAGAAGACGCCGAACAGCGCGCTGTCGACCGCGGCGTCCAGATCGGCGTCGGCGAAGATGAGGCACGGCGACTTGCCGCCGAGCTCCATCGACAGCCCCTTCAGGTGGCTGGCGGCCGAGCGCATGATCGTCTGGCCGGTGGTCGTCTCGCCGGTGAACGAGATCAGCGGCACGCCGGGATGGGCGACCAGCGCCGCGCCCGCCTCCTCGCCGATGCCGTGCACGATGTTGAACACGCCGTCGGGCACGCCCGCCTCGGCCATGATCTCCGGCAGCAGCGAGGCCGACAGCGGCGTCCACTCGGCCGGCTTCAGCACCACCGTGCAGCCGCTGGCCAGCGCCGGCGCGAGCTTCCACGTCTCCAGCATGAACGGGGTGTTCCACGGCGTGATCAGCCCGGCCACGCCTACGGGCCGGCGCAGGACGTACCCCAGCTGGGCGGGGGAGGAGAAGGCATCCTCATGCTGGGCCACGATCACGTCGGCGAAGAACCGGAAGTTCTCCGCGGCCCGCGCGGCCTGGCCCTTCGCCTGCGCGATCGGCAGCCCGGTGTCGAACGTCTCCATGCTGGCGATCTGCCCGGCGCGCGAGGTGATCGCGTCGGCGATCTTGTTGAGCACCTCCGCCCGCGCCCGTGCCGCCATCTGTGGCCACGGGCCGCCGGCGAAGGCGGCCGCCGCCGCCTCGACCGCCCGGTCCACGTCCTGCGCGCCGCCGGCCGCGGCCCGCGCGTACACCGTGTTGCTCACCGGGTCCGTGACGTCGAACGTGGCGCCGTCCGCGCTCGGCACGTGCTTCCCGCCGATGTAGTGCAGGAGCTTTTCCGGTATCACGGGACTGCTCTCCCTTGGTCATCCGAACGGAAGGTGGCGCCTGCCACCCGCGCGACGGGCCCTTCGAGCACGGCGGCGCCGGCGCGCAGCAGCTCCATGGCCCGGCGCTGGCCGGGCTCGGTGAGCGGGACCAGCGGCGGCCGGACGTACCCGGAGGCGATGAGGCCGGCCCGGGCCAGCACCCACTTGGCCGCCGCGGGGTTGGTCTCGGTGAAGATCACGTCGGTGACCGGGTGCAGGCCGAAGTGCAGGTCCCGCGCCTTGTCGAACTCGCCCGCCGTCCAGTGCTCGTACATCCGCGCCACCGCGCCCGGGGCGAGGTTGGCGGTGGCGCTGACGAACCCGGCGCCGCCGAGCGCGAGCAGCGGCAGGCACAGCAGCTCGATCCCGGACCAGACCAGGGTGTCGCGGCCCGCCGCGTGCAGCACCCGGGAGAAGTGCTCGAAGTCCCTGGTCGTCTCCTTCACCCCGACGATGTTGTCGTGCGCCCTGCGCAGCCGCGCGACGGTCTCCGGCGCGATGTCGGTCGCGGTGCGCGACGGCACGTTGTAGGCGATGACCGGCAGGTCGGGGAATTCCCCGGCGATCGTCGAGTACCAGTGGAACAGGCCCTCCTGGGTGGGCCGCGCGTAGTACGGGGTGATGATCAGCACCGCGTCCGCGCCCGCCTCGCGTGCGACGGCCGTCAGCGCGAGCGTCTCCTCCAGCCTGGCCGAGCCGGTGCCGGGCACGAACGGCACCCGGTCGCCGATCTCGTCGGCCGCCGCGCGGATGGCGGCGGCCCGCTCCTGCTCCGTCTGGGCGCTCGGCTCGCCGGTGGACCCGCCCAGCGAGATGCCGTGCGAGCCGGAGGCGAGCTGCCAGCGGATCAGCGCGCGCAGCCCGTCGAGATCCGGTGCCCCCTCGGCGGTGAACGGGGACACGACCGGCGCGATCGAGCCGCGGATCGAGGCAGGGTCGCCGCGGAACCTCATCCCAGCCTCCTTCCGCGCCACGCCTCATAGGCGGCCCGCCACGTGCTGCCTATCGGGTACAGCCCGTCGACCGGCTCGCCCTTCGCCACCTGCTCGGCGATGAACTCCTCTTGCAGCTCCTGCTCGGCGGCATCGCGCGCCACCTCTGCGGCCAGGTGCCACGGCACCACGACCACGCCGTCCGCGTCGCCCGCGACGATGTCGCCCGGCATGACGGTCACGCCCCCGCAGGCGATCGCGGTGTCCGTCTCCCAGGGCACGTGCCGCCGGCCGAGCACCGCCGGGTGGGTCGCGGCGTAGTAGACGGGGATGGCGAGCTCGCCCAGCGCGGCGGAGTCCCTGACGGCGCCGTCGGTGACGATGCCCCTGGCCCCGCGTACCTGCGCGCGCAGCGCGAGGATGTCGCCGACCGTGCCCGCGGTCGGGTCGCCGCGGGCCTCGATCACGAGAACCTCGCCCGGCCTGACCTGCTCGACCGCCCGCTTCTGCGCGTTCATCCCGCCGCCGCGCTCGGCGAACAGGTCCTCACGGAACGGGACGTACCGCAGCGTGCGGGCGAAGCCGGCCATCTTCATGTCCGGGCGCGTGGTACGCAGCCGGTCCAGCGTGACGCAGTCGTAGCCGCGCTTGCGCAGCTGCGCGGCGAGCGTGGCGGTGGAGGAGGCGCCGATCGCGGCGAGCAGGTCCGCGGGGGAGCCGGCGGGGCCGGGGGAGCCGGCGGGGCCCGGCGCGCCGCGGGCGCCGTAGGCCGCCTCGCGCTGCGCGTCGCCGGCCTCCGGCATCGCGCCCGGCGGGCTGAGGTCGTAGTCCGCCTCCTCGATGGGGCTGCGGAGCCGCCCCGTGGTGAGATCGCCGGCGCTGACCTCGACCTCCACCAGGTCTCCCGGCCGGACGACGGTGGACCCGGTCGGCGTGCCGGTCAGGATCACGTCGCCGGGCTCGAGCGTGGTGAGCCGGGAGATGTCCGCCACGATGTCGGCGAAGGAGAACAGCAGGTCTTCCCCGCTGACCGCGTCCTGGGCCAGCTCGCCGTTCACCCAGGCGCGCAGCCGCACCCGTTCCGGGTCGACGGCGCTCGCCCCGAGCAGCCGGGGGCCGAGCGGCGTGAAGCCGTCGATCCCCTTGGACCGGACGTTGGACCCCCTGTCGGCGTGCCGCAGGTCGTACACCCCGAAGTCGTTGGCGGCGGTCACCCACCGCACGTGCCGCCATGCCTCCGCGGGCCTGACCCGCGTGGCCCGGGTGCCGATGATGAGGGCGACCTCGCCCTCGAACGCCAGCAGCTCGCACCCGGGCGGCCGCTTCACCGGGTCGCCGTCGGCGGCCAGCGTGCTCGGCGGCTTGAGGAAGTAAGACGGCCACGGCGGGAGGCTGCCGCGCTCCATTGCCCGGCTGCGGTAGCTCACGTGCACGGCGAGGATCTTGGACGGATGCTGGGCGGCCAGCGGCTGTTCTGCCATCGCAACAAGATCGTATATGAAATCCTCCGGTACGGACAGGGGGGCGACCCGGTCACGTCCGGCGGGACCGGCCGTACTAGAGTCGGCCCATGCGTTTTGCCACGATCCGTACCGGCGCCGCGACCAGCGCGGCGCGCCTTGAGGGAGACGTCCTGGTCCCGCTGGATGCCCCCGACGTCGGCGCGCTCCTGGCGGGCGGCGACCCGGCCGCCGCGGCGGCCCGGCCGGGGGCCGCCCCGGTCCCGGTCGCGGAGGCCGATTTCGCACCGGTCGTCACCAGCCCTTCCAAGATCATCTGCGCCGGGCTGAACTACCGGACGCACATCATCGAGACCGGGCGCGAGCTGCCGCAGTACCCGACGCTGTTCGCCAAGTTCGCCGAGACGCTGACGGGCCCGAACGACGACCTGGTGCTCCCGGCGGTCAGCGAGAGGGTCGACTGGGAGGTCGAGCTCGCGGTGATCGTCGGCAAGCCGGTCTACCGGGCCTCCGCCGCGCAGGCGCGTGACGCGATCGCCGGCTACGCGACGAGCAACGACGTGTCCATGCGCGACTGGCAGCGCCGCACGCTGCAATGGCTGGCGGGCAAGATGTTCGCCCGTTCCACGCCGGTCGGGCCGTACCTGGTCACGCCGGACGAGGTGGACCACGCCGCCGACCTGGAGATCCGCTGCGAGGTCGACGGCGCCGTCATGCAGCAGGCCAGGACATCGGACCTGCTGTTCAAGCCCGCCGACATCCTGGCCTACGCCAGCCAGGCGATCACGCTGCGCCCCGGCGACCTGCTGCTCACCGGCACCACCGGGGGCGTCGGCGACGCGCGCAAGCCGCCGGTCTACCTCAAGGCCGGCCAGGTGCTGCGCACCTGTGTCGAGGGCCTCGGCGAGTGCGTGAACCACTGCGTGGCGGAAAAGGACGCCTAGAGCCGCGGCGGGGCGCTGGCGCCGCGCTACGCTCGCTGGTGTGAACAAGCAGGAGCGGACGTACACGATCCTCCGGGACCGGATCCACTCCGGCGCGTACCGGCCTACGGCGAGGCTGAACATCGACGCGCTCGCGCGCGAGCTCGGCGTCAGCGCCATCCCGGTTCGCGAGGCGCTGCGGCGGCTGGAGGCCGAAGGCTGGGTCCGCTTCCAGCCCAACGTCGGCGCGATCGTGGCGCCGGTGGACGCCACCACCTGGGAGCAGGAGATGGTCGCGGTGGCGATCCTGGAAGGCGCCGCCACCGCCGACGCCAGCGCGCACCTGCGCCCCGCGGACCTGGCACGGCTGCGCAAGCTCGCCGCCGAGATGGAGACGGTGGCCGCGGCGGGCGACCCGATCAGGTTCAGCACGCTGAACCGCCGGCTGCACGCCACGATCGTCGCCCGCTGCGCCAACGCCTACCTGGTGGAGCTGCTCGAGCAGACCTACTCGCGCCTGGACCGCATCCGCTCGACGATGTTCGCCTACCTGCCGCAGCGCTCGGTGGCCGCGCTCGGCGAGCACGCCCACCTCATCGACCTGCTCGAATCCGGCGACGCCGCCGTCGTCGAGCAGTACGCCCGCTGGCACAAGCTGCAAACCGTCGAGGCCTACCGCGCCACCCACCAGTCGGTCAGCGGCTGACCGGCACGAACTCGGGCTGGTCGAGCAGCCTGAGCCAGCTGCCGTCCGGCTGGCGGCGCGCCACCTGGGCCCGCGCGCCCGCGCCGTCTTTCGGGGGCGTCGAGGTCAGCGCGATGTCCCCGCTGATCAGGGTGGGCAATGGCGGTTCCGGCTCGAAGCGGCCCATGTTCGGCAGGATCTTCTCCCACAGCTCGCGGATCGCCTGCCGGCCCACCGTCTGCTGGCCCGGCGGGTAGGCCATCACGGCGTCCTCCTCGTACAGTTCCGCGATCCCCGCCGCGTCCCTGGCGTTGGCCCGCTCGACGAACAGGCGGGTCAGGTCTTCCGGCTTGAATGCTTTCTCGCTCATGCCCCCAGCCTGCCAAGCACCGCTCTAGAAGTCTAACAGATCCTTTTTCTGGAATCTAGAATTAGTAGTTATGGAACTGAGGCAGCTCGAATATCTCGTCGCCGTCGCCGAAGAGGCCAGCTTCACCCGCGCCGCCCAGCGCGTCCGCATCAGCCAGTCCGGGGTGAGCGCCCAGATCAGGCAGCTCGAGCACGACCTGGGCGCGGTGCTCATCGACCGGTCCGCCCGGACCGCGACGCTGACCGAGGCCGGGAAGGCGGCGGTCAGGTACGCCCGGGAGGCGCTCGCCGCCGCGGCGGCCGTGCGCCAGGCGGTGGGCGAGGTGACCGGCCTGCTCGGCGGCAGGCTGACCGTCGGCATGGTCACCGCGTGCACGGTCACCGCGCTGTTCGACGCCCTCGCCGCGTTCCACCGCGCCCATCCGGGGGTCGCGATCACGCTGCTCGAAGACAACTCCGCCGCGCTCGCCGCACGCGCCCGCTCCGGCGCCGTCGACGTCGCCCTCATCGGCGCCGCCGCCAGCCCGCCGGCGGACGTGGCTTCCCTCCCCATCGCGTGCGAGCGGCTCGTCGCGGCCGTTCCGCGCGGCCATGAGCTTTCCGAACGGAAGCGCCTGACTCTGCGCGACCTCGCCGGCTCCCCGCTGATCTGCATGCCCGAAGGCGCCGGCATCCGGGCCGCCTTCGATCAGGCCTGCGCCGCGCGCGGCCTGGAGCTGGCGGTCGCTCTCGAGGCGGGCGCCCCGAACACGGTCGCTGACCTGGCCGCGCGCGGCCTCGGCGTCGCGATCCTGTCCGAGACCACCGCCGCCGCGCACGCCGGGCTGCTGCACCCGGCCGTGATCGAGGACGCCGAGATACCCGCGCTGCTCACCCTGATCTGGAAACCGCCCCCGGCTCCGGCCGCGGCGAAGTTCCTCGCCCACTGCCGCCGCGCCTTCACCCCCGCCTCGCCCCCCGCTTCCCCGCGCTAACCCCAGCCCCGCCATCCTCGCTGCCGCGCCGCTCCATCTCACCGTTTTGACCGGGAACCTCCCCGGTCCCGCTCGCCGTTTTGACCGGGAACCTCTCCTGTCCCGCTCGCCGCCGCCCCGGGCCGCCTCTCACCCAGCCCGGCCCGCGCTCGCGCATGATCACGGAGACTTGTGTCCTGGCGGGAGATTTGAGACCCATAGAGGGCTTGCCGGGGATTAAGCCGTTGATGTCCGGTTCCCGGTGCGCGCCGTGTGGCTGACTGCGCTCCGCCGCTGCGGCGGGGTTCGAGGCCCGTGACCCGCGAGCCTCATTGTGCGAGGTCCGGGGCCACGGATCGCATGCGGCAGGCGGCGCCGCCGGGCACCGGGAGCGGGCACAGCTCCGCAAATGCCGTGGTTTCTGGTTTCTGGCGCTGGCGTGCCGCGGTGCCGCCGGGGGCTCGCCGCTCTTTCTGGGGCGGTGGGGCACAGCCCCGGGGCTTTTCTGGGGCGGTGGGGCACAGCCCCGGGAAGAGTGGGGCGATGGGCCACCGCCCCCGGACGTCCCGGCGCCGCCGCGCCGCCGGAACCGGACGTAAGAGCTTAAATTACGCAATACGGTCAGGGTGCGTGACGCCCCCCCGCCCGCGGGACCCCCGAAGTCAAGGCCCGCGGGACCCCCGAAGTCAAAAAGGACGGGCCCGTAGCGGCTCATAGTTTCTAGTTTCCGTGATCATGACCGGCGGCCCGGCGCCCGGGCATCTCCCGGATCTCCTCCCCGGTCGCGGCGCCGGGGATCTCCTCCCGCTCCCCGGATGGCAGCCTGCCCGCCGCCAGAACCCCGCCAGGACGTCCGGCCGCATGGCGGGCGTCCGGGGTCCTGCCCGCCGTCCGCCGCGGCGGCAGCGCGGCCGCCTGCCGGGACGGTGGCCGCGATATCGGGATTCTCGGCGGGAGCCTGCGCCATGCCGCCTGCGCCGCCGTCAGGTGGGCGTGGTCAGCACCACGGAGACAGGCCGCCCGGCCGGCGATCTCGGAGCGACGGGATCGCGGCGATGATCGTCAGCCGGCCGGTACCGCCGCGCGCCGGCGCCAGGCGGAACCCGTAGCCGAAGGCGAGCTGGCCGCCGTGGCGCCGCGGGCGCGCGATCAGCGAGTCCTTGACCGCGGCGGCGACGTCATCGCCGGGATAGTCGCTGGAATCCGTACACTGCTGGGTGGTCGGCGGTTGGTGCCCGCCGGCTGACACGATCAGGTGGACGTGCGCCGGGCGCCAGGGGTGCCGGCCGCAGGCCGCCAGCAGCCGGCCGGCCGGGTCCTGGTGCGGGATCGTGTAGGCACCGGGCACGGCCGTGCGCAGCGCGAACCGTCCCTCGGTGCCGGCGGCTACCGTGCCGCGCTGGAGGCCGGCCGGGAGGCCGGAGGACCCGGAGTAGAGCCCGTCGGCGTCCGCCTGCCAGACGTCGAGCACCGCGCCCCCTCGGCGACGTGCCGTCGGCTGAGAGCACGCGGCCGGTCATCAGGGGCTTCCCGCCTTTCTCGTCGGGCCGGCGCGGCAGGCCCAGGACTCCCCCCGCTCACCAGAAGGCGAGGACCAGGGCGGCGATCATCGCCGCCGCGCAAGAGCGGCAACGGCGGGGAACGGCGCCGACGGTGGAGCAGGCCGCCGGGCAGGCGGGCGTTTCCCGTGCGACGGCCTACCGGTACTTCCCCGCCAAGGAGGCGCCGCGCATCGAGGTGTCAGGCGCCCCGCGCGCGGCCTGGGCCAGGCGGCGGCCCGTGAGGACGGCCGCGGCCCCGCGAGGTCATGGCCTCATGGCCGGCGGCCTGGAGGCTTCCCGGCAGGTCAAGCCCGCGTATCCGCGCCGCCGGCCGTGCGGCGGCCGGTGATCGAGGTGGGGCGTATGCGGATCCAGGACGGGTTGTCCGTGGCGCTTCCCCATGGGCGCAGGCCGAACTCGTTCAGCCGGCGGATCTCCTCGCCGGACTCCACGATCTCGGCGGAGCCGCTCACGACGACGCTCCACCCGGACCTGGTCCGGGCGTCGTACGCGTCGGCCTCGAATCCCACGAGGTTCTTGCCGCCGACGCTGGACAGCTTCGATCCGGCTCCGGTGCGGAAGATCACGTCCTGCCCGTCCACCAGGTGGTTGACCGGCAAGATCACGATCTCGCCGTCGGCGAAGAAACCGATCCGGCCTACCGGGACCGAACCGAGCAGCCGCAGGCAGTCCCCGAACGGCAGTATCTCAAGCCCGGCGTGATCAGTGGGATGTGCCGCCATGTCGCCCTCCACTCAAGGCGGACTGGATGCTCTCAGCGTGAACTCCCGCACCGCGC
>Ga0070737_10006112_pt1 | contig 11168 bp, 8 predicted proteins | sample Coa_R1_10_FD_66438 | JGI IMG/M metagenome (GOLD analysis project Ga0070737, IMG submission 66438) | Surface soil microbial communities from Centralia Pennsylvania, which are recovering from an underground coalmine fire - Coalmine... | ecosystem: Environmental > Terrestrial > Soil > Unclassified ...
CCGCTCCTGGGGGTCACGTCGCTGCCGTCACGAGCCGACTCCCAAGGAAAGCGGGCGCCTTGGCGTCCCTCCGACGCCGCTCGGGCGCGAGCGGCCGGCAGGCGCCTGAGGCGGTAGGCGAGAACTGCACGCGCCGCGCCCGGATCGACGGCGGCGAGAACCGGTAGCACGAAAACGTCGGTGTCCCAGAAGACGTGCCCGGAATACGCCCGGCCGGTGAGGCCCCGGGCTCCCACCGCCGCCTCGCCTCCGGCCCGCGCCGAGGATCGCAGGTGGAACAGGGCGAAGCGGGCGGCCAGGGTGATGTCGGGGTCGCCGACCACCTCGACGTCGCCGGTAGCCCAGCGCGCCGCCCAGGCGTCGCGCTGCTCGGCGAGAAGCCTGCGCGCCCCCAGCCGGGACGCTTCCCCCAACCGGCGGGCCGCCACCCCGGCCCGGGGCGGCCGCCGCGAGGACCCGAGATAGACAGCCACGCGCTCGACCGTGCGCAAAGTCCCCTCGTCAGCGAGGACGGTGGTTGTGACCGCCCTCGCCGCGCCGCCGCCGAGCGGCGAGCGCACGACGGTCGGTGTGACATCGGACGTCTCCGGCTCCGCCGACCAGATCGCGCCGGGGCCCTCGGCGGCCATCACCGCAGTCCCGGGCCTCGCCACGCAGGCGAAGCGCACTGTGAAGATCCTCCCTTTCGGGCCCACTGCTACCCGGGTGAGCACCCCGTCGCGCAGGTCCAGCACCCGCCGTCCCGATGGGAGGCCTTCGACCAGTGGCAGGGAACACCAGCCCGGCAGGGCCATCAGCGTCTCGGTGACGTCGGGCGCCGGCCGGTAGAGCCCTGCGACCAGCACCCCCGCGGCGGCGTCGCCGTGGTCCTCCAGTACGCCGAGGGTTCCGATCGTCCCGTCTGCCACACACAAGAGCGACCCGGCGGCCCTGCCCTTCGGGTCGTCTACGTCCCCCTCCTCCTCGCCGATCGCCACGCACCAGGCGGGGTCCTCCTCTCGCGCCGGACCCAGGCCGGCGGGGAGAGGACGCCCCCCTGCCACGGGCGGTGCGGGCTCGAGGCCCTCCATGGGCCTGAAGTCGGATGAATCCCCCGGGGCGGCGAGCGGGGGCGCCCCGCTCACGACGCCAGGTGCGTCGCCTGCAGGGCCGCCCTTCCGAGCCGTCGGCCGGTGACCACGTCGGACCGGATGCGCACGAAGTGCTCGCCGGGTTCGGCCACCCTCGGGACGGGGAGCCGGTAGCTGCCATCTGCCGGCTCGATCGGCTGGGCGAGACCCCGGACCAGCACGCTCCACGTCCGGCCGTTCTCCACTCCTTCGACCTCGAAGGCGACCAGCCGGCCGGCGATGTGCCTGAAGAGGCCCTCGCCGACTCGGATCACCACGTCCCCTTCGTTGACGGCGTAGTCGACGGGCAGAACCGTCGGGGCGTCCGCCACCGAGTCGAGGGGATCGCCCGGCGGGGCCTCAGGCGCTATGCCCAGATGTCCAGGCCGGTGCTCCTTGGCTCCGACCGCCAACAACCTCCGGCACTCGGGCAACCCGAGCACATCCGACCCTCGTTCGTCGATCCACATGCGACCATCGTCGCTTGGACGGGCGATGGCCGGCAGGGCCGAAGGACCCTTCCTGGCGCACCGTGGCGGGCCGGGACTTTCGGCCCTGCCGCCAAACCTGCCGGTGGGCGAGGATCGCCGCATGACGCCGATCGCCGCCACCCGCCCGCCGGACGACGGCATGCGCGGCCGGGATCCGCTCCGGGTCGGGATCCTCGCTCCGCCGTGGCTGCCCGTGCCTCCCGCCGCTTACGGGGGCACCGAGAACGTGCTCGACGGCCTCGCCCGAGGCCTCCGCGCCGCAGGCCACCAGGTCCTGCTGTTCTCCACCGGCGACTCGACCTGCCCGGTCCCCCGCTCGTGGACCTTCGAAAGGTCGATCGGCGTGGAAGGCGGGCCGGCTGCCGAAGTGCGCCAGGCGATTGACGGCTACCGGGCGTTGCGCGCCGCCGGCGTGGACGTGGTGCACGACCACACGCTGGCCGGCCCGCTCTACGCCGGCTGGTTTTCCGACCTGGCGGTCGTCACCACCAACCACGGCCCATTCGACCGGAACCTCGCCGGGTTCTACCAGGCGGTCTCCGAGCGGACAGCGGTCATCGCCATCTCCGCCAACCAGGCCTCCACCGCCCCTCCCGGCACGGTCACCGCCGTCGTCCACCACGGCGTGGACGTCGAGCGCATCCCGGTCGGCTCGGGCGACGGCGGCTACGCCGCGTTCGTGGGGCGCATGCACCCCGACAAGGGGGTGGACCGAGCGATCACCGTGGCCCAGGGGGCGGGGATCCCGCTGCTGATCGCCGCCAAGATGAGCGAACCCCACGAGCGGGAGTACTTCGACTCGGTGGTGGCCCCCCGCCTCGGCGGTGGAATCGAGTACCTGGGGGAGGTGTCCCGCGCCGAGAAGTTCGAGCTGCTCGGCGCCGCTACCTGCCTGCTCAACCCGATCCGCTGGGCGGAACCGTTCGGGATGGTCATGATCGAGTCGCTGGCCTGCGGCACCCCTGTGGTGGCCACACCGGCCGGCTCGGCCCCCGAGATCGTGAGCCCCGGCGAGACCGGCTACCTCTGCTCCGACGCCGCTGCGCTGATCGACGCGATCCCTCGTGCCGCCGGCCTCGACCGGGGCCGCTGCCGGGCAGACGCTGCGGTCCGCTTCTCCGCGGCGCGCATGGCAGCCGACCACGTACGCGTCTACCGGGCGGCCATCGCCGCCCGCAGCTCAACGGGCAGGACGGGCCCTCCCCGGGCGCCGGCCGAGGTCGGCCTGCTCGCGTCATCCGGGAGGCACCGGGCTGCCGCAGGCTCGGCGGCGTAGATGCGGGTAGCTTCGAGGTCGGTGAGCATCCCGCCGGTCCCTCTCGTCGGCGACGGGACGCCCGTGCCCTGCGTGGACGGAGCGGAACGGCCGTACCTGTCTCTCGACGCGGCCGCTTCCACCTCGGCGCTGCCCGCCGTTTGGGATCGTGTGCAGCAGTTCCTTCCCTGGTACTCGAGCGTCCATCGGGGTGCCGGGCAAAAGTCCCGCCTCTCGACCGCCGCCTACGAGGACGCCAGAGACGCGGCGCTCGTCTTCGCCGGGCGGGCCGGGCGCGACGACGTGGCGATCATCTGCCGGAACACCACCGAGGCGCTCAACCACCTCGCCTACCGGCTGCGCCTGGGTCCTCGCGACGTGGTCGTGACGACCGTCGTCGAGCACCACGCCAACCTGCTCCCCTGGGGCCGGGTGGCCTCGTGCCGCTACGTCGAATGCGGGGCCGACGGCACCTTCAGCGTCGCCGACGTCGAAGCCGCCCTCGACACCTCCCCCAGGCCCGCCCTCCTCTCGGTCACCGGCGCCTCCAACGTCACCGGCTGGCTGCCGCCCCTCGACGAGCTCATCGAAGCCGCCCACCGCCGGGATGTGCCCGTCGTCGTCGACGCCGCCCAGCTCGCCCCCCACCGCCGCCTGCCCCGGGACGCCGAGTTCGTCGCGTTCAGCGGCCACAAGCTCTACGCGCCGTTCGGGGCCGGGGTCCTGATCGGGCCGCGGTCGGCCTTCACCGACGGTGACCCGTTCCTCGCTGGGGGCGGAGCGGTCGACCTGGTCGACCTCGGCGAGGTTGTGTGGACCGAACCACCCGAACGGGAGGAGGCGGGGTCTCCCAACGTGGTGGGAGCCGTGGCCCTGCACGCTGCGCTCGACGCTCTCTGCGAGATCGGCTTCGAGTCGCTCGCCGCCCACGACCACCGCCTTGCCCGGCGACTGCGCGAAGGGCTTCGCTCCACCCCCGGCGTGCACCTGCTCGGGCCCGACCCCGGTGTCGAGACCCTTCCGGTGGCCACGTTCACCGTGGAGGGGGTGCCGCACGCCCTCGTCGCCGCCCGCCTGGCGGCCGAGGAGGCCATCGGGGTCCGCCACGGCTGCTTCTGCGCCCACCCCTACCTCGTCCGCCTGCTCGGCCTGTCGGACGCGGAGGTGGCCGCCTACCGCGACGAGGTGCGCCGGGGAGACCGCACCCGGATGCCCGGGGCGGTCCGAGCCAGCTGCGGGATCAACACCACCGACGCGGACCTGGAGCGGCTCCTCGCCGCAGTCGCCCGGATCGCCGGCGGTGAGCAGCCACCGGTCGCCTACCACCAGGACCCGCGCACCGGCGACTTCTTCCCGGTCCAGGAGGCCGGCGTCTGGCCGTCCGAGCCCGGCGGGCGCGGCGGGGCCTGCTCACCGGGCTGACCGGCGGCGCCGACAGGTCCGTCGCCGCGCCCTGTTACCGGTCGAGGGTCACGTCCAGGAGCGCCGCCCCGGAGACCGTCTGGACGACGAGCGAGTCCAGCTGCGATGGTCGCAGGTCGCTGGCAACGTCGACCAGGGCGGCGTGGTCGGGCGTCGCCCCCCAACTTCCGATGGTCGCACGTTCCCCGTCTCTCCCGGTGACGACCGCCTCGCAGTCCTCCCCCGCCGGAAGCCCCCGCAACGACAGCTCCAGCTCGGTGCCCCACGGCTTGGGTAGCAGGGTCACCCGGCCGGCCAGGCCGGGTGACGGGGCCTCTGCTCTCAGCTGGTAGGCGGTTCCAGCCTTCGGGTGAGAAGCCAGTATCGGAGCCACGGCAAAGGCCGCCGCCACGATCGCCGCGGCGGCTGTCGCGACCGTAGCTGCCCGTAGGCGGCGGAGACGCCGGCGGGAAGCGTCCTCGATCTGCCCGGCTCGCGCCAGCAGCGCGCTGAGCAGCCGATCCGGAGGGTCCGCAGGCACGGGGCCGGTCGGCTCGGCGCCGAACGCCCGAGCGGCGAGTTCTTCCCTGCCCAGGCGCCCGAGCAGACCGGGCAGCGCGGCGAGCTCAACCAGTTCGGCCCGGCAGGCCTCGCAGAGCTTCAAGTGGCCCTCCAGTTCGGCGCGCGCCGCCGGGCCGAGCGAACCGGTCAGGTAGGAGCCGAGCGAGAGTCGCAGCTCGTCGTGGTCTGTCATCGGACGTATCCCATCTCCTCGAGGATCGACCGCAGGGCACGGAGGGCATAAAAGGTCCGCGACTTGACCGTGCCCGGAGGGATCCCCAGCTTGGCAGCGGTCTCCTCGACCGAGTGGCCGAGGTAGCTGGAGTAGTAGAGGACCTGGCGGTGCTCGTGGGTGAGGAGCGCCAGGGCGTCCGCCAACGCCCAGGTCTCGACGGCGCGCTCCACCTCGTCGGGGCCGGCGACCTCCGCGAGGCTCTCCGGGCCCGAGACACGCGGCCGGGCCGCGTCCCGGCGCCAGCCGTCGGTCAGGTAGTTGCGCACAACGGTGAACAGCCACGCCCGGGCCGAGCCGTGACCGCCGGCGACAGCCTCGGGGTGCTGCCAGGCCCGCAGGAGCGCTTCGGCTACCGCTTCCTCCGCACGGTCGCGGTCCCCCGAAAGGCGGAGGGCGAAGGCGAAGAGGGCGCCGGCGTACTCGTCGTGGAGCGCCACGAGGAGTCGCTCGGCCAGCGGAGGAGAGGTGGCCGAGCACCCAGCATCACCCCGGCCCACCGACACCTCCGTGTCGCGCAGCGCTCACGGGTCTTACAACGCAGGCCCGGGGGCAGCCGTTCACCGAACCGATTGAACCATCCGTCCCGTCGCTGCGTAGCCGTCGTCTGGACGGACCGGGCCGGTCCCCCACCAGTGCGGCCGGCGCCGCTTCGAAGCACCGGGCGTGCGGAGCGGGTCGCTCAGCCGCGGCAAACGAGACGAGGTCGCCGTCGGGAGTTACGCTCGCGGGCATGACAGATGTGCAGAAGTCGGAGCCTCCAAGTACCGCCGTGGAGGTGATGCACCTGTCCTGCCTGCTCGGCAGCCAGGTGAAAGCCTCCGACGGACAGCCTGCCGGGAAGCTGTCTGACGTGATCGTCCGCCTGGGCGACGGGGGCTACCCGCCGCTCACCGGCGTGGTCGTGAACATCGCCGGTCAGGAGCGTTTCGCGCACATCCACGACGTCGCCCGCCTCGACTGCGACGAGGTCCGCCTGTCGACAGACGCCGGCCGGCTCGGCCCTTTCGAGCGTCGGCCGGGGGAGGTGCTGCTCGCCAAGGACGTCGCCGGCCGCCACCTCATCCACCTAAAAGGCGCCCGGCTGGTGCGGGCGAACGAGATCGAGCTCGCCTGCGTGGGAGGCAGGTGGGTGGTGATCGGCGTGGACCCCACGTCCAAACCGGTCCTGCGCCGGCTTCTTCCCCGCTCCGCTCGGACCCGGGTCAAGGGGGGAGGGGTCGTCGACTGGGCGGAGATAGAGCCTTTCGTGTCCCACGTGCCGACCGCCCGGCTGCGGATCCCGCTGCGCAAGCTGGCCCGGCTCCATCCGGCCCAGCTGGCGGACCTGGTGGAGGCAGCGTCGCACGAGGAGGGCGAGGAGATCATCGCCGCCGTCGGCGATGACCGCGAGCTCGAGGCGGACGTGTTCGAGGAGCTCGACATGGAGCACCAAGTGGAGTTCCTGCGCTCCAGGTCCGACGACGAAGCGGCCCGGGTTCTGGCTGCGATGGCCCCCGACGACGCCGTGGACCTCCTCGAGGAGCTGGACCAGGAGCGGCGCCTGCCGATCCTGCAGCGCCTACCGGCAGCCCACCAGCGCAAGCTGCGCTCCCTGCTCAACTACAACCCCGAGACGGCCGGGGGGCTGATGAACCCCGACTTCGTCGCCGTGGCGGCGAGCAGCTCGGTCGAAGAGGCGCTGGCCGAGGTGAAAAGATCGCGAGTCGCCCCCGAGGCGGCGGGGGTGGTGCTCGTGACCGACGACGCCGGGCATCTCACCGGCAGCGTGCTGGCGGTGGAGCTGCTCCGGGCCAACGCAGCCGCGACGGTCGGCTCGGTCGCCCACCCTGACCCGGTCGCGGTGACGCCCGACGCCGACGTGCACGAGGTGTCGCGCGCGATGAGCGACTACAACCTGGCGATCCTGCCCGTGGTGGACGAGCAGCGGACGGTGCTGGGCCTGATCAGCGTGGACGACGTGCTCGAGCTGCTGCTGCCCGAGGGATGGCGGCGCCAGTACGGGATGACCGGCTAGAGGGTCGACAGCGCGCGGGGGCGGGACCCGTCTGAGCGACCCCCGCAGGGGGGTATACTCGAAGCGCAGTCGCACCTCGTTCGGTGAGGCGTCTGTCCGGACATAGGCCGCTGGCCCCACCTGTCGAGAGACACTCCGGGCCAGAACAGTCTTCCCCGAGCTAAGGGGTGGATCGAAGCGGCTGACCCTCCAGGGTCTACGCCGGGCAGTGCCAAAGCTCTTACGAGGGGGTGCATCCCGGACGACCGGATACAACCCGGGTCGTCCGGCCCCGACGCCCCCGGTGCGGCAGCCCGCCGGCCGCAGCGCCGACGGAGAACCACTGGAACGACCAAGGAGCATCGCTGAGCGCCGAGAGAGGGACACCTCACCAACCTGCGGCGCCCCCAGCCATCCCGGTTCCGGCCGGCTGAGCCGGCCCCCCCGGAACGCACGGTGGGCGCCTGAAACCCCGATCCAGCCCCGTCCACCACGCCCACCGGAGGTCCACAGCAATGGCCGACGACACGACCGAGGCACCGCCCCGCCCGAGCGCCGTCCTCGACGAGGCGCACCTGGGTGACATCCGCGGCGCTCTTGGCACCATACGCCAGAACGACCTGGGCGCCCGGCGCACCTGGAGGGCCCGCCTTTTGACCCTGGCCGCCATCGTCGGGCCGGGGATCATCGTGATGGTCGGCGACAACGACGCCGGCGGGGTGGCCACCTACTCGCAGGCCGGCCAGAACTACGGCACCAGCCTGCTCTGGACGCTGATCCTGCTCATCCCTGTTCTCGTCGTGAACCAAGAGATGGTCGTCCGCCTCGGCTCCGTCACCGGCGTCGGGCACGCCCGGCTGATCAAGGAGCGCTTCGGCCGCTTCTGGGGCTGGTTCTCCGTCGGCGACCTGTTCCTCCTCGACTTCTTGACCATCGTCACCGAGTTCATCGGCGTCGACCTGGCCCTCTCCTACTTCGGCATCAGCAAGTACGTATCCGTGCCGATAGCCGCCCTCGGCCTCGTGGTCATGACCGCCAGCGGCAGCTTCCGGCGCTGGGAGCGGTTCATGCTGCTCTTCGTCGCAGCCAACTTCCTGGTCATCCCGCTCGCCGTGTTCGCCCACCCCCGCGCCGCGCCGATCCTTCACGACCTGGTAGTGCCCGGCATCCGCGGCGGGGTCAACTCCACCTCGGTGCTGCTCATCATCGCCATAGTCGGCACCACCGTCGCCCCCTGGCAGCTGTTCTTCCAGCAGTCCAACGTGATCGACAAGCGAATCACCCCCCGCTGGATCAACTACGAGCGGGCCGACACCGTGCTCGGCTCGTTCGTCACCGTGATCGGCGCCGGGGCGATGATCGTCACCTGCGCCTTCGCTTTCGACCACACCCGCTTCTTCGGCGCGTTCACCGATGCCGGAGGCGTCGCCCGGGACCTCCACCACCAGCTCGGCTACACCGCCGGCGCCCTCTACGCCATAGTCTTGGTCAACGCTTCGATCATCGGCGCCGCCGCGGTCACGCTAGGCACGTCCTACGCCTTCGGGGACATGTTCGGCGCCCGCCACTCGCTGCACCGCAACTTCTTCGACGCCCCCGGCTTCTACTCGAGCTTCGCCGGCCTCGTCGCCCTCGCCGCGGGGATCGTGCTCATCCCCGGCGCCCCCCTGGGGCTCATCACCACCTCCGTGCAGGCCCTGGCCGGGGTCCTCCTGCCCTCGGCGTCGGTGTTCCTCCTGCTGCTCTGCAACGACCGGGAGGTGCTCGGACCGTGGGTGAACCGGCCGTGGCTGAACGCGGTCGCCGCGTTCATCATCGGCGTGCTGCTCATATTGTCGTTGATCCTGGTGGTCACCACCATGTTCCCCGCGGTGAACGTGACGGTCCTGACCCTCGTGCTCTTCGGCGTGCTCCTCGCGACGCTCGCGACCGGCGCTGTCGTCTACGCGGTCACCGGCGGGCGACGCCCCGCCGCCGCGACTTCCGGGCACCGGGACACCTGGCGCATGCCGCCGCTCGCCCTGCTCGGCCGGCCCGAATGGTCCCGGGGGCGCACCGCGGCCATGTGGTCGCTGCGCGGCTACCTGGTCGTCGCCGTGGTCCTCCTGCTGGTCAAAGCCGTCCAGCTCGGCACCGGCCACTGAAGGCCCGCCGGCCGAGTCCACCGGTCATCACCCCGCCTCGGAACGGGGCACCCGCCCGGTCCTCTACCATGCGCGGGTGTCGAGCGAGCCGAGGAGACCGTCGGTCGCCCGGTCGACCTGGCGCCTGCTGATCGGCCCGCCGCTTCGGGCGAAGCAGATCTCCCAGGAGGAGATCACCCCCGTCGAGGGACTGTCGGCACTGTCCCTGGATGCCCTGACGTCGGTGGCGTACGGGCCGGAGGCGATCATCGTCGTCCTGGCCGTCGCCGGCGGGAGCGCCCTGCACCTGGTGCTGCCCGTCACGATCTCCATCGTCGTCCTGCTGGCCATCCTGGTCTTCTCCTACAGGCAGGTCATAGACGCCTACCCCGGCGGCGGCGGAGCGTACGCGGTGACCAAGGACAACTTCGGCCCCCGGGTGAGCCTGCTCGCAGCCGCCGCGCTGGTCGTCGACTACACCCTGACCGTGGCGGTGTCCATAGCCGCCGGCGTGGGGGCGCTCACCTCCGCCTTCCCCAGCCTGGCCCCGGCCACGGTGCCCATCTGCCTTGCCATCCTCGCCGCGGTGACCGTCCTCAACCTTCGTGGCCTCGGCGAGACAGCCAGAGCGTTCCTCCTCCCGACCATGGTGTTCATCGTCGGGCTGCTGGCGATCATAGCCGTCGGGCTGGTCCATCCACTGGCCCTGCACGCCCCCCAACCCGGGCACGTCGAGCTGCCTTCCCGCAGCCTCCAGGCGGTCGGGATCCTGCTGATCCTGAAGGCCTTCTCCGCCGGTTGCAGCGCCCTCACCGGAGTCGAGGCCATCGCCAACGGCGTTCCGCTGTTCAAAGATCCCAAGCCGGTGAGAGCCAAACGCACCGAGCTCCTGCTCGGCGTGATCCTCGGCCTCATGCTCCTCGGCCTGGCGGTCCTCGCCGACCGCTGGCACGTCGCCCCCAGATCCGGCCAGACGGTGCTCAGCCAGATCATGGGCATGGCCGTCGGGCGCCACTGGGCTTACTACGTGGTGTCGCTCACCATCACCTTGGTGCTCGCCCTGGCCGCCAACACGTCCTTCGGTGGGCTCCCGGTGCTGGCCAGCCTGCTGGCCAGGGACAACTACCTACCTCACCTCTTCGCCCTCAGAGGCGACCGGCAGGTTTTCGCCAACGGCATCTGGGCCCTCTCGATCATGTCCGGCGCCCTGCTCATCGCGGTCGGCGGCAACACCCTCACCCTCATCCCCCTCTTCGCCATCGGCGTGTTCACCGGCTTCACCCTCTCCCAGGCCGGGCTGGTCGTCCACTGGCGCAGAGGCCGGCCGCAGCGATGGCGTCACCGCGCCGCGATCAACGGGCTCGGCGCTCTCGTCACCGCCGTCGCCACCATCGTGTTCCTCGTCACCAAGTTCACCGAAGGCGCCTGGGTCGTGGTGGTGGCGGTCCCCGCCTTCATCGCCTTGTTCGTGCGGATCCACTCCTACTACGCACAGACGGCCAGGATCCTCGGCATCGGGGAGATACCCCCTAAGCCCCACGGCGCCAGCAGCCTGGTTGTGGTGCCCGTCACGGGAGTGTCCCGGCTCACGGAGCACGCCATCAGCCAGGCCCTCTCCATCAGCCCGCAGGTCGTGGCGGTCAACGTCGCCCTCGAATCCGACGACGCCGAAGACCGAGTCGGGCAGCTGAGAAGCCAGTGGGACCGGTGGAACCCGGGGGTGCCGCTGGAGATCGTGAGAACCGAGTACGCCTCCGTCGCAGCACCCCTCGTCGCCTACGTCGACCGGCTCCGGCGCAACCGCCCCGAACAGATCGTCGTGTTGATCCCGACCGTCGCACCCGACCGGGTTCGTCTGCGGATCCTGCACAACCAGCTGGACCTGGTGCTCAGCAACGCCCTGCGCGCCCACACGGGCGTGATCGTGGCCCGGGTGCCCATGGCCATACCGGCCCTCGCCGCGGGCCGGGGGGAAGAGCGGCCCGGTCCCAGCAGCTGAC
>Ga0070737_10006113_pt1 | contig 11166 bp, 10 predicted proteins | sample Coa_R1_10_FD_66438 | JGI IMG/M metagenome (GOLD analysis project Ga0070737, IMG submission 66438) | Surface soil microbial communities from Centralia Pennsylvania, which are recovering from an underground coalmine fire - Coalmine... | ecosystem: Environmental > Terrestrial > Soil > Unclassified...
TAAGGGGATTCGAACCCCTGTTTCCGCCGTGAGAGGGCGGCGTCCTAGTCCCCTAGACGATAGCGGCGGGGATCGCGCGCGGGCGCGGGGTCAGAGACTAGCGCGTCCGGCTCGCCCCGCCCCCGGGAACGGGCGTGAGGGACGGACGGGTTCAGCGCGCCGTGGCCGGCGGCGCGCTCAGCGTGAGCACCGCCGCGCTGGCGCCGCGCATCACGAACCGGTAGGTGCCGCCGCGGCGGGCGACGAGCTCGTCTCGCAACGGACCCACGGCACCGGTCTCGGTGGCGCCCTCGTGCCGGCCGGCGAGCACGAACCCGCTCGTCGACGCCGCGCCACGGGCGCGCAGCACCTCGAGCTCTGCGAGGTGCGGGGTCGCCCCGGCCGGTGGATGGACGGTGACGACACGCGGGCCCCCATCGTCGATGAGCGTCACCCGGACGGTGTGATCACGTCCGACGGTCGCCCACGAGCGCAGCGCGAGCTGGTCGTCGTCGGTGGCCGGCAGCAGCCGCGACCCGGCGGGCGCCCCCTGAGCGAACAGCAGCGCACCCAGGTAGAACGGGAGCACCCGCGCGCGCCAGCGCCCGTGATGACGGTCGAGGTCGAAGAGCGCGTTGACCGTTCCGGGCAGGCTGTGGAGATCGACCGCGTCGACGCCGGCGTGGTCGACCGAGAACAGCATGTCGGTCGCCCACAGCGCGGACGCCATCGAGTTGCTGATCCCGGCGTTGCCCCCGCAGCTGTCGGGGCCGACCTCATCAAGGACGAAGCGCGCGCCGACGGCGTGCGCCCGCCCGATGTAGGTCGCGGTGCCGCCGAGCAGGTCGCGCGAGGCCGGCAGGGTGAGCAGATGCGCGATCGACGGATACTTCAGCGACGCCGGATTGGTCACGCACTTGATCACCGGATAGGCGTGCACGTCGATCGCGCGCAGCCGCGAATGTGGGCTCAGCATCGCCGCGAAGCTCGGCAGCCACCCGGTCTCGACGAGATCGGGCCCGGCGACCGGGATCCCCCCGGGCAGGACCCGCTCGAATTGATGCCATTGCGCGAGGAACTGGGCGTCGCCGTAGCCATCGCTGCGCGCGTACAGCGGCGTCCCGCGGTCGGCGTACCAGGGCAGCGGCTTGCCATCGATCTCCCAGTACCAGGGGATCGACTTGTACAGCTCGGGCTCGTTGCCGATCTCCCACTCGGCGATCAGCGAGCGGCCGATGCCGTGATACAGGTGGTCGGCCTCGACCCGTGCGATCCGGACGCTGTCGGCCTCCAGGTTGACCTGCAGCTCGTAGCGGGCGCGCAGCGCCCGCGCGAGCCGCCGGGCGGCGACGATCCACCGCGGAGAGAGCGTGTCGCTCACCCCGCCCGGGCGCCGCACGTGCGGGATCGGCCACCACACGCGGTCGCCGCCCTGCCCGCCGAGGCGCAGCACCTCTCCCCCCGCCGGGTCCAGCTGGTCGACGAGCTGTACGAGCACCGGGCTCACCGAGGCTCCCCACTGGCCGACCGTCCGGTACTGCAGCGACATCGACAGAAAGCCCGCGGGGCGCGGCCGGCCATGCGCCCGACGGCCGACGTCGACGGACTCCGCGGGCAGACTCCGCGCCTGGGCGGTCGTCACGGTCACGGTGCGCCCGGCCGCCGGAACGCTCGCGCTGCTCCCGGCGGCGCCGGGTGCCGAACCCGCCAGCAGTCCCAGGACCGCGATCACGGCGGCCGCGGAACCGCGCATGGAGATCTGGCGGGAGCGCAGCATCACTCCAGGAGTCTGACGGCGGCGCGAGAACCGTGTCGCGAGCGCCGTCAGTTGCTAGCCTCACCGGGTCCACAGGCGGCTGTGGCGGAATTGGTAGACGCGCACGGTTCAGGTCCGTGTGGGCTTGCGCCCGTGGAGGTTCGAGTCCTCTCAGCCGCATCGTGACCGGGAGCCCCGCCGCCGTGCGGGGCTTTCGCGTTGCTGGCCTCACAGCCAGCCGTTCTCCTCGGCGATCTTCACCGCCTCCGCCCGGTTGCGGGCATCGAGCTTCTGCATCACCGAGGAGAGATGGTTGCGGACCGTGCCGTGCGAGAGGTACAGCGCCTGGGCGAGTTCGGCGACCGTCGCGTACTCACGGGAGGCCGACAGCACCTCGTGTTCACGCGGGGTGAGCGGGCACTCACCCTGCGACAGCGCGGCCGCGGCGAGGCCCGGATCGACGATCCGGTCTCCCGCGAGCGCCCGGCGGATCGCCGCGGCGAGCTCGGACGCCGGTGCGTCCTTGAGCAGGAAGCCGGCCGCGCCGCCCTCCATCGCCCGGCGCAGATAGCCCGGCCGCCCGAAGGTGGTGAGGATCAGGATGCGGCAGTCGGGAAGCGCGACGGCGAGCGACTCGGCGGCCTCCAGGCCGGTCGCGCCCGGCATCTCGATATCGAGCAGCGCGATGTCCGGGCGCTCACGCAGCGCCGCGGGCACGACCTCGTCTCCGCGGGCGACCTGGGCGACGACCTCGATGTCGGGCTCCAGCGAGAGCAGCGTCGCCAGCGCGCCGCGGACCATTCCCTGGTCCTCGGCCATCAGCACCCGGATCACGGGGCCAGCTCGCCCGCGGTGAGCGGAACCGAGACCGCCAGCCGAAAGCCGCCGCCCGTCCCGGCGCCCGCCTCCAGCCGTCCCCGGACCGCGGCGGCGCGCTCGCGCAGCCCCGTGAGGCCGTTGCCGCACGGGCTCGCCTCCTCCGCTCCCCGTCCGTCGTCGAGGATCTCGACGGCCACCTCGCCGCGGCCGCCGCGCAGCCGGACCTCGCAGTGGCGAGCCCCGCTGTGGCGGATGACGTTCGTCGCGCCCTCGCGGACGGCCCAGGCGAGAACGGCCTCGACCTCCGGGGAGAACGCCTCGGTGGCGTGCTCGATCTCGGCGATGATGCCCGCCGCCGCGAGCGCCATCCGCGCTCCCTCCAGCTCGCCCTCGAGCGTCGGCCGCCGGTACCCGCTCACCGCGTCACGCACCTCCCGCAGCGCGCAGCGCGCCACCTCCTCCAGGTCGGCGACCTCTGAGGCGGCCCGGGCGGGCGCATCGGGCAGCAGCCGTCCGGCGAGCTCGGCCTTGATCGCGATCACCGACAGGCTGTGGCCGAGCAGATCGTGCAGGTCGCGAGCGAACCGCTCACGCTCGGCGGCGACCGCGGTCCGCGCCAGCTCGGCCCGAGCGCGGTTGAGTTCGGCGTTGCGCACCCTCAGGTCGCGCATCAGCGTGAGCAGGAGCCCGACCCCGAGCGTGCTCGCGCCGACCCCGACCGCGTCTCCGCCTCCGCCACCGCCGGCGACCGCCGCACCCGCGCCGATGACGGCGCAGACGATCACGGTCGAGAACCCGAAGCTCGACGGGGTCGACAGTGCGGCACACGCGACCACGTAGGTGAACAGGTATCCCCAGTTGGGGTTGATGCCCAGCGTGAGGCCGAGTGCGATCGCGGCCAGCGCGATCGAGATCCCGATCTCCCGCCGGCCCTCCCGCAGGTCGGCCCACATGAGCACGAGCCAGACGTAGATGGCGCTGAACACGCAGGTTCCCGCGACGCCCAGCCAGTAGCGGACGCCATGGTCGGCGCTCGTCAACGCGTTGACGGGCGGGAACACGACGAACGCCAGCCAGACCGTGAGCATCGCCGCCCGCATCCGCCGCGAGCGGTGTGCACGCATCTGCTCCGGTAACCCGGCGGGTCGCCTCACGGCACGTCGTCCCCCAGCGGGCGGCGCAGGAAGCGCACCATCAGATAGGTCCCGACCGCGGCCCAGATGAGCAGCGTGCGCAGCGCAGCGCCGTCGAAGGCGGCGCCGTGGTGGCGGGGGTCGAAGGCGTACTGCAGCGAGCTGGCCAGCGGCTTGATCGGGAAGAAGGACGCGATCGAGCGCAGCGCGTGCGGCAGCGTATTGGTGGGGAACCAGATGTTGGAGATGAAGGTGAGCGGCAGGACGAACAGATTGACGATCACCGGGGCGGTGTCGGCGTTCTTGACGAATCGCAGGATCCCGATGCCGAGCGTGGTGAACGCCGCGGTGCCGAGCAGCAGCGTGACGGCGATCGCCGGGATCGCCTCCAGGCGCAGCGACAGCCCCCAGAAGATGACGCCGGCGAGCACGACCACGAGCGTGATCGCGGTCATCACCAGCGCGCAGGAGCCGATCCGGGCCGCGACGTAGGCCCAGCGCGGCAGCGGGGTCCCCTGCATCCGCTTGAGCACCCCCTCGTCGCGCAGGATCGCAGTCGAGATCGCCAGATTGACGAACGTCGTGGTGATCACCGCGTAGGCGAGGATCCCCGGAACGAGAAAGTCGTCGTAGGAGATCCCGCCCAGGCTCTTGATATGCGCCGAGCTGTCCAGGCTGGCGAAGATCACCAGGAACATGAGCGGGAAGACGAAGGTGAACAGGCCGCGGCCGCGGTTGCGCCAGTAGGAGCGCTGCTCGTAGCGGATCTGCCAGCCCACCAGCCCGAGGTCGCGGGCCAGGCCGGAGCGGGTCTCGGTATCCACGCTCATGCGGAGGTCTCCTCGTCTGCCGATGGGAATTGTGCCGGGCGCTCGGCGTGGTCGCCGCCGGTGAGCTCCAGGTAGATGTCCTCGAGCGTCGGCTGCGCGATCTGAAAGGAGCCCAGCCCGATCCCCCGCTCAAGCGCCCAACCGGTGATGATGTGCGCCGCCCGCACCGGCTCGCTCGTGTGCACGAGCACATGCCCGGCGTCGAGCGTGCGCTGACCCCCGGGCACCGCGGGCACGTCGTCGAGCGTCACCCCGTCGGGCAGGGTGAAGCGGATCTCGGCCGGCCGGCGGTCGCGGCCCCCGAGCTCGTCAGGCGTGCCCTCGGCGATGATCTCGCCCGCGCGCATCACCGCGACGCGGTCGCCGAGATGCTGGGCCTCGTCCATGAAGTGCGTCGTGAGCAGGATCGTCTTGCCCAGCTCGCACAGCGAGCGGATCGCCGACCAGGCCTGCCGGCGCGCCGCCGGGTCGAACCCCGTCGTCGGCTCGTCGAGAAAGATCAGCTCGGGGTCGCCGACGAGCGCGAGCGCCAGGTCGAGCCGACGGCGCTGACCGCCGGACAGCGCGCCGGCCCGCTCGTCGCGCTTGGCCTCGAGCTCGACGAGCGAGAGCACCTCGTCGACCGGGCGCGGATGCCGGTGGTAGCGGCCGTACATCTCGACCAGCTCGGAGACGGTGAGGTCCGGCTGCACGCCGCAGGACTGCAGCACGATGCCGACCCGTTCGCGCAGCTCGCGCGAGGCGGTCGTCGATCCGCCGACCGGGATGCCGAGCACGCGCGCCTCGCCGGCGCTGGCGGTGCGGTACCCCTCGAGGATCTCGACGACGCTCGTCTTGCCCGCGCCATTGGGGCCGAGCAGGCAGAACACCTCACCCCGGCGGACGGTGATGTCGACTCCGCGGACCGCCTGCAGCTGGCCGTAGGCCTTGCGCAGGCCGCGAGCCTCGATGGCGATGGGACGCTCACCGGGGCCCGCCATCGCTCCCGCCTCTGACTCCGCTGTCTGGATCATGCGGCCAGCCTACGGACGGCGCTGGCGCCCGGTAAGTGGCGCGCGACCGGAATCGCACGTGACAGTTGTCAGGGGTCGGGTCGAGCGGGCGACGGCGGCGCCGGCCCGAATTCGTGCCACGCATGGCTGCGGAGCGGACCGATGTCACGAATTCTTCGCTGAGCGACCGTTCCCCGACAACGGGCGCTCCGGCGGGCGCCGCCGGCACGTTTTCGGGCGCGGGCGACCGAGGCGATCGACCGCTCAGATCGACCAGCGCGACAGCACGGGCGTCGTCTCGTGCTCGTGCCCGAGCACGCCGACCCCCGCGGTGGCGAGCGCGAAATGCGCCCCCGCCGACACGTCCATCTCCAGCCAGCGCGCGGTGAGGACCCGCAGCACGTGGCCGTGGGCGACGCACAGGACCTCGCCCGGGACCGTCGCGGCTCGCGCGAGCACCCGGTCGACCCGCGCGCCGACCTCGGCGCCCGACTCGCCGCCCGGGCAGCCGTCGCGCCACAGATCCCAGTCCGGCCGCGTCCGGTGGATCTCGGCCGAGGTGATCCCCTCGTACTCGCCGTAGTCCCACTCGCGCAGGTCGTCGCAGAGTTCGGCGGCCTGCTCGAACCCGACCAGCCGGCAGGTCTCCCGCGCGCGCAGCAGCGGGCTGCACAGGACGAGCGAGAAGCCCACGCCGGCGAACGTCCGCGCCGCCTGCCGGGCCTGCTCGCGCCCGTGCTCGGTGAGCGGGATGTCGGTGTGCGAGGTGTGCTGGCCCGACAGTGACCACTCGGTCTCCCCGTGGCGCAGCACCCACAGCTCGGAGGCCATCAGCCCTGCCCCATCGTCCGCTCGATCTCCTCCACCTTCGCGCGGCGCCGGACATGGCGCTCCTCATCCGACACCTCGGCGGCGAGGAACGTGGCGACGAGCTGCGCCGCCACCTCGGAGCCGACGACCCGCCCGCCGAGGCAGAGCACGTTGACCGCATCGTGCTCGACGCCCTGACGAGCCGTGTACGTGTCGTGGATCGTCGCCGCGCGGACGCCGCGGATCTTGCCGGCCGCGACCGACACCCCGGCGCCGGACCCGCACACGATGATCCCCCGCTCGGCGCGCCCATCGGCGACCGCGCGCCCCACCAGCAGCGCCTTGTCGGGATAGTCGACCGGATCCGGGCGATCGGTGCCGAAGTCCAGCACCTCGTGCCCGGCGGCGGCGATCACCCCGAGCAGCCGCTCGCGCAGCGGGTAGCCCGCGTGATCGAAGCCGCAGGCGACGATCACGACCTGTGCTCGACGGAGGACGCGGTCGCCGAGCCGCCCCGTTCGGTGGGCGACGGGGCCGAGCCGTCGGCGAGCTCGTGGACGGCGAGCAGCGCCGCGCCGAGCACGCCCGCGCGGACGCCATGACGGGCGGCGCGGATCGTCGTGCGCCGCCCGAGACCGGGGAGCACGTAGGCCGCCGCGGTCCGCCGGGCCGGCTCCAGCAGCTGCTCGCCTGCGCGGGCGGCGCCGCCGCCGATCACGACCTCGGCCGGGTCAAAGGTGTTGATCGCGTTGGCGATGCCGATGCCCAGCCGCTCGCCCCACAGCTCGACCACGCGAGCCGCCTCTCGGTCGCCGTCGTGGGCCTCCTGGACGAGATCGGCGCCGGTCACCTTTCTGCCGTCGGCGAAGCGCTTGCCCAGCGGGGTGTCGGGATGCTCTCGTGCGCAGATCCGCGCGAGCTCGTCGAGCGCGTGTCCGGCCGCGACCCCCTCCAGCGAGCCCGGCTGCGGGAAGTGGCCGGCCTGCGGCACCGCGGAGCTCATGTTCATGCCGACGATCGTGTGCCCGAGCTCGCCGGCGCCGCCCGTCGCGCCGCGGTAGATCCGTCCGCCGAGCACGAGCCCGCCGCCCACGCCGGTGCCGATCGTGAGCATCACCAGGTCCCGGGCGACCATCGTGAGCTCCTCGTCGTGCGCCTCGGCGAGCGCCGCGACGGTCGCGTCGTTGTCGACGAACACCGGCACCCCCAACCGCGAGCCGAGCACCTCGCGCAGCGGCACGTCGGCGAGCGGGATGTTCGCCGAGGAGACGATCCTCCCGGACTCGAAGTCGACGATCGACGGCAGTCCGAGCCCGACCGCATCCAGCCGCTCACCGCGGCACTTCGACACCGCCTCGGCGATCTGATCGATGATCTGGTCGGCGCTGGAGAGATCGGTCGGCACCATCACCGACTCGCCGAGGGTGCTTCCCGACAGGCAGGCGGCGGCGATCTTCGTGCCGCCGACGTCGACGCCGACGACCTCGGGACCGGGAGCGGCGCTCACGCCCCGGCGCCCTGGTCCGGCAGCTGCGAGGCCGCGGCCGGATCGATGAGCACCACGAGATCCTGGGCGGCACCGGCGAGCAGCGAGCACGGCACGCTCGGATCAGCGACCGCATCGGGCCCGAACGATCGGGCGATCGCCTCGGCCTTGGACTCCCCGGAGGCGAGCAGCACCACCTGCCGGGCGAGCGCCACCGCCGCCAGGGTCATCGAGATGCGAGGGACGAACGGCTCGTGTCCGGCCTCCGGGACGCCGACGACGAGGCGGTCGCGCACGGAGACGGTCGGCTGACCGGGAAACAGCGACAGCGTGTGGCCGTCCGGTCCGATCCCCAGCAGCATGAGCTCGAACTCCGGTGGGGGCGCCGACGCGTTGGTGAGCAGTCGCGCATAGTCGGCGGCGCCCTCCTCGGGGCCGAGCTCCCCGTGCATCGGATGAATGACCGGCAGGTCCGGCCGCTCGCCGAGCGGCTCCAGCAGCGACTCCCGGATCATCCGGAGGTTGGAGCGCTCGTCGCTGGGATCCACGCACCGTTCGTCGCCGACCCACAACGTCGTGGCGCCGAGGTCGATGCCCACCCGCTGGACGGCCTGCACGAAGTGTCCGTAGGCGGCCTTCGGCGTCGAGCCGCCGGCCAGGACGATGTCCCCGCCGCCGCTGGCCGCACCCACCATCAACGCCGCGCACGAATGCGCCGGGTCCTCCACCACCTCAAAGCTGACACTCATCGTCTCGCGCTCCTCCTCTGTCGTGTCGATCTCACAGCCGTCGCGTCCGCGTCAGCGCGGGCACATCTCGCGCGCGGCGTGCAGCGAGGGACCATAGGTCGGCTCGCGCAGCAGTGCCTGGCGGATCCCCTCGCCCAGGATGCCGGCCTCGCCGCGCGAGGCGCCGAGGATCTTCCACGCCTTGCGTTCGCCATCCGGGAGGTCCTCGGTCGCGTCCAGGCCGCCGAGGCTGCGCTGCAACGAGAGCGAGCTGCCGTGCTCGGAGGAGACGGTCACGCCCGCGAGGCCGGGCGCCTCCTGAGCGGACCGTCGCAGGGTGACGGCGACCTGGCCGCCGGGGCGCCGTTGCGCGCCCTCCATGTCGATCTCACTCCGTCCCACGGTGAGCGGCGAGCGCTCCCACCCCAGGCGCGAGGCGAGCCAGCCGGCCAGCAGCAGCGCGCTCGCGGTCGAGCCTTCGCGGTGGCGGATCTCGATCGAGAGGAGATGGTCGAGCTGCCGGCGACGGGCGCCGAGATGGAACGAGGCCGCCAGGCGTTCGCGCCATGGCGTGGTGCGCAGCCAGGCGAGATCGACGACGTAGGCGTCCTCGCGGACGCGCTCGGCGCGGTCGAACGCCGCCCCCGGGTCGCCCTCGGCGTCGGAGTCGAGCATGATCACGTCGATCACCGGCAGCAGTGCCTTGACGACCTCGGTGTGCCCGTGGGGCGACCAGCAGACCGTGGGGATCTCGGAGACGAGCACCGGATCGACGATCGTCGTGAGCGCGATCAGATGATCCGGACCGATGTCGAGCTCGACGGTCTCGCGGACGACCGACAGGCCGTCATGCGGATCCTCGTGGCTGATGGTGGCGCGCGCGTCCAGCGTGGTCCGTCCCGCCTCGACCGCGCACACCACCGTGCGCGACGCGTGGTAGCGACCGACCCGCTCCAGCCGGTTGGCCACCTCCCCCTTCCACTCGCGGTCGACGATCACGATCAGGTTGAGCACCCGGGCGGGCGCCAGCGTCGCGTTCGTCGCGTGCTGCTCACGCAGCATCTCCCGCAGCGCGGCCTCGATCGCCTCGGGCGTCGTGTCGCGTGCCGACCAGGTGTCCTCGGTCACAGCCGCCGCCACCGGTGCCCGGGCATGAGCAATGCATCGGCCTCGGCTGGACCGGTGGAGCCGGATTCGTAGCGCGCCATCGGGGTGGTCGTGTCCTGCCGCCAGGACTCGAGGATCGGGTCGACGATGCCCCACAGCGCCTCGATCTCGTCGTTGCGCGTGAACAGCAGCGGATCGCCGCGCATCGCGTCGAGGATCAGCCGCTCGTAGGCCTCCGGTGACTCCGAGACAAAGGACGTGCCATACCGGAACTCCATGTTCACCGGGCGGATGCGCATCCGCGAACCGGGGATCTTCGCGCCGATCGACACCGACACGCCCTCGTCGGGCTGCAGGGTGAAGATGATCTGATTGGCCTGGACGCCGACCGAGCCCGAGCTCTGGAACGCGACGTGCGGGACCGGCTTGAGGATCACGGCGATCTCGGTGAGCTTGCGCGCGAGCCGCTTGCCGGTGCGCAGGTAGAACGGCACGCCCGACCAGCGCCAGTTGGAGATGTTCAGGCGCAGGGCCGCGTAGGTCTCGGTGCGAGAGTCCGGCGCGACCCCGGCCTCCTCGATGTAGCCGGGGACCCGCACGCCGCCGACCACGCCCGCGGCGTACTGGGCGCGGACGGCCATCGAGGGCACCGCGCCGACCGGCTCGGGCACGATCGCCTCCAGCACCTTCAGCTTCTCGTCTCGCACGCGGTCCGCGGTGAACGCCGTCGGCGGCTCCATCGCCAGCAGCGCGAGCAGCTGGAGCATGTGATTCTGGACGAGGTCGCGCAGCGCCCCCGAGTGCTCGTAGTAGCCCGCCCGCGTCCCGATTCCGATCTCCTCGGCGGCGGTGATCTGCACGCAGTCGATGTAGTTGCGGTTCCAGACCGGCTCGAACAGGACGTTGGCGAAGCGCGCCGCCATCAGGTTCTGGACGGTCTCCTTGCCGAGGTAGTGGTCGATCCGGAAGATCTGGCTCTCCTCGAACACCTCGAGCAGCTCGGCGTTCAGCTGCCGCGCCGACGCGAGGTCATAGCCGAACGGCTTCTCGATCACGATCCGCGTCTGGGCGTCCTCAACCTCGTTGAGGCCGGCGGCGCCGAGCTTGCCGGCGATCAGCGGGAAGAACTCCGGCGCGGTCGAGAGGTAGAAGACGCGATCCAGCGCGTACCCCGCCTGCTCGTCGAACTCCCGCATCGTGCGGCCGAGTTCCTCGTAGATCGCGTCGTCGTCGAACGAGCCCTGGATGTAGCGGCTGTCCTTGACCAGCTCGTCGAGCACCGCCGCGTCCGGTCGCCGCCGCGAGTAGCGTCCGACCGACTCGATCAGGGTGTCACGGAAGTCCTCGTGCTCCTGATCGCGCCGGCCGACGCCGATGACCTCGAAGCGCTCGGGCAGCTGCCCCTCGTGGGCGAGGTTGTAGATCGCCGGCAGCAGCTTGCGGTGCGCGAGGTCGCCGGTCGCCCCGAAGATGACCAGTGAGGTCGGGTGGACCGGAGTCCGCTCCAGCCCCTCGACCAGCGGGTT
>Ga0070737_10006114_pt1 | contig 11161 bp, 8 predicted proteins | sample Coa_R1_10_FD_66438 | JGI IMG/M metagenome (GOLD analysis project Ga0070737, IMG submission 66438) | Surface soil microbial communities from Centralia Pennsylvania, which are recovering from an underground coalmine fire - Coalmine... | ecosystem: Environmental > Terrestrial > Soil > Unclassified ...
CCGATCAGCGAGACCGAGGCGGAGCGCATCCTCAAGCAGTCCGCCGAGGGCGTGGAGCACGCCCGCCCCGCCATCCTGTTCGAGATCGGCGAGCAGGTGCGCGTCGCCGACGGCCCGTTCACCAGCTTCAACGGCACGGTCGAGGAAGTGGACGAGGAGAAGGGCCGCGTGAAGGTCAGCGTCTCGATCTTCGGCCGCTCCACCCCGGTCGAGCTGGAATTTGGCAAAGTGGAAAAGATTGAGTAGTTGCAGCTTTTAGCTACTAGCTTCTGGCTTCTGGCCGGTTGTGCTTACCTAGCGAGCCCCGGTCTGATGCGAACGCTTGAGAGGCAACATCAAAATTTGCACAGATCATGACCAGCTCAGAGCTAGAAGCTAGGAGCGAAAAGCTGGTTCCGAAGGAACCGATTTATGGCACCTCCGAAGAAAGCTACTGGATACGTCAAGCTGCAGATCGAGGCCGGCAAGGCCACGCCGGCGCCGCCGGTCGGCCCTGCTCTGGGTCAGGCGCAGGTCAACATCATGGAGTTCTGCAAGCAGTTCAATGCGCGCACGCAGAACAAGGAGATGGCCGGCCTGATCATTCCGGTCGTCATCACCGTTTACGCCGACCGCAGCTTCACCTTCGTCACCAAAACGCCTCCGGCCTCCGTGCTGCTCAAGAAGGCGGCGGGCATCGCCAAGGGTTCCGGCACGCCCAACAAGGAAAAGCTGGGCAAGGTGACCGAGAAGCAGGTGCGCGAGATCGCCACGCAGAAGATGCCCGACCTGAACGCGGCCTCAGTGGAAGCGGCGATCAGGAGCATCAAGGGAACGGCGCGTTCCATGGGTATCGAAGTAGTTGCCTGAACAGGCCTGCGGAATCTATCCGCAAAGGCTGGTGAATATCGGCCGGGCCCGGTCTTCGAGCCCGGGGACCGGAATGCGCAATGCAGGCAAAAGGCTCTTGTGTCCCACAGGAGCCTTTTTTTTGTAGTCCGGCTCCATGCCGGCCTGCTCCATCGCAAACGGAAATCCAGCCAGGAAAACAACAGCCCCCACGAAAACAGTGGAGTGCGCACAGCGGCTCAGGGCATGGCGCACTGCGCCGTGCAGGCTGTCATGGCCGCGCGCTGTCGCCTGGGAATGACCCGAAGCCCGCGCAGTTGCATTTCGTCCGCTCACGATTCAGGCAAGGCTTCCGGTGGAAGAGAGTGCCATAGGGCCCTGCCAGTTCTCCGCCGTACAATTTCAAGAGATCCCACCTATGAGACACAGCCGCAGAACCTTTCTTCGCAAAGCCGTCCTGACAGGCGGCGCAGTGGCGCTCAAAGGCGTTACAGCAAAGGCAGAACAGAGGGCCGGCAGCCGGCCGAGCGCAGAGATTCTCAGCGCGGATGAGTTCCGCCGCGCATTTCAGTCGCCCGGCAAAAAATACCGTCCCATCGCGCGATGGTGGTGGCCGGGCAATCTGGTTGCGGATGAGGAACTGCGCCGCGAAATCGACGTGCTCGACAAAGCAGGCTTTGGCGGCGCCGAGATTCAGGCCTTTATCAAGGGCCTGAATCGCGATGTTTTCTCTGACGAGCAGTGGCGGCAAATGAACAGCTATGCTTCGGAGTCCTTCTTCCGCCACGTCGCCGCCGCAATCGAAGAAGCTCGAAGCCGCGGAATGTTCATTGACTATACCTTTGGCTCCGGCTGGCCGTTCGGGGGAGGAGAAGCCATTACGCCGGAGCTCGCCTCGGTTGAATTGCGCTCGACGCATCTTTCCGTTTCGGGGCCTGCGAAATTCGACGGGAAGATCCATGTGCCTTCGGTCACCGATGGCGATCCGTTATACGGAGCCGATATTCTGAAAGGCCTGCCGGCGGGATGGCCCGAGCGGCTGAAGGAACGAACCAAAGTCGTTGCCGTGGTTGCCGTGCGCGGCGAATGCGCGGAGTGGCGATTTCACGGAAATGGCGCACGGGGCGATGCCGTCGTGAAGCCGGGCGAGCTGGAACGCGGCGCATGGGTCGATCTGACGTCCCGGTTGAGCCCCGATGGCGTGCTGAACTGGGAGGTTCCTCCGGGAACCTGGCAGCTGTTTGTTTTCGCATCCGTGCCAACCGTGCAGCGCGTGAACGGAGCCGGGGATCAGGGGCCGCAGCTCGTGATGGATCATCTGAGTTCGGCGGCCTTTGCGGCGCATGCAAAGCGGGTAGGCGACAATGCGATTCCCTATATCGGCCGGTACTTTGGCGACGGCCTGCGCGCCATTTTCTGCGACAGCCTGGAGGTTGCGGCGAATCTCTATTGGACCGACGACTTTCTGGCTGAGTTTCGCCGGCGCCGCGGTTACGATCTGCTGCCCTATCTTCCCATTCTTAAATTGCAGACCGACGTCGAGCCGTTCGGTGAGTATATCGACCTGCCCGAGTACGATATGGCCGGCATCGGCGGCCAGGTGCGCCGCGATTATCGCCAGACGGTTTCGGACCTGATGGTCGAGCGCTTTTACGGCCAGTTCAACCAATGGGCCCGCCGCCATAACCTGCTCTCGCGCACGCAGGCCCATGGCGCCCCCGCCGACGTATTGCGCATCTACGGCGAAGCGGACATTCCGGAAACCGAGATGCTCTACGACGCCGGCGGCTATGACTTTCTTAAGATGGCTGCGTCGGCAGCCAACGTCTATGGCCGCTCCATTGTCGGCAGCGAATCGTTTGTCTGGCCCGGCGCCGCTTACCAGACTACTCCCGAGAAGATGAAGCTGGCCGCCGATGAGGCGCTCACAGCCGGCGTGAACGCCATCGTCTACCACGGTTTTCCCTACATCGTTCCCGAAATTCCTGCGCCCGGCTGGCACCCGTTCACCGGATTCGGAGAAGGGAATTACTCTTCTCAGTTCAACGAGCTCAATCCTCTCTGGCCGCACCTTGCGCAGCTCAACAGCTATATCACGCGCCTGCAGTATGTCTCGCAGGTCGGGCAAAGCGTCGCCGCGACTGCGCTTTACCGCAACGATCTCATCCACGGCGCCGAGGAGTTGCCGCCGGCGCCGCGCCTCAACCAGGCGCTGCTCGACGCCGGCTACAACTACGATCACATCAACGCGGATGCGCTTACCAGGTGCACGGTGCGCGGCCGCATGCTGGCGACCGCGGGCGGATCGCGATACCGGGCGCTGGTTCTGCCTGCCGCGCAGTCGCTGAGTACTGCCGTCTCAGAGCAGCTCGGGAAATTTGCGGCAGCGGGGCTTCCGATAGTGTTTGCGGGCGCGATCCCGGGGCAGTCCGATGGATTTTCGGAAAACGGCGAAGGGAACCGGCTGGTCGCAGAGGCACTCTCTGCAGCTCGCAGGTTCTCGAATGTTTACGGCGCGGCCGATCCGGAGTCCGTCGTTAGAACTCTCAGGCGGATCGTGCAGCCGGACGTTCAGTTTCGCGGCAGGGCTTTTTCGTTCATTCGCAAGAAGGCAGGCAAACTCGACGCATACTTCCTGCGCAACGAGTCGGATGCGGCCAGGCTTCTGGATGCCGAGTTCGAAGCGCAGGGAACGCCCGAATTGTGGGATCCATGGACAGGCAAAATCGCGGCGGCTCCGGAGTTTGCGCGCAACGGGACATGGGTGCGCGTAAAGCTCACTGTTCCGCCGTTTGGCTCAGCGCTGATTGTCTTCGATCCAGCAGGTCCGACGCTGCCGGTGGCGAAACTGCTTCCGGAACGCGCAGCGCGCACCGAACAGATTGCCGGCAGCTGGCAGTTCACGGCTGCCGGCCTCGTCCAGTCCGGCAAGAGCGCCATTCTTCGCCGCGATTTGCCGGAACTGATCGACTGGTCGCTCGACAGCGAACTGCGCGGTTTCTCCGGGCGCGGGGTTTACAAAACAAACTTCACGGTCAGTGCGGCCGATGCGGGTTCCCGGAAGGTTCTCGATCTTGGCATCGTAAGAGATGTCGCCGAGGTCACTGTCAACGGCCGGCGGGTTGCCACGCTGCTGCTGCGGCCCTATCGCGTCGAAATTACGGATTTCGTGCGCCCGGGCGAAAACATGCTGGAAGTGGCGGTGACCAACACGCTCTTCAACAGCATGGCTCTGCGCCAGCCGCGGCCGTTTCGGCCCGGCGCGACGGAGAATCCATCGGGGCTCATGAGCGCAGGGCTCATCGGTCCGGTGCAGATCGAGATTGCATAACGCCGGCAGGGATTGACTTTGTCCGCGGCGCCTGCTCCAGTATCCAGCGGACGAATTCCTTTCCCGCGGCGAAATTGTCATACTCTGCGGGCAGCTTGCGCCCGTCCGTATATTCGTTATAGAGCCACGGATCGACCATGGCGAAGACGGTTCCGCGGCCGTACTTTGCCGTGGCCATGAAGATATCGCCGCCTTCGCTGAGCACCGGCCTGGCCGGCGGCGTGGTGGTAATGGTGCAGACATCCTTCACATACAGCGTGTGCGGGTGGTGAAAAATCGGCCCGCCGCCAGCGATTGCGATTCTGCCCATTTCCCATTGCGTGCCGATTACGTGCTTGCGCAGCACGTTGTTAAAGTGAATGCCGAATTTCTCGGCGACGACGTTGAAATGATCGAGATCGGCGAAGGACGCATCGTTCTCCATGATCGCCAAAACTCCGCCGGCCTTTACCCACTCGGCAATCTGCTCGGCATCCCGGGCGTTGGCAAAGTGCGCGTGCGGATTCTTATCCAGGTTGTCGGGCGATGCGATTACGAAGACCTGTGTGCCACGCAGGCTGGCCGCGGTAGGTTCCGCATAAAGCGCTTTTGTTTGCGCGCCGAACTGGCGAAAGATATGCCCGAAGAGCGAATAACCCGGCATATCCTCGGCTTCCCATTTGTAATGGAAGTACTCCGGATGGCCGAACGCATCGATCCGCTGCTGCGAGTTGAACCAGCCATCCACCATCACCGTATCACCGCGGCCCAGCCTGGCGTTTTGCGCGTTTTCCATCTCCACGCTGGCCAGCAGGAAAGCGCCCACGCCCTTGGGATCGTTGGTGGCGCGCTTTTCGCCGATGTAGTATGCATAACTGCCGTCACGATATGGATTGCCGCCCAGTCCGGCTCCCTTTACCGTATCGGTGAGAAGAACGTCGCCATCCGGGCCGGTTTTGACGAAGCGCGTGAGGATTCCGCGATACCCGCGCTCGGCGTTTTCGAGATAGCGCTCGGGCAAATAGCCGCGGCGCACGCCCCTGGCCAGCGCGTATACGAACATGCATGCGGCCGAAGATTCCAGGTAATTGCCCTTTGCCGCGGGTTTGTCGACGACCTGATACCAAAGCCCTGAAGCAGGATCCTGATAGCGCGCCACTGCCGAAGCTTCGCGCTGCAGAATCGCGATCAACTGCGATCGTCCGGGATCGCCGTCGGGATAGTAGCCGATCGTATCGACCAGCGCCATCATGTACCACCCCATGCCGCGCGCCCAGAGCTCGGGCGAATCCCCGGTCCTCGGATTCGCCCAGCGCTGCTGCTTCGATTCGTCCCAGCCGTGATAGAGCAGTCCGGTTTTCGCATCGCGCGCATGCTCTTCCATCAGCACGAACTGGTGGGTGATATCGCTGAAGTTCTCCGGACGATGGGAGAGCGCAGAGTACTCGGCATAGAACGGCTCTGCCATGTACAGGCCGTCGAGCCACATCTGATTCGGATAGCGCTGCTTATGCCAGAAGCCGCCGGAAGGCGTGCGCGGCTGATGTTCAAGCTGGTCATACAGCGCCGTGGCGGCCTTCAGGTAGAGGGGCTTCTGAGTGACGCGGTAGAGCAGCAGAAGCTGGCGGCCCAGCAGAATGTTGTCGAGCTGATATTCGTCGGCTTTGTAGGTGGGGATTGTTCCATCCGGCCCGAGCAGCGCGTCCATCGAACTCTGGATGTAGCGGAAGTAACGTCCATCCGCGGTGTTCAGCCACACCGCATCCATGCCGTCGAGCAGCGTGCCCAGCTCGTAGTTCCAGACGCCTGGAGTCTGCGGCGAAGCGAGCCTTCCGCCGGGCCAGCGGGCGATAGCGGCATTGGCGGCGCGCTGGGACCACGGCAGATCGTCTGCAAAGCCCGAACCGAGGCTGCCGAATGCTACGCAGCCAATCACAAGCAAGCAAAGAGAACGACGCGTCATTTCCGCTCCGAAAGTGCGTTTTGAGAGTGCGTGACCGGATACCGGCGATGCATTAACAGTTGTATCCGCAGCGGCGCACGGGCGACAACCGCAAATCGAGGGGTGCGTAAACACGACAACGCCCGAACTCACTGCCGGAGCCCGGGCGTTGTCGATTCGTTCGAAAGCCTTACCGGCGGCTGTTCAGCTTCGAGAGCAGCCGCAGCATCTCCAGATAGAGCCATACCAGCGTGACCATGATGCCGAAGGCCGAGTACCACTCCATGTACTTAGGGGCTCCGTACGCCACGCCCTGTTCAACGAAATTGAAGTCGAGCACCAGGTTGAGCGCGGCGATTGCGACGACGAACAGGCTGAACGCAATACCGATGGGGCCGGCGCCGTACACGCTCGAGAAGAAGTTGACGTGGAAGAAGCCCAGGATCATCTGGGCGAAGTAGAACAGCATGATGCCGCCTGTGGCGGCAATCACGCCCAGCGCGAAGGTGCGGGTAACGCGGATGAGCCCCGCCTTGTAGGCGAGCAGCAGCACAAACAGAGTGGCGAAGGTAAGGCCGACGGCCTGGAAAGCGGTGCCCGGATAGCGGGCGTTGAAAACAGCCGAGATTCCGCCGAGAACAAGCCCTTCGAGCAGCGCGTAGACGGGCGCGGTAACGGGCGACCATTCCTTCTTGAAGATAGTCACGAACGCGACCACCATGCCGCCCAGCGCACCGAGGACAAGCAGGCCGGCCACCGATGCCGGATCCTGGGTCTGCATGAAGATGTTCCACGTCCACGCGGCTGTGGCCAATGCGCAGAGCAGAAGGATGCCGGTCTTGTTCACAGTCCCGTTGAGCGTCATGCGGGCGGCCGCGTCAATCGTGCCGCCATATTGCATGCGCGCCACATCGCGGTAGGTGTTTTCGCCCAGGGCAGGATTCGAGGTTTTCATCAAAGGCATGTGTTTCTCCCTGCGGGACCGGGGAGATCGCGGCCATGCGCGCGGAATAACCGGGACCCGCTCAACCTTATTTTAATCCCATTACTTAGACGCATCACGCATGGCTGCGGTAGTGGGTCAGTTTGAAGGGTATGGGCTTCAGCGCCGGAGGGAATGCGATTGCAAAACTGACCCGCTGCCATGCCTGCGGGTGCATAGCGGACGGCCTAAGTTACGCCGTATGCGCTTTCGTAGCGCGGCGCGGTGGCCATCAGTTCCAGGATCTCCGCCACCGGCCGGATTCCGCCGCGCGCGCCCTGGGCCGTGCAGTTCATGGCCGCCGCCGCACAGGAGAAATCAAGCTGCCGATCGAGCGGCCAGCCCTTGAGCAGCGCGTAGATAAATCCGGCGCGGAAGATGTCGCCCGCTCCGGTGGTATCCACCACGGGTACGTGATACGCCGCACAATGGATCATTTCCTTGCCGTCCCAGGCGAGCACTCCGTCTTCGCCGAGCGTCGCGGCCGCGAGCCGCGAGCCGTACCGCGACTGCATGCGGCGCAGCGCGCGCTCCAGGCTGCGTTCGCCGAGGGGCTCATTCATCAGCCGGCAGGAAAAATCCTTGTTGACGATGAGGTAGTCGATGTTGACGATCAGCTCTTCGATGCCGGGATAGGTGTCGTCGAGATCGGCTACCGTGGCCACGCCGGCTTCGCGCGCCCAGCGGGCGGCAAGCGTTGCTGCGGCGGTGTCGTGGCCGTCTACATGGAGCACGCGCGCATTGACGACCCACTCGCGCCTGAGTTCTTCGGGAGCAAGGGCCATGTGGTCGTCGCGCCGGCACAGCACGGTGCGTTCCCCGCCGCCGTCCACGAGGATGAGCGACTGCGGACTTACGCCGCCTGGAACGGTGATAATGTGCGCCTCGACGCCGGCGCGGTCGAAGGCCTCGCGGTGCAGGCGCGCGGCGTCGTCATCGCCCAGCTTGCCCACGTAGCGGCTGCAGATGCCCCAGGTCTGGCAGGCGACCACCGTAGTGGCTACCTGGCCGCCGGGCAGTATGCTTGCGCCTGTGTACTCCGTCTTCGAGCCGCGCTCCGGGTAGCGCGAAAGAGGAATCAGAGTGTCGGTTGCATTCAGCCCCACGCCCACAAGATCGACTTGGCGCGGCTTGGCCGGCAACGCGGCTGATTCGGTGATCATTGCCCCATTGTACGGCGCGCGGCGCGCCGATTCCCACAGCCGCGCCGATTTACTCGGAAAGCAAATCGGAATGGAAGCTCCGGGTTCGATCAATTAAGCTCAGAATGATTCTCGGACAAAGGAGAAAAACGGCATTCATGCGTTCGCTCGTCATTCGCCTGTGTATTCTCGCCACGCTGGCCGCCGCGGCATTTCAGGCTGCGCGCGCCGCCGAGGCGCCGCGCATCGAGAAAAAGGATGGCCGCTATGCGCTGATCGTCGACGGCAGGCCGTTTCTCGTGCTCGGCGGTCAGATTCACAACTCCAGCGCGTGGCCCAGCGAACTGCCGCAGGTCTGGGAGTCGATGGCGGCGCTGCATGCCAACACCATCGAGGCTCCGGTCTATTGGGAACAAATGGAGCCGCGCGAGGGGCAGTTCGATTTCACCAATGTCGACGCGCTTGTGGAGGGCGCGCGGGCGCACGATCTGCACGCGGTGCTGTTGTGGCTGGCCACGTGGAAGAACGGCAATATGCACTACGCGCCGGCATGGGTGAAGAGCGACGGCCGGCGCTTTCCACGGGTGATCCGTCCGGATGGAGAGCCGATTGACGTGCTCAGCCCGCTGGGACGCGACACGCTCGAAGCGGACAAAACGGCCTTCGCAGCGCTGATGCGGCACCTGAAGCAGATCGATGGCGACCGGCACACGGTGATTGCAGTGCAGGTGGAGAACGAGTCGGGCAACATCGGCAGCGTGCGCGATAATTCCGAGCACGCGAACGAGCTTTTTGCCGGGCCGGTTCCGGCCGACCTGCTGGCGATCGTCCGCAGACAGCCGGGTTCCTGGGCGCAGGTCTTCGGCGCCGAGGCGGATGAAACTTTCCAGATGTACTACCAGGCGAAGTACATCAACGAAGTTGCCGCGGCAGGCAAAGCGGAGTTCGCGATTCCGCTCTATATCAACGTGTGGCTCAGCTATCCTATCGCCGAGCTGCCGCAGCGGCAGATCCCGATTCCCGGAGTGCAGTATCCGAGCGGCGGCGCGGTGCAGAAGTTCATCGGCCTGTGGCGCGCGCTCGCGCCGTCCCTGGACATGATCGGACCGGATATTTACTCCTCCGATCCGAAGTTCTATCAGGCCACCATCGATGCCTATGCGCGGCCCGATAATCCGCTGTGGATTCCCGAGACCGGGCGCAGCGATGATTTCGCCAAGTACTTTTTCATGGCTCTCGGCAAGGGCGCGCTCTGCTTCTCGCCTTTCGGCGTGGATCGAACCGGCTGGAACATCCTCGGCGATCAGCCGTGGAGCGGGCATGCCGCCAACTTCGCGCTCATCGGTCCGATGCAGCGCGAGATTGCACAACTGGAATTCGACGGCAAGGTGAAGACCGCAGTCGAAGAGCCCGGCGAGGCCACGCAGGAGATCGACTTCGGCGATTGGCAGGCGACGGTTGCGTTTGGTTTTCCGCAGCGTGACGGCCAGCCTGCGCCAGGAACCAGGGACGCGCACGGGACAGCGCTGATTGCGCGGCTCGGACCAGATGAATTTCTCGTCACAGGCGTAGACGCCAGCGTTATCTTCCATCTGCCGGGCAAGCTGCCGTGGATGCGGAGCGATATTGTGACGGCAGAGCAGGAAAGCTACGAGAACGGCGTCTGGAAGCCGGTGCGGCTCTGGAACGGAGACGAAACCGACCGCGGCTTGCAGTTTCATCATCAACCGGAAGTCGTGCGCGTGAAGATGGAGCGGTTTTAGACCAGTGGGTTGAATCGCTCCTGGAACAATATTGGTTGAACGGCAGAAGGACCTGGGAAGATTGCCGGTGCAGATGATTCAGCAGGCCGGGGGATGCCTTTGTCGGTTGCCAGCGGATAGCCGCGCTCTTCTGTAAGCAGGGCGAACGAAGGCTCGGCGCAAGCAGGGCAGCGTCGACGCCGAACTCGGGCGGCGAGCGGAGCTGCGGCTGCAGACAAAAGGGCCGGCCTCCTGACACGCGCCTGTTAGTCTCGAAGTATCCTGCAACTTTTTCGGAATTACTTTGCAGATTTTGGACCGGATTCGTGGCTGATCGAAGCTTTATCTCTTCACGTCCGTTTATATATCCGCGCCGCGGCGACGTTCTCCACTGTGGCGGCGTTGCGCTCACGAGCCTGGCTCGGCGTTATGGCACGCCGCTTTATGTCTACTCCGCCGATCAGATTGTCGAACGGCTCAGGCTCTTCCAGCGGGCGCTGGCCGGCCGCGAGCACCTGGTCTGTTATGCGGTAAAGGCCAACTCGACGCTCGCCATCCTTAAACTGCTCGCCGACTGCGGCGCGGGGTTCGACATTGTCTCCGGCGGCGAGCTGGAACGCGTTCTGGCGGCAGCGCCGGGGGCTGCCGGCCGCGTGGTTTTCTCCGGCGTGGGCAAAACGGCAGAGGAGATCGACCGCGCGCTCGAGGCGGAAATCCTCGAATTCAACGTGGAGAGCGAGGCCGAGCTGGACCTGCTTGCCGCGCGCGCCCGCAGGCTGAAGCGCCGGGCGCGGTTTGCGCTGCGCGTGAATCCGGATGTTTTTGCCGACACGCATCCGTACATTTCTACCGGTCTTCGCGAGCACAAGTTCGGCATCGACATTCGCAGGGCAGCGGAGATTTATCGGCGCGGCGCAGCCAGCCGCTGGCTTGAGGCGCATGGGGTAAGCGTTCACATTGGCTCGCAGATCCGCTCGGCAGAGCCATTCGGCGCAGCGCTCGATCGGCTGCGCAGGCTGGTGTGCCAGCTCGTGCGGCAGGGCATCGCACTGCGCTCGATCGACGCCGGCGGCGGGCTGGGCATCGATTACCATAGCGGCGCATTCGACGCGCAGGCCAAGGTAGCGGAGTACGCCTCGGCTGTCGATCGCGCGCTCGGCAGCTTCGATGGACGCCTGCTGATCGAGCCGGGACGGTTCATTGTGGCGCAGGCCG
>Ga0070737_10006115_pt1 | contig 11161 bp, 9 predicted proteins | sample Coa_R1_10_FD_66438 | JGI IMG/M metagenome (GOLD analysis project Ga0070737, IMG submission 66438) | Surface soil microbial communities from Centralia Pennsylvania, which are recovering from an underground coalmine fire - Coalmine... | ecosystem: Environmental > Terrestrial > Soil > Unclassified ...
ACAAGGAGAGGAAGAAAAATCAACTGAAGGAAGAAGTAAAGGCGAGTGCGATATACAAGATCATGGAATCGTTGCGTGCCACCATCGCAAGTGACCCCGAGTTTCAAGAGATTCTGGAAGATGTCCTCGAAAAGAGGAAGGACCCAGAAAGCGCTTCAAAGTTGATTTCGGAGAAGTACATAAGCGGTTAAACGAGGCGCTTGCTCCCATGAAGTCGGAAATCGGAGACAAAGAGAAGAACGGCGATGAGGCTGGGGCCCACAAAGTGAAGTACACCACCGATTCAGGGATCCCTCTGGAGCGGGTTTACGGTTCCGCGAATCCCATCGGAAAGATTGGGGAACCCGCCGGGTTCCCGTTCACCCGCGGCATCTACCCCCGGATGTACAGGGAAAGAACGTGGACGATGCGACAATATTCCGGGTTTGGTGACGCTCACGATACCAACCGAAGGTTCAGGTATCTTCTGGATCACGGGCAGACGGGGCTGAGCGTGGCGTTCGACCTTCCAACACAGCTCGGTATCGATTCCGATAGCCCGAGGGCGGAGGGCGAGGTTGGCAAGGTCGGGGTCGCCGTGAGTTCGTTCGAAAATATGCAGACGATGTTCGAGGGGATCCCAATTGATCAGGCGAGCACGAGCATGACAATCAACGCCACCGCCACGACCATGCTCGCCATGTACATCGTCGCGGCCGAAAATCGTGGAATAGATGCATCCGTGTTGAGGGGGACAACTCAGAACGACATCCTGAAGGAGTACGCAGCGAGGAACACCTACATTTATCCTCCGGAGAGATCTTTCGATCTTTGCATTGACCTCATCGCATTCTGCGCGGACAGGATGCCTAAATGGCACCCGATAAGCATCTCCGGCTATCACATAAGAGAGGCCGGCGCAAACGCGGTGCAGGAACTCGCATACACCTTTGCCGATGCGATAGAGTACGTGCGCGCAGTGGTCGAGCGGGGTTTGCCCGTTGATTCTTTTTGCGACAAACTCTCCTTTTTTTTCGCGTGCCGAAACGACTTTGCTGAGGAGATCGCCAAGTTTCGGGCTGCAAGAAGAATCTGGGCCAAGATTGTGAAGGAAACATTCGGCTCTCAGAACGAGGATTCCATGAAACTAAAGTTTCACACGCAAACGAGTGGAGAGACCCTCACGGCCCAGCAGCCGATGAACAACGCAGTGAGAGTAGCGATACAGGCGCTCGCGGCCGTCCTCGGGGGCACGCAATCGCTCCACACAAACTCATACGACGAGGCGCTCGGGCTACCAACCGAAAGGGCGGCGACCATCGCCCTAAGAACCCAGCAGATAATCGCAGAGGAAAGCGGAGTGACCAAGACGGTTGACCCCGTGGGTGGTTCGTGGTACATCGAGCGGCTCACCGACGAGCTCGAATCCCTAGCCATGGAGGAACTTGAGCGGGTGGAAAAGATGGGCGGAGCTCTCTCGGCGATCAAGCGGGGGTACATCCAAAACGAGATCCAGAAGAGCGCCTACAGATTCCAGAAGGAGGTCGACTCTGGACAGAGGGTAATCGTCGGGGTGAACAAGTATACCTCCGATGATGGAAGGAGGAAGAACGAGACGACCACGAGGACGGTCGTCCAACGCATCTCAAATGAATCAGCCCGTCGTCAGATCCAAGCGCTGAGGCGATTTAGGGCGTCAAGGGACAAGGCGAAGCTTGAAAAGGCGCTCTCCTCCCTCCTCGAGGCTGCAGATCGCAAATCCAACCTCATGCCGAGCATAATCGCTGCGACCAGGGAGAGGGCGACCACCGGAGAGATAAGCGACACGCTTCGAAAAGCGTTCGGTGAGTACAGGGCGAGGGTGGAGATCTGAAATTGCAAGGTAGCTCGAAGGCGCTCAAGATCTCACACATCGGAATCGCGGTGTCGGATATTGAAAAATCGATTTCTGACTATCAGAAATTGATCGGGTTCGAAAGGGTCGAGCAGGTTGAGGTCCCAAGCGAACACGTGAAGGTAGCAATGTTGACCCTGGCAGAGTCTGAAATAGAACTGCTTTGCCCAACCTCTGAAGAGGGAGCAATAGCTAAATTTCTCAGAGATCACGGGGAGGGAATCCACCACATCGCGTTTGACGTGGCGGACGTATCAAAAGCAATAGAAGATGCCGAAAAACTCGGCTTTAGGGTCGTTGACAAGAAGCCAAGAAGGGGAGCTTGGGGATCAGTGGCCGCTTTTGTTCATCCAAGGTCTGCCCACGGCGTTTTGATTGAATATTATGCAAAGACGAAACGCTAGACTTACATTCAATGAGCAACAAGGTTTCGGCACATCATTCACATTGTTGAGACAGGATCGGAGCAATCTGCTCTGCCTTCACGACGACGGAAGCAGGGAGTCTACAACAATCACCACCACGCCATCCACAAGAAGACAGTCGAAGGAAAAGTGCAAAATCTAGACCCATTGCCTTCTATCACTCTCGATGGTTCGCACGTAGATTATGAAGACCTTGGAGCAGGGCGGGCTCTAGTATTCGTACACGGCGCGTGTGAGAACTCAAAGTTTTGGAACCATCAGAAGATACTCGCCGATCGATTTAGGATCATCACTATAGATCTGCCCGGGCACGGCAAATCGAAACCGTTTGACGATGGACCGATCACTCTCAAGCGGTACTCTGATCTGGTCGCGTCCTTCATCTCAGCAAAGTGCCCTGAAAAAGCGATACTCGTGGGTCACTCCATGGGCGGAGCGATTGCGCTTGCCAACGTGATAGATCACCCTCAAAATCTTAGGGGGGCGGTTCTCGTTTCTACCGGCGCAAAGCTCGGGGTCCTCCCCTCAATCAGGGAAGGGCTCAGGTCAAGGTATGAGGAAACGGTCAAGTCGGTTCTTGGCCCGAGGCAGTTTTCATCCAAGACCAATCTCGAAACTATTCGATTCGTGACGGACGAGATTTTAAAGTGCAAGGGAATGATCGGGTCAGCGGATTTCGAGGCGTGCAACGGCTTCGACGTTCGGCAGAGGCTCCAGAGCATCAGCATTCCCATCTTGATCCTGGTTGGGGAGGAAGATAAGCTCACCCCGGTCACGTGGTCCACCTATCTGAAGGATAACATCCCCAAATCGAAGATGGTGGTGCTAAGAGACTCATCCCACCTGCCGATGTTGGAAAGACCGGCGGAGTTCAATAGACAGCTTTCGGACTTTGCTGATTCAATACTTTGAGCGAAGCGGTGGAGGAAGAGTTCCCTTTTTGCCCTCCTCTCACTGAATTGGTAATACGCACCTGTGCACTGTTGTTCACAAGGCCTCCTCGGGTACCAATGATTACGTCCTTTTGCGATTAGCTATCAATTATGGAACGTTTTCGGAAACTGCATATTAGCGGCCGAGAGCGCAATTGAGCGATGCAAGCCACCTTGACAATGGCGCAACCGTTATTGATGGGGCGGAAGTCGATCTTTCCATCCATGGACGCTTTCGAGCGATTACTCTGGTGGCTCTTTGCGGGAAGTACCGGAGCGAAGACGAGGCTCACGGTACTCTCGGCCATACGCGAGCAACCTAGGAACGCGCAACAACTTTCTCAAGCCCTCAACCTTGACTATACCACCGTGAGGCACCATCTGCAGGTGCTTGAGAAAAACAACCTCGTCCTGACCGAGGGAGAGCGGTACGGGAAGATCTACTTTGTTTCCGACGTGATGGAATCCAACTGGGGAAAGCTCGAATCGATCATGGGAAAGACATCAGTTGGGGGAAGGAAATAGAATTTTGAGTCAAGGAGTAAGCGGCGACGGGGGAACCGGCACGAATGGCGCGTCAGGGAAGAGGAACTATGGCATAGTCCTCGTCCCGTTGATAATGCTGATCGGGGGTGTCATCGGGGTGATGGTGTACTTCGGCGAGCTTGCAGAATCAGAACTTTTGATGCGCTTCCCCATTGAGCCCCCGGGTTTTCGGATGTACCAAGAGTTCCACGTGATACTATCAACCATAGGGATCGCTCTCTTGATCGCTCTAATCGTGGTGTACGCCAGGACGTATGTTTCCACGAGGGCAAACTTTGTGCTCGGACTCTTGATCTTCCTCTTCGCCCTTCTGCTTCAATCGATCCTGACGTTCCCCGTGTTGATGGATTTCGAAGCGCCAACCTACTTCCACTTCGTCGTCTCCTCCCCCATCGCTGACATATTCACGATAGTTGCGTATGCGGTGTTCCTATACCTGAGCCTTGAGTGAGTGCCGATAGTGTTCTAGCGGCATGAGCGCACCGCACGCCCTCTGGACCACTTCCGGGAGGGCTGGGTGGATGTGCATCGCGTTCATTATGACCTCGACGCTCTCGCCGGGGGCGTACATCACGTTGATTATCTCCTGGATCAGAACGGACGCTTCGGGACCGATGATGTGAGCCCCGAGGATTCTCATGGAAGGGTTCTCAACTATGACTTTGACAAAGTAATCCCTGGCGTTGATGGCTTCCCCCTTTGCTGTGTCCTCATACCTGTAAAAGCCAATCAGGATGTTTCCCTCTCCGTATCTCTGGGCTGCCTCCACTTCACCGATCCCAACGCTAGCGATCTCCGGGTAGGTGAACACGGCGTGCGGGACGGCGTGATAATCGGCCTTCACTTTCTTTTTGAGAAGAGAATCGTAGTAGGTTATTTCCGACTCGTAGTTTGCTACGTGCCTGAAGAGATACTTGCCATCGGCGTCCCCAAATGACCAGACGTTGGGCTGGGAGGTTTCGAAGTACTCGTTCACTTTGATCCAGCCCTTCTCGTCCACCCTGATCCCACCCCTCTCAGGATGGAGCAGGTCGGAGAGCGGCCCCCGGCCTGAGGCGATCATGATCTCCTCTGCCTCGACCTCCATCGTTTGGTTTGTCTTCCTGTTTAGGGCTGTGAGCTTCTTCTTCAACTTCGTTGTCCCGTCTACTTCTTCGTCTCTCTTCGATGTGACCTCGGTCACCTCGTAGCCCGTGACGATCTTCATGTGCTTCCCGAGCACTCTTCTTGCGAGATCGGAGACCTCGGGCTCCTCCTGCGGAAGAAACCGCTCGTTCCTTCCAATTATTGTGACGCTCGAACCCATGCTCGCGAAAAAGTGACCGAACTCCGCTGCGATGTAGCCGCCCCCGACGATTGCGATGCTGCTGGGAAGCTTTCTGAGCTGGAAGGCTGTGTCGCTCGTGAGGTATCCTGTCTCTTCGAGACCGTTTATCGCGGGGATTATTGTTTTTGATCCGAGCGAGAGAAAGATCATCTTTCCCGAGATGATCTCGCCCGTACCGAGAATCTTGAATGTGTAGGGCGCGACAAACTCTGCGGTGTCATGGTAATAATCAATGTTTTCTGAATGAGACAAGCCCTGACGGATCGATTCGATGTCCCTTCCGATGAGGTTCCGCATCCTCTCCATGATCTTCTGGAAATCTATCTGCTTGATTTCGGCTTCGACTCCGAGCTCGCGAGCTTCCTCGATCAGTCTCACAAGTTCAGCGGGGTAAAGCAGTATCTTCGAGGGTATGCAACCCCTCGTGAGGCAGATTCCGCCGGGCTCATCCTTGTCTATGATCGCGATCCTTACTTTGGGATTGTCTTCGATTATCGGCTCGATGAGGTTTGTCGCAGACCCTGACCCGATGACTATTAGGTCATAGTAAGTGCTGTTCTTCTTCTTCATTCTGAGAGCTTCGTCATTTCTGATAGCTTGCCGTTTGCTTTATACTCTTGCGGAAAAAATGGGAACGCTCCTCCCGATTATTGCTGTGCACTTGGTAAGCCAGGTAAAGGCAAGAGTGGCAAATCGTCTTTGCAGCGTGATTTAATGCTGCGCCAAATCATGACCCCTGTCTCGAGTGGATCGTGACGAGCTCAAGCTTGCGCCGATTCACAGGTCTAGATCCAGAGTCAAAGTTCATTCTCTGCTGAATGTACCGGCTAATTTCTTCTGTATCGTGTAAACCAGTCCGTCGTCAGCTATCGGCGCGGGTGAAGGAGGAAGTGAACATGGGTTCAGTTCAGCAGACATGGGATTCCTTTACTTCGGAAAATGCTTTATTATCTTTCAACGTCGTTTTGATTAAACGGCCCTCCGATTCGTTTGACGTTAGCAAAACCCGCCCTAGTTAATGAAGAAGCAAGAGTGCCCTCGCTTGAGTACGTTGGAAGATCCGCGCTCAGGTTTGAAGATCTCCGGTTGACGGCGGGAGAAGGCGGATTCATGGACGACTTACCCGCTCATGCAAACATACACTATGCATCGATCGTGAGGAGCCCCTACGCTCACGCGAAGATCAAAGGGATTGATGCCAGCTCCGCCATGAAGGAGCCTGGCGTGAGAGCGGTCCTCACTCCTAGTGACTTTAGAAGAATAGTTGATCCGCTCCCGCTGGTGATCCGTAGCCCGATCAAGTATTACCCGTTCGCATACGAGAAGGTGAGGTATGTGGGTGAGCCAGTGGCCGTTGTGGTTGCAAGGGATCGGTTCACTGCAGAGGATGCTGCTTCGCTCGTCGAGGTGGAGTATGAGCCGCTTCCGGTGGTTGTAGATTCTTTCGACGCCATGTCCAAGGACTCTGCGGTGCTCCACGAGGAGCTCGGGACAAACCTCGTATGGAGCAAAACGTTCAACTTCGGAGATCCCGAGAAGGCGTTCGCTGAAGCAGATCACGTAGCATCGGTGGAAGCGAAGATCAACGGGTACACGGTACCACCGCTCGAGCCGTTCGGTGTGATGGCGTCCTACGAGAAGAGCTCCGGGATTCTGACGGAGTGGTGCAACTTTATCGGTCCCTTCACGCTGTTTTACATTATCACGAGAGCCCTAAAACTCTCCGAGGATAGGTTCAGGGTGATCGTTCCGAAGGACAACGGAGGCTCCTTTGGAACGAAACTTGCGATATACCCGTACATGGCGCTGATAGGAGCAACCGCGATGCTGAGCGGCCTCCCCGTAAAGTGGATCGAGACTCGTTCTGAGAACTTTATAGCCAGCACGAGAGCGGCGACGAGAAACTCCAAGTTTGAACTTGCGATCGCAAGGGACGGAACGTTCACGGGGTTGAGAGTGAGCGTGGTCGATGATGTCGGCGCGTATCCTCGCTCGCCCGAACCCGGCCACCTCCTCAAAGCGCTGAGCAACATCGTTGGGCCATACAAAATCAAGCACGTTGCGATTGAAGCCAGGTACGTCGTTACCAACACGGTTCCGACGAGTCCGATAAGGGCGTTCGGAAGACCTCACCTTTGCGTCCCGCTTGAGAAGGTAGTGGCGAAGGCGGCTCGGGAGCTCCACCTAGATCCCGTGGAGCTCCGCCTAAGAAATTTTGTTTCACGTGAAGAGTTCCCCTACAGGACTCCGACCGGCGGACTATACGACAGCGGAAACTATGCCGGATCGATGGCCAAACTGCTCAAACTGATTGATATTGAAAGGACGCAGGCCGAGATAGCAGAGGCTCGAAGGAACGGTCGCATGGTGGGGCTCGGGATCTCGGTGGGAATCGAGCCGTCTGTCTCCAACATGGCCTATTTGGACGTTGCACTTTCAAAGGATGAGCGGAGCAACAGCAAGACATTCCTCCCCCACAGCGGTGCGCAGCACTCAGCGAGCGTTAAGATGGAACCCAGCGGCTCAGTGACTGTGCAGGTGGACAGTTGCCCGCAGGGTCAGGGGCACGAGACGGTCGCGGCGCAGATCGTCGCAAGCCTCCTCGGGGTCAAGCCGGAGGATGTCCGGGTAATCGCCGGAGTCGACACGCACAAGGATGCTTGGTCTGTGGCCACTGGCACGTACGCGTCCCGCTTCGGCTCGGTCGGGATAAGCGCGATCTACACCGCTGGAATGAAGGTCAGGGGTAAATTACTGAGGGCCGGATCTAGGATGCTTGGAGTCCCGGAGCAGGATCTCGACGTGGGTCGGGGGAGCATCTTCGTGAAGGGAAACCCGTCGAAAAGCATCTCCGTTCGACGCATCGCTGGGAGCATACATTGGAACCCGATCGGAGTCCTACCCGATGAACAGGACCAGAATCTCTTTGGAGCGAGCACATTCAACGTTCAAACGATAGGGCCCGCCACTCAAAACGATGAGGTAAATTCATCCGCCACGTATGGGCTCGTCGCGACGGCCGTCGTGGTCGAGGTCTCGGGGGAGACGGGTGAGACGAAGATATTGAAGTATGCCAGCGTTCACGATCCCGGCAACGCGATCAACCCCTCGATAATCAGGCAACTGTGCGAGGGAGGCGCAAACCAGGGCGTCGCCCACGCGCTGTTCCAGGAACTGGGGTACAACGAGGAGGGTCAGCCGGTCTCGACGAACTTTGGGGATTACTACGTCCCAACATCAGAGAACACAATCTTTCCCGTCTTCGGGAGCGAACCCTCCCCATCTCCGTTCACACCGCTGGGCACGAAGGGGGTGAGCGAGGGAGACAACATGACCGCCCCCGCGGCCGTGTTGATCGCAATCGAGGATGCGACCTCGATTGTTGTGGATGAGGTGCCCGCGACGCCCGAGAAGATCTGGAGGAAGCTTCGTTCGCTACCCGATCATTACATTAATCGCTCTGCTCGGCGACCGACCCCATCGTAATCATCTTCTCAGATGCAGCCTTGATTGCCCTAATGATTCCCGGATAGCCCTCGCAACGGCATATGTTCCCGTGGATCGCTTTCATTATTTCTTCCTCTGTAGGGTGATCATTTCTGCCAAGCAGGAAGTAGGAAGTCATCAGGAGACCGGGCGTGCAGTACCCGCACTGCACTGCAAAGTTCTCTCTGAAACTCTCCTGAAGAGGGTGAGCGCCTTTTGAAGCGAGACCCTCGACCGTCATGACCTCGGCGCCGTCGGTTTGAACCGCCAGAACGGAGCAGGACTTTACAGTTCTCCCGTTCAGTATCACTGTACACGCCCCGCAGTGGCCGGTATCGCACCCAATGTGCGTCCCGGTGAGGCCGGCAACGTCTCTGATGAACCATACGAGGAGCATCCTGTCTTCAACTTCGCTCGTAAAGTTGATCCCGTTGATCTTTACGTTGATCCTTCGCTTCATGACTTGAGATCACGCAACCGCGCCGGCGCGCCGGAGATCCTTTAATCTCTCATTCGTGTAGCCGAGTACCTCTTTCAGAACGTAATCTGTATCAGCCCCCATCACGGGTCCGAGACTCTCGACCCTGCCTGGAGTTTCAGACATTTTGAGGCTCGACCCGACGTATGGCACCTTCCCTATTGAAGCGTAATCAATCTCACCAATCATCCCCCTTTTCCTGAGGTGCTCGTCGGTCATCACCTGCGGCATTGTCCTCACGGCGCAGGAAGCTCCTCCAGCCTCCTTGACGACCCTCACCACTTCATCTGTTTCGAGCCCGCTCGTCCAAGACAGGATGAGTCTATCCACTTCATCATAATTCTTCACTCGTGACTTCACATCTGCAAACCTTGGATCCTTTATCGCCTCGCCCCTTCCGATCGCCGAGAGGAACGCCTCCCAGCGCCTGTCTTCATCGATTGCTATGACGGCGTGACCATCCTTCGTCCTGTACACGTTGAACGGCGCGAACGCCTGCCTCCTGTTCCCTGATCTGTAATTCATCCCGCAGAGGTGTTGACCGATGAGGTGCTGCCCGTAGATCAGACCCACGTCCTGCAGGCTGATGTCTATGAACTGACCCTCTCCAGTTCTTTCCCTGTGATGAAGCGCGGCGAGAATCCCAATGACCGCCATCATGGCCGAGGAGTAGTCAAGCGACATGCTGTTTATCTTCGGTGAGCCATCCGGGCACATGTTTGCGTCCGCGAGGCCCGACATCGCCTGCGCGATCATGTCATAGCCGGCGTTGCTGCTCAGCGGACCAAAAGTCCCAAAGCCCGTGATGCTGGCGTAGATGATTCGTGGATTCAATTTCTTGAGATCATTGTATCCTAGGCCTAGCCGCTCCATTACGCCGGGACGATAATTTGAAACCACGACGTCAGATTTCTTTGCAATGTCAAGAAAGACCTCCCTCCCCGATCGATCCTTCAGGTTCAGGAGTACGCTCCTCTTGTTGGCGTTCCAGTAAAGATAGGACAGGGACGCTCCATTGAAAAATGGGGGGCTCCTGCGGCTCGCTTCGCCGTCGGGTGGCTCTACCTTGATTACTTCTGCTCCGAGTTCCCCGAGCAGCCTGCCACAATATGGGCCCGCGAGCTGCACGGAGCTTTCGAGGACTCGCAACCCGGATAGAGAACCGCTCATGGCGGAAGAAAAAGGATCTATGCGTCGCTCTTATGGATTCTGCCACGCGCTGAACGTCTGGGGATTTTTCTCATTTCAGGGCACTTATTGCTCCAGCTTCGGGAGCCACACCTCGATCACCGTCCCCTTTGAATGGTCCCCCTCCGCACGATCTCGGAGCACAACTCGGCCGCGATACCTTTCCACCGCGAGGGTGTAGATTATGGACATGCCTAGGCCGCTTCCCTTCGCAGAGTCCAGATACCTCGAAAATACCAAATTCTTTTGATCGTCTGGTATGCCTCTGCCGTGATCCGCGATCGAGACCCTGACATAGTCTACGCTCTTCCCCTCCCTCATCGCCGGCAGCTCATCCACCAGAGTTTCAATTTCGACTATGCGAGAATCCGTGTATTTGATGCAATTAGAGTAAATGTTGACGAATATTTCGTCGATTAGATCATCCGCCGTGACGTTGATCTCTCCCCTGAGGGTCGGGGCTATGCTCATCCGATTCACAACTTTCTCTTTGTCCCTCACCGACCTTCTTGCAAGTTCGAACGATTCGCTCAGTGCCCTCACGAGTTCCACTGAGTACAATTTGACGTTCCTCTCCGTCAGAACCTTTCCCAATCTCCTCGCCCGGTCGATCAGGCTCGAGGACCCATCGATCGCCGCGAGGATGTTCTCAGACATCGCGTTTACGACCTTGTTTTCACCAAGCTCCTCCTGCAAGATCTCCGCGCCGAGCCTCGCCACCTGATTGTAGTTTCTAACGTCGTGCGCCATGATGTCCTGAAGAAGCTCGGCCTGCCGTCTCGCCCTCTTCTCCATCTCCTTGAGCTCGCTCTCGTGCCACAGCGCCTCGAACACCGATGCCACAGCCGCGATCGTTTCTCTGTTCGAGGTGATGGTCGAGTACAGCACGCTACCTTCTCTCCTCGC
>Ga0070737_10006117_pt1 | contig 11156 bp, 11 predicted proteins | sample Coa_R1_10_FD_66438 | JGI IMG/M metagenome (GOLD analysis project Ga0070737, IMG submission 66438) | Surface soil microbial communities from Centralia Pennsylvania, which are recovering from an underground coalmine fire - Coalmine... | ecosystem: Environmental > Terrestrial > Soil > Unclassified...
ACCATCTCCTCCCTCATCGCGCACCTGGATATCTTCCCGGCCGGGAACTCCGACTGGCAGATCGAGCATGAGCATGCCGCCTCCCTGGTGCGTATCCTGCCCCCACCAGGCGTGTGTGAACAGCTCGCTGGCGCCATCAAGGAGGATTACCGTGCCCACCTCTCGGCGGTTGTCGCACAGATTGCGCAAGGGGACGTCCCGGCGGATTACGCGCGCGTCTGGTATTTCCTCTTGTGCCAGGAAGCCGGGATTGATCCGCGTGAGGAACCCACCCCGCAGGAATTGGTCGAGGCGCTCCGGTTGTGCGACATGGCTGCCCCCACCGAAGCGAAAGTAGAAGCCAGCTTTCGGCGAGGTCTCGCCCGCATGCAACGCCGGCGCGAAGCCTGGGCACAGCATCAGGCATGGAGGGATGCCCACCTGCTCGGGCTGGTGCCCACGTCGATTTTTCCCGCCTCCGTGCTTCGTCTCGCCGACCTATCAAGCTCCCAGTCCTTCGGCAGCGGCCCGGGCGTGACCTACTCCCCCTTTGCCCTGGAAGGCACGGTGCGCGGCTATCTGGCGACCTGGGGGGAGCGATGGCTGGCCTATGTCTTGCCCACCATCGCCCAGGGCTGGTATCTGGAACACTGGTATCAAGAGCGCAGCCCCGCCACTTCTCTGATGATGCTCTCCCACCTCTTACGGCCAGGGGCCGGGCGAGAGGAGCATGCGGATTATTGGCGCTACGTCGTGCTGCATGAAGGGGAAGATGCCCTGGTGGAACATGCGCGCTCGGGTTCTCCGATTGAGATCCCCGCTCGTTGTGTCTATGCCGCTGCTCGTGCCAGCAAGGTCTATCGCATTGCGCTCGCTGTGCGACTCGATGCGCACGAAGCAGGACGCCGCGTTCTGGGCTACGGGGTGCCTGGCCTCACTCCAGACGCGCAAGGATCTCCTCCGGCACGGCACAGTGCCGCCTGGGAGCGGACGTTTCGTCTCTATGGCTGGGTTCCACTTGGGCAGGAGGAGCGTGGCCCCTGGCCGCACCCGGGGGATCTCTTCGCCGAAGAGACGGGGGAGGCAGATGACCTCTTCAGCCTGCATGCCACCCTGATCTGGTGAGTCATCGCAGCTCTCGTGCGAGGCAGGAGCCGCTCCTCGGAGGGCAACTGAGGAATATGAACGGATGCTGAGCACTATTGTAGGTATCAGATGGTTGTGAACCAACAGGAGAAAGAACCGATGGACATACCTTTCCAGCACATGATGAAGCTGTGTCTGGTCGTGATCACGGCACTGGCTGGCTTGAGCTTTCATATCACTACCGTACCACACCTCGCGGCTCTTCTGGGAGCCGGGCCGGAGGCCATCTGTGGACAGATGGCCTCCACTGCTACGACTTCCCCATCCGATTTCTGTCCTGCGAACCAGTTGCCCTGCGGCAGCATCCCGACACCGGATGCCGCTCCTGCAACTGGAACGCCTGCGTGCTGTACACCATCAACACCGACTCCCCTCTCGCCCCCGCTCTGGCTTTCACCCACGCCAACTCCTCCTGGCACGACCGGCACGCCATCGCAACTGGTCGTAACCGTCCCGAACCCGGGCCTGCTCTTTCAGAACGTCACATCTGGTAGCACGGCCAGCCAGATGCTGTGGCTGGGGAATAGCGGGACAACTCCACTCAGTTGGGTGGCACAGAGCCAGACCAGCGACGGAGCGCCGTGGTTGACCCTCTCGCCCGTCTCTTCGGTCCTGGCGCCGGGGACCACGCAGGAGGCCATCATCGTCACAGTCAATGCGCAAAATCTGGCCCCGGGGCTGTATCAAGGGAGCCTTACCTTCCTATGGACTGGCGGCTCGCAAACGGTTCCTGTTGCCCTCATCGTCTCGCAAGAGGGTGCTCCGCCACCAGTCGCTACTCCGACAACCGGGCCTGCTCCTGTGTGGACACCGGCGGCATCACTTCCCCCTTGCCCTGCCACTCCCTGCGCCCCCGCCTCGTCCCTGCCATCCAATGGGAGCAGCCTTCCCACCACCGGGGGCACGGGGCTGCTGTGTCCGGGAACCGATCCCTCCGGGGGAACGGGGAGATCCACCTGTTCGGCACAGAGTCCCTATGGCTTTACCACTCCCCATGCCGAGAGCCGCCTGGTCTCGCTCTACGCCGAGCTTGGGGTGTGCTGGCTGCGCTATCAGATCCACGAGGCCGCTCTTGTCACCTCGTCTGGCGCCTACCAGTGGAATCAACTCGATACGGTCGTGGCGGCCATGAATACCGCTCATATCCACCTGGACGTGCCTCTCGAATGTTTTGCCCCGCCCGGCGGTGGAACCGATGCCTGTTTCTCCCATCCAACCCTTCCCACCCCGACCCAGATGGCTGCCTTTGCTACGGCTATCGCCACTCGCTACGATGGGAAGCACGGCCACGGCCGGATCGATGCTTTCGAGATCGGCAATGAGGAGTACGATTTCTTCCCGCCATCACGCTACGGTCCGATCTTGCAGGCCGGCTATCAGGCGATCAAAGCCATCGATCCCTCGTTTCTGGTCGGCATGTATGGCACGGCGCGTCCTTCGCTTGCCCATCTCACTTCGGTCATGAGTGCATTGCGTCCGTACACCAACGATTTCGATTATGCCAACTTTCACTACTACGCGCATGGGGGCGATCCCACCGTCTCAACCAGCGATCACCCTTCCTTTGCTGCCACCTGGCAACTCATTGCCCACCAACTTCCCGGCAAGCCCATCTGGTGTACCGAAGTGGGGTGGCCGACGGCTCCTTTGCCGGGCATCCAGGCGGTCTCACCACAGCTCCAGGCGCAGTATATGCAGGACGTGCTCACCTCTGCTGCCGGATCAGGCGTGATTACTCGTCTCTTCTGGTTCACCATCGACGATGGGACGCAGCCGGACGATATCGCCCCCAATGGCACAGCCCTTCCTGCTTTTGCGACGTTCCGCGCCTTTGTCGCGGCCCATCCCCTTTGGACGCAGGTCTCCGGTCCTTCCTGACGCAGGGGGTCTCCTTGCGGCCCGATCAGTCGGCCTGACTCGGCGTGATTCGGCGAGCAAGATGCCGAGCAAGATGCCGAGTCGTGCCGTTCCCTTCCCCACACGCATCGGGCATACTCTCTTATGGGATGCATAAGGTGCGTCACCGCTCAGGTGCGCGCGCCGATCTGCTTGTATGGATCGGTTCGCCCCAGGCTGCCTCCCTCCTCTCGCTTCAATTCAAGAGGGAAGGCCACCTCTGATGCAGCATCCCTCGTCCTACTTTGTCTCAGGAGGTGTCCTATGGCACGCAGTCGCAGTCTTCCCTCGGATCTGTTTGACGATCCTGATTTCTTTGAACGCGACAGCGATACGCAGGTGATTCTCCTCGGCCTGGTACTGCTCGCCGATGATTACGGACGTGGGCCAGCCCATCCGGGGTTACTCGCCCGCAAATTCAATAAGGAACAGGCCACGGTTGAGCGCGCACTCGGGGATCTAGAAGCTGCTGAGTTGCTCCAGCGCTACAGTGATGGTCGCCACAGCTACTATTTCCTGCGGCGCTGGTTCGAGTGGGAGTCGCTCTCCAAGCCCGCGCGCTCCCGCTATCCTGCTCCACCACCGCCGGCCCTGCCCGATGACTTCGGCGCCTCTTCTCCCGGTCCTTCCCCGCATGCCCGGAAAAAGTTTGCAACATCCGGGAAGAACCCGGCTGAAGAGGAAGGAAGAAGGGAAGAGGAAGCAGAAAAAGAATGGGAAGAGAAGGAGCATGCGAAGCCGCAGAGCAGCCCGGGCCGCCTGCTCTCGTTTAAGAGAAAAGTCGAAGCTCCTGCAAGAGACGCCGATGCTGCCCCCGCATTGATCGAGCCTGCCCAGGACCTGGCACAGTTGACCGAGAAAGTGGCCTCCATCCTGCGGCTGCCCTCGTCGGAGGCGCTTGCACGTCTGGTTGCTGAGTATCAGGCCAGCCCACATCTTTCCCTCTTGGGGGAGGCCGACGCGGCCCGCGAGTATCTGGATGATCCAACGCGCAATCGGCGTGGACAAGCGATGTCGCTGGCCTTCTTCCGGCGCTGGCTCAAACGCGAAGAGGAGGCGGTGCTCTCCCGCCGCGCCAAAGAGGGGAGAGTCGTCCCGGCCAACGTGAAAGAGACGAGGTTCGAGCGTCTGGCCGGCGCCACTTCTGGCCCAGGTGACACCGGCGCGTCTGCCCCGGCAAATCCGTATCGGACCCTGCTCCAGACTCGTGCGCAAGAGGTCGAGCACATCTTCGCCACGACGCCTCCCGAAGCGCGGGCGGCAGCCTTGCAGCACCTGATCCAGACCATTGCCGGAGGGAGACACCGCGATGCCACATCCATCTAAGCTGCTCCCGGTGCCACGTGCCATCCGCCACCGGCTCTTCGAGAGCTGTGAGGCGGCCACCTGGACCTGCCCGCGTTGTGGGGAGGTGGCTCCGCTGCCAGTTAGAGGCGGCTTTCTGCGCCGCCGCTGTGCCTGCCAGATCGCCGCGGCAGAGCGGCAAGTGATCGAACGCCTGCGAGATGAGCGCAGGCAGGCCATCGCGCGCCTTCCCTATACCTGGCTGGGGCGCGCCTGGGCGGAACTGTCCTTGCAGCAGAAGACCTTCGCCACCTTTGAGCGCGACCGGCAGCCCCAGGCGTATGAGATCGCCCGGGCCTTTGCCGCTTCTCCCGGGGGCACCCTGCTGCTGGTCGGTAGTTTCGGCACCGGCAAGACGCATCTGCTTTCTGCCATCGCCAATGCTCAGATTGCCCGGGGAGCGGCATGCCTGTTTGCCTCCACCGTGAGTTTCTTCGACGCTATTGGTGAACGCATTAGCACACGGCAGGACTATCAGGTGCTCATTACGCGGGCGACGAAGACACCACTGTTGCTGCTGGACGATCTGGATAAGCTCAAACCCAGCGAATTTCGCGAGGAGACGCTTTACAAGCTCATTCACGGGCGCATGCTGGCCGGTCGTCCGCTCGCCGTCTCCGCCAATAGCCCCCCGGAGGAACTCGTGCGCTGGATCGGGCCGGCGGCCCAGTCGCGGCTCATGCAAACAGCGCTGGTCGTCGTCATGCAGGGGAGCGATTACCGGCTGGAAGGAAGGGGAGCGCATGAGGTGTAAGCCGCGCACGTCGCAGACCACTGCCCGGGATGCACCGTTGCTGTCCGGTCCACCCCTGCTCACGCTCTCAGAAGTGGCCTCACACCTCGGAGTAAGCCAGGCGACGCTCCGGCGCTGGCGGCAGCGGGAGCCACTGCCGGTCATTCGGATGGGCCGGACGATACGCATTTTACCGATGGCACTCCAGCAGTGGCTGAAACGTCGTGCCCAGAGTCGTCCGTAACCTGAGACATCGGTCCATCTTGCCGATGTATGGAGCGTCGTGTGCTGATTTGGAGAGTGCCCCGTTCCCCAGAGAGATCCCTTCCTGGCAGGCCATGCTGCTCCTTCTATGGCAAGGCTTTTGTGCGTCGTCGCTCTGAGGGCCAGGGGGTATGCTTCCCGGAGCCGGTGGTGAACGACGCGACAGCCCTGTGGGATCAGTCCTGGGCAGCGCGCACAAGAGGAGTGAGGAGTATTTTTATCTTTCTCCGAGGAAAGAACGACCCCGGGAGAAAGCTGCCTGGAGCAATCCAAAGACGTGCAGCGAGCCGGACAGAAAGAAGATCCTGATGGACAAGGAACACCTGCACCGCCTGGTCTCTGATCCAACACACATCAGGCACCTTGCCCTCTCGTTTGCCGTCCATTGGCTTGACATGAATTGCGACCACATTACAGAAGGTGAGCGAGAGAAGCACGCCATCGAAGATAATGAAGAAGACCTCTTCGAGGTGTTCTATGATCCTGCGAAAGCAGAGATCGAGCGGATTGCTCAGGAATTACGAGCACAAGCCAAAGAGACGGAAAAGGACTGTAGCCATAGGCAACCCTATATTGAGAGTTGATAACGAATATTTGATTCTGGGCGCACTGAGGGAGCCAGATTTCGCGAAGGAGTATAACGATGGAAGAAATACAGCCTCATCCCCCAGCAGTCATGAGTATCCAACAAGTTGCAGCCTTTCTCGGCGTCAGTCGCCAGCATGTCTACAAACTTATCCATAATGGTGGACTCCCAATTGTCTCTTTAGGGAGGCGTGTCGTCGTCTTGCGAACTTCCCTAGAAGAGTGGCTGCTCACCCAGCAAAAAACTATCAAAGACCTCTAAGATCAACACGCTGGCTTTTTCAATCACAAGCAGATATAATTCAGGAGTCACTAGCATGCTGAATGCTCGGAGACCTCTGACACTCCTGAATTACTACAAAATAGTACAAAGGAGATATATAATGGGAAAACGAGCAAACGGCGAAGGCAGCATTTATCAACAGAAAAATGGGCTATGGGTTGCATGCGTAACAGTAGAAGGTAGGAAACGAAAGTATGTTTACGGAAAAACACAAAAGGAGGTGACCCAGGCCAAACAGAAACTCCTTCAAGATCTATCGCGGGGGGTAGTGCAGTTTACTTGTGAACAAACGGTGGAGATCTTCCTCCGCTCCTGGTTAGAGGATACTGTTAAACCGAACTTGCGCTATAAAACGTATGAGCACTATCGCTGGTGTGTAAAACATGTGGTAGCAGAAATAGGCAGTATACAGCTTTGGAAGCTAACACCACAACATATTCAGCGACTTCTTGCAAGGAAGCGTGCCGAAGGATGTGCCCCACAATCGGTGAAACATTTTCATCGTATGTTGGGTAAAGCGTTAAATGATGCGGTAAAGTGGGGGTTAGTCGAGCGCAATGTCGTGTCATTAGTAACACCTCCACGTGTTCCTCGATCCGAGATGCGCGTACTCACTGCTGAGCAGGCACAGCGATTTTTGACAGCGGCTTCTGGTAATTTTTTGGAGGCGCTGTTTGTCCTGGCGATTACCACAGGTGCCAGAGAGGGGGAACTCCTGGGCTTAAGCTGGGATGATGTGAACCTGCAAACAGGAAAGATGCATATCAGGCGTGCGCTTGGACGGCAGGCGAAAAAGGGTCTTGTGCTCGTTGAGCCAAAAACAGAACGAAGCAGGAGAACTATCTATCTGGCCCCGCTCGCGATTGACGCACTCAAGGAACACCAATTGAGGCAACAACACCTCAAAGGATTCGGAGAGCCAGGCTGGAATGAATACAATCTGGTTTTCTGCAACCATTTCGGAAAGCCATTTGATCCTTCGAGCATGGTCAATGACTACTTCCGTCCTTTGTTGGTTAAAGCGGGTTTACCCCTCATTCGTTTCCATGACTTGCGACACACCGCTGCAACCCTGATGCTCCAACTGGAAGTCCATCCCAAGGTAGTACAGGAGATGTTGGGGCACAGTAGTATAGGCATCACGCTGGATACGTACTCTCATGCTATCCCCACGATGCAAATAGGAGCAGCAGGCCGTCTCAGTGACCTCCTGACGAGATCCTGATGAAGGGCGTTGCTGTACGGTTGCTGTAACAGGGCAAAAAGCCCAGATAAAATCGTCCCGACCAGCCAGAGGAGCGGGATGAAGCGATCAGAGGTGGAGGTAAAAACACTGTTGTACCGTCTTCAAAACGGCTGGGGGGCCGCTCGGCGCGGTCCCTGGTGGGTTCGACTCCCATACGCCTCTGTATCCCCCTTATACGAAGAAAGTCGTGTGCTACATCTCATCATCGCGCGGTTTCGCAGGGCAACTCTCTGTCCTGCATTAACTTCTTGATCTTCTTGTTGGCCCAGATATAAGACACCTCCAGGTTGTGCTTGTCGATCTTATCGGCGGGCCAGCGCTCGCTTTCGATATCCAGGTCTCGCTCTCTACACGCTTCTGCCAGCAGCGCGGGGTCGTCAATGCGGTCCTTGAGGCGACAGATAAAGGCCCTCCTCTGGCGCGGAGGCAAGGTAATCACAATGTCAACGAGCATATTCAATCGCTCTCTGAACGCCTCGCGAGCTTCGATCACGTCCAGTGGATCGCGCATCTCTTCGCCCGGCTCGAACAGGGGCTGCCCGCCGGTCAGCTCACCTTCTTCATTCACAGGAAGTTGTTCCCCCGTTTTCTTCTGACGCATTATTTCTACATACGCGCTTTTTACAACACAACGAATATACGCCCTGGGATTAGCAATAGGTCTGGCCCTGGCCGCCTGCCAGAGTTTAATACGCGATAACTGGATCAGATCGTCGATTCTCTGGTCGCAGCGCAGAATCTCATACGCAAGCTTACGAATATACGGCTCCTGCTGCTCCAGCAGGTGGCTAATCTCACTTTGTTCTGTGCAGCTTATTTTCCCCATGTTTCTCTCCTCTCTGGCTTCACCCGATTCATCAAGTATCGAGATTATAATGTGAGGGTTCCGCCAGAGAGGTTATAAACACTGCCAGAAGTATGTCAGGCGATATGTCTTTGAGAATGTATGCTGTTCCCGTCTCCCTCGCAGACGCGAGCCTGCTGCGCTCGCTTTATATAATATATCATGCCGGAAATGCTCTTAGGGCATTTCCAGCATGATATATTATATTCCAGGCGCGGCTTCGCCGCGCGACCAGCCGGCCCGAGAGGATTTAGAGAGCGCTTCGATCTGGCTATCGAACCACTGCGTCGCGTCCTCGGCGAAGAGCAATTTTTGTATCTGCTCTGCCCGGTGGATACGCTCCTCGGATGGCATAGTAAGAGCACGGTAGAGGGCATCGGACGTGGCCTCGATGTCCAGAGGGGCGATGCTGAGGACGTAATCACCAAGCGTATCGTGAACGCCAACCGTGCGCGAAAGGACAATCACGCCGGAACGCTGATTAAGCAGTCCGCCCTCCTTGACAACCAGGTTCATTCCATCGATGACAGGATTGACGAGTAGAACATCATAATGTTGTAAGCCCACCAGAGCGCGCGCCCGGTTATTACCAAAGATAGCAATAATCGGCAGCCAGTCTGATCGCCCGTAGCGGGCATTGATGCGCGTAATGATGTCTCGCACCTCGCGCTCATACACGCGATAATTTTCAAGGTTCTCTCGCGAAGGAACGAGCAGAGCAAGGAACGTTACGCGGCCACACAGTTCAGGATGCCTCTCCAGCATATGCTCGTATGCCTGAAAACCGCGAACGATGTTCTTGGTTGGCTCTATCCGGTCTACTCTGACCACGAGCTGCCCGATCTCACCCTTAAGCATCTGCGAGCGCAGCGCCTCTTTTTCGTGCCCGGCCTCCCGCGATTGCATGACAGATTGGAAGTAATCAGCGGAGAGCATGGCAGGGTACAGACAAATCTGGATGCTGCGCCCCTGCCAGCGCAGAACGCCGGGCCGGCTCGTGCTGGTATTGTCCCAATGCACCTGCGCACCGGAGAGAAAGCGTGCGGCCCCATTGAGAAAGTTCCTGGCGTCGTTCAAGGTCTGGAAGCCGATGAAGTCATTCGTGCTCATACTGCGATAAATCGACTGCACCATGTAGTCAGGCAGCATAGCCAGGTAACGGGCATCAGGCCAGGGAATATAAATGACATGGCCCAGACGCGCGCCGGGACATTGCTCGCGCACCATTCCAGCCACGAGATAGAGCTGATAATCCTGAATAATGACCGGAGTCTCCACCCCCCATGTCTTCAGCTCTTTGATAATTGCACTGGCGATGGCCTCATTAGCCACATAGTAGCCATGCTCCCAGTCGTCGCGCGTCTGCTGTGTAAACGTTGTACCCGCCATCGGCTCGAGCAGTTCGTGTTGAGCGAACCAGAGAACATGATTGCTGATGCCGTAATAGTGCTTCTCGTAAGCCTCCTCTGGAATACTGAGCAGGCGGAGCTTCATCCCGGTGAATACCGGTGGCAGAATATCGGCAGAGAGCTGCTGATTTGCCTGCACGCCCAGTCGATCAGCCGAGGTCATGGTCAGCGCAATCCAGGATACATGGTGACGTTGAACAGCGTTCAGTAACGCGGTGACAAGTCCGCCCGCTCCCAGGCGCATCCTGTACTGGCCGTCATCGACATAGTATTCTATCGGCCCGCGATTGCTTGCGATAATACATTCTGGTTTGCGGCTCGCCTCAACGCCTGAACTGAACGTTTCTACGAAAGACATCTCTTCCTCCCCTTCATCAAAGATCGTAAGTGTGATCGGTAAGGAATTGAGGTCCCATTCGATCTGATCTGATGTTCTGGTCGAACTGTTTCCACCAGTCCATGTGCGAGGCATACCAGTCGTAGGTCAGCTTGAGTCCCTCTTGCAAAGGCGTGGAAGGACGCCATGCCACGGCCTTTTGCAGTTTTTCAGAAGATGCAATCAGCGCTTCTCCTCTGCCATCGCCCCGCTTCTTATCGCTGTAAGAGGCTTGTATCGCTTTCCCCGCAACCTTCTCAAGCAGGGAGAGAACCTGAAAATTGTCGTATCCATGCCCGGACGCGATATTAAAGGTCTCACCCCATAACGCATGCTCGACGATACTCAGGAGAGCCGTCACTGCATCTTCCACGTAGAGAAAATCGCGCAGCCTTCCTCCATCTACTTCGCAGGGGTAATCAGACAGAATTTGCGTGATTAAGCGGGGGATGATTCTGTCGGGCGCCTGCCAGGGTCCGTATAAATTGGTCAAACGTGCGATACTCCCGGTCACACCCAGAGAAGCTCTATACGATCTTAAAAGCCCCTCACCGGCCATTTTAGAGGCAGCATAAGGGGAAAGAGGATTGTAGGCGTCTTCTTCACATAGTAGTGCTCCACCATTTCCCCCATATATCTCTACAGAAGAGGTGAAGAGAATGGGTATCTTGCGCTCTCGCACAAACTCCAGCATGTTCACAATTGCTTCGAAATTATTGGATGCCACCCGCGCGGGGTAATACAGCGAATAATCCACCTGCGGAAGCGCTGCCAGATGAATAAGTGCGTCTATATCTTCTTCCAGGGAAAAATGCCTCTCAGCCAGGTTCAGCGCAGAGAAAATGAGTTGAGAAGAAGGAAAAATCCCCATACTTTCCAGGCGATGGAGCCTGTCTTTAGTATCGATAATGATGACGCGATAGCCCTTTGTGCAGGCATATTGAATCAGATTCACGCCGACAAAACCGGCTCCGCCAGTTACAACGATAGCTGGTTGCATACAATACGGACCTTCCTGTACTTTAAATTTGGGAGTAAGGTAAATCCCCCC
>Ga0070737_10006121_pt1 | contig 11155 bp, 13 predicted proteins | sample Coa_R1_10_FD_66438 | JGI IMG/M metagenome (GOLD analysis project Ga0070737, IMG submission 66438) | Surface soil microbial communities from Centralia Pennsylvania, which are recovering from an underground coalmine fire - Coalmine... | ecosystem: Environmental > Terrestrial > Soil > Unclassified...
GGAGACCTAATTTTATCGATCATATTCTTCAAGATTTTTTCTTCTTCGCCTAGGAATGCTCTAATCTGTGTAGGATCTGTGATCCTTATTTCTGCATCGATCTCAGGTTTCTCAATTTCCAGCGGAGTGTCTAAAAGTACTATTCTCGCATTATTTACCCGTTTTGGCATTCCTGGATGAACGACTTCTTTGTCTATGATTATTCCTTCAACTAGTTTGGTATCATAGAGGCTACCTCCTTGTTTCTTAACGATTTGTATCCTGTCCAGATCAACATACACCTTTCCATCCCTTTCCTCAGCTACTTTCTTTACAGCCTTTACACATATATCAGCTAAATAATCCCTTACCGCTCCAACTGCTTTCCCATGAATTGCAGTGAGACATACTTTTTTCAATAAATCATCGTTGTTAGTATCTACTTTTATTGCATATTTCTCTAAAAGTTCTTTGGCCTTGGCCAAAGCTTTTCTGTAACCGCTTGCTATTACAGTAGGATGGATATTCTTCTCTATCAATGCTTCTCCTCCTTTAAGAAGCTCACCTGCAATAACCACTGAGCTCGTTGTTCCATCACCAACTTCATCGTCTAAAGTCTTGGAAATCTGAACTAAGAGTTTTGCAGCAGGATGCTGAACCTCAATTTCCTTCAATATTGTTGCTCCATCGTTGGTGATCGTTATATCGCCTATGCTGTCGATTAACATCTTATCCATGCCTCTAGGGCCTAAGGAGGATTTTACGGTCTCCGCAATCGCTCTTGCAGCTGCAATATTTGAACGCAATGCTTCATAACCTACAGTCCTTTGAGTGCCTTCCTTCAATATCAATACAGGTACTACAGCAGAAGGTGTAGCCAGCGCCATAGCAGAACTAAAATTATAATGAGGCCATCACGTATTTAAAACTTTCTGGCTTAATGTATTTATATATTCTCCAAAGGATTAGAGAAACGTGGGAGGAGTAAAGACAAAGTCGGTTAAAAGAATTGCAAAGTATCTACTAGATATGTATCCAGATATGTTCAGCACAGATTTTGAACACAATAAACAAATTCTAAAGGAAAAATCACCAGTTCGACTTACCAAAAAAGAAAGGAACAAAATAGCCGGTTATTTAGTAAGGTTACTTAAGCTAAAGCAAAAAGAACAGGAAGTCGAAGTAAAAGAAGAAAGCTCGGAGGCCCAATGATATCAGATGAAGATTCTATAACGCTTAATTACTCAGGCTTCAGATCAGTGATTACATTGATGCCAATCCAAGAACTTGTACCGCATGAAGAAGTAAATGAGATTCATTTAAACGAACTCGTTTTTCTTCTTAAAAGTGACCCTTTCTTGAACGACCCAATAATAGTAGACGAAAGGAGTCATGTTGTTCTGGATGGCATGCATAGACTTGAAGCTTTAAAGAAGCTTGGTCTAAGATTTGCCCCTTGCATGCTTGTCAATTATAACGACGAAAGAATACAGGTTGATAAATGGGTAAGAGAGGCATATATTAAAAATGAAATTAATATCGGAGATTTATTCAATGATCTAATTAAAAATATAGAAGATGAAATGATACTTTCTATGAAAGTAGGAGAAGAAATATTTAGCGATTTAAAAATGAATGACTTGTTAAAAAGAAATTTTTTTATTATTTTGAATAATATACTGCTATATATTGAGAAAATTAATTTAGAAAAAAATATAAAATTGGTCAAATATCTTGATGATAAGTTAAATGTAACTCAGTTTATAGCCTTCGAAGATTTGAGCAGTGTTAAGAAAAGAAAATCAGAATCGATTTTCTTCAGCGGAAGAATAGTAGAGAAGAATGAGATCATCAACCAAGCAAAGGTGGGAAGATTATTCCCGCCTAAAACTACTAGACATATCCTGCCCTATAGAGTGAAAAATCTTAAAGTGCCTCTCTCATTTCTTCTTGAACGAGACTTAAGGAATGCGAGGAGTAAATTTATGGCTTGGCTTGATGGAAGAAAAATCGAAATAAAAGTTGGATGAGTAAAGAAGAATTAAAAACTAAAGGAGTAATAAAAGTAAAACTATTGGGAGTTCTAAAAGGACTTGCTAAAGTTGAGAGCATAGACTTGAATGTAGATGCTGAAGGAAAAAGACTGGATGAGATATTGCTTGAATTAACTCAGATTTTCGGAGAAGAATTTAAGAATAGAATATTCCAAGGAGGAAAAATATCGCCTGATGTTTTGGTGAACTACAAAGGTAAAGTATTTTCAATAAGGAACAATGAAGGAGTTATTATTGAAGAAGGAAGTACAATAACTATTTTCTCCTTTGTACATGGTGGCTAACCAACTAAGTAAAGCATTCTAGGCTCTTCTAAATCTTCTATTTTGAAATATTTTATACCGCCTTTCTTTTCACGTGTAACGAAACTCTTATCCGATGACCCGCACCTAGAACACTTTTGTTCATAGAGCAGACTATAACAGCGTGAGCATACTGGAACGACTGTTATTATGTCGAGTTTAAGAAGACTATATTTCAAAAAAGCCATATCAAGAATTTCTTTTACGACGCCTTCATTTATAGAGTTCACAGTTAAGTAGATTTCACTACTATACCCTCCATCAAGATTGACGAGCAAAGGATGCTCTAGCATAAAGCGATCCCTCAGCTTACTGAAAGCTAACCAGTAAGGAATGATGCCAGAAGAATATCCATAAGATCTTAGGACTGGTCTAAGCTTTTCAGGAAATACCTGCTTTTTGTTATTAAGATCGTTGTTGGCAAATAGAAAGCCTGATTCGAAGTCGTTTACTGAAGCAATCCTTATTTGAATTCCGAACTTCTCGCTAATTTCTTTTAAGGTCTTATTGCATTCCTCGAGTAACTTCCTAGCAAATCTATTGGATGAAGGTTCTTTTATCGTGTTTCTTGTATGAATATAGATGGATTCGAAGATGCCTATGAGGTTGACATAAAATCTAGCATCAATACCATGTTTATTTAATGCTTCTTTTTTCAAAATGAACATTTGTGAGGACATACTTAACAATGTTAGCAATCTATCAATAAACTTAGAATCATCAGACTTCGATTCTATGGATAAGCGAGGAAGATTTATTGATATTATAGAGCCTACAGACCATTCATGAGATTCATCAAAGAAACCGAATGAAGAAGTTGAAATTGAAGACTGTTTATTATTCACGAAATGAACATAGGGCAATGCCTTCAGAACATTCTCTACATCTTCATTCGTAACATTACTATCTTTCCCTATTTCAAGATAAAGATCTCCATTGGGCAACAATTTACCTTCAAAATCCTTGAGAATGTCATGCTTCAACAATATCGCTAGATTAGAACTTTCATCTATATGGTATACTAAAGAGAGACGATTAATATGAGTATGGGAAAGAAGGAATAGCAAAGCCCTCAGCATTACAAGATCTAACTTTGGAAAAGAAGTTTGAGCAGGGCTAGCTAGAGCAATACCATCGCTATAGTTGTTTAAAACATGTAATAATTTCTGGTAAAGCTGAAATAACATTTCGATAGAATCTATGCTAGTCATTTTTGAATAATTACTTATCCTCCTTTCAAATGCCTTCTCAAAGTAAGTGTCCAAAGAAGGGATATTAATGAAAGCCAAATTGCCTTTCAAAAGTTGGACTTCTTCAGTAAGTCTCCTTAAATTGGTCAATGCCGAATTTTGCTGAGGAGTTAAGATCTCAGATATGTTTGAGGAGGTGTTCGTTTGTTTCCTTTCTAAATATATAGATCTGAGTAAAATGAGGAGTTCATCTAAGAAGAGAAAATTCGTGCCCAAGTTTTTGATCTTTTCCATTGCTATGTTCAGAATAACAACTCTTTCTGAAGAATTCGTTGGGAGTAACTCCTTTAAAAACTTTGCTAGGTTAACAGAAGAGAGATCTTCTATGAAAGGATATTCAGGTATCAGGATCTCCTTCTTTTCTGCTGACATGTTCAAATTATCCAAAGAGAGAATAATTTCAGCTAATACTCGACCCAATTCGCTCAAAAAGTATTCTTTTTTTTCATCTTTGTATATTAACTTGCTAGATTCAAGAATTTTCAAATGATAAAGCAAATTCGGAATATTTAACTCTTCTTTATTCAACAAACCTAAAATCTCTCGAGCCTTTAGTCCATCTTTTTTATACAAAATGAGCAGAATGGCCAGCCTTATTTCATCCATTACCCCCCTTAGGATATCAATAGAACCGCTCATGCACTGATATGATTATAAAGTATATAGTTAAGTTTTTGTAGAATAATAAAACAGGGACCGTAGGATAGTTTGGTAGACTGCCAGGCTCGGGCCCTGGTGGCCCAGGTTCAAATCCTGGCGGTCCCACTGAATGCGAAGAAAGCTCGCTAGAAAAATCAGATTGTATATAAGGAGATATAATAGAGATAGCTATAGGTCTAATAAAATAATAGAGGCATTAAATTTAATCGAGAAAAAAAAGATCATATTGGTTTATCCTAAAATAAAGAGATACAAAATATTTTTGATCGAAGGCAATAGAGGCACATATCTCACGGTAAAAAACACCTATTGTAGTTGCATAGGTTTCACTGCCGGATTGATGAAAGATAAAATCAAACCATGCTATCATTTGCTAGCAGCTGATATGATCAAAGAAGATCAAGCGAAAAAGTTATACATTGAACCTGAGAAACTTTACGAAGCCATTATAAAACACGGTTTAGAATCTATCATTCAAAGTTAAGCTTTTAAATTTCCATATCGATAAGTAGTAAGATGAGTTTGGATTTCATACTCACATTGTTGTATTATGTTCTCACTCCGCTTACTGTACTTTTGATCGTAGCTTACGCAATATATAAGAGGGGTGAATAGTGGGGAGGAGGAAGAGAAAGAAGATAGTAAAGAAAGTAGTTAAAAGGATACCCAAAGTATTCTTATGCCCAAATTGCGGTAAGAATGCTGTCTTCGTCAAAATAGATAAAAAAGAAAACAAAGCTTCTGTGAAGTGTTCTTCTTGCAATATAGCCTTAGATGTAGAGTTGAGATTAAGTGAGGAACCCATAGACGCATATAACTCTTTCGTTGATGCATATTACAGCGGTAAAGTATGAATATTGGCAAAGTAGAAAATTATCTTTATAATAGAATAAAGGAAAGAGGCTGTATACATGTTATCCTCATCGATCCGGATAAGTTTTATAAAATAAATTTCGAAAAGTTATGTACTGCTATTGAAAAAGCAGGCACTTCAGCAATACTAGTTGGTGGCTCAACAGGTATAACAGAATCAATAATGATGAATACAATAGCAGAAATTAAGAAATTCTCAAGCTTACCAGTAATAATATTCCCGAGTGGGCTAAGCTCAATAGCAAAAAATGCAGATGCAATCTTTTATATGAGTTTACTGAATTCTCTAAACCCATACTACCTAATAGATGCGCAGATGCTTGCTGCTCCCATAATTAAGAAGTATGGATTAGAGGCAATTCCTATGGGATATCTTATAATAGGCGAAGGAGAAGCTGTTAGTTACGTAGGCTGGGCTAGGCCTATACCTCATAGACATAATAGTATTGCGGCAGCCTATGCCATGGCAGCTGAAATGTTAGGGATGAGGATGATATATTTAGAGGCTGGATCAGGCTCTAAGGAGAGTGTATACCCAGAAATGATAGAGTCCGTAAGAAATGCTGTTAATATAAAGATCATTGTTGGTGGAGGGATAAGGGAGGAAGAAACGGCCGGCAGAATTGCAAGAGCAGGAGCTGATATGATTGTAACCGGCACACTTATAGAGAATCTATCCGAATACGATAAACTTTATTCTAAACTAAAGGCCATAAATGATAGAATATCCTCAAAGGTCTAAATTTCGTGATAGAAATTTCATCAGTGAAGTATATAGGAAAGCATTTCACGTTGGACTCGGGATTTTCTTAATCTTAGCATATGTATATCTCGGTAAATATTATTCGATTTTAATTTATTCAATTCTGTTAGTTCTAGCAATCGCTTCAGATATAATAAGATTGAGAATATACATACAATATCCTTTAAAACGAATTGCAGAAACGATAAGCAGAAGCTATGAACGAACATTCCTTGGAGCCCATACTTATTTCTTGGCTGGCATTCTATTGGCGGCCTTATTCTTTGATGAAACCTCATTTATAACGGCTGCCTTTGTAGTTACAATTATTGACCCTATCATAAGCATTACTGGACTTTCATTGGATAGAATCAAACATCCATACAACAAGGAAAAGAGTATTATTGGTTCATTAATTGGTGCCTCAATTGCATTTATAGTATTCTTTGAATACATGCCAGTTGTTAAAGCCCTTATAATTTCAATAGCTATCTACATTATAGATAGCGTTCCTTTGTCTATAAGCGACAACATTATATTTCCTCTCGTTATAGGTTTACTGGCATACCTATTATGAATTTAAATGAAATTTTAGACCGGATTAAAAATTTAGGCAAAGATTTCCGCTTTCATAAGATTTTCTTTCCTGAAAAAATAAACAGAGCCTTTGCTTTAGGTTATATATTTGACAACCCTAAGGTTTCTGAACTCATAACTAGGACAGAAATCAGTGAAAATATTAAGAGTAAGCTTGATTTATGTGTTGAACTTGTTAGAAATGTAGCTTTAAAGAGGTTAGTTCTTTCAAATAACTATTTTGAAGACATAAAGACAGCTATCCAATGCGGGCTCATGGTTTACTTCGATATGGTTGACGCCTCTCCCTTGAAAGGTATCTTAAGTGTGCGCCAAGAAGAAATTGGCAAAGGAAATTACCTCATATTAGAAATTGATTATGAAGTATTGAAGGAGCCTATAGTTGCATTACTTGCAATATTGCTTGCAGAAAAGTTGAGGGAGATTATTAATGCTTCGCCTTATTCTGTGGCTGATAAAAAACAAATAAAAGAAATTTTGCTAAGAAAATTTCCTTCATTAGAACCTACTATTCAGTACCTTATGACTGACTTTTCAAGATATTTGCTGGATAAGATATTCATAAAAGTCATGGATGAAAAGAGGGTTGATATCACAGTTCTCGATATTTTCCTTGACTCCTTATTCCTTTACTATAATGAAACTTTTAAAATTCTTGATATAATAGATCAAGATAGATTTCTTAGAAAAATAATATCAAAGCATTATATGTTATTAAAAAAGGTCGCTATTAAGAATGTCGGTAAGAACTCAATCTTGTTGTTAAGCAACTCTTCAGCTTCCTTTGGGAATATCGAACAACTATCCAACTGTACAGCTTATGAGGCTATACCTAAGATTTTAGAGATTGAAAGCTTGAGAGTAAAAATCCCTACTTTAAGCAAAGTTGAGAATAATGAGATAAAAGAGAAATTGGGGATAATACTAAAAGAAGAATCTACGGAAGAAGAAAATCAGATTATACTACCTAAAGCCTTTAAAGATAAATTTGCCCAAACTACGAATATCGAAATTTATTCTTTTGTCTGTGAAGATTGTCTGAAGACTGGCTATAGCGATTATTGCGCTGATTGCAGAAGATTTATGAGGCTATCATATTATTGCGAAAAATGTGGGATATCAAACCAAGAGCGCATATGCATTTCTTGCAACTCAGTTTTAAGCCCAATAGGCAAATTTTCAATAAACATATCGAATGAAATCGCTAAGAAGTTATTTGAAATAAGCTTAGGGCCTGAATACATTCAGAGGATAAATTATGTAGACACCAAATATATCGAGCCTTTGGAAAAGAGCGCTATTAAAGTAAAACATAGAGTGAAAATTTCAGAAAATGGTATAGCTGAAGTTCGCGTTAGAGTGATACCTGCTGATGAGTTTGATATTGGCGATTCAAGAATTGAGTTGAATGAAGATGAAATTATTCTCCCTTTTTCCATTTTAGAAATAATAGACAAAATTATTCCATATCTTGAAGACATCGTAGCACAATATGACTTGGCCGACATTGAGAGAAAGTCGATAGAAGAAGGCGACTTGCTTTTTATAAGAAATTCTAGAGGACTTATTTATTATCCTGTTAGAATAAAGAAAGTAGTCGATACAAATTATGCGTTTATCTCCTCAAAGCTCTTTAATAGAATTTTTGGGAACATTTTAGTTAATAATGAAGCAAAGATCTGCTTACCTTTGGATTTTCTCCTTAATGCCTCTGCTAGATTAATAGACGGCGAGAAAGCCGCATATTTTTTGATTATGGCGCCTGAAATGAAAGAGGACGAAGAAAAGCCAAAGAAAATCATAATAACAAGAGAGACCGAAGAAAACGATAAGATACTAGCGTTTAACTTCAAAAACAATTTCATGAATGAATATGCAAGATTGATAGAGACGAACATAGGGCTACAGATTAGGTGCCCTAAATGTGACAATTTAATGCAAAGGCCAAAGATTCATTTGTTCTGCAATAAGTGCGGAGCAAGATTAACTTACAGGTGGATAAAAAAGGAAGTGAATGATGCAAGTAAGGAATATAACGAATACTTAAAGAACAGTACATTGCAGCCGATATACAAATTTAATAGCAGAAAGTTGAAGAAATTGGTTTATAGGTTCTTCAAAGAAGAAGAGAAATTCGAAAGGCTCGATAAGTTTTTTAACGTATAATGCAATAGAACTTATCAATGTCTAGGCAAAGAAAGAAGAAGGAGGTTACACCAATAAGTTCAGCAGGATTGATCACTTACTATGAAGAGGATATATCAAATGTCAAGGTCAGTCCTGGCTTAGCAGTATTCCTGAGTATTCTTTTGACTAGTATTGTCATTTTGTTAAATGTAGGAATTATAAGGATCTAGTTTTATGAAGAAAACGCTAGATAAATTCTACAAAGAGCTCTGGTCTCTTCCTAATTCCAAAATACTGTTAATTTACTCAGCATTAGTATCTGCATTACTAATTTTGTTAGTATATATTTTCTCAACAGCTAAAATGGCATACTTAGCTATACTTTTTGGCTTGCCATTGATTCAAATATTATTTTCTAAAATGGATAGATTTACTACTACAAAGAGAGTATATGGTTATTTCTTATTTTACTCAATAGGTCTTATAATTTCTCTGTTGATCTATTATTTGACAACGCTAATCTTCTTAAGTCTAGCTGTTATCATCAGTTTTATTATTCTAGGATCGATAGCTTTTGAATTTACATCGCCTATAAATAAGATAATAAAAACATTTTATGCATTTATTGTATCTTTCCCTCTTTTATTATTTCATAGCTCAATTATTAGTAAGAATTCATATAATATTCTAGATCTTCTTTTAAGAAGTTACTTTATTTTTGGGGTCGCTTTATTCTTTAGTGAGCTCTATTTATTTCTAATACGTAAAGTGATTTCATCTAAGTATAAAGTAGATCTCTTCGAGCACCTCAAAGCGTTCTTATTGAGCTGGATCAGTAAGAATCATGATTATTTCCAAGATATTATAAAGAAAACGGCAACCGAAAAGAGAAAATTCCAGTTAGAAATAATGTCTATTAAATTCAAATCTGGCAAGATTCTAGGCTTGTTATCTTTGCCCATCCACCCTGGACCTTTTTCCAAGGTCGGCAGCTCTGATTTGCCTACACTACTAATGACCAAAAACCCTCATTTTTTTGCCCCTTTTCATGGTTTTACCACACATGAGATGGATTTGGTAAACAAGGAGGATGGTGAAAGAGTAGTCGATATGCTTGAAAAAGAAGTATTCAAAGCTGATGCACAAACCGAAATAAAAGCTACAAAAATGGTCGAAAGACAGACTAAAAATTTTGATATTAAAGGATTCGTTTTAGGGAATACTCCTGTCTTAATAGTTAGCGCAAATAAGGCTGACATTATCGACGATATTGGGATAAGTTTACATGAAAAAGCTAAAGAAATAGCCAGAACTATTGGATTCGAATCTATAATAGCTATAGATGCACATAACTCATACATCGAGGGCCTAAAAAAAGTTGAACGGTACGATGAAGAAATTTTAGAAGGTATTTCGCTCGTTCTAAAAGAGCTCAAAAATGAAAGCAAGGAAACAGTTAAGGTCGGCTTCAAAAAAATTAGGCTTAATGACATACCTAAGTTGAAAGATGAGATATCTTCAGGTGAGGGTTACGTAATAAGTTTTGTGGGTAAAGAGTTCAAGAATGTTCTCATTCTCATCGATTCCAACAATATTAACTTCGATCTAAGAAATAAGTTGCTTGAGAGATTGGAAAAACTTGGAATAAAGTCAGAAATCTGTTCCACAGATACGCATGTTATGACAGGGAGTATAATGGGGCATAATGGATACCTACCCTTTGGCTATAATACAGAATTGCATGACGAGATAATCGAACGAATTTTGGAAGCTACTGAAGGCGCTCTTAAGATACAGGAAGATGCAATGTTGGCGATATCGAGGATAGAAACGCCGGATCTGAAAATTTTAGGTGGTTTAATGAAGGCGTATGAAAACGGCACTAATAAGTTTGTAAAATATGGTAAAATACTGCCTTATGTAGTATTTACTTTCTCAGTTCTAATATCTTTTCTAGCTTATCCTCTTTTATAACCAATCCTCCTAAGGAAAGCAATTCTATCCTTAACTTTCGTTTCATCTTCTATACCTAAAGGTTTAAGGCCGTCACTAACACCTAATAACGCCCTTCTTTCTCCTTCTTCGTAAACCACGAACAATAGAGGATTCGCAGACGCACAATAAATGCTTACAACCTCAGGGACTGATTTTATTGAATTTAGAATATTAATGGGATATCCTTTTCTTAGGCATATAACGAACACATGTCCACAAGCGATCCTACTAGCATACTCTACAGCCAAATCGATCATTTCTTTATTATTTCCATCTTTCCTGATCAACCTAGGCCCTGAAGATTCGCAAAATGCGACACCGAACTCAATATTGGGGGCAGTATTCATAATTGCTTCATAGATATCTTCAACGCTTTTTATGAAATGAGATTGCCCAACTATCAAGTTTACGCCCTCAGGAGGAACTATCTCTACTGTCCTAATATCTCCCATGAGAAAATTTGCTGGCTAAAAGGATTTATTCTTTAATTACGAAGAAGAAGTATGAGTGAAGAACTTCCAAAAATTGTAGTTACTCCGCCAGGCCCTAAGGCTAATGAGCTTCTAAAAGAGGACG
>Ga0070737_10006124_pt1 | contig 11149 bp, 11 predicted proteins | sample Coa_R1_10_FD_66438 | JGI IMG/M metagenome (GOLD analysis project Ga0070737, IMG submission 66438) | Surface soil microbial communities from Centralia Pennsylvania, which are recovering from an underground coalmine fire - Coalmine... | ecosystem: Environmental > Terrestrial > Soil > Unclassified...
GAGGAGGATCTTTTCGGTTTTGCTGGCAGTTTTGATGCGCGCGGCAATTTCGTTCACACGCTCCTCATTGACTACGCCGGGTTTTAGATAAAGGATGGTCGAGTTTTCATACTGCTGCTCGGCCATGGGCGGCACGGCGACGATGGTGCGGGTCAGGGTGAGCTTGTCCGGATCCGGCTTGAAGGGCCGAACGACGGAGATTTCGACGGTTGAGCCGGGTTTGCCTTCGAGCATCAGGCGGATGACGGCCAGCGAAAGCTCGCGCGTGGACTGGCTGCCGATGGACTCGATCACGTCGCCGTCGGTCAGGTGATCCTGGTCGGCGGGCGAGCCCGGAACCACATTCACGATCGTGGCGTAGCCGTAGCGCTTGGAGACGGTGACGCCGATCTGCGCGTTGCCGCTTGCCGGCCGTTCCTTGTAAATCTTGTACTCGGTTGGCGTCAGGTAGCTCGAGTCGGCGTCAAGCGACTCGAGCAGCCCGTGCAGGGCGCCGTTGGTCACGTCGCCGATGTTCGGCTGGGTGACGTAATCGGTCTGGATCTTCTTGAGAACTTCGGCATAGACGCGCATCTCTTTGTAGGCGCCGTCCTGCTCTCCGCCGGCGTGCACGCCGAACCAGCCGAAATCGCCGAGAACAAAACCGAAGCCCAGAGCGGCGAAGATCGCCGCCGAGAGCACGAAGACAAAACGCTGAAAAAATCGGGACACGAACACCGCCGAGAAGGGCCGCTTTCAGCAGCCTTGCTGTTAGACGCAATGATAGCTCAAGCGGCGCTATCGAGCGGGACCGCGCTGCTCCACAATCGCAGCAGAGGTCCGGTTGGGCCGAAAACCGGGTCGCTTGCAGGGAAGGGCAGGCCGCGCATCCGGCGCCGTGCGTCGGGGCTGGGGGCCGAGCGGCAGATATCCCAGGATTGACCAGGCGGATAGGCGCCCACCACCAGAAAATCGCCGCTGGCCGAGATGCGGCAGTGGCCGGCGCCGGTGGGCAGCAGCGCCACATCGCCGGCGCGGACGGCAATGGCCACCCCGCTCTCCCCGCCCAGAAGCAGCTCAGCCTCACCCGCGGCGAATCCCATCACTTCGTGGGCCGTCGAGTGATAGTGGTGAAAGCTGTATACGCCGTTCCGCCACTGGGGAGGCCAGCCGTTGCGGACAAAAAGCGCCTCGAACTGCGCGGCGGGGTCGCTGCCATGAACCCGGATGGCATGCCGGTAGATGAGCACGGGGAGATTCGGATTGTTGGGCATCCAGCCGCAGCCGGAAAAGCGCAGCACTTCGGGCTCAATCGGCGGGTTGCCGCCCGGATTTGCCGCGGCTGCCGTTGCGCTGCCGGGGGCAATTTCTGCCCCAGGTTCCGCATCCAGGCGCGCGGCGCGCAGCAGCCCAGGGGAAAAGCCCAGAGTAGTGGCAATCCGGCTGAAACGGCGGCGGGAAAGATCCATCGCGGGCCTCCTCGATGTATACGAATCGCTGCGCGCGGGTTGCCCGCGCGCGCGATCCGGAGATTCCCAGTTCGATTTTTCGACTTTTCGAGTCTGCTTCTGTTTTTATCGAGTCCGAATCGCAGCCAGCCTGTCTTTCACCGGCTCCAGCGCCGATTCTGAATAGAGGGGATTCTCTGCCGGAGTACAGCGTTGCTTCATCGGCGGGTCTGTGGAACAGATCCGATTTAACGGGATGATTGGGATTTTCAGTTTCAGAGGAAGGCGCTTGGCCTTCACGCCGCGGACGGGCGCATTCCGCCCGCTCGTATTCCTGTTCGATGAGGAGCGCAGCGCGCGGCACACGCTATGCCGATGACGCCGGTCGGGCAAGTTCCGTACAGAACAAGCCAGAACGGGACCGCCCGGCATCTCACAACTCGAACATGGACGGAGGTTCATGCCCCGAAGTGAAATCAGGCAGGCAGACATAGCAGAGTCGGCCAGGCGGCAGTTGGGTTTTTCGTCATTGCGGCCGGGGCAGGAGCAAGCCGCCGGAGCGCTGCTGGCCGGCCGGGACGCGGTCTTTATCGCTCCCGCGGGAGCCGGCAAATCCGCCGTTTGTCAGCTTGCCGGCGGCCTCATGCGCGGGGTCACGGTGATTGTTTCGCCAACAATCATTTTTCAGGAAGATCAGGCCGAACCGATGGATGCCGGCCTTTCGGCCGGTCAGGAGCAGCCGGACCGCACCGGTCCGATCGCGTCTGACAGCAAGGCGGACGAAGCGCAAGTGATCCGGCTTGCGCCCGAACAACTGCGCAATCCGGAGACCATCGAGCGGCTTAAAGCCGCTTCTGTGTCGCTGTTCGCCGTCGACCAGGCCCATTGCATCAGCCGGTGGGGTCGCGATTTCCGGCCGGATTATCTCGAACTGGCTCATGTGATCGAGGCGCTCGGCCATCCGCCGGTGCTGGCTATGACGGCAAACGCATCGAACGAAGTGCGCGCGGAGATTGTCGAGCGGCTTGGCCTGCGCAATCCTGAAATCACCGTGCGCGGTTTAGACCGTCCGAATATCTCGCTTCGCGTCGACACCTTCGGCCGGGAAAGCGAAAAACTGCAGGCAGTGCTGCGGCGGGTGGAGTTTGCCGATAAACCCGGCATCGTGTACGTAGCCACGCACGCGCACGCCGAGTCGATTGCCGGCGAACTGCGCTCGGCGGGCGTCGATGCGCTCGCCTATCACGGCGGCATAAAGGCCAGGGACCGCGAGACCATCCAGAACCGCTTCCTGGAGGGCGATGTCCCGGTAATCGTGGCCACCAGCGCCCTGGGCATGGGCGTCGGCAGGCCCGACATCCGCTTCGTCTACCACGCCGACGTGAGCGAATCTCCGGATGCCTATTACCAGGAGATTGGCCGGGCGGGGCGCGACGGAAAGCCCGCCGAGGCGGTGCTGTTCTACCGCACGCGCGACATCTCCGCACAGCGCTACAAGACCGGCGCCGGCAAGGTGGACGCCGAGCAACTCGAATCGGTGGCCACCATCCTTGTTAAGCCCGATGGACCGCAGACGCCCGAGAGCCTGAGCCGTGAAACCGGCATTCCGCCGCGCAAGCTCACCAACATCCTGCACAAATTCCAGGAGGCTGGCGCGGCCCGCACGCTGGGCAGGGGATTGATCCGCGTAACGCCGGAGAAGTCCGCAACAGAGATCGCCGAGGCGGCGCTCCGCCAGCAGGGCCTGCAGAAGCAGCTGCGCAGCCGGCGTCTGGAGCAGATGCGGGATTACGCGGAGACCCGCGGCTGCCGGCGCGAGTGCCTGCTGCGTTACTTTGGCGAGGAGTACTCGGGCCCGTGCGGCAACTGCGACCGGTGCGAGGAGAACGCGGCCTTGCGCCGCAGAGCCTGAGCCGGCTGGTTCCATATTCCTGCCCCCGCGGCATTCGATCGACCGCATCAAAGCAACTGAGAGGCAAGTCAGAGCGCACCAGGGAGGCGTTCGCAATGAGCATTGCAACCCGAGCACTCGAACAAGTGGAAAAACGGCTGCCCAAGGTGATCGATGCGCGTACGCACAGCATCATCGATTTCTGCCACGCCGGATTCTTTCTCGGCTTAGCATGGTTTCTGCGCAGGCGCGAGCCGCGGGCCTCGTGGGCGGCCCTGGCCACGGGCTCGTTCCTGCTGGCCGAGGCGCTGTGCACCGACTATCCGCTGGGTGTTGTCAGGCAGCTTCCGTTTGAGACGCATGGCCGCATGGACGCGGCCTTTGCCGCCTCCTCGATGGCGCTGCCGCGCATCCTGCGCTTCGAAGGCACTCCGGCCGCGGCCATCTTCAAGGGCAATAGCCTGGCGGAGGCCGCAATCGTGGGCATGACGGACTGGAACAGCAGGCGCGCGCGGAAGGCATAGAGCCGGAATCACGCCTCCGGCGGGGAACTGGCCTGCCGGCGAGTCTTCCTGTATACTGAAAAAAGCCTGAAAAGACTGAGGAAAGCTCTGTCTTGCGGGCGTGAGCGAGCTGCCGCCTCCGCAATGCGCCGAAGGCGCTCCTCCAATTCAGAAAAAAGAAGAAGAACAATGCCCAAGCTGAAGACCCATTCGGGCGCGGCCAAGCGCTTCAAGAAGACCGGCACCGGCAAGATCAAGCGGGGCCATTCCAAGATGCGCCACATCCTTACGTCGAAGGCCCCGAAGACCAAGCGCGCGCTCGGCAAGAGCACGCTGGTCTCCGACGGCGACCATGCGAAGGTCGCGCGTATGATTCCCTACGCCTGAGCAGGGAATTCGTCCAAAAACGCTGCCGTATGCAGTATTTGCCGTGCGCAGCGCGCGAGTGAAGAGGCCCAGCCTGCCTCCAGCCGCGTAACGAACGAGAGAACGCAAAAAGGAGCCATACTATGCCACGCGTAAAACGTGGAACCAAGCGGCATGATCGCCGCAAGAAGATTCTGGATCGCGCAAGCGGTTATTTCCTGACCAAATCCAAGCTCTACCAGGCGGCGCAGGAAGCCGTGGAGCGCGGCCTCAAGTTTGCCTATAAGGGGCGCCGCGAAAAGAAGCGCCAGTTCCGCTCGCTGTGGATCGTGCGCATCGCCGCCGCATGCAAGCTGAATGGCACAAGCTACTCGCAGTTCATCAGCGGTCTGAAGAAGGCGGGCATCGAGCTCGACCGCAAGATTCTGGCCGAGATCGCCGTGAAGGACGCGGCGGGATTCACGAAGCTCGTGGAGCAGGCAAAGGCGGCCAAGGCTGCTGCATAAGCTGGCAATACGACTGGCGGAAAAATCGGCCCGGAGTTCGATGAGGACTCCGGGCCGTTCTGTGTCGGCCGCATACTCGCTCCCCTTCAAAACCGCCCGGCGGCTTTGAAGGGGATATGGGGCGGGCGCTCGCGGTAAAGCCGGCCTGCAAGCGTCTCCGGACCGGTGCGCGGCGCGGTGAGCGGCTTCCTGTGCGCAGTGATTTATCCTCAGATTTACGCATGACGAACGAACCGATACCAGAGCTGCCGGATTACAGCGAATCCGCACTCGACAAGGCATTTGCCGCGCTCGAAGCGCAGGCGCGCGCCGCCGCGGCCAGCCTCTGCAGCGAGGCCGAAGTCGAAGCCTTCCGCCTCGAGTGGCTCGGCCGCAAGCAGGGCCGGCTTAACGAAATCTCCGGCCGCTGGCTGAAATCCGCCCCGGCCGAGGCCAGGAAGGCGCTCGGACAGCGCTTCAACGCGCTGAAGTCGGTCGTCGAAGCGCTGCTCGACCATGCCGCCGGCGCAAGAGCGGGCCGGGGCCCGGACGATGCCGCTCTCAGGGCCGAGGCCATCGACATCACGCTGCCCGGCACGCGCCGTCTTACCGGCGCCGAGCACCCCGTCACGCGCACGCTGAACGAGATTGTCTCGGTATTTGCGGCGCTGGGTTACTCGGTCGGAGTGGGGCCGGAGGTCGAGACCGACTTCTACAACTTCGAGTGCATGAATTTTCCCCCCGGCCATCCGGCCCGCGACACCCAGGACACGCTGGTGATTGCCAGCCAGGAGCGCCGTCCGCAGCGCGACCGGCTGCTGCTGCGCACGCATACCTCGCCGGTGCAGATGCGGACCATGGAGCGGCAGCCGCCTCCGGTGCGCATTGTTATCCCCGGCAAGGTTCACCGCAATGATGCGGCCGACGCCACGCACTCGCCCATATTTCACCAGGTCGAAGGCCTCTGCGTGGACGCCAACATCACTTTCAGCGACCTCAAAGGAACGCTCGACCACGCAATGAAGGCTCTGTTCGGCTCGTCGGTGAAGACGCGTTTCTTTCCATCTTTTTTCCCCTTCACCGAGCCGAGCGCAGACGTGCAGATCAGTTGCATCTTCTGCGGCGGCAGGGGCTGCCGCAAGTGCAAGCAGTCGGGCTGGATCGAGCTGCTGGGCTGCGGCATGGTGGATCCGGCGGTTTTTGCCTTTGCGGCGGAAAAACAGCCCGCCTACGACCCGAAGAAGATCTCCGGCTTCGCCTTCGGCATGGGCGTGGAGCGCATCGCCATGATGAAGTACGGCGTGAGCGAAATCGGTCAGTTTTACGCCGGCGACATGCGGTTTCTGAGCCAGTTTGCATGAAGATACTCACTCAATGGCTGCGGGCTTATCTGCCCGGACTTCCGGTGAGCGACGCTCAGCTCGCCGAAGATCTCACCCTGCGCGGCATCGCCGTCGAGGGCATTTACGATCTCGGCGCCGGCAATGGCTCGCTCTACGAGATGGACATCACCACCAACCGGGTGGACGCGATGAACCACTACGGCGTGGCGCGCGAGGCGGCGACCATCTACGGGCTGAAGTTGAAGCCGCTCGAATTTTCTTTGCCCGCGGCGCAGCCGGCCAGGCGGCCGTTCTCTGTCGCCATCGAGGCGCAGGACGCCTGCGGCCGGTTCACCGCGCGGGTGCTGCGCGATGTGACTATCGGCGAGTCGCGGGACTGGTTCGCCGGAGCGGAGGTTGCAACCTACTTCGCGCTGCTCGGCCAGAAAAAAATCTCGAACGCCGTGGATGCGACCAACTACGCATGGCTTGCCATGGGCCAGCCCACGCACGCCTTCGATCTGGACAAAATCGACGGCGGCATCGTCGTGCGGCGCGCGCGCAAGGGCGAGCGGCTCAGGACGCTCGACGGCGTGGAGCGGACTCTTCATGCAGAAGACCTGATCATCGCCGATCACAGCAAGGCTCTGGGCCTGGCCGGCGTGATGGGCGGCTGGGACACGATGATCACGCCGGAGACGAAGAACGTGCTCGTCGAGGCGGCGTGGTTCGATCCCATGGCCGTACGGCAGACGGCGCGGTGCCATGGACTGCACACCGATGCGAGCCATCGTTTTGAGCGCGGCGCAGACTTCAGCGCCGCACCTACAGCCTCGGCGCTGGTGAGCGCAATACTGCTCGCCAACGGCGGCTGGATCGAGGGCGACCTTGTGGATGTGCGCGTTCCGGCTATCGAAGAGCGCACTGCGCATCGCAGGCCGATTGCGCTTGCTTTGGATGAGGTGCGCCGCATCCTTGGCGAAACCATCGAGCCCGAAGGCATTACTGAGGCCACGGTGGAAAGCGTGCTGACAGGGCTGGGCTGCGCGTTGACGGCTGCGAGCGGCAGCGCCTGGCAGGTGACGCTGCCAAGCTGGCGGCTGGATCTCGAGCGCGAGATCGATCTTATCGAGGAAGTTGCGCGCGTTTACGGCTATAACCGTTTCGCCGGCACTCTGCCTGCCTTCGGCGGTGTTGTCGAAGCACTGCCGTGGGCGGCGAAGGAAGCCGCTGTGCGCAGCACCATGCTCGCCGCCGGTTTCCACGAAGCCATCTCCAGCACCTTCTGCTCGGCTGCTGAGGCTGCCCTTGCTGCGCCGCAGCCGGGCCAGGCGGTGCCGCTCGGCAATCCGCTCAGCGAAGAGGCCGGCGTGCTGCGGCCATCGATTGTGCCCGGCATGCTCGCCATGGTGGCCGGCAACCTGAACCGCGGCGTGAGCGACGTGCGCCTGTTCGAGACGGGAACGGTTTTCAGCGGTACGACGGACAGGGTGGAAGAGCGGCCGGCGCTGGCTTTCGGCGCGGCCGGCTGCGTGGCCCGGGAAAGCGCGCTGCATCCGCCCCGGCATCTCGATTTTTACGATGCGAAGGGCATTGTCGAGCAGTTGCTGGCGCGCTTCCACGCGCGCGACCTCTATTTCGACCGCTTCAGTGCCGATGCGGGCCTTACTCCCGAGTGGCTGCATCCGTACCGCTCGTCGCGCGTCGTGGCCGACGGGCTTACCATCGGCTGGTTTGGCCAGCTTCATCCGCGCCTGGCCGCCGCGCGCAAGATCGAGGAGCCGGTGCTCATTGGCGAGATATACCTCGACCGGCTGTACAGGTTGCCGCCAGCCAGGCCGGCGGCGCGGGAGGTTTCTCGCTTCCAGCCCGTCCGCCGCGATTTTTCGCTGATCCTCGACGAGAGCGTGGCGTGGGAGGCGCTGGATCGGGCGCTTGCCGCGCTTGGCATTGCTGAACTCGTTGACTGGCGCGTGCGCGAAGTGTTCCGCGACCCGCGGCTGGGCAGGGGCGAGTACTCGCTGCTGCTTGGCGTCACCTTCCAGGCGTCCGATCGCACGCTGCGCGACGAGGAGTTGCAGGGCTTCCAGGCGCGGGTTATCGAAGCTGTTGGCAAGGCAGGCGCTCGCCTGCGTTCCTGAGCGCTGGACAGATCAAAATCGGCGCTATACTGCAATCGCGGATTGGCTGCAGGCGAGCCGTTGCGGAGGAGAATATGGCGGAAATCTTATTGGAACAGGCGGCGTCGGAAGCCGAGCCGGAGACGGAACCCGGCGCGCAGACCGGCGGACCGCAGGCGCTTGCCATGAGCGCCGACGATTTTTCGGCGCTTGAGGAGCGCGTGCTGCGGGCCGTTGCTCTGGTGCGGCGCGAGCGGCAGGCGCGGCTGGCTGCCGAAGAGCGCGCAGCGCGCCTGGAGGCGCAGCTTGCCGAGCAGACCCCGCGGCTTGAGCAGATGGAAGGCGAGGTCGCCGCGCTCCGGGCCGAGCGCGATACCGTGCGCCAGCGCGTGGAGCGGCTGCTTTCGCAGCTCGATGCGCTGGAGATCTGAGGCGGAAAAATGGCGCAGCAGAATCGCGAAGCCGCGGCCGGATATGTCACCGTAGAGATCTACGATCAGCTCTACCATCTCTCCGGCCAGGACCCCGATCATATCCGCAGGCTGGCAGCGCAGGTGGATGCCAAGATGCGCGCCGTGGCCGCCAGCGGCCATACGGTCGATTCGCTGCGCGTGGCCGTGCTGGCGGCCCTTAACCTTGCCGACGAGCTCTCGCAGGCATCCTCCGCCGATCCCCGCCAGGGCCATATCCGCGCCGCTCATCTCAGCGTGCTGCTCGATCAGGTTCTGCAGGAAGAGCTCGAAACCGCTTCGTAGCCGCGATCGCGTTCCGCTGCGAACTTTTCAGACGCCATGGCGGAAAAAGCCGCCCGCAAAGCTACCACAAGGCGCAGGCGTTCGACAAGACTTGCAATTCCACGCGCACACACATACTCTCGCAATAGAAACCGGCCTGCAAAGCAGGTGGGTGGTCAACGCTGGTTGAACCTACATTCAACGAACAGGGGCTCGACTCGAACATCGGTTCCGTGTGCCGTGTCCGCCAGTCCGGAATGCCTAACGAACCGCGGGGAGCTCCACCGTCTTAGGACGGGTTCACCAGCGCATTGCTCACGGCCCCGTGGGCCGGATTTCTGCTTTTTCTCTTTCTGCCCGGCGTTCCTGGCGGCAGCGGCAGGTTTCCGGATCGTTGCTGCGCGCTCATTCCGCCGCCTCGCGGTATTCTGGCTGCGGTGCATCCTGTACTTCTTCACTTCGGCTCCGTCGTCATTCCTTCGTACGGCGCGCTTGCGGCTGTCGGCGCGCTGGCGGCGCTGTTTCTTGCGCAGAGCACGGCGCGCCAGGCGCGCCTCGACCCCGGCCAGGTGTGGAATCTCTGCGTGGCCGCAATGTTTTCCGGGCTGATCGGCGAGCGGCTGGTGCTGCTGCTGGCCAACTGGAGCGCGGTGCGCGCGCATCCCTCCTGGATTCTGGAAATCGCCATGATTCATCACCCGCTGGTTGCGGGCTCGGGCATTGCTGCCGGTGCTGCGGCCGTGGCCGTGTATATCCGGCTGCGCAGGTTGCCCGCGCGCGCCGTTGCCGATGCGCTGGCCGCGCCGCTGGCGCTGGGCCTGGCCTTTGAGCAGCTTGGCGCGCTGCTGGCCGGCGCCGGCTATGGCGCAGAGGCCAGCCCGTCGCTGCCCTGGGCCGTAACCTATACGAGCGTACTGGCTGCGCGCTGGAGCGGCACGCCGCTCGGCGTTCCGCTGCATCCTGCGCAGGCCTATGCCGCAATCGGCTTTTTCCTGCTTGCCATCCTGCTGCTCTTCCTGCTGCCTGTGCGCCGTCAGGCCGGCGATGCGGCCGGTCTCTGCCTGCTCGGCCTCGGCGTCGTGATTTATTTCACAGAGATCTGGCGCGACCCGGAAGGCCGCGGCTCCTTGCTGCGCGGCGCGATTGACGGTCCCCAGCTGGCGGCCGCTCTGCTGGTCATTGCCGGCGGCCTGCTGTTGCGCGAGCGCGAGGCAGGCGCATGAGCGCCCAGCGCCAATTTACGGTTCCCCCCGAATCTGCCGGACAGCGGCTCGACGTGGTGGTTACCGCGCAGCTCGGCGATGTAAGCCGTTCGCGCGTGCAGATGCTCATCGAGCAGGGCAGCGTGCGCGTCAACGGCGCGGCGGCCAGGCCGCGGCTCAGGCTGCGCGGCGGCGAGCGCATTGAGGTCGCCGGCGACCCGCATCCGGCGCCTCTCAAAGCCGAGGCCGAGAATATACCGCTTGATGTCGTCTACGAAGATCCGGATCTGGCCGTGGTCAACAAGCCTGCGGGCATGATGGTCCACGCCGGTTCCGGCCGGACAGACGATGCCCGCAGCCGCGGCACGCTGGTTAACGCGCTGCTGCACCACTTCGGCCAGCTTTCCACTGCTGGCGGCGAGCTGCGTCCCGGCATCGTGCACCGGCTCGACAAGGCCACCAGCGGCCTCATCGTCATCGCCAAGAACGATCGCGCTCACGCCGCGCTCGGCGCCATGTTCGCCGGCCGCAAGGTGCACAAGACATATATCGCACTGGTGCACGGCCACATTGCCCGCCTGCGCGGCACCATCGACGCCGCCATTGCCCGCGACCCGGTGCGCCGCACGCGCATGGCGACTAACGAAAACGGCCGTGCAGCCGTCTCTCACTACGAGGTGCCGGATCGGGATCGCGATCGCCTTGTCACGCCCTTCGGCAGATTCACGCTCGTGCGCGTGCGCATCGAGACCGGGCGCACGCACCAGATTCGCGTGCACATGGCGTCGATCGGGCACCCTGTGGTGGGTGATACGCTCTACGGCGGCGCTGGCCAGCTTACCCGCGCCGGCGCACGAGGGAAAGACGAGCCCGAGCGTATTCGTCTCGGCCGCAACTTTCTCCATGCCTTCCGGCTGGAGTTTACGCATCCGCTCAGCGGCAGGCTGCTCGAGCTGGAAGCTCCGCTGCCTGGCGAGTTTGTGGACCTGCTTCGACGCCTTGGCCGCACAGCAGGTGATTGAAACTTCAGCAGTTTTCGCCTGGCCGTGAGGACCCCGAAATACCGGCTGAGGCAAAAACGGCGCCTTGGTAGAATGTG
>Ga0070737_10006126_pt1 | contig 11148 bp, 10 predicted proteins | sample Coa_R1_10_FD_66438 | JGI IMG/M metagenome (GOLD analysis project Ga0070737, IMG submission 66438) | Surface soil microbial communities from Centralia Pennsylvania, which are recovering from an underground coalmine fire - Coalmine... | ecosystem: Environmental > Terrestrial > Soil > Unclassified...
GGTTCTGCGCGATTTGACGGCTTATCTTGAGCTGATCCACTCGCCGCATGAAAACATCAGCCTCACGCGCGCGCTGCTGGCGCCTTGCTGGCGTTTTCCGGAGACGCTGGCTCAGGCTATTCGTCAGCAGGCCGCCAAAGATCGCTGCTCGCTTTACGACGTGCTCAGGAAAACCAGGCTTCCTCACCTTGTCCACGAGCTAGCCTCGACCGGCTGGAAAGATCTGGGCAAACTTCTTAAAGATATGCGGCGATTCGCAAAACGGGCTTCGGTGACCGAGGTCATGGATCGGCTTATCGAGCGGCTGGGCTGGACTTATCTCGAAGGAGATGCGGAGAAGATTTATCTCGAAACTTTCCGCAAGTTTCTGGGAGATTGGGAAGAAAAGAGCGAAACGCGAAAGCTTGCGGAGTTCATGGAGTATTTCAAATACTTCCTCGAAGCCGGCGGAAAGATTGAATGGCCGGAAACCGCGCAGGCCTCAAATGCCGTGCAGATGATGACCGTCCATGCCGCAAAGGGCCTGGAATTTCCCGTCGTCTTTGCCATCGGCCTCTCTTCCCGCCGCTTTCCGGTGACCGAACGCAAACCCGTCATCGAGTTTCCCGCCGCGCTTCGCAAAGGGCCGCCGCCGCCCGCCGATATCCACTTGCAGGAAGAGCGTCGCCTGTTTTTTGTGGCGCTGACGCGGGCGCAGGATCGACTCTATATTTCAAGTGTGGCGCGAACGGAAAGGCAGCAATCCCGGTTTATCAACGATCTGCTCTCGGATGCCGTGCTGGCGACTCGCGATCTTGAAATCATCGAAGCGCCCGATGCTCTTGCTGGCGGCTTGGTGAAAGATGCTCGCGCATCAACCCGCCTTTCGAGCCAGGAGATTCCTCAGCCTGCCCGAGTGTTGCTCTCCGAGCGCGCGCCCGATGCCGGACAAAGACATCTATTTGAGAGTCTCCCCGCGAACGGCAATGGACTTCATCCCGTCCTGGAGAATTGGGTTCAGGAAAGCCCTTCAGCGCCGTCCAGTGAAAAGCTCCGCCTGAGCGCCACCTCTGCTGAGGACTATCTCGGTTGCCCGCTGAAGTACAAATTTCAGTACCTCCTGAAAATCCCCACCGCGCCCCAGGCGGCGCTGACCTTTGGGAACCTGATGCACCAGACCGTGCGCCACTATTTTGAGTTGCGCCGCATGGCTTTACCCCGTTTTGAGGAAATCGAACAGTTTTATCTCGATCACTGGCAAAGCGCGGGGTTCGATGACGACTATCAGGAAGAAACTTATCGTAAAGCAGGCCTGGAACAGCTTCGCGGCTTTGTTGAGAAGCACAATCCCCTCGTGATTGATTGTCAGAAAATGCGTTGGGAAAAGAGTTTCTCCCTTGATCTCGACGACCTCGTTCTGGAGGGACGGATTGACCAGATCAATTTTGTGGATTCCACCGAGCCGAACGCGGTGGAACTGATCGATTACAAAACCGGCCGCCCGCGCACGGAAAAGGACGCCGAGAAAAGTTTGCAGCTTTCCGTTTACGCGCTTGCGGCGCAGAGAACTCTGGGCCTCAATGCTGTTCGGCTGACTTTTTATAATCTCACCAGCAATGAGGCGGTCTCCACCGTGCGGACTCCGGCGGATCTTGCCGCGGCGCTTGAAAGAATTCGCGAAGTGGCCTCAGCGATCCGCACCGGCGAATTTGATCCGAAGCCTGGCTTTGGTTGCCGGTGGTGCGACTACCTGCCGCTTTGCCCCGCTCACGAGGATTAATTTCAGGCGCAGAATCCATTGCGCGACGATTCTTATCGCCATAAAATTCAGTGCCGGAACCTGCGAGGTTGGTGGAAGGGCGAAGTGCCGCCTTAGCCGTGCGCCAGCCCAACGCAGGCCGCGGAACGGGAAGGTGAATATGAATCCATGGCTCACAGGAATTCTGGGATTGATCGCGGGCGCGATTCTGGCGTGGCTGGCCGCTCGGGCGCACGGGCAAGCTCAGCTTGCCGCGAGCCGAATCGAGGCTGAAGGTAAAATCAGAGGCGCAGAAAGCGCCGTCAGCGAACTGCGCTCGCAACTCCAGGAGGTCCATTCTCTTCGAGAAAAACTGAGGACTGAGGAACTGGCCCGCGCCACGGCAGAAACCAGGCTCCAGCAAGCGAAGGCGAATCTGGATGACCAGCGGAAGCTGCTGGAAGACGCGCGCAGCGAGCTTTCACAAACCTTTCAGGCCCTCTCAGCCCAGGCGCTGCGAAGCAACAACGAGCAATTCATTACGCTTGCTAGAGGCGCGCTTGAAACCCTCCAGGCGCACGCGAAGGGCGACCTTGAGGCGCGTCAGAAAGAAATCCAGGGGCTGGTTGCGCCGCTCAAAGAATCCCTTGAGCGATATGAGAAGCAGATTCTGGAAATGGAGAAATCGCGCCAGAACGCTTATGGCAGCCTCGAAGAACAACTCCGCACTCTTGCCAGCGTGAATCAGCAGTTGCAGAAAGACACCGGCACGCTTGCCAATGCGCTGCGAGGCGGGCCGCAGGTGCGGGGCCGTTGGGGGGAGATGACGCTCCGGCGAGCGGCGGAACTGGCGGGAATGGCCGAACATTGCGACTTTGCGGAACAGGAAACTCTGATGACGGAATCCGGGCGGCTGCGTCCCGATATGATCGTTAATCTCCCGGGCGGACGCCGCCTTGCCGTCGACGCCAAGGCTCCACTTCTTGCTTTTCTGGATGCCGCCTCGGCGACGAACGAAGAAGACCGAAGAAAGCATCTTCTGCGCCACAGCCAGCTTGTGCGCGACCACATGAATCAACTTGCTTCCAAAGCCTATTGGGAGCAATTTGAGCAGACCCCCGAATTTGTTGTGCTCTTTCTGCCCGGAGAATCGTTTTTCAGCGCTGCCCTGGAGCAAGACCGCGAGTTGATTGAAGACGGGATGAAAAAGCGCGTGGTGCTGGCGACGCCCACCACGTTTGTGGCCCTTTTGAAGGCGGTGGCTTACGGCTGGCAGCAGGAAAGCATCGAGCGAAATGCGCGCGAAATCAGCGAACTGGGGAAACAGCTCTACGAGCGTTTGCGGACGTTCGTCGGGCATTTCACGGGTGTGGGCGCCGCCCTGGGCAAGGCAGTCTCTGCCTACAATGCTGCGACGGGTTCGCTCGAAAGCCGCGTGCTCGTTCCGGCGCGAAGGTTCAGAGAGTTGGGTGCAGCCAGCAGCGATGAGCTTGCGGAGGCTGACCCGATTGAAGCGATCCCCCGCGAGTTGGCCATCCCCGAACGAAGCGATATCGAAGGAGATTATTGAACCTCGAATGTGCCAAGGCCTGATGCTGCCGACCGTGATCCTTCAGAATAACGACGTTTTTGAATTTCCTAACAAGCTACTCAAAAGGAAACTTATGCATCGACGCAAATTCTTGGCATCTTCGCTAGCCGCATCGGCCTCCGCGGCTATCGCACCGGCGCGAGCTTTGACTGGCGAAGAAGAACGCAACTCCGGTAGAGAATATTACCTGCTTCGGCGCTATGACTTGCGCTCGGGGCCACAGGTGAAACTGGCAAACCAATTCTTTCGTGACGCTTTTATACCGACAGCGAACCGCCTGGGAATAACCCCGGTCGGGGTCTTCAATCTGGTTCTGGGCCCCCAAACGCCGGCTCTCTACGCTCTGCTGCCCAGCGCGTCCCTTACCTTGCTGGCCAACCTCGACGCGCATCTCGAATCAGATCCTGAATATCTCAGGGCCGGCGCCGACTTTTTAAATGCTCCTGCCGCAAGCCCCGCTTACGTGAGCATGGAAAGCTCGTTGATGCTGGCGTTTAAGGGTCGGCCCAGGCTGCAACCGCCGCCCATGACAGCCGAGCGGCAACCTCGCACGTTCGAACTTCGCACCTATGAAAGTCCCAGCGAGCGTGATCACCGCAGGAAAATTGAAATGTTCCACAGCGGCGAATTTGATATCTTCCGAAGCGCGGGCTTCTGGCCGGTGTTTTACGGCGATACTCTTGTCGGAAGCCGGATGCCGAATCTGACCTATATGCTCGCCTTCAATACGCTCGCTGAGCGCGACAAACTGTGGGAAGTTTTTGGCTCGTCACCTGAATGGAAGAATCTCACCCATTCGCCCAAGTTCGATTTTGAGGCGATCGTCACGAATGTAACCAATGTGATTCTCAGCCCGGCTTCCTACTCCCACATCTAACGAAGCTGGCCTTGAACTCACGAATTGTGGCTCGCACAGGGCTTGCCCGCATCACTTTTTGCGCGGCGGCTGGGAGGGGCGCATTTCGATGCGGCTGGCGAGCGCGTGGGAAGGAAACTTGTAAAGATCGATCACCGCTTTGGCAATGTCTTCGCCCGTAAGCTTCCAACCTTCCCGCTCCCGAGCGCCCGGCGCGGCGCCGAAATCGGTGGCTACGCTTCCGGGCATAATGTAACTTACGCGAATACCGTCGTAGCGGATTTCCTGCATCATCGCTTCGCTGAAGCCATTCAACCCGAATTTGGAGGCATTATAGGCGCTGCCGCCGGGAAACGCGTTTACTCCAGCCAGGCTCGAAATGTTGAAGATATAACCGCCCCCGCGCTTCCGCATCAATGGAATAGCTTCGTGGCAGCAATAAAAGACGCCGGAGAGATTGGTTTCAATCACCGTGTCCCACTCCTCGGGAGTAAGCTTGTCGATGGGTTTGAAGATTCCCAATCCGGCGTTGTTCACCAGAATGTCCAGCCCTCCAAATCGTTCCGCCGCCGCATGGATCAATTTGCGACAGTCCTCAGACCGGCGAACGTCCGCCGCTATGCCATCTATGCCGCTCGCGGTCTTGGCATTCCCCAGCAACTCGAGAGCTTTCTTCACACCGGCGTTATCGCGCCCGCAGATGAAAACCTTCGCGCCTTCCTTTGCCAAAGCGTCCGCGATGCTGAAACCGATTCCGCGCGTTCCGCCAGTGACGACAGCGACTTTATCCTTCAACGATTGCATCTTTGACCTCCGCGAGAATATTTGCGTTCATCAGAACTCTTCTATAATTTAACGGGTATCATCTTAAGTTGAAAGGTTGCAGACTGATGGATGCCAAAGACTGGGAAAAGAAGCTGCGCGACGAAGGCTTTCGCACAACTTATGTATGGCAGGACGGACCGAATGCCTTCTATCCCGATCATACCCACTCCACGGTAACAGCGCACATCATTCTGGAAGGGGAGATGACGGTCACTTCTGAAGGCAAAACGCAAACCTTTGCGGTCGGCGATCGTTTTGATGTTCCTGCCCACACGGTCCATTCCGCCCGGATGGGGCCGCAGGGTTGCCGGTACCTGATTGGGGAAAAGTAGCCAGTGTCGGACATGGGATTTGATCAGACTGGCAAGGACGGCTGCATGAAGCTGGTTTACACCGATCAATACGACCTGAATCTCGGCAACCACGTGTTTCCTTCAGTCAAGTACAGGCTGACGAAGGAGGAGCTTGTGCGCGAGGGAGTCGTCAGTGAGGAGGATATTCTTGAGCCGGAACCCGCCCGTGATGAGGATATTGCCCAAGTTCATCATCAGGACTATATCGATAAGCTCAAGCGCGGCACGCTTTCCTATGAAGAGATCTTGCGCATGGAAGTTCCCTATTCTCCGGAGCTCGTGCAGGCAGTCTGGCTGGCGGCAGGGGGATCAATTCTGGCTGGCCGTCTGGCATTGAAGGATAGCCTGGCCGTGAACCTGAGCGGGGGATTCCATCACGCTTTTCCCGATCACGGCGAAGGGTTCTGCGTGATTCATGATGTGGCGGTGGCCATCCGCCGGCTGCAAAATGACCAGGCGATACGCACTGCGATGACGGTTGATTGCGACGTGCATCAGGGAAACGGAACAGCTTTCATCTTCCTGGATGATCCTACCGTCTTTACTTTCTCCATCCACCAGGAAAGGAATTATCCTTACCCCAAGCCGCCCAGCAATCTGGACATCAACCTTGAAGACGGCACAAACGACGACGAATACCTTGCCGCGCTGGAGGAGGGTCTGGATGAGTCGCTCGCGCAATTCAGGCCCGACGTTATCTTTTATGTGGCGGGAGCCGATCCCTATCGCGAAGACCAACTGGGAGGTCTGAGCTTAAGCATTGAAGGACTGATGCGGCGCGATCGGATGGTTTTCGAGAAGGCGCAGAAGAAAGGCATTCCTTGCGTAGTGACTCTCGCAGGCGGCTACGCCCGGCGAGTAGAAGATACTGTCCGAATCCATGCCAACACAGTGCGCGTGGCGAAAGAATTCGCTTCCTAGAAGAAGCGTCGCAGTCCCCTGCAAGATCATCCAGGCAGCGGTGGCGATGCCTCACTCATCACAAACGTTTTTCTATGCCTCCCGACGGATCACCTTCAGTTCATGCATGGATTTCAGTTCGTAAACCGTTCCGCGCCATTCGATGCGGCGCAGAAACGCGGCTGAAACAAAGTTGAACAACATGACCCAGGGGACTAAAGGCGTCAATTGCCAGTAGCAGGCGCCATAACGCCGCAGGGCGTCTTTTTCCTCGGGAAACATTTCGCGCGCCGCCACCGTGCGAATGCTTCCCTTGGCCATTCCCAAAGCCAGAATCGCCAGAAGAAACGCTGCCGCAGTCACGCGATGCCCGGCAGTAGCGCCGGGCATGAGAATCACGATCAGGCCCAGAATGAAAGTGAGAGCGTAAAGAGAGTAGGAAGCCACGCCTAATTTCCAGTAGCGCGCATTGTACACGCGCGTGATGATGATCTGGCGATTAGCCCAGCGGAGAAACTGTCCGAACCCGGCGTCGTTGCGCGTGGTGACCAGGCAGCGCGGCTCAAAGCGGATTACGCCGCGAGCCTTGCGGACAGCGCGCGTGATGGCGTAATCATCGCTTACCGTGCCTTGCCAGTAAGATTCCGCCACTTTCAGCCGCTCGAAATCAGCCTTGCGGATGGCCATCGAGCCGCCCCACGCAAAGTTGTGCCGGTGTTCCCCGAGCATTGTCGCAATGGATGCGTCCCATGCGGCGCGCAATTTCGAGGTAAAGCTTGCGTCAGGCACGTACCAGCGGAACCCTGTGCTCATGGTGACTGTGGCATCCTTCAACGGCGCAACCAGAAATCGCAGCCAGTTCGAAGAGGGCCGCGCGTCGATGTCCGCAAAGAGCAGGATTTCCACCTCGGGTTCCACGGCCTGCAAACCCGCTAGGAGATTATGGACTTTCTCGCCGTTGGTTTCGGAATATCCCGCCACGATAAGGCTTGCTTTGACCTGCTGAGCTTTCGCAGAGCCCGCATGCGCCGAAAGGATCTTTGTCAGGGCGCGCCAGGCCGCGTCACTGGGTGTAGCAACGACAAAAATCACCTGATAGGCCGGATAATCCTGAGAAAGAAATCGCGCAGTGTTTTCCTCCAGGTTTGGGTCCACCCCCTTACAGGGAATGATGACCGCCGCCGGTGGATGATAAGGCCCCGGCAAGCGCTTCCAACTTCGGCGAATAAGATTCAGGAACTGGAATCCCTCACGCAACGACCACAAACTCTGAAGAGTGAGAAAAATCGCAAGGATGATGAACGCGGTCATAGGATGGATTCAGGGTTCAATCGGGATTTTATGTTCGCCCTTTCGTTCCGACGGGGAGTCAATGGACGAGTGCTGAGTCTAGCACCGATGCATTTTGCTGACCTCATAGCTCGCAGCCGCTGGCAGATTTCACGCTCATGCTAGAATAACTTGTCAAAGAGCTTTGTAAACCCCGGGAGTAAACTTGAGTCCTCGCCGCGCTGATCCGGAGCTTGCTCGCCGCCGACGCGAAGCCCTGATTAAAGCTGGCTTCGCCGAAATTCTGGAAAAAGGCATTCAGGCCACCACTCTTGACTCTGTGGTAGCCCGGGCGGAGTCGAGCAAGGGAGGTGCGCTTTACTATTTTCGGACCAAGGACGACCTGCTCTACGCCGTCCTCGAGTGGCTGCTTGCCCAGTTGGATCACACGCTGGACCAGGTGGCGCAGGCTCAGCAATCGCCCCGGGTGCGGCTGGCTTCGGAACTGGAAGTGCTGTTCCACAGCACCGAAGTGAACCGCAAACTCTATGTGGTTTTGTTTGATTTTATCGCGCTGAGCTTGCGCTCGGAGCGGTTCAAGTCTCTGCTGAACGCCTTCTTCAAACGATGTCGCGAACGGGATGTCGCCATCATGAAGGAAGGGATTGAACAGCATCAGTTTCGTCCCGTAAGACCGGAAGATGTTGCGCTCGCCATCCGCGCTCTGGTGGATGGTTATTGCCTGCACTGGCTCCTGTCAGGGTCTCAGGAGAATCTCGAAGATTATCGAGACCGGTGCCGTGCCGTCTTAGGGGCCTATCTGCTGCGGTAACCTTTCCGGGTGCAGCCCTGGTTTGAGCGACCGAATATCAGGCATAACTACGCCCTTGCTTTCACATGTTCTAAACCTTATCTGGATTTTGGTTTTAATCGCCGGTATCCCGATCGCATCGTATCTGACGATGCGGCAGGAGGAAATTTTCCACCTTCCCCGGAAATCGCTGTATCTTTCCGCAGCCGTCTCGCAGTGGCTGCTTGTCCTACTGACAGTCCTCATCGGCCTCACTGCCCCCGGAGGATGGGAGAGATTTAAGGCGATCGCGTCTTCCTCATTTCTTGCATGGACCGCGGTTCTGGTGGCCGTCTCCCTCGCGGGAATGGGCTTGGCGCTGCTTTCAGAAATTCAGGGCTGGTGGCCAGAAGAATCGCGTTGGGTGCTCCACTTGCTTCCGCACACCCGACAGGAAAAGGTGTGGTCGGTCCTGCTGCTCGCGCCCACGGCGGGCTTCTGCGAAGAATTGATCTATCGCGGCTATCTGCTCTCTCAGCTTTCACGATACTTGCACTCGGTGGACGCCGCCTGGGCCGTCTCATCGGCGGCCTTCGGCCTGGCCCATCTCTATCAAAAAGCTTCCGGAACTCTGAGGGCGGCGGCGCTCGGAGCGCTGCTGGCGTATCCGGTGATCCGACTGGGCACGATTTACCCTTCCATGGCCACCCACTTTCTCATCGATGTCCTGGCGCTCGTCTGGCTCGGCCCGGCGTCGCTCAGGCGGCAAGCCGATTCACAAAGTGGTTTATGAAATCTCGCCTCGTGTCTCAACCTTGACGGTAAGTAAGGTCTCCGGTTATCTTTAATTCTGAGCCTTTTGCAGGAGGAATTGTGGCTAATCATCGCTCGGCTTTAAAGCGCATCAAGCAAACTCGTGTTCGCACGGAAAGGAATCGCATACATCGCTCCCGCCTGCGCAATCAGATTAAGGAGTTGCGTACCGCGATTAATTCCAAGGACAAGGCGGCGGCGCAGGCTCTGCTGCTGCCGACTTTCGCGCTGATCGACCACTCGATTCGCAAGGGAATTCTGCACCGGAATGCAGCCGCCCGCTACAAGTCCCGCTTGATCCTCAAACTGAAAGCCCTCGCGTAATACGCTGCTCAAAAACTCCGAAAGTTGCCATTCCGAAGACCCGAAAACAACGACGAGTGGTGAGCAAAGAATCAACCTGAGGCTCTAATTGCTTTTCCTCGTCACTTTTCACTCATCACTGCCATGGATATTCCTCGCGGAGTTTATCCAGAGTGAAATACGGGGATTCTTCCGCTTCGCGGAGTTTACCGTGAGCCTCTTCACTCCGCTCAGAGCGATTCAAAAAGGAGCGAATCGGCTCAGCGTCAGAATGACAGGCGAAGGGCGCCAGCCATCATTCGCAATCAGGCCCCTTTCGCTTGCAACAGCCCCTGAGCTATCAGTGCTTTCTCCAATTTAGCGCGATTTTCCGGCTTCATGGGAACGAGAGGCAGGCGGTAGATTTCCTCGATCATCCCCATCATCGCCAAGGCCGCCTTGACAGGGATGGGGTTCGTCTCGATGAAATTGGCCTGCATCAAGGGCAGGAGCCTGGCGTTCAATTTCCGAGCCTCACGGTACTTCTCCTCAAGCAGCAAGCGCACCAGCCTGGTCATCTCGCCGGGAATTTCATTTGACACTACTGAAATCACGCCGACGCCGCCCAGCGACATTAAAGGAAATGTAAAGGCGTCATCGCCCGAGAGCACCGCGAACCCCGGTTCGACAGCGTGGATAACCTCCATTTGCTGAATAATGCTGCCTGATGCTTCCTTAATGCCGACGATGTTGGAAATCTTTGAGAGCCTGGCAACCGTAGCCGGTTCGATGTTGGAGGACGTCCTGCTCGGAACGTTATAAAGAATGACAGGCAGATTTGTGGATTCGGCAATAGCCTTGAAATGCTGAAACAGGCCCTCCTGGGTGGGCTTGTTATAGTAGGGAGCCACCGAGAGAATGCCCTGCACGCCCAGGAGGCTGACTTCTTTTGCCAATTCGCAGATGTGCTGGGTGTTGTTGCCCCCCACGCCCGCAATGATGGGAACTTTCCCGCCCACCTCTTCTACAACCACGCGGATGACGCCCAGATATTCTTCCTTCTCCAGCGTGGGAGTTTCCCCCGTGGTGCCGCAAGGCACCAAGAAATCAATTCCTTCGCGGAGCTGAAATTGCACCAGCCGTCGCAAGGCATCTACGTTAATCGTGCCGTCTTTGCTGAAAGGAGTGACCAGCGCGGTTCCGCAACCTCGAATCTCCAACGCCATATGTGCCTCCCGTGAACTACAGACTGTTGAGGACGTTCAAATCCCCTTGGAATCTTCTGTCTTCCGCCTTCTTTCCGTCCTGCACGATTCCCGTCTTCCGCTTTCGGCCTTCCGCCTACTGCCTTCTGCTTTCTGTTCTCCGCTATTCCAGAATCTCAGCGAACGCAAACGCCCTGCCGTCCCACGACCCGGCGCGCAGCGTATAAAGCGCCCTCGGCAAATCCCTGGCGGCTACGAGCGGTATGCCGCAGGATGAGGGTGTCGGCCTCGGAATCGAAGCCAAACTCATGTGTGCCAGGTATGTAGCCTGCGCGGATGCTCGCCACTGGCACGTCGCGCGAAGCAAGGATAGGCTCGATGCGCCGCTTTAATTCCAAGGCTGTCCCCGACGGGGCGTCTCTCTTGAATCGGTGATGCGACTCGGCGATATACGGTTCGTAAGCGGGAAAGCTTTTGACGGTCTCCGCCATCGCCTGCGCAACCCGATAAAACAGTTGCACGCCAATCGAGAAATTAGCTCCATACA
>Ga0070737_10006129_pt1 | contig 11145 bp, 8 predicted proteins | sample Coa_R1_10_FD_66438 | JGI IMG/M metagenome (GOLD analysis project Ga0070737, IMG submission 66438) | Surface soil microbial communities from Centralia Pennsylvania, which are recovering from an underground coalmine fire - Coalmine... | ecosystem: Environmental > Terrestrial > Soil > Unclassified ...
GGGATCAGCACCTTGCCGCCGAGGTGCCCGCACTTTTTCTCCGACGCCAATTGGTCTTCCCAGTGGGTGCCCGCCGCGCCGGCGGCAATCATCGCCTTCTGCAGCTCGAAGACGTTCAGCGCACCACCAAAGCCGGCTTCGGCGTCGGCGACGATCGGTGCGAGCCAGTTCTCCACCGACTTGTCGCCCTCGACCTTCGCGATCTGGTCGGCGCGCTGCAGCGCGTTGTTGATCCGGCGCACGATTTGCGGCACCGAATTCGCCGGGTACAGGCTCTGGTCGGGATAGGTCTGCGCGGCCAGGTTCGCATCACCGGCAACCTGCCACCCGGACAGGTAGATCGCCTTCAGGCCGGCACGCACCTGTTGCACGGCCTGGTTGCCGGTCAGCGCGCCCAGCGCGTTGACCCACTCAAGGTCGTGCAGCTGCTCCCAGAGCACCTCGGCGCCGCGGCGAGCCAGCGTGTGCTCTTCGACCACGCTGCCCTGCAAAGCCACCACATCGGCAGCGGTGTAGGTCCTGGTGACGTCCTTCCAACGCGGATTGGTGTCCCAGTCGTGCTGAATCTGCTCCGCGCTTCGGGGCGCGCCAACGGTCGACATCCAAACGGCTCCTTCTATGCGATCGCTGACAGGCCTCGGTTTATCAGGATTGCTAACCCGTCAGCGGCTTCATGGGTGTGTTAAGCCGACGATGGCATACCTTAGCTTCGCTGGTCCACCGCTTACAGATGCCAACTTCAGCCACGGCCACGCCCCGTTTTGGCAAATTTTGCGAAGCTAAGCTGCGGGAGCGCAGTACCGTAGCTACCCGTCGGTAACACAACGCCGCAGGTCAACCCACTTGTTGATCGACGGGGCCGATCGCCACGCCGGGCTACAAAGCGAAGAGCGATGCGATCGCTTTGACCTCGTCGCCGACGACGTATGTGAGCGTTGTAACAGTGCGATCGCGCATTGCGGGACCGAACTGGTCGGTCGAACCGGGCGGATGCACGTGCGACATGATTTCCAGCTTGTCGCCCAACGCCACCGGCGCATCGTGCTCGATGGTCACCCGCAACGGGGCATTGAGCATCTCGGGATAGCCAGACAGGTAGTCCTCGACCACGCTCCAGTACACCGCGTTGTTCATGTGATCGAACAGGTCGATGTCGGTGAAGCGGACCGGATACTCGTGGATCTCCAGCGCGTCGTCGCGGCTTTCCGCCGTCAGATAGGGCTTCCAGCGCAACCGGTCAACGTCGGTGGTGCGGCGCAGGCCGGCCAAAAAGTCGTCGGCGATACGCGCGGGCATCTGGGTATCACGGTTGATGTTGATCCAGAACGCCTCCGACTCGATCAACCCGCCCTTGCGCCCATCGATGCGAACCCGCATCTCACACCAGCGGTTGGATGTGCCGGAGCACCACCGCCGCAGCCGCAGCATGTCTTGAAACCTAATCGGCCTGATCAGGTCCACCATGGTGCGGCGGACGATCCAGAGCGGATGCGTTTCCTCAAAGCCCAATTCCCGCAAATGGTCCTGGCCGATGTCCTGGATGTGGCGGGCGGCCGCATCCAGGCGCAGCCGGCCGTCGCGGTCGATGTCGGCGACCCGCAGCGGCCATTCCCGTTCGAAGACGGCAGGATGGCCGTCCGGCACCGGCATCATCACTTTGTCCAGGCTCACCGCATGACTCCCCTGTGTGCTCCCCCTGAATGACTCCTGCGAATCATGTCAAACGCGCAGGCTCCGCACCAATCGACGCCAGCCGTGCCAAGTCTGCGAACCCAAACTTCGCAACCCGGTACGCTGACCCTCGTGACCAAGACGTTTGTCGGCTCACGGGTTCGTCAGCTGCGCAAGGAGCGCGGCTTCAGTCAGGCCGCGTTGGCCCAGATGCTCGACATTTCCCCGAGCTACCTCAACCAGATCGAACACGACGTACGGCCGCTGACGGTGGCGGTGCTGCTGCGGATCACCGAGGTGTTCGGGGTGGACGCGACCTTCTTCGCCTCCCAGGACGACACCCGGCTGCTGGCCGAATTGCGTGAGGTGACATTGGACCGCGACCTGGATGTCGACGTCGACATGACCGAGGTCGCCGAAATGGTCGGTGCCCACCCGAAGCTGGCCCGCGCGATGGTCAACCTGCACCGGCGCTACCGGATCACCACCGCGCAACTGGCGGCCGCGACCGAGGAGCGCTACTTCGACGGCAGCGGCAGCGGGCTACTCACCATGCCGCACGAAGAGGTTCGCGACTACTTCTACCAGCGCCAGAATTACCTGCACGAGCTCGACACCGCCGCCGAGGACCTCACCATTGCGATGCGCATGCACCGCGGCGATCTGGGCCGTGAGCTGGCTCGCCGACTCACCGATGTGCACGGTGTGCACATCAACAAGCGCATCGACCTCGGCGACACCGTGTTGCACCGTTACGACCCGCAGACCAAAACCCTGGAGATCAGCAGCCACCTGTCGCCCGGCCAGCAGGTGTTCAAGATGGCCGCCGAATTGGCCTACCTGGAATTCGGTGAGCTGATCGATGCCATGGTCGAAGAAGGCAAGTTCACCTCCGAGGAGTCCCGTAAGCTGGCCAGGCTTGGGCTGGCCAACTACTTCGCGGCCGCGACCGTGTTACCGTATCGGCAGTTTCACGATGTCGCCGAGAACTTCCGCTACGACATCGAACGGCTCTCGGCGTTCTACGGTGTGAGCTACGAGACCATCTGCCATCGGCTTTCGACCCTGCAGCGGCCGTCGATGCGTGGCGTGCCGTTCTCGTTCGTCCGCGTCGACCGAGCGGGGAACATGTCAAAACGCCAGTCCGCCACCGGCTTTCACTTCTCGTCCAGCGGCGGCACCTGCCCGCTGTGGAACGTCTACGAAACCTTCGCCAACCCCGGCAAGATCTTGGTGCAGATCGCCCAGATGCCCGACGGCCGCAACTACATGTGGGTGGCCCGCACCGTGGAGCGGCGGGCGTCACGATATGGTCAGCCCGGCAAAACGTTCGCGATCGGTCTGGGCTGCGAACTTCGGCACGCCCACCGACTGGTCTACTCGGAAGGACTGGACTTGTCTGGGGATGCCGCCACTCCGATCGGTGCGGGCTGCCGCGTCTGCGAACGCGACAACTGCCCCCAGCGGGCTTTCCCGGCGCTGGGCCGCGCACTCGACCTCGACGAACACCGCAGCACGGTGTCTCCCTACCTGGTGAAACCGGCGTGACGGCGCAGGCGGGCCGCATCCCGTCGGGGGGTGTGCGCGAGCTCGGGCTGATCAATTGGGTGCTGGCCAAATTCGGTGCGCGCACCGTCGGCGCTCCGGAAATGCACCTGTTCACCACGCTCGGTCAGCACAAACGGCTGTTCTGGCTGTGGCTGCCGTATTCGGGTGGGCTGCTGCGCGGACGGTTACCACGCGCCGACACCGAACTGGTGATCCTGCGCGTCGCGCATCTGCGCTCCTGTGAATACGAACTGCAGCATCACCGCAACATGGCCCGCCGGCGCGGGCTGGACACCCAGACGCAAGAGGCGATCTTCAACTGGCCCGCGACGTCCGGTCGGCTCACCGCGCGACAGCAAGCATTGCTCAAGGCCACCGACGAATTCGTCCTTCACCGCTCGATCAGCGATCAAACCTGGCGAGAGCTGTCGGCTCATCTTGACCGTCGTGAGATCATCGAATTCTGCTTGCTTGCAGCACAATACGACGGGCTGGCGGCGACGATGTCCGCCCTCGAGCTTCCGCTGGACCACCCGGAGCACAGGTAGGTCGGGGCGTCGGTACCGCCAGCATCGATGTTGTCGACTGGCCTCGGGAGTTTGCTACCGGATGCCACGCAGGAGTACTGGATTCCGACTGGATCAAGGGCGATTTGGCCACCAACTGGCTTCGCGTAACAGGGTGGCGATCGCCGGCACGGTGAGCGTGCGCACCACAAAGGTGTCCAGCAAGAGGCCACATCCGATGATCAGTCCTGCCTGAAGCATGATCGCGATCGAACCGGCCATGAGTCCAAACATGCTGGCGGCGAAAATCAGCCCGGCTGAGGTGATCACCGAGCCGGTCGTGGCCACGGTTCGCAGCACCCCCACGCGGATGTTGCGGGCTGATTCGTCGCGCAGCCGGGAAACCAGCAACATGTTGTAGTCCGCGCCGACGGCCACCAAAATGATGAATGCCAGCAGGGGCACGGGCCAGGCGATCTGCTGCCCCAACCCGTACTGGAAGAAAAGCACCCCAATGCCGAGTGCAGCCGCGTAGTTGAGCACGACGGTGCCCAGCAGGTAGATCGGAGCGAGCACGGCGCGCAGCAGCAGGATCAGGATGACACCGACGATGACCAGGGTTGCGGCACCAAGTTGGTGGAAGTCCGCTGACAGTAGGTGTTGGATGTCGGCGTTGACAGCGGGAAAGCCCGCAATGGCCACACTGGCGTCGGCTAGTGAGGTGTTGGGGCGCGCCGCGTTGGCGACCTCGGTGATCGTATGAGCGAGCGTCATCGCTTCACCGCTGTATGGGTCGCAGGTGGATTCGATCGCGAAGCGGGCGGTTTTGCCGTCAGGTGACAGAAATTGGCGCGCGATGTCGTTGAATTGGCGGTTTTCGAAAACGCTAGCCGGTAGGTAAAATCCAGTCGACGAATCCGATCCGGCGCTGACGCGAGCGGCGTTTTGCAGCTGCGCGGCAATTTGGCTCATCCCGGATAGTAGTTGGATGTTGCTGTCCGCGAGGGCGTGCACCCCGGTCGCCAGTCCTTGTGCCCCAGATGCGAGCTGGCTGATGCCGTTTTGGAGCCGACGGATGCTGCCAGCGAAATCGGTTGGGCCACCCAATGTACCGAAGGCTGAATCAAGTGATTCTAGGGCGTTCTGAACGTCGGCCACTATGGCAGCGACACTTCCATCCTGACTCAATTGATCTGCAAGGCTTTCGATTTCATCGAAAAATCCAACATCGCGCAACGTGACAAGAGCCTGGATGTGGTCGCGGAGCTGCCCGCATTGCGGTGTAGCGGCGCACCATGGTGCGGTGTGGAGCGCGCTCGCCAGGGGATCAATGGCACTGATCGCCGTCTTGGCCTGCTCAGCCAGCGGTCGCAGCCCCGGTCCAGAGCGCAGTGCCTGGTCGATGGCGGGTGCAGCGACACCCAGCTGGCTCAATAGCGGTCGCACCCGCTGTACGGATTGCCCTGCGCGCTGGGCTGGCGTGAGCGCGACGGTCAGCGGCGTGAGCGCGGCTTGCAACGTGGTATCCAGCCGGGACAATCCGGTGGCGAGCTGATCAGCGCCGTTCGTCAATTCGGCAAGGTCGTCCTTGTGGGCTTGCCCGTCGGCGACCGCTCCCGCCATCTTGTCGCCGATCTGGCTGTTCTGCCAGGACAATTGCGCTTGCTCGAGGCGAGTCCCGTTCGGTCGGGTAATACCGGATACCTTGGTCACGCCTGGTAGCTGGGCTACCCGAGAAGCCATCTGGTCAAGGTCGGCCAGCCCTTTGCCAGTCCGCAAATCCCTTGGCGAGCTGACGACTAAAAACTCTGTGATAATAACGTCCTTGCGAAAGTGCCTGTCCAGCAGGCGATACCCCTCGTTGCTAGCGCTGGCACCGGTCTGGCCTTTGCGGTCGTCGTAACTGATGCGCATGGTCGCCACCAGCGAGCCCAAGGCCAGCAAGATGGCCAGGCTGGCGACCAGCAAGGGCGCCGGCCGACGTACCACTGCCACCGCTACGCGGTTCCAGTAACGACGAGTCCGATCCGGTTTGGGCTCGCCGATGCCCCGTTGGGCCGCCAGCGCCAGCACCGGGGGAAGTAGTGTCACAGTAGCCAAAAAGCCGACGAAAACCGCGACTGCGCAAGCCGGACCCAATGCTGCGAATACCGGCAGACGCGCGAAAATCATTGCCAAGAAAGCGAATGCGACGGTCGCTGCGGACGCCAGGATTACCCGCCCAATGGTCGCGGTCGCGTTGATGATCGCGGTTTGTGTGGCCACGCCCTGCCGGCGCTGCTCGTGGTAGCGGCTGATCAAGAACACCGTGTAGTCGGTTCCCGCGCCCAACAGAATCACGGTCATGAACGCGATGGTGAACTGCGACACCGGCATACCCAGCTCGCCCAGCGCCGATAGCACACCGCGACCTACAGCTAGGCTCAATGCAATAACCAGCAGTGGCAGTAAGGCGGTAAACACTGAACGGTATACCGCTAGTAGAACGCCGGCGATCAATGCTGCCGTGGCAATCGAGATAACGAGGAGATCCTTTTCCGCGGCTGCGATTTGGTCGCTGAAGGTGGCCGGGGGGCCGGTCACACGCACCAGTGTCGGCGAGTCGCCGAATGCTCGGGCGGCGATGTCGCGGACCGCCTGCACCGAATCGGCCGCGGTCGGATCCCCTAGTGTGCCAGCGATGCCCACCGGCAGGTACCACGCTTTGCCGTCACGGCTGACCGCTTGGGCCGCGGTGACCGGGTCAGCCAGCAGATCGTGGACCATCAACACGTGTTGGGTGTCGGCGCGCAGACGGAGAACCAGAGTGTCGTAGCGAGCGCGTGCCGACCGGGTCAAACCCGCGGGATCTTCCATCGCGACGACGATCATTGTCTTCGACCCGCGCTCGCCGAACGCCGCGCTCATTTTGTCGAGCGCCCGCAAAGACGCTACATCGCGCGGGATCATGTCAACCGATTGTTGCTTGACCACCGTCTCCAGCTGCGGAAAAAGCAGGGCCAAGGCGGCGGCGAGCACGATCCATGCGCCGATGACTACCGCCTTGTGGTCGAGGGTGAACCGTGCCAGCGCGCCGAGCGCGGCACTGTATTCCCCGGCGCGCTCGCCGGGGCGGCGCGGCTTATCTTGCGGTCGGCGCGAGGGGCAAGCACGGTCCGGGCGTGTGCGCTGTTCGGTCATGGCCGCTCGCTTCGCTGCATCAAAACGACACTAGTGGTATCGCTCCGATACTACTAGTCTCGATTCTGCCCGTGGCTAGCGTCGGGCCCGCGGGCGACCTTGCCTGCGCTGCCGGCGATGGGCATGCAGGAAATCGTCCACCATGCGGATGCGGTCCTGGGGCGTAAGTACTTTCATGCCGGTGAGCTTGGCGAAAACGATGGGGCCGACCAACTGGATGATGGCCAGGGTGATGTCGAGATCGTCGAGTTCGACGCGGGCCTCGGGGCTGGTCAACAGCGCATCAAAAGGTTGCCGGTACTGCTCGATGACGCGTGTACTGAGGCCGGCCAGGGGCTTGCGGCGGTCACTGTCCGGATCGCCGGGCCCTAGCGCGAGCCAGGCCAGCGCGGTCAGGTGCAGGGGTGCCTCGTCGATCAGCGCGGCCTGACGGTTCAGCAGTTCGATCAGCTGTTGACGCAGGTCCCCGGACGGCGGGGGCGGCGTCACCTGGGGCAGCAACCGCTCGAACGCCGCCGCCAACAGGTGCGTAGAGCTCGTGAAGTGCCGGTACAGCGTCGTGCGCGCCACCTTTGACAAGCGCGTGACCGCCTCCACAGTGACCGCTTCCACACCACCGCTGACCAACAGCGACGTCGCGGCGTCCAGCAACCGGGCGCGCGATCGCAGTCGCCGTGGGTCGACATCGTCACCGTCGGCGATGTCCTCCAGCGCGCGTTTCGACTCTTTGACTCGATCGACTGCGGCCATCGGTAAGCACGCTCCTGGCTAGGGTTTTCCGGTTTGCAGGCGGTGAATGCTACTCCGCGCTTCGATGTTGCTGGAAAGCTAATACGGCGCCTTTTTCGCCAGCCCTCGAACTTCCGCTGGACCACCCGGATCACAGATAGGTCGCGCTGAGCACACCCAACGTCAGCACGACAGGAAGAACCGGCAGTGCAAACGCGAACGCCGCCCATGGGTAACGTCGTCGCCGACGCAGCCGCAAGCCCCACCACCCGGAGCACACCGCCACCGCGACCGACAAAATCAGCACCACCGCGCTCCAACGGCTCACCGTCGTGGTGGCAGCGCCGACCGAAATCGCTACCAGCCAGCCGATGTAGCCCACGATCACCCCGGCGACGGCGCCGAGAATCGTCGCGCCGTGGTGCGGCCCGTCGCCCAGCAGCAGCATCAGAAGTTGATCATGTGGCCGACCAGACCGTGGAAGCACTCCTGCAGTGCCTCCGACATGGTCGGATGGGTGTGGACGTTGCGCGCCAACTCATTTGCCGTCAGGTCCCACTTTTGCGCCAAGGTGAGCTCGGGCAGCAGCTCGGACACGTCGTGGCCGATGAGATGCCCACCGAGCAATTCGCCGTAGCGGGCGTCGGCGACGAGCTTGACGAAGCCGCTCGGGTCGCCCAGCCCATGGGCTTTTCCGTTGGCGGTGAACGGGAACTTGGCAACCGTGACGTCGTAGCCCTCGTCACGCGCCTGCTGCTCGGTGAGCCCGAAGCTGGCAACCTGCGGCTGGCAGAAGGTGGCGCGCGGCAGCATACGATAGTCGCCGAGCGTGAAAGTCTCTGCGCCGCCGATGGTTTCGGCTGCGACTACGCCCTGTGCCTCGGCAACGTGGGCCAGCATTGCCTTACCGGTCACGTCGCCGATCGCGTAGATGTGGCCCACGCTGGTGCGCATGTTGTCGTTGATACCGATAGCTTTGCCGTCGGTCAGCGCCACGCCGGCCTTCTCCAGTCCGTAGCCCTCGACGTTGGGTGCAAAGCCGATGGCCTGCAACACTTTTTCGGCGGTGAGCTCTTGAGGTCGGCCGTCCTGGCTGACCGTGACGCTCACCTGGGTGCCGTTGTCGTCGATGCCCTCGACCTTGGTCCCGGTGAGGATCTTGACCCCGAGTTTCTTGAACTGCTTTTCGATTTCTTTGGATACGTCGGCGTCTTCGTTCGGCAGCGCCCGCGGCAGAAACTCGACGATGGTCACCTCGACACCGTAGTTGGACAGTACGTAGCCGAACTCCATCCCGATCGCGCCGGCCCCGGCGATGACGATCGATTTGGGTAACTCCCGCGTCATGATCAGCTCTTCGTACGTGACGACGTTTCGCGAGAGCGATGTGCCCGGCACCAGTCGGGTGCTGCTGCCGGTGGCGATGATCGCGTTGTCGAAGGTGACCGTTTCGGTGCCGCCATCGTTGAGCTTGACCGCAACGGTGTTGGCGTCGACGAAGCTGCCGTAGCCGTGAATCTCGGTGATCTTGTTCTTTTTCATCAAGAAGTGGACGCCGGCCACGCGGCCCTCGGCGACCTTGCGGCTGCGCTCGTAGGCGATGCCGTAGTCGAGGCTCACCTCGCCGCTGATCCCGAAGGTTTTGGCTTGCTTGGTGACAATGTGGGCGAGTTCGGCGTTGCGCAATAGCGACTTGGACGGGATGCAGCCGACGTTGAGGCACACCCCTCCCCAGTACTTCGGTTCGACAACTGCGGTGTTCAGCCCCAGTTGCGCGGCACGAATGGCCGCGACGTAGCCGCCGGGGCCCGCTCCGAGAACGACGACATCGTAGTGAGAACTCACCGTGCCCACCCTAGTGGGACCCGGCACCCATCCGTCATCGTGGTCGCTCCGAATACCCCACGTCCGACCAGAAGGGCGGCGACAGCAGGCCGTCCGTGACGCAGGAGTGACAACCCGATGACGAACATTTCGACCAAGACACTCGCGGCGGCCGGCCTTGCGGCCACCGCCATCGTGGGCTTCGCGGCTTGCTCAAGCCACAAGTCCGAGTCGGAGCAGACCACAAGCATGAAACCTGCCACCAGCACGGCTGCACCCGCGACGTCGTCGGCGATGGCGGACCCAGCGGCCGACCTGGTCGGTCCCGGGTGCTCGGACTATGCGGCGCTGCACCCCAGCGGCCCGGCCTCGGTGGCCGGCATGGCGCAAGACCCGGTCGCCACGGCGGCGTCGAACAACCCGATGCTTTCGACGCTGACGTCGGCGCTCTCGGGCCAGCTGAATCCGAACGTGAACCTGGTCGACACCCTCAACAACGGCCAATACACGGTGTTCGCCCCGACCAACGACGCCTTCAACAAGCTCCCGGCGGGCACGATCGACCAGCTCAAGACCGACTCGCAGATGCTGAAAAACATCCTGACCTACCACGTGGTGCAGGGCCAGCTGAGCCCGGCAAAGGTCGACGGCACACACAAGACCCTCCAAGGCGCTGACGTGACGGTGGCCGGTCAGGGCAACGACCTCAAAGTCAACAACGCGGGACTGGTCTGCGGCGGGGTCCACACCGCCAACGCGACGGTGTACATGATCGACACGGTGTTGATGCCGCCCGCCCAGTAAGCACCCGGCCGTCATGCACGGCAGTCCGGTTTGCCGGACTGCCGTGCATGCTGTTGCGGCCCAACCGATCCGCCGCTTTGTCCACCCATCCGCGGCCGATGCGGCAGCGAATACCGGGTATGTTCACCCTCGCGCTGATCGGCTTCGTCGGCGGCCTGATCACTGGTATCTCACCGTGCATCCTCCCGGTCTTGCCGGTGATCTTTTTCGCCGGCGCGCATAGCGCCCCCGACGACCCCACGCCGGCGCCGGATTCCGGTGGCGCCGTCGTCGTCGCAGCGAAGCGATCACTGTCGGAAACCCTGCGGCCCTACCTGGTGATCGGTGGACTGGTGCTGAGCTTCAGCCTGGTTACCCTGCTCGGCTCGGCATTGCTGTCGCTGCTGCACCTGCCGCAAGACGCGATTCGCTGGGTCGCGTTGGCGGCGTTGGTGGCGATCGGGTTGGGCCTGATCTTCCCCGGGTTCGAACAGCTGCTGGAGCGCCCTTTCACCCGCATACCCCAAATACGTATCGCTACCCGCCGCAACGGCTTCGGGCTGGGTTTGGCGCTCGGTGTGCTCTATGTGCCGTGCGCGGGCCCGGTGCTGGCCGCGATCGTGGTCGCCGGGGCCACCGCGAGCATCGGCGTGGGAGTCGTCGTGCTTACCGTGGCGTTCGCGGTGGGCACCGCGGTGCCGTTGCTGTTCTTCGCCCTGGCCGGACAGCGAATAGCGCAACGGATCAGTGCTTTTCGGCGACGTCAGCGTGAGATTCGTGTCGCCGCAGGAGTCGTGACGATCCTGCTCGCTGTTGCGTTGGTCTTGAACCTGCCCGCGGCGCTGCAGCGGGCGATTCCCGACTACACCAACTCCCTGCAGGAAAAGGTCGGCGGCGGTGAGCA
>Ga0070737_10006130_pt1 | contig 11144 bp, 7 predicted proteins | sample Coa_R1_10_FD_66438 | JGI IMG/M metagenome (GOLD analysis project Ga0070737, IMG submission 66438) | Surface soil microbial communities from Centralia Pennsylvania, which are recovering from an underground coalmine fire - Coalmine... | ecosystem: Environmental > Terrestrial > Soil > Unclassified ...
GCCGCCAACCGCCCGCCCCGCCGGCGGCGGTGCCTAACCCTCCCCCGGCTGCGCCGGCGACCCCCCGCTCGGCGTCCCTCCCGCCGGCAGGCGGGGACCGGCGATGCGGACGTCGCCCCGCCGGCGGGTGACCCCGGTGGCGTCCAGCTGGGCCAGCAGAGGCAGCACGTGCTTGCGGGAAGCGCCCAGCTCGTCCCTCAGGGCCGCCACCGTCACCCCCCCGGGGTCCCGGGCCAGCAGGGCGGCCACAGCGGCCGCCGCCCGCTCCACCGTCGTCGACGCGAACCATGCCCCGTCGCGCTCGACGACCGCCCCGTCGCGCACCAGCGAGCGGAGTGCCTCCCGGCCCACTCCGGCGGCAGCCGGCCCCGGCGCCTCCCAGGGACGGTCGGTCAGGTCGTCCAACCACGCCCGGGCCGCGGGAGGCAGCGCCACCGCCGTCCCGCCGGCGACGGCCCGCCCGTCGCGCACCGTCACTCCCGGGAGCTCGCCCACCAGGGCGCGGCGCCGATCGTCGAGGGTGGACAGGTCCACGCCGGCGGTGCCGGCGACGGCCACCGCCCTGCCCATCTCCTCCCTGTCCGCCGCCAGTCGAGCGGGGTCCACCACCCAGCGGCCTGCCACATCGGGGGCTCGTACCTCGCCGGTCAACCGTTCCAGGGCGCCCACCTCCACCCAGCCTCGCTCGGCCACCACCCGGTCGGTCGACAGGCAGGGCCGGGCCCGTCCCGCCGGCAGGACGGGCTCCACGTCGAGCACGGTGCCGCCGCCCACCGTCTCGCCCCTGCCCGACTCGCGCAGGATGTAGCGATCGCCGGGCAGGAGCGGCACCCCCACGGGCAGGTGGAGGCGAACGCAGCCCTGCCCCCCCGGCTCCACCGCCTCGGGCCCCAGAACGCGTACCCGCACCGGGTACTCGCCGCTCCCCACATAGAGCTGGTAGGCGCCCCGGCGGGAGACGGGATGGTCCAGGGAGGCGAGTACCGACAAGGCGGCGTCCACCGTCCTGGTCACGTGCCACTGGCCCGGCCGCACCACGGCGTCGCCCCGGACCACCTCACCGTGGGGCACCCCGCCAATGTTGAGCGCCACCCGGTGGCCGGGACCCACCGCCGGCTCGGGGCGCCCGTGGGTCTGCAGGCCCCGCAGCCGGCCCCGGGCCCGCCGGCGGCCGGCCGGGCCCGGGCCGATGACCTCGACCTCGTCGCCCTCGGCCAGCGTTCCCCCGGCCAGCGTGCCCGTGACCACCGTCCCCGACCCACGCGCCACGAAGCAGCGATCGACCCACAGGCGGGGACGGCCCCGGTCGGCCGAGACCGGGGTGGCGGCGAGCAGGTGGTCCAGGGCCCGGCGCAGGTCGTCGACACCCAACCCGGCGACGGCGTCGACCTCCACCACGTCGGCGCCCGCCAGCGAGCTGCCCTCCAGATGGTCCTCCGCGTCCATGCGGGCCAGGGCCCGGCTGTCGGGGTCGAGGGCCGCCACCTTGGTCAGGGCCACCACCCCGGCGTCGACCCCCAGCAGTTCGAGGATGCGCAGGTGCTCCTCGGATTGAGGCTTCCAGCCCTCGGTGGCCGCCACCACCAGCAGGGCGGCGTCGACCGCCCCCACCCCGGCCAGCATGTTGCGCAGGAAGCGCACGTGACCGGGCACGTCCACCAGCGCCGCCTCCCGCCCCGACGGCAGGCGCAGGTGGGCGAAGCCGAGGTCGATGGTCAGGCCCCGGGCCTTCTCCTCTGCCCACCGGTCGGGGTCGGTGCCCGTCAGCGCCAGCACCAGCGTCGACTTGCCGTGGTCGACGTGACCGGCGGTGGCCACCACGTGCACCGTCAGCCCTGCCCCGCCGAAGCCGCCTGAGCGGCGCGGGCCGCTTCTGCCACCAGGGGGTCGTCGTGGGGATGCACCGTGCGCAGGTCGAGCACCGTGAAGCCCCCGGCCACCCGGGAGAGGACGGGGGGATCCCACGCTCTCAAGGCGGCGGTGCGGTCGCCCCGCAGCCGCACCCCGAACGACTCGATCTCCACCCCCGGCAGCGCCCCTCCGCCCATGACGCTCGCCACCGGCCCCGGCTGCCCGACGCCCAGCGCCTCCGCCCTCCGCCGCAGCGATTCCGGGCTGCGGCTGGCCATGTCCCACAGCGGCAGGGCGCTCACGTCCCGCTGCAGGTAGGCCAGGAGCGTCTGCTGGAGGGCGCCCAGGACCAGCCCCCCGGGGCGCAGGGCGCGGGCCAGGGGGTGCCGGGCGCAGCGGGCCACCAGTGGACCCCGCCCGGCCACGATGCCGGCTTGCGGGCCCCCGAGCAGCTTGTCCCCCGAGAAGGTGACCAGGTCGGCGCCGGCGGCCAGGGTCTGGCGCACGGCCGGCTCCCCGGCCAGCCAGCGGGGCGGCCCCCCGGCCAGCCACGGGCAGGCGGCGTCCAGCAGACCCGATCCCACGTCGGCGATGACCGGCATGCCCAGGGCGGCCAGGTCGCCGACGGCCACGCTCGCCGTGAACCCCGTCAACCGGTAGTTGGAGGTGTGCACCTTGAGCACGGCGGCGGCGCCGGCGGCCGCCGCCTGGTAGTCCGACAGCCGGGTGCGGTTGGTCGTGCCCACCTCCACCAGCCGGGCCCCCGAGGCCGCCATCACCTCGGGGATGCGGAACCCGCCCCCGATCTCCACCAGTTCCCCCCGGCTGACGAGCGCTGGACGGCCCCCGGCCACCGCCGCCAGGGCCAGCAGCACGGCGCCGGCTCCGTTGTTGACGACCAGGGCGGCCTCGGCCCCCGTTAGCCGGCACACCAGCCGGCCCACCGACGACTGGCGCGACCCCCGCCGCCCCGACGCCAGGTCCAACTCGAGGTTGCTGTAGCGCACCGTTTGAGGATCAGGGGAAAGGGGGAGCGGGGCCCGGCCCAGGTTGGTGTGGAGAAGTACACCCGTGGCGTTGACGACGGGTCGCAGCAGGGTGCCAGCCACGCCCTCAGCAATGGCTCCCGCCTGCTCGGGCCGGCCGGCGGCGATGGCCGCCCGGGCGGCGTCCACCAGGAGGGGGTGGGGGAGCCCGGTGTGGGCCAGGCTGCGGGCCAGCGAATCGACCGAAGGGGGCCGCACCGCCCCTAATTGTGGTTGGTGGAGGCGGGAACCTCCTCGCCGATGGCGGCCAGCAGCTCCTTCCCGTCGATCACCTCGTGCTCCATGAGCAGCTCCACCACCCGGTCCAGGGCGGCCCGGTGGCTGCTCAGCAGCTCGGTGGCCCGCCGCTCGGCGTCGCGCAGCAGCTGGGCCACCTCCTCGTCGATGAGCCGTTGGGTGGCCTCGGCGTACGGTCTCGACGTCAGCCCCGCTTCGCCCAGGTAGCCGGGGCTGTCGGAGGAGAAGCCCACGGGCCCCACCCTGGGCGACAGGCCCCACTCCCGCACCATGCGCGTGGCCAGCTGGGTGGCTCCCGCCAGGTCGTTGGCGGCCCCGGTCGACGCCTCGCCCAGCACCAGCAACTCGGCCGCCCGCCCTCCCAGGCGCACGGCCAGGCTGTCGTGCAGGAAGCTCTCGGGGTAGAGGTGGCGCTCCACCTCCGGCAGCTGCTCGGTGACGCCCAGGGCCTGGCCGGCGGGCAGGATCGTCACCTTGGCCACGGGGTCGGCGTGGGGCGAAAGGGCGGCCACCAGCGCGTGACCGGTCTCGTGGACGGCGACGCTGTGGCGCTCCTCGGGCAGCAGGGCGTTGGAGCTCTCCCGGCGGCCCAGCAAGATGCGGTCCCGGGCAGCGTCGAAGTCCTGCTGCTCGATCACCGACCGGTTGTTGCGCACGGCCACGATGGCCGCCTCGTTGATCAGGTTGGCCAGATCCGCTCCCGAGAAGCCGGGCGTGGCCCGGGCCACCGCGTCGAGGTCCACCCCCGGCGCCAGGTGCTTGTCGCGGGCGTGAACTCCGATGATCGAGCGGCGCTCCACCTGGTTGGGCAGGCCGATCTCGACGTTGCGGTCGAACCGGCCGGGCCTCAGCAGGGCGGCGTCCAGGGTCTCGGGCCGGTTGGTGGCGGCGATCACGACCACTCCCGTGGACGGGTCGAAACCGTCCATTTCGGCCAGCAACTGGTTGAGGGTCTGTTCCCGCTCGTCGTTGGTGCCCAGAGCGCCCACGCTTCCCCGCCGGCCGCCGATGGCGTCGATCTCGTCGATGAAGATGATGGCGGGAGCTCGCTTGCGGGCGTCGGCGAAGAGGTCACGGACCCGGGACGCCCCCACCCCCACGAACATCTCCACGAAGCTGGAGCCGGTCAGGGCCAGGAACGGCACCTCCGCTTCGCCGGCCACCGCCCGGGCCATGAGGGTCTTTCCCGTACCGGGGGGCCCCACCATCAAGACCCCTTTGGGCCCCACCGCTCCGGCGGCCTGGTAGCGCTGGGGGTGCTTCAGGAAGTCCACCACCTCCTGCACTTCTGCCTTGGCCCCCTCGTAGCCGGCCACGTCGGAGAAGCGGATGTTGGGACGCTCCTCGTCGTAGACCCGGGCCCGGGCCCGGCCCACGTTCATCAGCCCGCCGGCTCCGCCCAAGGCGCGTGCGCTCTGACGCCCGAAGTAGACGAACAGCCCCACCAGCAGCAGCAGGGGCAGGAAGTCCAGGATGATCGAACCCACCGAGTAGTTGCTGGTCTGGGTGCCGGTGATCTGGACGTGGTGGTTCTGCAGGTCGGTCGTCAGGTTGTTGTCCGACAGGGCGGTGGGGATCTGGCTGACGTAGCTCTGCCCCTTGGTGAGGGTGCCGCTCACCGCCCCGTCCTGGTTGATGGTCGCCGTCTTCACCTGATTGGAATGCACGTCGTTGAGGAACTGGGTGAAGTTGAGGTTCTTCGGCGACGACTGGGACGTGACCGAGGGGCGGGCCAGCAGGAACAGGCTGATCAGCACCCCGGCGATCAGCAGCCACACGCGCCACCGCGGCGGCGTCGGGGGCGCGGGCGTCGGCGGCTTGTCGCGGGGCGGTCCCGACTTGGCGGGACTGGAACGATAGGTCTGGGGGGCCACAGTCCCTCCTGGCAACACCGGTGTGGACGGCTTGCTTCCCGCTTTACCCCTTTCTCAGGCGGTACCCGCCCGCCCGCCGGTGGCCGGCTCGCCCGGCACGGGGCCGCTACTTTCCCCTCATGGGTGTCGTCCGCCTGGTGATGCGCTCCATGTGGTTCACCGGGGTCGCCGTCATCGGGGTGCCGGTGGTGGCGGGGATGACCATCTTTGCCGGCTTGGTCTTCCTGCCCCTGCCCGCCAGCATCCCCGTTCCCAAGGCGTCCCCGGTCGTCCTTCCCACCCTCATCTACGACCGCTCCGGCAACGAGATCGCCTCCCTGCGCCAGTTCGACCAGAACATCCCGGTGGCCGAGTCGCAGATCCCCCCCGTCCTGAAGGAAGCAGTGGTGGCCGACGAGGACCGCAACTTCTACAAGGAGGGCGGTATCAATCTGCGCGGCATCGTGCGCGCCGCCCTCGCCGACTTGCGGCACGGAAGGGTGGTACAGGGCGGCTCCACCATCACCCAGCAGTACGTGAAGCTGGCGTTCACCAACGGGCGCCGCACCATTTTCCGCAAGCTCCGCGAGGCCATCCTGGCCAGCCAGCTCAACCGCCAGGCCAGCAAGGACCAGATCCTGTACCACTACCTGACACTGGTCTATTTTGGCGACGGCAACTATGGGGTGGGGGCGGCGGCGGAGAGCTACTTTCGGCTGCCGGTCCAGGATCTCAACGCCTCGGAGGCGGCCACCCTGGCCGGACTGATACCGGCGCCCTCCGCCCGCGCCCCCCGCCAGGACCTGGCCGCCGCTGAGCAGTACCGGGAGCTGGTGCTGGGCAAGATGCGCCAGCAGGGCTACCTGACCGCCGCCGCCTACCGGGACGCCATGGCTTCCCGCCTGGCCCTGTCGGGCAACGGCCCTGTCCCCAAAGGGGCCACGGTGGTGTACCCCCCTCAGGTGACGCCCACGCGCTATCCCGCCTTCGTCCAGTACGTCACCGCCTGGCTGCTTCAGCGCTTCCCGCCGTCGGAGGTCTATGGCGGAGGCCTGAGGGTCCAGACCACCCTGGATCCCGCCATCCAGGCCGACGCCACCGCGGCGGTGGCTTCCACCATGGACGGCACCTCGGACCCCCTGGAGATGGCGCTGGCCGCCGTCGAGCCCGAGACCGGATACGTGGAGGCCATGGTCGGGGGGCGCGCCGACGACTACAACGGCCTCTACCAGCAGTACGACAACCTGGCCCTCGGGGGCTGCGACTACGCCGGCGACCGGGCGGTGGAAGCCCAGGCCGTCGTCAAGGCCGCGTGCTGGACCCAGCCCACCGTCACCGGCGGCGGATCGGGGCGCCAGCCGGGATCATCGTGGAAGCCGTTCGTCCTGGCCGCCGCCATGGAGCAGGGCATCTCCCCCGACACCGTCTTTCCCGCCCCCGGCGTGCTGCCCATTCCGGGCTGCACCCCCAGCCCCCAGCAGGGCTGCGTCATCCACAACGACGAGGGCCAGGGCACCGGGTACGCCACCCTGCGCTTCGCCATGGCCGCCTCCATCAACACCGTGTACGCCCAACTGGCCGAGCGGGTGGGTTGCCCGGCGGTGGCGACCATGGCCCGCACCCTGGGCATCACCTCGGCGTTCTACGACCCCGGGGTGCAGCCCTTCTGCGCCCCCTACGCCCTGGGCGAGGTGGACGTGGCGCCCCTCGACATGGCGTCGGCCTACGGGGTGTTCGCCGACCACGGGGTGAGGATGGCGCCCACCCCCGTCCTCGAGGTGGTCGACGCATCGGGGCGGGTCCTCTATGACGACCTCCACCCCGGAGCCGGTCCCCAGGTGATCCCCGCCAACGTGGCCAACAACGTGACGAGCGTCCTGCAGGGTGTGTTCGGCGCCGGCGGCACCGCCGCCGGCCTGGGCCTGGGCCGGCCCGCCGCCGGCAAGACGGGTACGACCGACAACTACACCAACGCCTGGTTCGTCGGCTACACGCCCACGCTGGCGGCCGCCGTATGGCTGGGCAACGCCCAGAGCCAGGCGGCCACCATCGACTTCTGCAAGGTCCAGGACGGCTACCGCTCCTGCAACGACCAGGTGTTCGGAGCGACCTACTCCGCTCCCACGTGGCGGGCGTTCATGACGGCGGCCGTGGCCAAGGTGCCCGTCACCCAGTTCGGCCAGCCGGCACCCATCGTGCCGCCCGCGGGGGTGCTGCAGACCACGACCACCACCGCCCCCCCCAGCATCCAGCCCGGCTACCCGTCGGCCACCGCCTACGTGCCCGCCAGCGGGCCGCCGACCGTGCCTGCCCCCCCGCCCGTCGCCCCGCCGGCGCCGACCTCGACGGTGGCCCCGGGGCCCCGGGGCTCCTCGCCGCCGGCGCCGTGACGGGGGCGGCCGCCGGCGCCCCCGCCGCACGGCGGTGGGCCCCTCGCCGCCGGCGCCCCCGCCGCACGGCGGTGGGCCACCGGCGCCGGCTCGGCGGGCGGCCATTCAGCTGCCAGGCAGCGATCCCCCGGGGCAGCTGAGGACCCGCTGGCAGGCGGCGCTGACATAGGGGGCGAACCAGACTCCGTCACTGGCGAAGCCCAGGGGAGCGTAGGAGCGTGACGCCACCCCCAGCACACGACCGGTTGAGTCCACCAGCGGACCCCCCTGGAAGGCGGCGCTGATGGGGGTGTTGAACTCGATGCCGTTGGCCGACACCTCGGTGATCGCCCCCTGGCTGATCGATCCGCCGCCGGCGCCCAGACCCGACAGGGCGAAGACCCTTTCCCCGAGGGCGGGTGCCGGGTTGCTCGGCGCCGGGCTGAGCGCAGGCAGGTGGCCCCGGGCCAGCACGATCAGGGCCAGGTCGTAGGTCGGGTCCCAGCTGCGGACCGTGACCGGGGTGCTGATGGCGCCCTGCTGGACATATACCGGCGGCCCGGGGGAGGTGGTCGCCGCCTCCACGGTGGCATACGAGGTCAGCAGGAGGGAGCGTCCTGCGCTGGATGACACCACGAAGGCGGAGCCCACCGATGGCTGGCCGGCCCGGTCCAACGTGTGGACGAAGAACACCGATGGGCCCAGCTTCTTTACCAGGGCGGTGAGCGTCGACGCCTGAGCTTGGAGCTGGCGCAGGGGAGCGAGCTGGGCCTGGATCTGGGCTTTGGCGGCGTTGGTCTGGGCACCGAGCTGAGCCTCGGCGTTCCTGAAGGCCTGCGAGTAGCCGCTGATCAAGCGGTTGACCTGGTTGTCGGTCTGGTCCAGGCGGTACTGGTAATAGGAGTAGAGGATCACCCCGCTGAACGCCGCCCCCACCGCCAGGGCCAGGATCATGGCCGTGGTGCCGAGCAGCGTCCTGGGCAGTACCCGGTAGCGGCGCGGTAGTGGAGGTGGCTGGGGCCCCGGACCGGCCACGCCCCCCACCGGCGCCGGGACCGGTGCTGCCGGCGCCGGGTCCGGTGCTGCCGCCGGGCCCGGTGCTGCCGCCGGGGGAGCGCCCGCCGGGTCGGCCGCGCCTACCGCCGCCCCCGTGTCCTCGCCCCGCTCCGGATGCCCTCGCGAGCGGTACAGGGCGGAACGGAGACGGGCGCCAACGTCAGGTCGGCCGTCGCCCACCTGGTCAGCGGCCGCCTCCGGGGCACGGGTCGGGCGGGAGCTCCGGGAGCGGCCCCCTGCGGGTCTCGCCACGGGGCAACGCTATATGGGCACTACCCTCCGACTGGTGGCTGGTCCTCCCGTCGGCCCCCATGGGGCCATGACCTCCGGGCGACCGGTGGAAGTGGCTCCCGGCGTGGTCCGGGTACTGGCGCCCAATCCCGGACCCATGACCGGACCCGGCACCAACACCTATTTGCTGGGCGCCGACACGCCGGTGGTGATCGACCCCGGACCCGACGACGACGCCCACCTGGAGGCCCTGCTCGACGCCACCGGCGGCAGGGTGGCGGCCATCCTGGTCACCCACACCCACGTGGACCACTCACCCCTCGCCCGTCGCCTCCGCCAGGCCACCGGGGCTCCCGTACTGGCCTACGGCCCCGCTCCCGCCCCGGCGGCGGGACTCGACTCGCACGAGTCCGGTTTCCGGCCGGACCGCCGCCTGGCGGGAGGGCAGGTGGTGGAGTTGGCGGGTCTCACCATCACCGCTGTCCATACGCCGGGCCACACTTCCAACCACCTGTGCTTTCTCGTTGACGGGATGCTGTTTTCGGGAGATCACGTCATGTCCGGTTCGACGGTGGTCATCGCCCCGACCGATGGCGACATGGGCGCCTACCTGCGCTCGCTGCGCGCGGTTCGCCGGCTGGCCCCGGCCCGCATCGCCCCGGGCCACGGGACCATGGTCGACGACCCCGCTGCCGTCCTGGACTACTACCTTGCCCACCGGCTGGAGCGCGAGCGCCTGGTGGCGGCGGCCCTGCAGGCTGCTGGGCCTCACGGGGCCTCCGCCGGCGCCCTCGTCGAAGGGGTGTACGAGGACGTTCCCGCCAGCCTCCACCCCGTCGCCCGCTACTCCCTGTGGGCCCATCTCCGCTACCTGGGTGAGCAGGGCCGCGCCACCTGCCCGGAGCCCGACGACGTCGACGCGCCCTGGCGTGCGGTGCGCGATGGCGGCTCCACGGCGGGGGGCCGCCGCTGACCGACGGGGTCAGCCCTCGGCCGCCGCCCGGTCCAGGGCCGCCTCCACGGCGTCGAGCAACCGGGTGGAGCACTCGTCCATCTGCACCACCGGCGCCGCCTTGACCACGGCGTCGGCCAGGGCGGCGAACGCCTCTCCTACCGCCCCCCCCGCCAGCGCCGCCGGCTCCCCCCGGTCACCGCCGGCGGACACCTGGGGGTCGATCGGTACGCGTCCCAGCAGCGGCGCCTGGATCTCAGCGGCCAGCCGCTCGCCCCCGCCCGAGCCGAACAGGGCATAGACCTCCCCGTGCCCGCAGTGGAAGCCGCTCATGTTCTCGATGACGCCGGCCACCCGCAGGTACCCCTTGCGGGCCATGTCGGCCGCCCGGGCGGCCACCTTCTGGGCGGCCAGGGCGGGGGTGGTGACGATGAGCATCTCCGCTCTGGGCATCATCCGGGCCAGGCCCATCTGGACGTCGCCCGTGCCCGGCGGCATGTCCACCAGCAGGTAGTCGAGATCGCCCCAATAGGCGTCCTCTAAGAAGTGCTGAACGGCCCGGTTGAGCTTGAGCCCCCTCCACATGATGGCTTCATCCTCTTGCGAGAGGAACCCCATCGACAGCACCCTCAGCTGCCCCCTGCCCACCACCTTGACCAGCGGTTCCATGAGCACGGGGCCGTCCTCGTTGGCGCGCCGGGTCGAGATGTGGCCCGCCATGCCCAGCATCCGGGGCACGGAAAAGCCGGCGATGTCGGCGTCAAGAATGCCAACGGTCAAGCCCCGGGCGGCGAGGGCGGTGGCCAGGTTGACCGTCACCGACGACTTGCCCACTCCGCCCTTGCCCGACGAGATGGCCAGGACCCGGGTCCGGCCCGGGATGGCCGTGACCAGCGCCCGGTCTCTGGCCTTCCACCGGGCCCGGGCCATCACCGCCGCCTTTTGTTCCCGGTCCATCTCGACGGTCCGGACCTTTACGTCGGTGACGCCCGGCAGGCTGCCCACCCGGGCAGCGACGTCGTGCTGAAGCTGACTGCGCAGGGGGCAGGCGGCCGTGGTCAGGGCCAGACCCACGGTCACCGTCCCCCCGCTGTCGACCTCGGCCCCCTGGTACATGCCGAGATCGACGACGTTGTCGCCCAACTCGGGGTCGATGACCCCGAGCATGGCGCCCCGCACCGCCTCCTCGGAGGGCCTCTTCACGGGGCAATGGTACCGGTGCCCCGGGCCCCCCAACCCCGATAGTGTGGCCCGGGTGGATCGCTTGGGAGTGTTCAAGGCCCTCGGCGACGACACCCGCTACGCCATCTACCAGGAGTTGGCCCGGGCCCCGGGGGCCCTCGGCACGTCCGAATTGTCCCGCCGCCTGGGCCTCCACCCCAATACCGTGCGCCCCCAACTCGAGCGGCTCCGGGAGGCCGGCCTGGTCGAGATGCGGGCCGACGGGCAGGGCACGGTCGGCCGTCCTGAGCACCGGTGGTCGGTGGCGGCGGCCGGACCTCTTGCCGGAGTCGAACCCTCCGGGTTCCGCCTCCTGGCCCACATGTTG
>Ga0070737_10006131_pt1 | contig 11142 bp, 11 predicted proteins | sample Coa_R1_10_FD_66438 | JGI IMG/M metagenome (GOLD analysis project Ga0070737, IMG submission 66438) | Surface soil microbial communities from Centralia Pennsylvania, which are recovering from an underground coalmine fire - Coalmine... | ecosystem: Environmental > Terrestrial > Soil > Unclassified...
TGGCAGACATGGGGGACTCAAAATCCCTTGCCCGCAAGGGCGTGTGGGTTCGAATCCCACCTCGGGCACGTCAGCGACCGGGCGCCAGCACGGCCAGGCCGGCGTCCTGGCAGGCGCTGGTGAGGCGGGCGTCATAGGTCACCATGGCGTCGACGTTGAGGAGGATTGCGGTCGCCAGATGGACGGCGTGCAGTGACCGCAGGCCGTCGGGCGGGAGGCGCCGGGCCGGGCCGACGACGTCGAGCGTGATAGGTCGTTCGGTGATCCCCGACATGGCCACGTCGACGGCCTCGCTGAGCTCGGTCGGACCATAGGGGGCGGTCCGGGCCCGGCGAATCGCCCGGCTCACCTCGATCCAGGCCAGCGAGGACGCGTACAGTTCGTCGTCCGCGGCCACGTAGGCGTCGAGTACCGATTCCAGCGCCCCGGACTCGGGCTCCTCCAGTGAGCGCCTGGTCAGGGCGCTGCTGTCGAGGTAGAGCCTCACGACCGGGCTAGAAGCGGTCGTCCCGGTCGAGGAGGCTCTCGCTGGTCATGCCGGTCGGCAGCACGAGCCGTCGGGCCATCTTGCGGTACGGGGTGCGCGGCCGGGGGGCCGCGCCGAAGTCGACCGGTTGGTCCGATCCGGGTGGACGCGACAACCCGAGATAGCGGTCGACGGCCTCCCTGATGACGTCCTGCTGGGACCGTCCGCTGCGCTGCGCCTCGGCTCTGACTGCCTCCTCGGCCTCGGGACCGAGTCGGAGGTTCATGGCCATGCCACATGGTACCGAGGCGGTACCGAAATGGTGCGGGACGGTTCTTTAGCCGGACCAGCCGTTGCGGTGGGCCGGCTGCGGGTCGGGTTCCGGTGCCCAGGGCGAGGGCTCGTCGGTGGTGCCGCTGCCGTCCCCGCCGGCCGCGGCCGTCCACGGATCGGGCGCCGGTTGGGGGGCCGGCGGAGGCTCGGTGGGGCGGGGCGGCAGGGTCGGCCCGGCGGCCGGCGGCTCCTGCTCGGCCACGATGGGCAGCCTGATGCGCAGCAGCGTCCCGCCGTCGGCGGGCAGGTCGATCTCGACCGAGCCGCCGTGGGAGGTGACCACCTGGCGGACGATGGCCAGGCCGAGCCCGGACCCCGGCATCGAGCGGGCCGAGGGGGCCCGGTAGAAGCGGTCGAAGACCTTGGGCACGTCGTCGGGGGCGATCCCCGGGCCGTGGTCGCGCACCTCGAGGGTCCAGTGGTCGGTGCGGCTGAGGTCGACCTTGACCGTCCCGCCCGGCGGGCTCCACTTGGCCGCGTTGTCGAGGACGTTGAGCAGGGCCCGCTCGAGCAGCGGCGGGTGGGCCTTGACCGAGCCGGCGGTGAGGTGAAGGTCGAAGTGGAGGGATGGGGCCCGGCGTTTGGCCCGCTCGACGGCCCGGTGGACCAGGTCGTCGAGGCGGACCTCGGTCGGCTCCGGCTGCTGCTCGTCCTGGCGGGCCAGCTCGACCAGGTCCCCGATGAGGGTGGTCAGCTCCTCGAGCTGGGCGATGACGTCCTGTTGCAGGTCGGCCCGGTCGGCCTCGGGCAGGTTGCGGGCCCGGACCAGGAGCTCGACGTTGGTGCGCAGGCTGGTGAGCGGGGTGCGCAGCTCGTGGCCGGCGTCGGACACCAGTTGGGCCTGCTGCTGGCGTGACGCGCTGAGGGCGCCCAGCATGTCGTTGAAGGCGTGGGCCAGCCGGCCGAGCTCGTCCTCGGAGTCCTCGGTGATGGTGGCGTCGAGCTCCTGGGTCTCGGCCACGTGCTCGGCCGCGGCCGTGAGCCGCTTGACCGGGCGGATGGTCGCCTCGGCGATGAGCCCGCCCAGGCCGACGGCCAGCAGCACGCCGCCGGCCGCCACCAGCAGGAGCACGACCCGCAGGGTGGCCAGGGTCTTGAGAACCGGGGACATGTTGTACCCCACCACGACAATTCCCGGAGCGTTGATCGGTATCTGCGTGCCCTCGAACGCCCCGCTGATCTGTACCGGGGCTGTCACGGTGTGGTAGCTGACCCCGTTGTCGGTCCAAGTGCCGTAGAGGACCTGGGTCGGGCCCTGGCCTATGAGGGCCAGCTGCGCATTGGTGCGGGGAAGGATCGGCAGGTTGTCCGACGGCGACGCGTCGCCGTCACGTGAGGTGGTGATGGCGGCATCCCTGCCCCTGACGTACACCTCGGCGACCATCCCGCCGCCACCCTGGTCGATCTGCGCCGTCGGCGTGCCGTTTTGGATCTGGACCGCGGTTTGCTGCAGGGTGGTCCGCACGTGCGCGTACAGCTGGTGCTTGACGGCGTAAAACGACGCCATTGCGGCCAGCGCCACCGCCACGCCGACGGCCAGAGCGATGAGGACGCTCAGGCGCGCCTGGAAGGTGCTGCGGCGGAGCCAGGAGGTCACGTACCCGCCTGGGCCCCCACCGGCTGGCGCAGCACGTAGCCCACGCCGCGGACGGTGTGGATGAGTCGGGGCTCCCCGTCGGCCTCCGTCTTGCGGCGCAGGTAGCCGATGTAGACCTCGAGCGAGTTGGAGTTGGCGCCGAAGTCGTAGCCCCACACCCGGTCGAAGATCACCTCGCGGGGCAGGACCTGGCGGGGGTTGCGCAGCAGCAGCTCGAGGAGCAGGAACTCGGTGCGGGTGAGCTCGATCCGGCGGGTGCCGCGAAACACGTCCCGGGTGCCGGGGTCGAGGGACAGGTCGTCGAAGCGGAGGACCTCGTTGTCGCCGGCGGGGGCGCTGCGGCGGAGCAGGGCCCGGATGCGGGCCAGGAGCTCCTCGAGGGCGAACGGCTTGACCAGGTAGTCGTCGGCCCCGGCGTCGAGCCCGGCCACCCGCTCGTTGATGGCGGCCCGGGCGGTGAGCAGCAGGATCGGCGTCTGGTCCCCGGCCGAGCGCAACCGGCGGCACACCTCGAGGCCGTCGAGCCGGGGCATGGCCACGTCGAGGACGATGGCATCGGCCGGGTGCTGGGCGTGGGCCATGAGGGCGGCGGTACCGTCCTCGGCCAGCTCCGTCTCGAACCCCTCGAAGCGAAGGGCCCGATCGAGGGACTGCCGGACCGCTGGTTCGTCGTCGACCACGAGGACACGCACGACAACAAGTGTGCCGCGTAGGACTGAGAATGGTCTGAACGGGTCCGAAACGTCTTCGAGGATGTCACAGCCTGCGGGTAGCGTCGCCGGCGATGACCGACTCCTATCCGCCCGCCGAGCGGCAGACCATCGTCGAGGACCTGTTGGGCCACCGGGTGGCCGACCCGTACCGGTGGCTGGAGGACGAGTCGACCGAGGCGACCAAGGCGTGGAGCGCGGCGGAGGACGACCTGTGGGCGTCGTGGGCCGCCCGCCACCCCGAGCGGGAGGCCCTCGCCGAGCGGTTGATGGAGCTGGTGCCTGGCGTCCGCAGCGCCCCGTTGGTGCTCGACTCGCCGACCGGCGGGCCCCGGCGGTTCTGGACCGAGCGGGCCCCCCGCCGGGACCACGGCGTGCTGTGGGTGGCCGACGAGGCCGGCGCCCGGCCGCTGGTGGACCCCAACGCCCTCGACCCCGACGGCAAGATCACCCTCGACGGGTGGGCGCCGTCCATCGAGGGGGACCGCCTCGCCTACTTGCTCTCGAGCGGCGGCGACGAGGAGGCCCGCCTCTGGATCGTCGACGTGGCCACCGGCGATGTGCTCGACGGGCCCGTCGACCGCCTCCGCTACAGCCCGCTGGCCTGGCTGCCCGGTGGCGAGGAGCTGCTGTACGTGCGCCGCCTGGCGCCCGAGGCCGTGCCTGACGGCGAGGAGATGTACCACCGGAGGGTCTGGCGCCACCGGGTGGGGGCCGACCCGGGCGGAGACGAGCTGCTGTTCGGCGGTGACGGCCGCGGCCCGGACGTCGACAAGACGGCCTACCTCGGCGTCGACGTGGCCCGGGACGGCTCGTGGGCCGCCGTCACCGTCGAGCTCGGCACCGCCCCCCGCAACGACCTGTACGTGGCCGCCCTCGGCGCCGGCCCGCTCGACTGGCAGCCGGTGCTGGTCGGGGTCGACGCCCAGGCCTGGCCGGCGTGGGACAACCGGGGTGCGCTGTGGCTCCTCACCGACCTCGACGCCCCCCGCCGGCGCCTGGTGCGGGCCGCCCCGGAGCGACCCGGGCCCGATGGATGGGCCGAGATCGTCGGCGAGGACCCTGACGGCGGCGTGCTCGAGTCCTACGTGCTGGCCGGCGACGACGTGGTCGTGGCCCGCACCCGCCACGCCCTCTCGGCCGTGTCGGTCCACGCCCGCGACGACGGCGCCAAGCGGCTCGACGTGGCCCTGCCCGGGGCCGGGACGGCCGACCTGACCGGCCGGCCCGACGAGCAGCCGGAGGTTTGGTTGGGCTGGACCACCTACGCCGCCCCCTATGCGGTCGCCCCGCTGGACGTGACGACCGGCGCGATCGGGGAGCCTCTGCCCACGCCCGGGGGGTCGCCGGCCGCGAGGAACCAGACCACTGGAGTCGTCATTTCCCAGCAGCTGACCTACCGGTCAGCCGACGGGACCGAGGTCAGGATGACCGTCATCGCCCCGGAGGCGTCCCCGACGGCGCCCCGCCCGACCGTGCTGTACGGTTACGGCGGGTTCAACATCTCGCTCACCCCGGCCTACTCGTCGTCGATCCTGGCGTGGGTGCAGGCCGGCGGGGTGTGGGCGGTGGCCAACCTCCGCGGCGGCTCGGAGGAGGGGGAGCCGTGGCACCGGGACGGGATGCGGGAGCACAAGCACCACGTCTTCGAGGACTTCGAGGCAGCCGCCGACACGCTCGTCGCCGAGGGGTGGACCACACCCGGGCAGCTCGGCATCATGGGCGGCAGCAACGGCGGGCTGCTCGTCGGGGCCGCCCTCACCCGCAGCCCGGAGCGCTACCGGGCCGTGGTCTGCTCCGCTCCGCTGCTCGACATGGTCCGCTACGAGCAGTTCGGGCTCGGGGCCACCTGGAACGACGAGTTCGGGACGGCGGCCGACCCGACCGAGCTCGGCTGGCTGCTCTCGTACTCGCCGTACCACCACGTGGTCGAAGGGACCCGTTACCCGGCCGTGCTGTTCACCGTGTTCGACGGCGACACCCGGGTCGACCCGCTCCACGCCCGCAAGCTGGCCGCCGCCTTGCAGTGGGCGACGAGAGGCGACCCCGACGACCGACCTGTGGTCCTGCGCCGGGAGGCGGACGTCGGCCACGGCGCCCGCTCGATCCGCCGCACGGTGGATCTGGTCGCCGACGAGCTGGCCTTTCTGGCCGCCCACCTGGGCCTGACCCTCGCCCCCGCCACGCCGGGTGGCTGACGCAAAGGTAAACTTCGTGGTCCGATGTCCCGCTCTCTCATTGAACGGCGCCTCTTCGACCTGGCCCAGCGGTTGCGCAGCGCGCGCGACGAGCTGTCCGTCGTCGATGAGCAGCTCGCCGCTCTCACCGAGGCGGCCGAGGAAGCCCGGATCCGTTCGCTCGTGTCGGAGACACCGCTCGCCCATCGCGAGTACGCCGAAGCCCAACGTCACGCCGACGTCCTGGCCCGCAGCCGGCGGACCCTGGAGGCGTCGATCGAGCAGATGCGGGCCAGTCAGGATCAGCTGCTCGACCGGCTCGTGGCCGGCGACGGCGCCAAGTGACCACCTGACCCGCCCTTCTCACTGTCGTTCGTTTATCTGCAGCCCGTCGCTGAACTGCAAGGAGCCTGGCCCGTGGCCGTACGAGTGGTGATCGCCGAGGACGAGGCCATCGTCCGCCTCGACCTCAAGGAGACGCTCGAAGAGGAGGGATTCGACGTGGTCGGGGAGACCGGCCGCGGCGACGAGGCCGTCGAGCTGGTCAAGACCCACCGACCCGAGCTGGTCATCCTGGACATCAAAATGCCGGGCATGGACGGTCTGAGCGCGGCCCGCGAGATCACCACGGACCGGCTGGCGGCGGTGCTGATCCTCACCGCCTTCTCGCAGCGCGACCTGATCGAGCAGGCCCGGGACGCCGGAGCGCTGGCTTACTTGGTGAAGCCCTTCCAGCGGACCGAGCTGTTCCCGGCCATCGACATCGCCCTCGGCCGGTTCGCCGAGATGAAGGCGCTCGAGGATCAGGTCAAGGACCTGACCGAGCGGCTCGAGGTGCGCAAGGTGGTCGAGAAGGCCAAGGGCATCCTCATGGATGCCGACGACCTCAGCGAGAGCGCCGCCTTCAGCTGGATCCAGCGCACCGCCATGGACCAGCGGGTCCGGATGGACGTCATCGCCCGCCGGGTCATCGACGACGGGCTCCGGGTCACGCCCAGCTAGGGCCCCGACGCCGGCCTCAGGATCGCCGGCTCAGGCCTGGTGGCGGCCGTAGTCGTCGTCGAGGCGGACGATGTCGTCCTCGCCGAAGTAGTCGCCGCTCTGCACCTCGATGAAGACGAGGTCCTCCAGGCCGTCGTTGCGCACCCGGTGGGCCGTTCCCTGCGGGATGTCGACCGAATGGCCGGGCTTGACGGCCACATCGGTGCCGTCCAGGGTGACCACGCCGACACCGCCCACCACGAACCAGTGCTCGGCCCGCCGCTCGTGTCGCTGGTACGACAGGCGGTGTCCGGAGCGGACGGTGATCCGCTTGACCTTGTGGGCCGGTTCGTCGTCGAGGACGAGGTACTCGCCCCAAGGTCGCTGATCTGATTCTCCCGTCGGCACCGGCCGATCGTGCCCTACAGGGGAGCGGCCCGCAACCCGCGACGAGCCGGGTCTCAGACCGGTTCGACGGCGCCCACGAACAGCTGGCGGGCCAGCGCCGGCCCGAGGGCGATGCTGTGGTCGCCGAGGTCGAGGGTGAGCGTGCCGTCGGGGGCGCGGGAGGTGACCAGCGCCTCGGTCCCGGGCAAAAACCCGTGCTCAGAGAGGTAGGCCAGCGAGGCCCGGTCGATCTCGACCTGCTCCGTGACCCGTTCCAAGCGGAGCCGCTCGCCGACCTGGGCCCCGGCCAGGGCGGTCAGCCGGCGCTGGTCGGCGCCGGCGCCGGGGATCGGGTTGCCGTGCGGGCAGGTCGTCGGGTGGCCGAGCAGCTCGACGAGGCGCTCGGCCACCTCGTCGGAGATGACGTGCTCCCACCGGCAGGCCTCGACGTGGGAGCGCTCCCAGGGGAGTCCGATGACGTCGGTCAGGAGCCGCTCGGCCAGGCGGTGCTTGCGGACCACGCTTTCAGCGACGGTCCGCCCGGTCTCGGTGAGGTGGAGCGAACGGCCGTCCATCTCCACGTACCCCTCGCTGCGCAGGCGGTGGATCATCTCGGACACGGCCGGGGCGCTGTGCCCGAGCCGCTCGGCCAAGCGGGCCTGGATGGGACTGACGCCCTCCTCCTCCATCTCGTGGATGGCCTCCAGGTACTCCTCGAGGGGGGGATGGAACCCGTCGGCCATGCCTGAAAGTGTACGGCGGCGTGCGGGGTGGCGGCCGGCACGAGGCGCCGGGCCCCGAGCCCGGTGTGCTCGTCACTGCCGCCTCGTAGCCTGGGGGGTGATGGCACGACTGATGCTGATCGACGGCAACTCGCTCACCTACCGGGCGTTCTTCGCCCTGCCCACCGATATGGCCACGGCTGGGGGCCAGGTGACCAACGCCGTCTACGGGTTCACGTCCATGCTGGTCAACCTCATCAAGGACCACGCCCCCGAGCAGGTCGTCGCTGCCTTCGACCGGCCCGAGCCGACCTTCCGGCACGAGATGATCAGCGACTACAAGGCCGGCCGGGCCGAGACGCCGGACATCCTGCGCCAGCAGATGGGGCTGGTCCGCCAGCTGCTCGAGACCCTAAAGATCCCGATCCTCGAGGTGCCCGGCTACGAGGCCGACGACGTGTTGGCCACCCTGGCCACCGAGGGCGAGGCCCGGGAGGACGACGTCATCGTCGTGACCGGCGACCGCGACGCCTACCAACTGGTCCACGACCCGCACATCCGGGTCCTCTACAACCGCCGGGGCGTGTCCGACTACGTCCTCTACGACGAGGCCGGCATCGAGGCCCGCACGGGGGTCACGCCCGAGCGGTATCCCCAGTTCGCCGCCCTGCGGGGAGATCCGTCCGACAACCTTCCCGGCGTGCCCGGCGTGGGCGAGAAGACGGCCGCCCGGCTGATCAACACCTACGGCAGCCTCGACGGCATCTTCTCCCACCTCGACGAGCTCACCCCCAAGCTGCGGGCCAGCCTGACCGAGGCCGAGCCCACCGTCCGCAAGAACGCCGAGGCCACCCCGCTCATCCGGGACGTCCCGGTGACCGTCGACCCGGCCGACGCCGCCCTCGGCGGCTGGGACACCGACGAGGTCAAGCGGCTGTTCGACTTCCTCGAGTTCCGCAGCCTGTGGGACCGCTTCCTCGAGGCGACCGGCTCGGCCCAGCAGGCCGCGGCCGAGGAGGCCGCGGTCGGCAACCTGATCGACGTCGAGGTGACGACCCTGCCCGACCCGGCCGCCGCCGTGGCCCAGCTGGCCGACTGGCAGCGGGCCGGGACCCCTCTGGCCCTGTCGGGGGCGTGGGAGGGCACGGCCGGGCGCAGCCCCCTGGTCGGGCTGGCCTGGGTGACGCTGCCGCCCTCCCCGGGGGAGCCGGTGCCGGTCACCTGGCTCGGTCCCGACGTGCTGGCCGACACCGGGGTGCTCGGCGCCCTGCAGCAGCTGCTCGGGCCGGCCGGGGCGCCGGTCTCCGCCCACGACGCCAAGGCGCTGATGCGGGGCCTGGCCGTCATCGGCGTGGACTACCGGTCCCTCGAGCTCGACTCGGCCATCGCCGCCTACCTGGTCGACCCGGCCGGCGACCAGTACCTGCTCGAGGACCTGGCCCTGCGCTACGCCCAGGTGGAGCTGCGGGCGCCGGACGCCCCTCCGCCCGGGCAGCTCGACCTGTCCGGCTCGGCCGAGGACCCGGGCGCCGACGCCGGCCGGCGGGCGGCGGCCGTCGCCCTGGTCGCCGAGCCCCTCAGTGCGGCGCTGTCGGCCCGGGGGATGTCCAAGCTGTACGACGAGGTGGAGCGGCCCCTGGTGTGGGTGCTGGCCAAGATGGAGCAGGTCGGCGTGGCCGTCGACGTGCCCGCCCTCAAGGGGCTGGCCGGCGAGCTGGCCTCCGAGGCCAAGCGCTTGGAGGCCCAGATCCAGGACCTGGCCGGCGAGCCCTTCGTGGTCAACTCGACGCCGCAGCTGCGGGAGGTGCTCTTCGTCAAGCTGGGCCTCACCCCGCAGAAGCGGACCAAGACCGGCTTCTCGACCGACGCCCAGACGCTCGAGAAGCTGCGGGGCGAGCACCCCATCATCGAGGCTCTCCTCCGGTACCGGGAGGTGGAGAAGCTGCGCTCCAACTATGGGGAGTCGCTGCTGGCCGAGGTGGCCGGCGACGGGCGGATCCACGCCACCTTCAACCAGACGGTGGCCCGGACCGGGCGGCTCAGCTCGGACCAGCCCAACCTGCACAACATCCCGATCCGCACCGAGGAGGGCCGCCGGTTCAGGGAGTGCTTCATCCCGGCGCCCGGCAACCGCCTGCTGGTCGCCGACTACAACCAGATCGAGCTGCGGGTCATCGCCCACCTGGCCGAGGACCCGGGCCTGGTCGAGGCGTTCACCTCCGGCGCCGACATCCACACCACCACGGCGTCGCGCATCTACGGCGTCGAGCCGGCCGACGTCACCATCGCCATGCGCTCCAAGGCCAAGATGGTCTCCTACGGCCTGGCCTACGGGATGGAGTCCTACGGGCTGGCCCAGCGGCTCGGCATCCCCGTTCCGGAAGCGACCGAGATCCTCGAGGCCTACTTCGCCGGGTTCCCCAACGTGCGGGCGTACATGGACCGGGTGGTGGCCGAGGCGCGCGACCGGGGCTACACGGAGACCCTGTTCGGCCGCCGGCGGCTCATCCCGGAGCTGCAGTCCGGCCGCTACCAGGTCCGGGCAGCAGGCGAGCGCCAGGCCATGAACGCCGGCATCCAGGGCCTGGCCGCCGACATCTTCAAGGTGGCCCTGGTCCGCATCGACGCCCGGCTCGAGGAGCTGGGCCTGGCCAGCCGGCTCATCCTGCAGGTCCACGACGAGGTGATCCTGGAGGTGCCGCCCGAGGAGGAGGAGCAGGCCAGCGCACTGGTGCTCGACGCCATGCGGGGCGCGGCCGAGCTGCGGGTCCCGCTCGAAGTGCACCTGTCGTGGGGTGACACGTGGGCGGGGGCCAAGGACTAGGCGCGTTGGTTGTGGCTCACGCCGGCCCGGCCCTAGCATGACCGCCACCCGCAGTTCACGTTCGCGCCGCGAACGCCCTCGGACAGGTTTCGGATGAGGGTGCTGCAGGCGGAGTCACCTGGCAATCGATGCGCCGGCGTGCCGGCCACCTCGGGTCGAAGGAGGACCATCGGATGTGCGAGCTGCTGGCCGCGGCGTTCCCCGAACCTCGGCCGTTCGACGAGCTGGCCGGCGCGGCCGAGCTGCTCGAGCGCTACGGGCTGGCCGGGTACGGGTGGGGCGTGGCCTGGCTGGACGACGGCGGCACTGGGCAGCCGGGCGCCGCTGGCACTGCGCACCCGAGTGCCGCTGGCACGGTCCGCGTGGTCCGCAACACCGGCCGGTTCGTCGACGAGGCGCTCACCGGCGGGCTGCTGGGCCGGCACCTGTCCCGCCGGTGGCTGGTCCACCTCCGGCGCCCGAGCCGGCTGCTGACGGTGTCCATGGCCGACACCCAGCCGTTCGCCCAGGATGGCGAGTACGCCTTCTGCCACAACGGGTTCCTCGAGCGGGCCGAGCAGCTGCGACCGCAGTTCGCCGACCGCCTCGAGGGACGGGCCGACAGCGAGGTCGGCTGGGCCTGGTTCCAGGACCGGCTGGCCGCCGGCGCCGACCCCGAGGCCGCCCTGCGAGGGGTGGACGAGACGTTCGGGGGCACCGTCAACCTGGCCTACCTGGGGGCCGACGGCCGCCTGGCCGTCTACGCCGGCAACAAGACGAACCCGATGTGGCAGTTCCGGCTCGGCGGGGGGGAGCTGGCCGCGACCGCACTGCACTCCGACGACGACGCCGTGTTCGACTGGATCTTCTCGGACGCCACGGACCGGCGGAGGCTCGACGCCTCCGGCACCGTCGGCGAGCTCGGCGGACCGGTGCGGTCGGCGGCCTGAGCACTCAGGCCATCTT
>Ga0070737_10006132_pt1 | contig 11142 bp, 11 predicted proteins | sample Coa_R1_10_FD_66438 | JGI IMG/M metagenome (GOLD analysis project Ga0070737, IMG submission 66438) | Surface soil microbial communities from Centralia Pennsylvania, which are recovering from an underground coalmine fire - Coalmine... | ecosystem: Environmental > Terrestrial > Soil > Unclassified...
GATTGGTTCCCAGGCCAGATGCGCGCCTCGCGCGACTTTCAGCGCCTCAATGTGTGGAGGCCGACCGGCCCGCGCGGCGAGCGCTTCGACCAGGCAGACCTGGCCGACCCGGCGCAGGTGGAGCTTGGCGACAGCCTGCCTCCAGACGAGGCGCTCGCCCCGATCGAGAACGCCGAGCTCGTCTACGCGACGCCCTGGTGGCTCTTGAAGAGGAGGCGGTGAGCCAGATGACGGCCGCGTCGTGCCGCGTCTACCGGCTCTTGCGATCCGGGCTCACGGCGCCCGAGGTAGACCGGCCCGCTCGCGCACGTTCGCCGCGGCGCTCGAGCAGGGCCACGTCGTCCTGCTCGCCTACCGCGGCGAGCACGCCGTCGAGAGCGCTCCGGGCGGTGGCAGCGGCGGCGCCTTGAGGGGACGCCCGCTCATTACCACCACGACATAGGCGCGCTGGTCGCCTCGGTAACGGCCGGCGACGACGCGTCCGACACGGCGGCGCTAGCGCGCCAGCTCATGTCCGCCCTCCCCGGCTTCGACCTGAAGACCCAGAAGGAGGGGGTGTTCTGGTTCCTGGCCCCGGTGGAACGGACCTTCGAGCAGGATGTGGCCCGCGCGCAGGGCAGCGTCACCCTGCACGGCTTGTCTCGCGAGGCCGTCTCCATGCACATCGGGGACGTCAACCGGGGCCCACAGGTGCGCCGCATGGCAAACCAGTTGGGCATCCCCCGCAACCAGCTGCCGACAGATGACGAGCTAGGCCGGCTCATCGCCGTCTACCGGGCGGCTCACCCAAGTAACCGGGCGGCTCACCCAAGTAGTCGCCTCGGCCCCGCCCGCGCGCTCAAAGCCTTGTCGCTGCGTCAGGCACCCGCCCCTGCCGCCTTGGCCGCGGCCCCGAGCGCCGAAGCCGAGGCTACCACCAACTTGCTCATCGAACATCTGACAGCGGCCTGCGAGCGGGCGGGCGGCCCCGCCCTCCCAGAGGCGGCGGGACGATGGCTGCGGGCGGCAGCGTTCGGGGGCGAGTGCGCGGTGCCCGCCGACTTGCTCGCCCGAGCCCGCGCGATCGCGTCCGCTGCGCTAGCGGCCGCCTGAGCGCCCAACAGCGACGGCGCAGCGCGCGAGCAGACACGAACCTGAGACGCAATGTGCCTCGGGTGTGCCGCGGACACCTGTCGCGAGGCCCGCTCACCCCCTGAGCTGCGGTTTCACCTCGGGGATGCCTTGTGCGACTTGAACCACACGAGTTCCACGGCGACTGCTGGAACTATACGATCCGACCTCCCAAAGCGAGTCGAACTACAGCTGCGTAGTTACGCCTGAGTTGTTTCTACGCGGTTCCTAAGCCGAGCGTAGCTGAGCTTCGAAGTAGTGGAGTCATAGCTCAGGCGTCGAGCACAACCGAGACCAAAGGCCAGAGCAGGCTAGAGCCCGGACTTGACAAAGTTAGGTCAGAGCATAGACTTGGTGGTCGACTGGTTGACCAGTCGACCATAGGAAAACCGGTTACCTAGGTGCATGCAGAAGGACGTGGCAAAGTGGCTCGACATCACGTTGCTCCGGTTGTTACGAACGGCGATCCCGATGAGCAATAGCGACCACGAGGAGTCCCAGCGAGCGGCCATCGTACCTAGCGACCAGGCACCCGACGACGCCAGTAGCGCCCGTTGCATCGACCATGTCGGCATTGTCGTGGCGGACGCTGACTTTGGGGCAACCAGCCTCAAGCAGTCGCTTGGTCTGGAGGTCGAGCACGACGAAAGTCTCCCTGCCATCGGCGTCAGGCTTGTCTACCTCGCCTGTCGCGCACCGCATAGTTCGCTCGACGAACCTTCGCCTACCATCCAGCTGGTCCAACCGATCGGGCCCGGCCCCATTGCCGATCACTTAGCTGAGTACGGCGAAGGGCTCCATCATGTGTGCTTCAGCGTCACAGTCCTCGAAGCAGCGCTTCGTAGAGCTGGAGAGCTCAGCCCACAGCCTTTCTCGGGCGGTAAGGGCAAGCGGGCTTGCTTCCTCGCCCGCAGGGTGGCCGGCACGCTCGTCGAGTTGGTCGAGCAGCAGCAAGTAGCACCCGGAACAGACCTGGCACGATGACTGAGGGACTGCCGAGGATCGATGTTTCGGGGCGGGAAGCCCTGCCATCGCAGGTAGCTCGTAGGTTGCTCGACTACATCCTGGCCGGCAGCGTCCGTCCAGGGATGAAGATACCTTCGGAGAGGCAGCTCGCTGAGGCTCTAGGCGTCGGGCGTTCGGTTGTGCGGGAAGCTTTGAAGTCCTTGGGGCTGCTCGGCATTCTGGAGGTTCGTCAAGGGGACGGGACCTACGTGCGGCGCTTGGAATCCGAGCTGCTTCCCAAAGTGGTCGAGTGGGGCCTGCTGCTCGGCGAGCAGCGCACGTTCGACCTCGTCGAAGCGCGCCAGCACATTGAGCTTGTAACGGCGAAGCTCGCGGCGGAGCGCCGCGACGAAGCAGATCTCAAGGCAATGAAACAAGGGCTTGACTCCATGCAGAAGTCTCGTTCGGATGGGGCAGCCTTCGTGGCGGCCGACGTGGCCTTCCATCTCGCCGTGGCAAGAGCAGCGAAAAACACAGTTCTATCTGATGTGTTGGCGAGCGTGCAGTCTCTTCTGCAAGTCTGGGTTACCCGGGTCATCCGGGCTGCCGGTGACAGCCAGCCTTCTTTCCTTGAGCACGTGCCGGTCTTCGAGGCCATCTTGGCCCGAGATCCCGCCGCTGCGGTCGCAGCCATGAAGGCACACCTCAGCGCAGCGCAGAAAAGGCTGATGGTCGCGTTGGAGACCGAAGGCCGCGGCTACCCGGCTAATGAGGCTATTCATGACCGCTGTTGCTAGCCCGGCGCGGACTAGTGAAGTGGGCCCATCAGGTGGGGCACCCGGGACTTTTGTGATCCTGGACGACGACCCCACAGGCACCCAGGCCGCAGCCGATATTACGGTCATTATGGACTTAGAAGACCATGTCTTGCGCGAGTGGTTAAGGAGCCACCGTCCACGGCCAGTTTATGTGCTCACCAACAGCCGAGGCTTGGCAGCGACGGAGGCGCAGGAACTGGTCGCTACCATAGCAAATCTCGTCGCGAGGGAGTGGCCAAGTGCTCGACTAGTCCTCCGAGGGGACAGCACCCTGCGGGCCCATTTGGCCCCCGAGTACCTCGGCGCTTCGCTCGGCTCATCTCCGGTGCTTTTGCTTGTGCCCGCGATGCCAAGCGCTGGACGTGTGACTGTCCGCGGTGCCCATTACCTGGTTCGCGACGGCCAGCGCGTACCTCTACAGGAGACAGAGTACGCCGCCGACCCCGACCTCGGCTACCACACCTCCAACTTGCTGGACTGGGCAGAGGAGCGCTCCGAAGGGCTGTTCCCGGCACAAGACGGGCGCGTGATCGATCTTGACGAGCTGAGGACTACCGGGGCCGCTGCCATCCCTCGGGCGGTCGAGGTCCTAGCTACGCTGCACAGGCCCGTTGCGTGTGCGGTCGACGCGGAAACAGACGACGACATCAACCAGATTGCCGAAGGTGTGCGCCTGGCCTATCGGAAGGGCTTTCCCCTCCTAGTACGTTGCGCACCTCCACTGGCAGCGGCCTTGGCAAGCAGCCAAGCTACGCGCCTTGCCAATGTCCCGCGAGTCGACGGTCCTGTTCTCGTCGTCTCGGCTTCGTACGTGCCTTTGAGCTCTGCACAGTTGGAGGCTTACGAAGCCGCGTTCCCGGGCACGACTGTCGTAGCCGACGTCGAGGCGCTCCTCGCGCGCCCGGCCGTCGAGCAAGGCCGCCTGGCAAAGGAGCTGTCGTCGCTGCTTTACCGCTACGGGGTCGCAGCACTCGTCACCCCGAGGACAAACCCCCGCTCGCCCGTCCTACCTCGCGGAGCGTCCATCGTTAGCGCATTGGCGAAGGTGCTACATCTCCTGTCGCCGCGTCCGTCGGTCGTCGTCGCAAAGGGGGGAGTCACAGCGGCGGTCGTCGCGCTCGACGGCCTTGGCGCGTGCACCGCCCACGTGCGCGGGCCATTAACGCAGGGTGTCTGCCTGTGGGAGCTAACGACCCGTGAGGGTGAGCAACTACCCTTTGTCGTGTTCCCCGGCAACGTCGGCTCCCGCAGCACATTGGCTAAAGTCGTCTCAGAGCTTCTCGGAGACAGGGTTGTTAGCCGGGCTCTCTGAGCTTCTCGGCGTCGCCCGAGCCGAGAGAGCGGCTCTTGGTGCCTTCACATGTTATGACCTCGCCACCGCAGTGGGCGTGACTGAGGCGGCTGAAAAACGAGGGGTGCCGGTAACTTTGCTCGTCTCCGCACGTGCTCTTGCCGCCCCGGGCGGAGAAGCACTGATCGCCGCGTTGCGTAGCATCGCTGATAGCGCTGGCATCGGCGTTTGCGTCCAGGCAGACCACCTGAACAGCTTGCACGACGCCCAGCGCGCCATTTCGGCTGGGGCCAATGCGCTCATGGTCGACGGCTCGCTTCTGCCTGTCGATGACAACGCCGCCCTCGTGCGCGAAGTGATTGCTCTTGCAAGGGCTTATCGCGTCGACGTGGAAGCAGAGCTTGGGCGGGTTGAAGGTGACGAGGACCGAGCCACGGGCGCGCAGCCGTCAAGCCTCACTGACCCCGCCGCCGCCAAGCTCTTCGTGGCCTCGACTTGCACGGCTTGCCTGGCGGTATCGGTCGGGAACGTGCACGGTACTTACCCCGGCACGCCGAAGCTAGATTTTGAACTTCTCGCCAGCTTGTCCGCTGAAGTGGGTGTCCCGCTCGCGCTGCACGGAGCCTCGGGCCTTGAGCCGGAAACGCTAGCGCGCGCTGTCCGCACGGGTGTTAGCAAGGTCAACCTGAACACCGAACTGCGGATGCTTTGGTTCCGCACGGTGGCGGGAGCGACTCGGGCCAGCGACAACGTCTATGACCTCTTGGCAGTGCAGCAGAAATTGGCCGGTGAAGTAGCCACGACCGTCGAGGTCAAGCTCGCTCAGCTCGGATGGCGTGCGAGCACAGCAGCTAACTAGGAAAGACAGAGTTCAGCCAAAGGAGGCCCAGGTGAAGGCAGCCGTCACTATTGAGCCGGGGCAGATGGAGCTCCGCGAACTGCAGAGCCCGCACCTAGGTGCCGACGAGGTGCTCGTGGAAGTCAGCGCTGTAGGGCTCTGCGGCTCGGACGTGCACCTCTACAAGGGAGAGCATCCCTATGTCAGGTTCCCCCGGGTCCAGGGCCACGAGTTCTCGGGGAGGGTTGCCGCAACGAGCCCTGGTTATGACGGACCGCTCCAGCCGGGTGACCTCGTAGCCGTTGAGCCCCTTCGACCTTGCGGCAAGTGTTTCGCCTGCCGGCGCGGCTACCCCAACTGTTGTGCGCTCCTAGAGGTCATGGGCGCCCACTTCGACGGGGCACTGGCAGAGCAGGTCGTGGTGCCAGCTTCATCATGCTGCCTGGTAAGCGACCTCGGCCCCGAGTTAGGCGCCCTCGTGGAGCCGGTTTCGATCGGGCTACAGGCTGTTGTCCGATCATCGGCGCGCCCAGGGGACCAAGTGCTCGTCCTCGGTGCCGGCCCCATTGGACAAGCGGTCACGCTCTGCGCCGTAGACCGGGGTGCCGAGGTCATGGTCGTAGACCGCCTGGCCAACCGGCTAGAGCTTGCCCAACGATTGGGTGCTCGTGAGACCGTCGACGTTTCCACCGCCCAATTGCACGAAGCAGTCGTCGCCTGGACAAGAGGTGACGGCCCCGCAGTGGTGGTCGACGCCACCGGCGTGCCTACGCTCGTCCGCCAGGCGGTGGACGAAGTCGCACCCTCGGGGACAGTCGTAATAGTGGGGCTCTCACAAGGACAGGTGAGCCTTCCCGTGCTCGACTTCACCCGCAAAGAGCTGAACGTGCTCGGCTCCCGTAACAACAATGGCCTGTTTGGTGCAGCCGCTGACGTGGTGCGCCGCAACCGGGACCTAGTAGCGCAGCTGGTGACTCACCGCTTTGGCCTGGAGGAGTGCTCTCGTGCCATAGAGCTGCTCCGGGACCATCCAGAGCAGGCCGAAAAAGTGCTCGTCATAGTCAACGAACAGGAAGGAGAAGAAGCTCAGTGAGAGCCGTTGTAGTCGGTGCAGGAGCGATGGGTAGCGTGTTCGCCGCCGCCCTCGCCAGGGCGGGTAACGACGTCGTCGCTCTAGACGCCGCCTCGGAGATCGTGGGTACGATCAACCAGCGCGGCATCGAAGTAGTCGAGGACGGCACAAGCTCGTTCGCACGCGTACCAGCCACTAGCGCGCCAAGCGAAGTGGGCCCGGTCGAAGTAGCGATCGTGTTCGTAAAGGCTCACCACACCCACGCCGTAGCCGGTTCGCTGCAGACTTATCTGTCGCCTGACACGGTTGTGGCTTCCCTTCAAAACGGCTGGGGGAACGCAGACGTGCTAGCCCAGGCGGTACCTCCAGCCCGGCTTGTCGTAGGCGTCACTTACCACAGCTGTACGCTGCTCGGTCCTGGTCGCGCTGCTCACACCGGTCGAGGCCCGACTACGGTCGGCCCCTATGAGGCGGGGGCCGGTACCTCGGGGGCTGAGAAGGTAGCTGAGCTGCTCTCGTCAGCTGGCTTCGAGGTAGCTGTCAGGCCCGACGTACGGCCTGAGATATGGAAAAAGCTTGTCCTCAACGCGGCAACGCTTCCTGTAGCTGCAGCGACTGGCCTGCGTGCCGGCGAGCTAGCTGATTGCGGCGAGATCGAGGATCTGGTGGGCGCATTGGCAGCCGAAGCTGTCTTGGTCGCCAACAAGCTGGGCCTCGGCGTTGAGCTCGACGAGAGGTTGGCCAACATACACAAGGTCCTTGCCGGCGCCGGGAGCGGGAAACCGTCGATGCTCCAGGACATAGAAGGACGGCGAAAGACAGAGATAGAGGTAATCAACGGCGCCGTTGCCCGTGCGGCTGCTGAGCTGGGGATCGACGTACCTCTCAATCGAGCGATGACAAGCCTTATCCATGGGATCGAGAGGAGCTGGGCACGATGACAACCGAACTTACTTTCTACGGAGTCGCCTGTTTCGAGGCCACCGGGCCACTGGGGCGCGTGTTGTTCGACCCCTTCTTGACCGGCAACCCCATAGCCCCATGCGGCCCCGACGACATAGAACCGCCGGATCTCATCTTGGTATCGCATGCGGCCTTTGACCACATGGGGGACGCTGCTGCAGTAGCCATCCGGACAGGAGCGCCGATCGTGTGCGGCGCCGACGCGGCTGAGCTGCTCCACGCTCAGGGCGTGCCGCGTGAGCAGCTACGGACCACGGTGTGGGGCATCCGGGTTGAGGTCGCCGGCATCCCGGTGACGCCTGTCGAGTGCCACCACTGGTCGGTTGCCAAGCTCCCTGACGGGCGCCTTGTCACGGGTACGCCGATGGGCTTTGTGACTGAGGTCGACCCGGGCTGCCGTATTTACCACTTTGGGGACACCGCGGTGTTCAGCGATATGCGTCTCATCGGCGAACTGCATAGCCCAAGTGTCGGTCTCCTCGGGTGCACGCAGCCTTGGTCATTAGTACAACCTGGCGCAGGCCGGGTCGTGAGCGGCGAGATGTCGCCGGAAGAGGCGGCTCTCGCCGCTGAGTGGCTGGGGGTGAAGATCGCGGTCGCCTGTCACTACGACGACCCCGACCACCCTGACGTCAAGAGCTTCTTGGAGCAGGCGCGCTTGCGCGATTCCACGGGCAAGCGACAAGCCTACGCCCTGAGGGCAGGACAAGCGCTGCTGATCGACAGCGGTGGCGCGACTCTCACAGGAGGCCGACTGAAATGAAGCTAGTGCGCTATCACTCTGACCATGGCCCGGCAGTGGGGCTCCTGGACGAGCAGGGCCAGGTGTGGCCCACCGGCCTTACAAAGATGAGCGAGGTCCTAGACGCTGGCTGGGTGCCAGAGCCCCTCAGCGGCGCGCAACCAGTTATTGGCGCACGGCTCCTCTCGCCCGTAGAGCGCCCGGGCAAAATCCTTTGTGCCGGAGTAAACTATCTGAGCCACAAGAACGAGAACCCCTCAGCTGTGTTCCCGACCGTGCCGTTCTTTTTCTCAAAGCTCCCGACCGCTGTCATAGGGCCAGGCGACCCGATAGTGCTCCCCGAGCCGACGAGCGAGGTCGATTACGAGGTGGAGCTCGCCCTCGTTATCGGCCGGAGGGCAAAAGGGCTTTCGGAGGAGGACGCGCTTGATTGCGTCTTCGGCTACACCGTTGCCAACGACGTGAGCGCCCGTGATGTGCAGTTCGTCGACAACCAGATCACCCTTGGCAAGGGCTTCGACACGTTCTGTCCCCTCGGGCCGGCCATAGTGCCCGTTCAGGACCTGCCCGACCCACAGGGTGTAACGGTGGCGTCGTACGTCAACGGCGAGCGACGCCAGCACGAACGTACTGCCGGGATGCTTTTTCCTGTCGCTCAACTGCTCTCGTTCCTGTCACGCCACATCACCCTCGAACCGGGCGATGTGGTCACGACGGGCACGCCCGCTGGGGTGGGAACTTTCCGCTCTCCCCCGGAGTACCTCCGCCCCGGTGACGTCGTCGACGTCGAGGTCGACGTCATCGGCCGCTTGAGCAACCCCGTTGTTGCAGGCTGGTGAACCTCTCAGCTGCTATAGCCCAACACGGCCCAGCGCCTGGGCGGCCCAGACGCCGGCAGTTCAGCGTCGGGCCAGCCATAGTGGAGGTGGTCGGCGCTTCGGTAGGAACGGTGGGGTTCGTAGACGGGGGAGTGCCGGCACTCAACGCCATCTACGTCGCCGTCCGGGACCGCGACTGGGGCACAGTTCCTGGGTCCGTGGTCCGTCGGCGGGTAAAGCTCGCCGATGGCAGCTTCGAGGTCGTCTTCGACGTGTCGCACAGAGCTGGCGAAATCTCCTTTCTTTGGCGCGGGCGCATAAAAGCTTCTGCCTCGGGGCCAGATAGCGCCGAACTCAGCTTCTCAATGGAGGGTACTGCCGAAAGCGACTTCCTCGCCAACCGCGTGGGGTTCTGCCTCCTCCACCCCTTGGGCCTCTCGGGCCGCCGGGTGGAAGTGTCGAGCGCTTCTTGTGCTAGCAGGGTCGGCCAGTTCCCCGTCGCTATTGCGCCGCACCAGCTGTTTTCGGACCTAGTGGGTATGGCTTACGAGGTAGGCCCGACAGGTCGTTGCACCATTGGCTTCAAAGGCGAGTTGTTCGAAACCGAAGACCAGCGCAACTGGACCGATGCTTCCTATAAGACGTACTGCACGCCTCTCCGGCTGCCTTACCCTCGTCTGTACCGGCGCGGCGAGCAAGTGAACCAAGAAATATTTGTGCGCCTGCGGGCCACAGGACCCCGCGACAGTCGGGCTCTCCGCCGCCGGCGCCGTGGCGCAGTCCAAGTTAAGGTGGGGCCACCGACTGAAGCGGTGCTGCCGCCGATCGGTACCGAGCACACCACGGGCCCCGTTGTCCCCGATAAGAAAGAGCTCGCCCTCCTTCACCACTGCGGCTTAGACCACGTGCGGGCTGTGACCGACGTCAGTGGCCCAGACTGGCCAAGCCACATTTTGGCCGCAGCGCAGACCGCCGATGCCCTGAACGCACAGCTGGAGATCGAGGCGGTCGTGACCGGCCCCCATGAACTGCAGGACCTCGTCAGCGCTCTCAGACCTTTAGGCGTCATTCGTCGCCTCCTCATATTTGACCGCGCGACATCAGTGACAACACGGGAACTTGCAGCAAGCGCAAGAAGTGCCCTCGCTTGTACCAGGGCGCGCGTTGACAAAGTCGCCGGTGGCAGCCGAGCTAACTTCGCCGAACTGAACCGAGCCGACCTGCCAGTGGACCTCCTAGACGAGGTCGCCGTCTCCTTCAACCCCCAGGTGCATGCCTTCGACGACGCTTCAATAATGTCGACCCTCCCGGTGCAACCCGTTGTGGTTTCTAACACACAACGGATCGCGGGCCACCGTCCCGTGCTGGCAGGTCCCGTGACGTTGCAGCCCCGCTTCAACCCCGTGGCGACGACGCCAGGCGTCGACGTCGCGGGGGGAACCCAAAGCTCCAACGACCCCCGACAGATGTCGCTCTTCGCTGCAGCCTGGACCCTCGGCTCCATCGCCTACCTGAGCCTCAGCGGTACATCTGCCCTTACCTACCATGGCCTCCTTGGCGGTCGTGGGATTCTCGCAGGCCCCACTGCAGCCTCCGAGCTTGGGCTCCATCCGCAAGCCGTGTACCCCGTCTTCCACGTCTTTACCGAGCTGGCCGGCCTGGGAGACCGGCGCCTCCGTCCAGTACAGGTCAGTGAGCCTGACCGAGTAGCGGCCCTCGCAGGTGGTGACGAGACGGAGCCATGGCTGGCCTTAGCGAACCTCAGGCCGACTTCGGTGCAAGTCGTGGTTGGACCGGCCTTTGAGCTCCCTGGGCTAACCATAAGCCATCTCGATGAGGCCGCAGTGTCCGCCGGCTTATACGAAGGGGCGTGGCGGCTGCAGCACGAGCGGGTGCACGGGCCACGAAAACTGACACTTCACCCATATGAAGTCGTGTTCTTAGTGACCCGAACCATGATTTGAAGGGGTCAATAACGGCGCAGAGAGAGGCAGCAACCGGCAATATAGTGCGGAGCTTTCGCGGGCGGTCCCATTGGTAGCGACCCTTCTGTGACGGCATGGTCCGAGGAGACGAAGCGTCGACCACTTGCAAATGGTTAGCCCGAAGTTCCCCCCGATTTGGCGGCCTGGAGTAGCGCTTCCTTGCCTGGACCTGGGTCGTTGCGGCCGGAGGAGCCTGGGGGCGTAGGCATGTAATGATGACCTGGCCAGTCGCGAGTTGTTGTGGTTCTTGACCTAATGACATGTATGTAGTACGCTTGTGGTCATGTACGTCGCCACGGTGCCCAACCGGGGCTCCCCGCCGGCGGTCCTGCTGCGGGAGAGCTACCGCGAGGGGGGCAAGGTGAAGAACCGCACCCTCGCCAACCTCTCGCACTGGCCGGCCGAAAAGGTGGAGGCGCTGCGGGCGGTGCTGAAGGGGGAGGCGGTGCCCGGGACGGCCGAGCGGGCGCTCGTAGACGCTTTCGAGGTCACGCGCAGCCTCCCCCACGGCCACGTCGCCGCGGTGGTGGGCACGCTGCGGCGCCTCGGGCTGGAGGAGC
>Ga0070737_10006133_pt1 | contig 11142 bp, 10 predicted proteins | sample Coa_R1_10_FD_66438 | JGI IMG/M metagenome (GOLD analysis project Ga0070737, IMG submission 66438) | Surface soil microbial communities from Centralia Pennsylvania, which are recovering from an underground coalmine fire - Coalmine... | ecosystem: Environmental > Terrestrial > Soil > Unclassified...
TCGGCCAAGAGGATTCGCGTCGCGAAAGTGCGTTTGAGGTGCGCGCCTGCGCCCTACTGGGCCAGCGGCAGTTTGTACCAGTCGATTGCGTTGCGCCGCGCGATGCGCAGTTGGTCGGCGAGCGGAACGCCGGCAAACTGCTCCGCCAGCACTTTCTTGGAATGCGGCCAGGTGCCGTCGAAATGCGGATAGTCCGAGCCCCACATCAGGTTGGACAGCCCGATGATGTCGCGGTTGCGCACCGCCGTGCGGTCGCGCATGAAGGTGACGCCCACGTGATCGTGAAAGATTTGGCTGGGCGTGCGTCCCGACTTGATGGCATTGAAAGCGCCCGCCCATCCCCGGTCGCGATGCGCCCGGTAGTCCATCCGCTCCAGGATTCCCGCCACCCACGCGGCGTCGTTCTCCACCGACACCACCCTAAGCTTGCGATGGCGGTCGAAGACGCCCGAGAAGATCATTGCCGCCAGCGAGTACATGGTGGGTGTGAACGCCAGCGCGAAGTCTGCCATCACGTTGCCAGTGTTGGAGAAATGCTTCTTGCTGGCCGCCACGTGCAGGCTGATCGGCATCTCCAGCTCCTCCGACGCCGACCAGATCGGATCGTACATCGGATTTTCATAACCGTGCCCGGCGTCCTGGCTGATGCTGATCATCGCCGCCACCAGCCCCATCTTGCGGCATCGCGCCATCTCCGCCGTGGCGTCCTCCATCCGGTCGGTCGGAATCATCGCCACACCGAACACGCGTCCGCGCGCCCCGGCGCAGTACTCGGCCAGCCAGTCGTTGAAGGCGCGGAAGCAGGCCAGTTGAAAGTCGGGGTCCGGAATCGAAAACATGCTCAGCCCGAAGCTGGTATAGAGGATTTCCGCCTCCACCCCGTCGCGATCCATGTCCGCCACCCGTGCCGCCGGATCCCACGCCCCTTTGCGCGCGTTGGCAAACCGGCCGATCATGCTGACCTCGTTGTCGGGCGCCTCCGTACAGACGGTCAACCCGATCGGATGCTTGTAGGTCAGTCCGCCTTCGCACACCAGGTAGTCGGAATCGGGCTCGCTTACGATGCGCGGGGCGCGCTCGCGATAGCGCTGGTCCACGCGCTCGACCCACAGATTAGGCGGTTCGACGACATGCGAATCGGCGGATACCATTTTGAAGGCGGGCGGCTGCTCCATCGCGGTCAACCTTGATGCACCAGGATTTGCCGCGATCATCGGCCCGATGGCGCCGAAGTGTCAAGCTGCGCCGCGAACGCAGCCGCCCCCGCTGGTACAGTGCTCCGCGAGTTAAAAGCCTTGCGCAACTGAGGGACCGGCGGCTAATTACACAACGTCGGGCGGTTTAATGATGCTGGCGAATTTGATTGGCGGAAAATGGCGCGAACCGCGGGGATGCGACAGCGTGCCGCTGTTCAATCCGGCCAGCGGCGAGGTGATCGGCCAGGCCCCGCTCAGCTCCGCCGCCGACGTGGCCGAAGCGGCCGCCGCGGCCGCCCGCGCCTTTGCCGGATGGGCCGCGACGCCGGTGATGGAACGCACCCGGCTGATGTTCACCTACAAGGCCGTCCTGGAGCGCCATTTCGAGGAGCTGGCCGCGATTGTCACCCGCAATCACGGCAAGACCTTGGAGGAGGCGCGCGGCGAGGTGCGGCGCGGAATCGAGATGGTCGATTTCGCCTGCGGCGCTCCCACCCTGCTGCAGGGCCGCACCTTGCGCTCGGTCAGCACCGCCATCGATCAGGATTACTATCGCTACCCGCTGGGCGTGGTGGGCGGAATTGTTCCGTTCAACTTCCCGGTGATGATTCCGCTGTGGATGTTCCCGCTGGCCGTGATGGCGGGAAATACCTTCGTGCTCAAGCCCTCGGAGCGCACGCCGCTGGCTGCGGTGCGGCTGGCAGAGCTGTTCGCAGAGGCAGGGTTTCCCGACGGCGTGCTCAACCTGGTGCATGGCGCGGCGGACACGGTCAAGGCCCTGCTTGCAGCGCCCGAAGTGCGCGCGGTCTCATTTGTCGGCTCCGAGCCGGCGGCGCGTCATGTCTACCAGGAGGCGGCTCGTCATACAAAGCGAGTACAGGCGGCCGGCGGCGCCAAGAACCATATCTTCGTCCTGCCCGACGCCGACCTGGAGCTCGCCATCCCGGCGATCATGAACTCGGCCTTCGGCAACGCGGGCGAGCGATGCCTGGCGGGCAGCGTCGCGGTCGGCGTGGGCGCAGCGTCGGCGCATCTGACCGAGCGCCTGGAGCAGTCCGCGCGCCGCCTCAGGCTCGGGCCCGGCGACCAGCCGGGCGTGGACTTTGGACCGCTGGTCGCCGACGACCATCGCCGCCGCGTCCTGGGCCATATCGAGCGCGCCGCCGACCAGGGCGCACGCGTGGTCCTCGATGGGCGGTCAGCCGAATACGTGCAACGCCCGGGTTTCTTCGTCGGACCGACCATCCTGGACCAGGTAACCCCGGCGATGGCTGCCGGACGCGAGGAAATCTTCGGCCCGGTCCTGTCGGTCGCGCAGGTGGGCAGCGTGCGCGAAGCGATCGATCTGGTCAATCGCCTGCCGCTGGGCAACATGGCCGCGGTCTTCACCTCCTCAGGAAGGGCGGCGCGCCAGTTCCGCGACGAGGTCGAATGCGGGATGATCGGGATCAACGTGGGCGTGGCGCAGCCGCTGGCGTTTTACCCGTTCAGCGGATGGAAGAGTTCATTTTACGGCGACCTGCATTTGCAGGGCAGCGACGGGGTCGACTTTTACACCCGCAAGAAGATCGTGGTGTCGCGCTGGTGATCGCGGGGCGCGACTTTTGCTTCGCGATGCGCTATTGGTGATGGGGATTGTAAAGCAAAAAAACCGGCAGGAGTAGAGGACAACCATGGGCCTGTCATTCAAACCGATTTCAGCGGATTCCCACGTGGTCGAGCCGCCCGATTTGTGGACCAAGCGCATCGACCGCAAGTACCTCGACCGCGCCCCGCGCATCGTGCACGAGGCCGATCAGGACATGTTCTGGTGTCCGGGCGGACGCCAGGACAAACGCGGGATCGGCACCTCGTCGTCGGTCACCAAGGATGCCAAGGACATCACGATGGCCGAGCGATGGGAGAACGTGCTGCCCGGCTCCTACGACCCGTTCGAGCGGCTGAAGGATCAGGATCGCGACGGCGTGGAGGCCGAGGTCCTGTATACGACTTTCGGCACCACCTTCTATCCCATGACCGATCTGGACTTTCAGTTCGCCTGCATGCAGGCGTTCAACGACTGGCTGGCCAATTTCTGCGCCACCGCGCCCAAGCGGCTGTTCGGGGTCGCCATGATTCCCACCGAACCGTTGGAGCGCGGCGTCAAGGAGATGGAGCGCTGCCGCAAGATGGGGATGGTGTCGGCGCAGATCAGCGTGCAGCAGGACATCGGCGAGAGCTACAATCATCCCAAGTGGGACCCGCTATGGGACGCGTCGGCCGACCTTGAAATGCCGGTCAGCCTGCACGTGGCGGGCGACAAGAAATGGTTCACGCTGACCAACAACATGCTGGTTGACTTCTCGCTGGCGTTCACGCCGGTGATGTACTCGATCTGCACGATGATCATGGGCGGCACCTTCGACCGCCATCCCAAGCTCAAGGTGCTCAGCGTGGAGAATGACGCGTCGTGGCCGGCGCCGGCGCTGGAGCGGATGGACTACCATTATTTCCGCGACCAGGGCTGGGCCGGCAAGGGCGGCATCACCTCGGGCCGCACCCCCAGCCAGATCTTCCATGAACAGGTCATCTGCACCTTCATGCGCGACAAGACGGCGGTGCGCTGCCGCGACATCGTCGGCACGCGCAACATGATGTGGGGCTCTGACTTCCCCCATTACGACGGCACCTGGCCCAGGTCCGTCCAGACCCTGGAGGAGCACTTCCAAGGCGTCCCGCTGGAGGACCAAAAGCGCATCGCGCGCACCAACGTTATCGAGCTGTACAAGCTGCCGATCGAGCCCTAGCAGGTGCGGAAAGAGTCGAGCGGGGCTTTCCTTTTAGATTGCCTACGTACCGCACCCTGCTTAAAAGATGAGTGCTTTCCTTTTCCTCTCTCCCTCTGGGAGAGACCAGGGCGAGGGAGCAGGCTGCAAAAGATCCATTTCCGCAGCCTGCCGGCAAAGAAGCGAAAAAAGACAAAGGAGAAATGCGGACGGAAGACCCCGTTTCTCCTTTTCGTTCAGATCCGGCACTGCCCGAGGGCGCCAAGCCCCGCTTGCCTGAGTTTTTCCATCCCGGCGCATCGCCGGCCTGATGGTCTTCACATCGCGAAGGCGCGGCGGCATGGCGGCTATAGTGTGCCGTGCTCGACCTCGATCAGGTTGTGCAGCTTGCGGTGATCGATTTCCTTGAGCATATGGAAGCGGCCGCGCACGTTAAGCGGCTGGCCGTTGGCGATGCGCGGATGGCCCCAGGCCAGCACGTTGAGGCAGTGCGCACCGCAAATCTTGAAGGTGGTGTAATGGGCCGCGAAGGTCAGCTCGCGCACATGGCCGAACACGGCCACGTCGTGCTCGTTGTATTCGGAGGGGGTGCGCAGGATGTCGTGAATCTTGACTGCGGTCTGCGCAGGAACCGACGATGCTATCGACAGCGCCGTGATTAGGACCGCGATTTTCAAGCTCATTCGTTCCAGTAACATCGATTGCCGCTCCGCCGGCAGTTTAGGTCGATTAGCCGCACCATCCAAATGGTCCCGGACTTCTAACGCGAGTTTGCGCGCCGCTCAAGCGTGCAGGCCGCTTTTGCGCCGCGCGGTTACGGCTCGCGAGGGCCGGTTGGCGGGGACCGCGCCGATCTTTGGCGCAAAACATGCTAACATTCCTTTGCCATGGCGCTCACGCTTGTGAAAAGGAGGGCGGTGTAATGGCCGAGACGCGCGCCGATACACCGCCCGTCGCGGCCCCGGCCGAAGGGCCCGGCGCGGCAGCGGAGGAAAGCACCGTCTTCTTTGAGCGCCGCGACGACACGTTGATGATCGGGTTGACCGGTACCTGGTCGCTGGACGTGGGCCTGCCTCCGATCGCCGACCTGCAACGCGAGCTGACAAGTGTCCCGGCCCCCAAGCGCGTGGCTTTCAACACCGATGAGTTGGGGGCGTGGGACAGCGCGTTGGTGACGTTCGTGGCCCGGGCGATCGAGCTCAGCCGCGCGCGCGGAATTGAAGTCGACCGCGGCGCACTGCCGCCGGGCCTGCTACGGCTGCTGGCGCTGGCTGAGGCGGTGGCCGAAACGCGCGTCGTGCGCGCGGCGCGGCCCGCCGGCCTGCTGACACGCATCGGGCAGAAAAGCGTGGCCTATGGGCAGGCGGTGATTGAAGCGCTGGCCTTTGTGGGCGAATTTAGCATCGCGTTCGTCAACCTGCTGCGCGGGCGCGCCCGCTACCAGGTTTCCGATCTGACGCTGACCATCCAGCAATGCGGCGCCAACGCGCTGGGCATCGTGTCGCTCATCAGTTTTCTGGTCGGCGTGATCCTCGCCTTCATGGGCGCGGTGCAATTGCAAAAGGTCGGCGCGCAGATCTTCGTTGCCAACCTGGTGGCGATCGGGATGGTGCGCGAGATGGGTGCGATGATGACGGCGATTATCATGTCGGGCCGCACCGGCGCCGCCTTTGCCGCGCAATTGGGTACCATGAAGGTGACCCAGGAGATCGACGCGCTGCAGACCATGGGCATCTCGCCGATGGAGTTCCTGGTGCTGCCGCGCGTGATTGCGCTGGTGGCGATGATGCCGCTGCTGTGCGCGTATGCCGACTTCCTGGGCATCATGGGCGGCGCCGCGGTGGGCTCGGTGATGCTGCACATTTCGCTGCGCGCCTACCTGGACACCTCGATTCATTCCACCGACCTGGTCAGCCTGTTCGGCGGGCTGTTCAAGGCCGCCACCTACGGTGTGCTGATCGCGCTGGCGGGCTGTCTGCGCGGCTTCCAGTGCGGCTCCAGTTCCTCGGCAGTGGGCGACGCCGCCACCTCGGCAGTGGTCACCAGCATCGTGCTGGTGGTGGTCGCCTGCGGCATCTTCGCCTTCCTCTTCAATATCCTTAATCTCTAGATGACGGCGGCAAAACTGGAAATCATCGCCGACCACGGTTCGACTCCGCATATCGAGGTGCGCAACCTCACCGTCGGCTACGGCAGCTTCGTGGTGATGAGGGACGTCAATTTCGCGGTGCGCCGCGGCGAGATTTTCATCATCATGGGCGGCAGCGGCAGCGGCAAAAGCACGCTGTTGCGCGCGCTGGTCGGCCTGCTGGAACCGCTGGCGGGAGAGGTTTTCTACAACGGGGTGAATTTCACTACGGCCAGTGCAGAGGAGCGCCAGCGCATGCTGCGGCGCTTCGGCATCACCTACCAGGGCGGTGCGCTGTGGAGTTCGATGACGCTGGCCGAAAACGTGGGCCTGCCGCTGGCCGAATTCACCAACCTCAGTCCCGCCGAGATTCGCGAGGTGGCGCAGCTGAAACTGGCGATGGTCGGGCTGCGAGGCTTCGAAGATTTCTACCCCGCCCAGCTCAGCGGCGGGATGCAGAAGCGGGCGGGCATCGCGCGCGCTATCGCGCTTGACCCGGAAGTACTGTTTTTCGACGAGCCGTCGGCGGGGCTGGACCCGATCACCTCCCGCCTGCTCGACGACCTGATCCTCGAATTGCGCGCCAGCCTGGGCGCGACCGTGGTGGTGGTGACCCATGAGCTGGCCAGCATCTTCGCGATCGGCGACAACAGCGTGCTGCTCGACGCCGAAAGCCGCACCCCGATCGCATACGGCAATCCCGTGCAGCTGCGCGACCACAGCGCGGACCCGCGGGTGCGCCGCTTCCTGACCCGCGGAGAAAGCCAGGCGGCATCGGTGCAAGAGCATGGCTAGGCGAGTCAACCTGGCGGCGGTGGGGGCCTTCGTGGTGGGCGCGGTGGTCCTGGTGGTGATCGCAATTACCCTGTTGGGCTCCGGCACCCTGTTCCGCCATCGCCACCTCTACGTCCTTTACTTCCAGAGCAACGTCAACGGGCTGCGCGTCGATGCGCCGGTGAAATTCCACGGCGTCGAGATCGGCTCGGTGTACCGGATCCTGCTGAGCCTGGCCCAGTTGCAAAGTGTGGTGGGAACGCGGAATCCGGCCGTAATGCGGGTGCCGGTGCTGATCGAACTGGACGAGCGCAAGATCATCAGCCGCGGCGGCAAAGCCCTTGACCTGGACGATCCGCGCACCCTCAAGCGCCTGATCGACGCCGGCCTGCGCGGGCAGTTGTCGATGGAGAGTCTGCTGACGGGGCTGCTCTACGTCGACCTCGACATGCATCCCGGCACGCCCGCCCATTTCGTGCTGCCGCCCAATTCGACCTTTCAGGAAATTCCGACTCTGCCCACCGAGTTCGAGCAGTTCCAGCAGGGGCTGGGCAAGGTGGTAGCCCGGCTCAGTCAGGTCGACTTTCCGGCAATGGTCCAGTCGATGGTGCAGATGACCGATTCGATTCGCTCCCTGGTGCAGTCGCCGCAGCTTGAGGCCACCCTTGATCGGCTGCGGCAGGCGACCAAATCGCTCAATGAAGCGGCGCAAAGTGCCAAGCGCATGACCGATGCGATCAAGTCCGAAGTGGTGCCTCTGTCACACAGCCTGCGCGGCGCCTCCGACAACACCGCCGAAACCATGCGCCAGGCACGCGCCGCGATGATCTCGGCGCAAAAAGCGTTCGGCGAAGCCCAGGCCGCGTTTACCGAGGCCAGGATAATTCTGGATCCGGCTTCTCCTTTAACCTATCAACTCAACAAAACGCTGGAAGACATTTCGGGCGCGGCGCGCGCCACCCGCGAGCTGGCCGAGTTCCTGCAGCGCAACCCCAGCGCCGTCATACGCGGCAGAGCAGCATCTCAGGACGGGCGATGAAGCACTGCAACCGGCTCCTCAATTCAGCCTGGCTTTGGACCGTCGCGGCCTTACTGGCCGGATGCACCCTGCTGGCGCCGATCCCCGACCGATCCCGGTTCTTCGTGCTGACCGCGATGGCGCCGGGCGAGGCGGGCGCGCCGGCCAATCAGGCGGGCACGCGCGCGCTGGTGCTGGGGCTGGGCCCGATCAGGTTTCCCGACTACCTCGACCGCACCGATATCGTCACGCGGATGGGCGCTAATCGCCTGCTGATCTCGCAAAACGATCATTGGGCCGAGCCGCTTAGGAACAACTTCGCGCGCGTCCTTGCCCACAATCTCTCAAGCCTGCTCGGCACGCAGCAGATCGTCAGTTTCCCCTGGTACAGTTCCACCCACATCGACTACCAGGTTGCGATTACCGTCGATCGCTTCGAATGCGACAGCCAGGGCAATGCGCACCTGGCCGCGCGATGGACCATCAACGACCCTGCCAGCGGCCGCATCCTCGACCGCGGCGAGACCGACCTCAGCGCATCGGGCGGCGCCAGTACCGACGAGCAGGTCGCAGCCTTGAGCCAGACGCTGACCGCCTTCAGCCGTCAGCTCGCGGCGGCCGTGGCGCAAACCAGCGTCCAAAAACGACCGTTAATCTGACTGCTGAGCCCGGCCGTTGACGCGCGAGTGTCCTCGCTCGCGCCCCCTCTTCTCTTTACTTGCCGTCCTCACCCAGCAGTGACGACGACACGGTGGCTCCGAATCGGGCGGCGCCGGGCGGCAGGTTGCGCTCGGCTACCGTCCGCACCGTGACCAGCGGGGCGATTGCGGCCTCGGCGATAGCGCGCTCGGCGCCGTAGTCGGGCGGCGCGCTTATCAGCAACGGGTTGAAGCGATGCGAGCCGGCGGGAAGCCGCTGCCATCCATCGGTGTCGATTCCCACCGCCGCTGCCAACGCTCCTGATGCTGCACCGGGCGCGGAGGACTCGGCTCGATAGTACAGATGGCGTTGGATGAAGCCCAACTCGGAGGAGGCCGCGAACGTCTGCAGCATCAGGCGTTCCCCGCCCCGCAGCCCAATCCATTGCGCTGGCGTGTTGTCGCCGACCGCCGCGGCGGTGTGGTCATCGAGTGGAAGCGGCGACTCCAGTCCCGATGCGAGCAGCGAATAGCCGCGCAAGTCCACGAAATCCATCGCGATGCGCCCCTGGATGTCACGGAAGAGTTTGCGCAGCGGCAGGCGCATGGTAAACGGCGCCTGGGCAAAGTCGCGGTAGAAGAACTCGACCGTCGAAACTTCCGGCGAACGCACCCCCAAAAAAACCCGAATCCGATGCCCCACGCGCCGGATCACGCGCACCGGTCCGGCCCGATAGGCAAGCAGGCGGCTGTCCAGGTCGTGCTCCGTCAGATGGAACTGGAGCAGGTTGAGCACCGTAACCGTGCCGCGCAGCTCGAAGCCGCTGATCAGGTTGCGGGTGGTTTCGCCCTTATGGTTCTGCAAGCGCAGGTCGTCGGGGAATTCGTGCTTGAGGCTGAGCCGGTAATGTTCGGTCTCAATCAGTTGACGCTGCGGATCGTAATCGACGTAGCGAACCGGGCTCAGGCGCGGCTTCCTGACCACGCCGATATAGGCGTAGCGCTCGGCACCGCCCAGCGGGTCGGCGACCGCCACCTCCAGGGCGCGTTCGGGCAATTGCGCGGGTTGCGCGATTCGCTCGCCCAGATCGAACATCATCATCGACAACTCGTCGTTGGGGCCAACCGCCTGCGGCATCGCGTCGGTGGTGGGCTGCGGACCGCGGGGCAGGCCAAAGATTCCACCCACCAGCACCGAGTCGACCTGGAACGGAATCGGCTCGAGACGGCCCTGATGGACGGCCAATACTTCGATCCGGTTAACCGGGATGTTGAGCAATTGGGGCAGCTGATTTCCGCGCAATATCAAGGGCTGCCACAGGCGCGGGCTGCCCAGGGCCAGGCGCGGAATGAAGCTTAAAAGGGCGGTGAGCCCGGCGCCGGCGATCGCGAGCAGGCGGCGATGCGCGGTGAAAAGCATCTAATTGCGTCAAACCTCTGCGTCGATAACAATTGGTAACGCTTCACAGGTCAACCGGCGCCGGCCGGTTTGTAGTACACACATGACCTCGGCTCGGACCATTATTGCACTTCCGATCTTAAGAAGGCGGCGCGCGCCGCGCCGCACCGCCGATACGGCCAGCGCCTCGCATCCGGTCAGCAATCGCGCCTGGCCCGCCGCCGTGCTTGTCGCCGCCGCGATGCTGGCGGTGTGCGCCGCCGCCCGCGCAAGCTGCAACGATGATTGCAGGAACGAATACGTGTCGGCCCTGAGCGAATGCCGCGCCCAATATCAAAGCGGCGATACCGACTTGCAGGACCTCCAGGATTGCCTGGCTGACACGCAGGGTGAATACGACGATTGCATCGACGATTGCACCTCACTGGGCGCGGGCGGCGTGGTGGCGTGCGCCGCGCCGCACGGTGCATTGACGCCGGTCAAGTTCACAGGACGCGTCCCGGCCACATCGGATTGAAACCGGTGTCGGGCCGTGAAGGCACTCAGCCCTGTGACGGTTGCGGGATTCTTCTATAATCGGCGCTGTATGGAACCGATCGAACTTAAAGTAGACGTATCCGACGCATTGGCGGCGCCGGGGCCGCTGCATATTGCGGCCTCCGTGTTCCTGCCCGATCCGGCCAAACTTGTCTCTCCGCCGCTGGTAATCTTCGCCTTTCCCGGCGGCGGCTACAGCAAGGGCTACTTCGACCTCAACCCGCCGGGCCATCGCGGCTACAGCCAGGCGCAGCATCACGTCGAGCGCGGGATTATTGTTGTAGCCGCCGACCATCTCGGCGTCGGCACCAGCACCATCCCAGACCTGACGGCGTTGACCGTGGAAACGGTGGCGGCCGCCAACGATGCTGCGATTCGCAAGATCTCAGCACAGCTTGCCGAAGGCTCTCTGGCGGCCGGATTTCCCGCGCTGCCCGGCCTGGTCCGGATCGCGATCGGCCAGTCGATGGGCGGATGTATCACGATCGTGATGCAGGGGCGGATGGGCACGTGCGACGCGATCGCCACTTTGGGCTTCAGCGCGATTCATACCGTGCTGCCGCAGCGCACTGAAGCCGCGCGCCGGCAGGCAATCGCGGCCAACCGGTTCTTCCGCAACGACGACGTGCGCAACCTGCGCGCGCGCGGCGGCGCCAATGTCAAGGTCGATTTCGTCTATCCGTTCCA
>Ga0070737_10006135_pt1 | contig 11141 bp, 5 predicted proteins | sample Coa_R1_10_FD_66438 | JGI IMG/M metagenome (GOLD analysis project Ga0070737, IMG submission 66438) | Surface soil microbial communities from Centralia Pennsylvania, which are recovering from an underground coalmine fire - Coalmine... | ecosystem: Environmental > Terrestrial > Soil > Unclassified ...
TGACGACCTAGCCGGCGCGGTCAGGCGGACTTGCCACTGATCTCCGGCGCCAGCTGCTCCGCCGCCATCGCGGCCGGCAAGTTCGTGTTCGCGCGCATCAAGGCCGGGAAGATCGAGGTGTCACAGCAATAGAGACCATCGATCCCGTGAACGTTGCCATCGGGGCCGACGACCGCCAACGGGTCACTGGCCGGTCCCATCCGGCAGCTCCCAGCCGGATGGTAGTAGATGCCGACCGTCCGCCGGATGTAGTCCGCCAGCGCCGCCGGCGTGGTCTCATGCGGGCTGGGCTGGGTCGCTTCTCCGAACAGCGACACGACAGCCGGTGCGGCACCGATCTCCCGGGCCAGGGTGATCCCATCGGCGAGGACGGCGAGGTCTTCACCGTTGGGATCTGACAGGTAGCCGTGGTCGATCAGCGGCGCCGCATCCGGTTCCGTCGAGACGATCCGCACCGTGCCCACCGAGCGCGGCGTCATTGAGCTGACGAAGATGCGATAGCCCCACTGCCGATCCGCCACCGGACGGTTCATGACGGCGTAGAGATGGAGATCGAACGCCTCCCTGCAGCGCGAGCTGCGGGCCTTCGCCAGCGTTTGCTCATCCGGCAGCCACTGCGTAGCCCCGAAGGTGGCCATCTCCCGGTTGAGGCGCTCGGTCCCGGCAAACTCAACCAGCACCGTCGGGTGATCCACCAGGTTGCGTCCCACCCCCGGCAGGTCATGGAGCGGCGCGATGCCAAGCGAGCGGAGGTCGTCGGCCGGCCCGATCCCGGAGCGCTGCAGGATGGCTGGTGTCCCGTAGGCGCCGGCCGCCAGGACGACCTGAGCCGCCGGGATCCGCCGGCGTTGGCCGTCGACGACCACCCACACGGCGACGGCTGCGCCGTGATCAACCTCGACGCGATCGACCAGGGCGTTCCCCAGCACCCGGAGGTTGGGCCGTGCACGCACGGGATCGAGATAGCCGAGGGCACTGTTCCAACGGATGCCATCGACCACATTGACCGGGGAGGCGGCGACGCCGCTCGCTTGATCGGGGTCGTTCAGGTCACGCACGCGCGGGATGCCGGAGGCGACCGCGCCGTCAATGAAGGCCGCGTGAAAGGGCGTCAGTTCGCGGTCCTCAACCAGACGGACGCGCAAGCCGCGCTTAGCTCGCTCGACGGCCGGCTCGACCCGGTTCCAAGCCCAGCCGGTGTTCCCCAGAGCCTCCCAGCGATCGTAGTCGAGCCGATGGCCGATCAGCGCCACGCAGCCATTGTGGGACGAGCAGCCGCCGATCACCCGCGCGCGATCGAATGGGGTCTCCTGCTCATGGGTCGGATGCGCGCGGCCGGCGTAGTCCCAGCTGTGGGAACCCGGCAGCGTGCGCGCGTCGAGCAGGTCGGCGGGCCAGCCACCGGCGGACAGTGGTCCGTAGTCCGGACCGGCTTCGAGCAGAAGCACCGAGCGATCGGTATCCCGCGCGATGATCCCGGCCAGGACCGCCCCGGAGGTGCCGCCACCGACGATCGCGATATCCACCGCCCGGTTGCTGGGTGACGACGCCCGAGGCATCGGCCCTCCTTATCATGAGCACCGCAAGTCGAGCTAGCTCCCGGCTCGCTCCAGGAGCGCCCCGATCGTCTGCCCGATCTCCTCTCGGTTCAGCGCCAGGGTCGCATCGCCGACGGTGAACTCCCACTTCTGATATTCGGGCAACGGCGTCGGCGCCAGGGAGCGCAGCACGCCGATGCCGGTCTCCTCGGCGATCGCGATGGCGGCGGCCAGCAGCCGGTCCCGGTCCCCCCGGAGGTAGAGATGCATCATGTTCGTCTGCGGCGGATCGGGGACGACGGTAATTTGGGGGAACGCCGCCAGATCGGCCGCGATCTCGACGGCTCGCCGGTGATAGGCGGCCATCCGTCCCAGCCGCTGCTCGAGCCCCTGCCGGGCCGCGAGCACGTAGGGAAAGAGCTGGAAGAGCCGGCCACCGTGCCGGTGCTGCCAGACGCGCGCCTCGGCGATCACGTCCGCCGGGCCGGCTAGCGCGGCTCCAGTCAGCCCACCGAGCCCCTTGTAGAAGGAGACGTAGACCGTATCGAACGGCGCGGCGATCTCGTGGTAGGGCCGCCCGTAGTAGGGGCCGGATTCCCACAGTCGAGCGCCATCCATGTGGGTGGCGGCTCCTCGCTCATGTGCCCAGGCGGTCTGGGCTAGCAGGTCGTCCCAGGATGGCAGCTGGCCGCCGATCTCGCGTTGCGGCAGCTCCAGCAGGAGCGCAGCCAGTGGCTCAGCCACCGCCTGGAGATCATCGAGGGTCAAGAGGCGGTCGGGTTGGCCGACGGCGATCCCGCGCAGACCATGCAGCCGCTGGTAGGCATCACCCTCGTGGAGATCGAGATGGTTCTTGGGATGCATGACGATATTGGGGCTACCCCGTCGCTCCGACCAGACCCGGAGGGCCATCTGCTGGGCCAGGGTGCCGCTCGGGACAAAGACCGCCGCCGCTTTCCCCAGCAGCTCGGCGATGGTCGCCTCAAACCCGCTGATCAGCTCACCCGTGCCGTAGCGGTCGGGAACCAGGTCGGGGTCGGTGGTTTCGGCCAGCTCCAACAGGATCTCGCGCGGCGAGCGCGGGCCATGCCCGGTGAGGAAGCGGGTGCAGCCGCGCAGTGCCTGCTCGGCATGCTCGCTGAGCGCCGCCGTTTGGTCTTTCCGGTCCTCGGCAACCATTCGGATTGCTCCCTTCTGTCCCCACGGTAGCCGTCTACCGGCGCCGTTGGACCACTGGAGAGGTGTCTTTGCCACCTGGTTCGCGTTTCGGAAGCCCAGCCCACTTGTTTCTTGGCACCACGACTCATTATCAAAGGGCTTACAGGAGCGGGCAAGACCATCGGACCAAGGTAGTTGGGAAGTGCCGGCGTTCGCGCGCCGGTCCGGACGCGAAATGGGCGCCCGTCGCGTGGATTCCCTCGCGTTCGATCATCGATTATGAGCCAGCGCTGTCTCCATCCGCCGGCGCGTTTAGTTTCGGCGTGCAATATAATGCGGATATATTTGTTAAACTGTTCCCTATCTGGTTCTCGGCTCGACGGTCTAGGGCTTGTTGAACTCGATTGCTGATTGATAGCGATCACGTCGTTTGGCGTGTCGAGCGAAAGCGTTGGGATCGTTCAGGCAGGCGCGGCATTCCGCTGGCTGAACGGCCCATCGCTGACACGCCTGAAGTAACGGCAGCTACGCGTCCGTGTAGGGGATATTCTCTCGCGATCCTGGTTCGGAAGGCTAGATCATGTCCGCAGCCCGACGGTCGGTGGGCCGCGACGCCTCGCGCTCGGCGTCGGGCGGGCCCGACGACGCACCCCCAATCCTCCGAGTCCAACTGCTGGGCCGGTTCCTGGTCTCCAGCGGTCCGGTCGAGCTTTCGGGCGAGACCTGGAGGAGCCGCAAGGCCGCCCAGCTCGTCAAAGTCCTGGCACTCGCGCCGAACCACGCACTCCACCGTGAGCAGCTCGTCGACCTCCTCTGGCCCGACCTGGCTCCCGCCGCGGCGGCCAACAATCTCCGGCAGACGCTTCACGTCGCTCGCGGCCATCTCCAACAGCTCCCGATCGACCGGTCATCACTGCTGCGCGTGCGAGACGAGCGCGTCGCCCTCTATCCGATCGAGAGCCTCGAGGTCGACGTGGAGGCCTTCGAGGCGGCGGCTCGCGCCGTCAGGGGAGCTGACGATCCCGGCGCCTACTGGGCGGCGATCGATCGCTACCGCGGCCCGCTCCTGCCGGACGATCCCTACGAGGACTGGGCCGCCTCGCGTCGTGAGGCATTGAACGCTACCTACCTCGGCTTGCTCGACGATGTCGCTCGGCTACACGAGGAGGCTGGAGCGTATTCCTCGGCCCTGGCAGCCTTGCGACGCCTGGTCGAGCTTGAGCCGGCCCACGAGGACGCCCAGGTTCGCATGATGCGTCTCTACGCCCTGAGCGGGCGGCGGTCGCAGGCACTACGACAGTACCGGCAGCTGGCTCAGGCCCTGGAGCGCGATCTCGACGCGGCGCCGGAGCCGGCAACCCAGGCATTGTTCGAGCGCATCAAGCGTGGCGAGATGTCGTCCGGGCCGGCGGAGCCGGTTGTCGATAACCTGACCAACCGTGCCGAGGAAGATCGCCCTTCACCCGGCAACCTCCCATACTCGCTCAGCAGCTTCATCGGCCGGGAGCGCGAGGTGGCCGAGATCTGCCGGCTAATCGCCAGTCACCGGCTCGTCACCTTGACGGGTCCGGGCGGGGTTGGGAAGACTCGCCTTGCCCTCGAAGTCGGCTGGAAACAGACCAACCGGCACCGCGACGGCGTCTGGTTCGTCGACTTGACCGGCTTGACCAATCCGGCGCTCCTGGCTCAGACCGTCGCCGATGCGCTCGGCATTCAGCTCTCGGGGCTGGAGGCCCCGCTCGCATTGCTGATTGGCCGGCTCAGCGGCCGGGAGCTGCTGCTCATCTTCGATAATTGCGAGCATCTGATCGCCGACTGCGCGCGGTTCGCTGGGGCGCTGCTGGCGTCCTGCCCAAAGCTCCGAGTGCTGGCCACCAGCCGGGAGTCGTTACGGGTAGGTGGCGGCCATCCCTGGGTCGTTCCGGCGCTGCCCCTTCCACGGGCCGATGCGGGACTTGCCGAGATTGGGGCCAACGACGCGGTGCGCCTCTTCATCGACCGCGTCCGCTGGCATCGGCCGGAGCTGACGCTGGCCGCCGAAAACGCCGGAGCCATCACCCAAATCTGTCGTCAGCTGGAGGGACTCCCCCTGGCCCTGGAGCTGGCCGCGTCGCGTGCCGCCGTGCTGGCACTGCCGGAGCTGGCTAACCGCCTCGGTGACGCCCTTGGCCTGCTGGCGGGAGATCCGCTTCGCGCCCAAACCCGGCAACAGACACTGCGGGCCACACTCAACTGGAGCCACGAACTGCTCGATCCGTTCGAGCGCGTGCTATTTCGCCGGCTGGCGGCCTTCTCGGGCGGCTGGACGCTCGAAGCAGCAGAGGCGGTCTGCGCGGCAGATGGAGGTGATGACGACCTCAAGTCGAGCGCGGTCCTCGGGCTTCTCAGCCAGCTGGTGCAGAAGTCGCTCGTCCTGGTCGAGGCTGGAGGAGAAACGTCCCGCTACCGTCTATTGGAGCCCATACGCCAATATGCGCTCGAACGGCTGCTGGCAAGTGGTGAGCGAGACCTGGCGCGGGAGCGCCACGCGCGCTACTTCCTGGCGCTGGCCGAGGAAGCGGAGCCTAACCTGACCGGTCCGGCCGAGGCCAGCTGGCTACGCCGCATCGCGCAAGAGCAAGACAATCTGCGCGCCGCGCTCGCCAGCCTCGGCAGCCAGGGAGACCACGAGCGCGCGCTGCGGCTGGCGGCGGCGCTCGGGCGCTTTTGGTGGGTACACGGCTCAATCGGCGAAGGGCAGCGATGGCTATCCGATGTGCTGGCAGCAGCCACCCTCTCCGACGAGCCCGACCCGCTACGAGTGAAGGCGCTCTCAGCGGCATTCACCATGGCTCATCGCCGGGGAGATTATGTCGCGGCACGGTCATTCGCCAACGAGAGCCTGACGTTGGCACGGCGATACGGCGACCGGCGCGTCGTTGCCTGGGCGCTGGTCGAGCTTGGGATGATCGCGGCGGAGTCCAGCGGCGGCCAGGAATCGCTCCTCACGGAAAGCCTGGCTATCTTTCGCGAGGTTGGTGACACCGCCGGCATCGCCGAGGCGCTCAATATGTTGGGCGAGGTCAAGCGTCTTCAGGATGACGATGACGCGGCCAGGCAGCTCTATGAAGAGAGCCTGCTACTCTGGCGAACGCTCGGTGACGAGCAATACGTTGCCATGATCCTGCACAACCTGGGACGGGTGGCTCAACGCCAGGGCGATTCGCGACGCGCGGCGGCACTGCTCCTGGAGAGCCTGACCCGCTTTCAGGATCTCGGCATCAATAATGGGATAGCGCTCAATCTTCGCGGACTGGCGGGCGTGGCCGCCGGACTTGGCCAGTTGGAGCTCGCGGCGCGCTTTCTCGGCGCGGCGGCGGCGCTGGCCGAGCGCCTCGGGGTGGTGGAGGATTCGGCCGATCGAGCACAGACGCAGACCGCGGCCGACATCGCGCTCGGCGGTCTCGGCCAGGCACGATTTGCCACCGCCTGGTCGGCTGGGAAATCACTCTCGCTGGAGTCGGTCATCGACGAAGCGATGCGATTCCCGGCACTTGTACTGGAACCGGGCGCCGGCTCGGCCGCCGGTCTCACGCCCCGCGAGCAAGCGGTCGCCCGCCTGGTCGCGCGTGGCCTGACCAACCAACAGATCGCCACTGAGCTCGGCGCGGCCACCCGGACCATCGATACCCACGTCAGCCGCATCCTCCGCAAGCTCGGCGTCACCAGCCGCCATGACATCGCCGCTCGTCTCGCCGGCATCGGCTCCGGTCGCTGAGCGGCTCAAGCATCTTGCAAGCTGGCAAAGTGATGCCGGTAGTGGAGAGACTCCACTGCCGGCATTGCGGTCGAACTCGTGGCCCGGCTAGCCGTTCTTGGCGGCCAGGGCCGCCAGCACCAGATCCGGGGTGAAGGGGATCGTGCGCAGCCGGATGCCGGCGGCATCGTAGATCGCGTTGCCGACTGCCGCCGGCACGATCTCGGTGGCCGGCTCGCCGGCGCCCCAGGGAGCCGCCGCCGGCTGGTCGAGCAGGACGACTTCGACCGCTGGCACTTCCGAGAAGTGCAGAATGGAGTACTGGGTGCCGGGGAAATTCGCGCTCGTTGCCCAGACGACGCTGGTCACGCCGTTGGCATCGAACGCCACCTGCTCCTTCAGCGTCCGGCTGACCGACTGGATGACGTTTCCTTCGATCTGATTCGTCAACCCGTCCGGATTGATGATCTGGCCGCAGTCGTGAGCCACGACGACCCGGGTGACCCGCACCACGCCGGACGCCGGGTTTACCAGCACCTCGGCGGCGGCGGCAAGGTAAGCCAGGTTGTTCTCGTACTGCAGGTAGGCGATCCCCCGGCCGCTCAGCATTCCGCTCGGCGCGGATGGTTTCTTACCCGTCAATCCCGCCTGCTTCGCCATCGCCTTCATGACCGCGACAGCCCGCGGATCGCTCAGATAGCTCAGGCGGAAGGCGTATGGGTCTCTACCGGCCTGGGCCGCCAGCTCGTCCATGAACGACTCATTGGCGAAGCTGTTCGAGAAGCCGCCCAGGCTGCGCAGCGACGAAGTGCGCGGGTAGGTGTAGGTCAACGGCGCGGCGGTGGCCAGCCTGCCGCCGGTCCCCGGCGCCATGGCGAAGTTGGCGACCGCGTTCTCCGTCGTCCGGATATTTGGAAATGCATAGTTGACCGGCTGGTTGCGCGTCCCGCTGCCGTTCGGCGCGCCGAGGGCGGGCGGCAGGGCGCCGATCTCTTGCCCGGCAAGGAGGTTGCCCGGGTTGCCGCCGGGCCGCCCCGAGTGGCTGGGAGTCCAGACGGTATGATCCCAGGCGACGACGTTGCCCTTGCTGTCGAGCCCACCGCGCAGGGTGTGGGCCATCGCCGGCCCGAGCGGCTCCCAGCCATGCTCGTCCTGCCGCATCCACTGCACACGGACCGGTTTGCCGACCGCCTGGGAGATCAGCGCCGCGTCCGCCGCCGCGTCGTCGGCACCGTTATGCCCATAGCAGCCTGCCGCTTCCACGTAGATCACGTGCACCGCCGCGGTTGGTAGGCCGAGCAGGCCGGCGATCGCACCCTGGAGTGGGTAGACCCCCTGGGTGCCCGACCAGACGGTAGCCTGGATGCCGGTCGCCGGATCGGGCGCACCGCGCACGTCGGCGATGCCGCAGGAGGGGCCGACCGAGGCATGCATCTGGAAAGGCGTGAAGTAGTCCGCCTGCAAGGTGGCGCTTGCCCCGGCCAGGGCGCTGTCGACGTCGCCGACCGGGGCGACGCTCGGCCCGCTCTGATAGATATTGGCAGGATCGCGGAGCTCTGCGGCCAGATTCCCCTCGGCGGCCAGCGGCGGCCCCTGCCGCCAGGTCACGTTGAGCGCCTTGGCCGACTGAATCGCCGCCCACTCGTCACTGGCGACGACGGCCACGAAGTTGCCCCGCTGCACGACCTGGAGGAACCCCGGCACCGCGGCGCAGGCCGAGTCGTCGAGACTGACGAAGGAGGCGTTCCGCCCAGCCGGGCGCACCACCCGGGCGTGCAGCATCCCGCCGACGGTGAGATCCTGCAGGTAGCTGAAGGTCGCCAGGAACTTGGCCGGCAGGTCCACCCGAGGCACCGCCGTGCCGACCACCGTGTAATTCGAGGGAGACTTGAGCGCGACGTTGGGATTCGACGTCAGCTGGATCTGCTGCTGCCCAATGAGCTGTCCATAGCCGCGGGCGCGGTTGAGGTTGTGCCCGATGCCGATCTGGCCGCTCCGCGCTTGCAGTGCCTGGGTTGGCACGCCAATCTGCTGCGAGGCGAGGCCGAGCAGCGTCTGGAAGGCAGTCGCGGCCGCGATCCGCAGCTTTGGCCCCTCCGACTGGACCGTCTGACTGCCGGCGGTATAGCCCTGATCGCCCGGCGTCAGCGAGGTGTCGCCCTGAACAAAGGTGATCTGGTTGAGATCGACATAGAGCTCTTCGGCCACGATCTGGGAGAGCGCGGTCTGGACGCCGGTCCCGAGCTCCACCTTGCCGCTGTAGATGGTCACGCCACTGTCGGAGCCGATCACCAGCCAGGAGTCGACCGCCATATCGTTGCCGGCCGTTGTCGCCGTGCCGGCTGCCCTCGCCTGCGTCGCCAGCGACTGGGAGAGGGCCGGGGCAAGGCTGAAGGCAACCGCCAGCGTTCCCGCCCGCGCGAGAAACCGGCGGCGTGACATCGTGGGTGGGGTGGTTGCCTTAGGTGTCGTGGTCGTCATGAGAGCATCTCCTTGGCCGCTTGCTGAATCGCGCTGACGATCCGCTGATGGGAGCCACATCGGCAGAGATAGACCAGGGGTGAGGTAGACGACTCACCGGAGAGGAACTGCGTGATCTCGTCCTCGCTCGGAACCGCCCGGTTGCCGGCGGCGATACGCCCCTCGATGAAGCCGAGCGCTCCCATGATCATGGCGTTGCCGCAGTAGGCGCACTGCCCGGCCTGCCGCGCGATGAAGGCCTGCTGAAGCGGATGCGGCCGGGCGGAACTTGCCAGACCGTCGAGGGTGGTGACGCTGTCACCGTCATTGAGTGTCGCCAGCTGCTTGACGCAGGAGCGCGTGATGACGCCGTCGACCAGCACGGTGCAAGCGCCGCACTGGGCGACCCCGCAGCCAAACTTCGGCCCTTTGAGCCCAAGCAGGTTGCGCAGGACATAGAGCAGCGGCTCGGTGCCGTCATCGACCGAGACCGTGTGTGTCGTGCCGTTGATCGAGAGCGTGCGTGTGACTGGTGTCGCCATACTGATCCGACCCCTTCGATGAGTGAATTCGACGGAATCAGTATGGAAGGCACCCGTTAGTGGCGCGTTAGCTGGAGGAGGGCTTGCTTGGCCCCGAGGGGTCTACGCATACGTAGGCCGGCGCGGCTTGCCCAGATGTCCGCGCAATGCGATCTGTACGTGTGGCTTTCCCCTCCCGGCCGTCTCGCTGGAAGCGCTACCGGTTCCAATCCAGCGACGGCTTTGGCACGGGTTGTGCCTCATCCCTCGACAGTCGCGCCACCGACTCGTCTGTCAACGACCCCCACGGCGCGAACAAGGAGCGATGCTGGTGGAGCTTCCCCACATCATGGCCGGCCGTTACCGGCTCGAACGGCTCCTCGGCGCCGGCAGCGACGCCGACACCTACCTTGCCACCGATCTGGAGTTCGACCAGCCGATAGCGGTCAAAGTCCTCCGCTCACCGCTGGCCAGGGACCACGGAGCCGCGGCCCGCTTCGCGCGCGAGGTGAGCGCGGCCGCGTCGATCGATAACTCCCACGTCGTGCGCGTCCTGGACGCTGGATGCGACGGCGCCGGCCGTTTCATCGTGATGGAGGCCGTCCACGGCTCGTCACTCAGAGCACTCCTCGACCGGGACGCTCCGCTGTCGATCGACGACGCGCTGACCGTGACCACCCAGATCCTTGATGGCCTTGCCGCGATCCACGACGCCGGCATCATCCACCGCGACATCAAACCCCAGAACGTCCTGGTCGACGCGCACGGCTGGGTCAAGCTGACCGACTTCGGGATAGCCCGACGCGTAACCGATGTCGGGCGGGCCGAGGCTGGGAGCACCGCCGGCAGTGCGGCCTATATGGCGCCGGAGCAGGCCCTCGGTGAGCCGCTCTCACCGGCGGCTGACATCTACGCGGCCGGCGTCATCCTCTTCGAGCTGCTGACCGGGAGGTTGCCCTTCACCGCTAATCATCCACTCGGCGTCATGTACCAGCAGGTCCACCAACCACCTCCCTCGGTGCGTGAGCTCAATCCGGCTGTTCCCGGCGTCCTCGATGGCATCGTCGCTCGGGCCCTGGCGAAGGACCCGCGACACCGCTACCCGTCGGCGCGGGCGATGCGGGGCGCGATCGAAGCCGTCGCGGCTACCCGCCGGGAATCCCGACGCTGGACCGCCGCCCGCGGCGCGACCACGCGCTTGCTCGTTACGGCCGCCGTCGTGATCCTGTTGCTGCTCGCCGGCATGGGCATCGTGACCATGCGGAGCGACGAGCATGGCGCGGACCTGGCGGCGGGGCCGGCACTCGCCTCGTCACAGTTCATCGGTCCCCGGCTCGCTCGCGGCGCGCTCACGCAGCCGACGCCCACCCCAACGGCGGCCGCCGCGACGCTCGTGCCGCCGCCGATCCGCGGGGTGCGGCCGGAGATGCCGGCTCCGACGGCTTCCGCTCCTCCGATCGCGCGTCCAACGGCGACCGTCGTTTCCAGATCCGTCTCGCTGCCGCGGCCGACCCCCATCGCCGAGCCAGGTCGAGCGGCTTCGAGCATCGAGCCAGGTCAAACGCGAGTGGCGCAACCGGCTCCAACCCCCGAGCCGCATTCCACGCGAGTACCGCCGGTGGCGCCGGTCTCGGATCCGCCACACACTCCGGCGCTGAAGCCGTCGCGTCACCATACTGGAGCGCCGGGACGGTCGGACCCACGACCTCCCGCGCCCCCCAGAAGCGG
>Ga0070737_10006141_pt1 | contig 11134 bp, 9 predicted proteins | sample Coa_R1_10_FD_66438 | JGI IMG/M metagenome (GOLD analysis project Ga0070737, IMG submission 66438) | Surface soil microbial communities from Centralia Pennsylvania, which are recovering from an underground coalmine fire - Coalmine... | ecosystem: Environmental > Terrestrial > Soil > Unclassified ...
AAAAAATACTCAGCAGAGGAGCATACATGGGACGAACGTCGCAAAGCTTTGTAGAGCGACTGACATACATACTGACGGCGCTTTTTGCCTTTGATCGTCTATTAAAGTTGCTCGCAGTCATCGTTTTTTTCCGTCGCTCGCGACCATCTCCGCCGCAGACGTGGCCAACCGTAACACTTCTGCAACCCATTACAAGGGGTGCGAGCAACCTCCAGGAAGCTCTGAGAGCGCGGGCAATGCTCGAATATCCCGCGTCTATACAGCATTTGCTGATCTGTGATGCTCAGGACATGGAAGCGCGGGCAATTGTTGCCGCGTATCTGGACGAGTTTCCAGGGCTGCGTGCTGAAGTGGTTCTGGTTGAGCAGGAGAGCGCTGGCGCGGGTGGAGTTGCGCGCAAGCTGGACAAGCTGCAAGCGGCGCTGCCACGAGCGAACGGGAGTGTGTTCTGCTTTGTTGATGACGATGTCATGCCCCGCCCCGATAGCCTGAGCGTACTGATACCGTATCTCTTTCAGCCGCGAGTTGGTGTGGCCTTCGGGCTGCCTTGCTTTACGAACTGGCAAACGGTCTGGTCAAGCCTGATTAGCGCCTTTATCAATGCCCACATGCTGCTGAGTTTCGTTTCGCTCACCTTCCTGACGACCCCGATTCGCATTAACGGGCACGTCTTTGCCTTCCGGCGCGAGATATTTGAGCGCGTCGGCGGCTTTGACGGCATGGAGCGGCAGATCGATGACGAATTTGCTATCCCGCAGCGCCTGCGGGCCTATGGACTGCGAGCGGCGCAGACGCCGTTAATCTACGATATCGACAACGCTCTCGATTCGGCGCGAACCTACAGCCGCCAGTTCAAACGCTGGTTTGTCATGCCGCGCCAGGCGATGATGCCAGCGCTGACGACGCGACAAAAGCTGGTCGCTGGCCTCGCGAGCTTCACCCTCCCATTGCCGGGCCTCGTAGCCCTGCTGGCCCTCTCTACGCGCCGCCGTCCAGTATGGTTATCATTGGCAAGCTGCCTGAGCATATTCGCGGCGGTGTATGCATACTGCGAGCGGCGCTATTTGCGGAGGCACATGCCGTTGAAACGCTGGCTGCTGCTCCCCGTCGTGGCTGTGTGGACACCGTTGCATATCCTGTGGACGACGCTGCCCGGCAATGAGGTCGAGTGGCGCGGGCAACGGCTGCGCCTGCACCGCGACGGCACGGCAGAAATCGTGCAAACAGGGAGCAAGAGAAAACGATGAGAATTGCGATAGTCGCCTTTGGCTCACGAGGTGACGTGCAGCCACATATCGCGCTGGGAGCGGGACTACAGGCGGCAGGCCACGAAGTGAGGCTGGTCACACACGAGCTTTTCGAGCCGCTTATCCGCCGACCGGGCATGGACTTCTTCCCGGTGCAGGTCAATCCACGGGCCATAGTGGAAGACGAGTTGGGGAAAGCATGGCTTGGCAGCGGCAATAATGCTCTTCAGTTCTTTCGCCGTTTCTCGCGCATCGCCGCGCCACTGCTACGCCAGACCATGCTTGACTGCTGGCATGCCTGTCGTGGAACGGATATCATCATCTGCTCGCCACTGGCAATCGTGGTCATCTCCTCCATTGCCGAGAAGCTGGGTATCCCCTGCTGGATTGGCGCGGGTCAGCCTCTGACACCTACCCGTGAGTTCGCCATTCCCTTCTTCCCCGACGCGCCGGGCTGGCTTCCCATACGCGGCGCCTATCACCGATTGACCTACACGCTCTCCGCGCGCCTCTTCTGGCAATTGTTGCGCTCACCCATCAACCAGGCCCGGCAAGAGGTACTGAGCCTGCCACCCCTGCCTGCGACATGGCTCTATGAACAGGTACAAGCACAACGCCTCCCTATTCTCTATTACTACAGCCCCTCGATCCTACCGCAGCCGCCTGACTGGGGCAAGCACTATTTCGTGACCGGCTACTGGTTCCTGAACGATTACCCGGATTGGCAGCCATCGCAAGCTCAGATCGATTTCCTGGCCCGTGGCGAACCACCCATCTACGTCGGTTTCGGCAGCATGCACACGCGGCGGGCCGCAGAGTTGACGGAGACGGTGCTGGAAGCGCTGGCCCGCACAAAGCGGCGCGCTATCCTCTCGGCTGGCTGGAGTGACATCGGTGGTAATACCAGCTTGTCAACCAACATATTCACAGTGGACTTTGTGCCGCACGACTGGCTCTTTCCACAGACGGCAGCCGTTGTGCAACACGGCGGCGCGGGAACGATGGCGGCATGCCTGCGAGCAGGTGTGCCGCCCATCGTCGTACCTTTCTTCGGCGACCAATCCTTCTGGGGCAGACGCTTCCACGCCCTCGGCCTGACACCACAGCCCATTCCACAAAAGCGGCTAACGGTTGAGCAACTGGCAAACGCCATTCAAATCGCTACGAGTGATGAAGCTTTAAGGCAACGGGTTAAAGCCATGAGCGAGCGCATCCGGGCGGAAGATGGCGTAGCGCGAGCGGTCGAGGTAGTGAACCGGCATCTGACTAAAGCTCATCCATAATACTCTGGCGCTTTCTTGAGCTTCTGCTACTGCTCGCCATCATGGCCAATACATTTTTCTGCCCCCTGGCTGGCGGCATGCCTACTGGTAATGTGTAATCGGCAGAAGAGCCGCTATCAATCAAAATGTTCTTGCCATCGCTGGTCTGAACGAGATAGCAACCCGATGACATAGAGAGCGATTGACCTGTTGGTAGTGGCACCGTCGTCATGGAAAGCTGCATAAGATAGAGTCGTTGCACAGTTGTGTAGATCACTGTCATGTGAACCTCCTGAAGCCAGCACATCTGTCGTCTCTGAAGAAACTTTTGAGAGTATAGCAGCGATGGCAGGCAGAGGATGTAATCCACATTACTGACAAATGCTCTCGTTCTGTGCTATGGTTACGCCTGAAGAAGGTCTTCCGATAAATCATCAGTACCCTTCACAGATTCTTCTCCACCTGCACGCGCCTTCGTTTAACGCCGGGTCTGGCTTCTGGCAATCCTTCCTCTATAGTGACAGTGGCCGGGCAACAGGCATATTGGGCAACGGTTGATTGGACGCTCGCCATAACTGCTTCTGAAACCGCCTGGAAGGCCGCGCTCTGGACGATGCTGAGATAAATGCACAGAGAACCGGGGCTATTCTGTATCGCCTGGTAATCGGCAATATCGGGGCTTGCCAGCAGGATCATACGGCGGATGGTATCGGGGAAAAACGGCCTGAGACCTCCGGCAAGCGACTTAAAGTAGCAGATATCGTCACAGCGACCCTCGATGGCACGAACGACGCGGAAGGGCGAGCCACAGGTACAGGGCTGCGTCTCCATTAGGAGCACATCATTGAGCCGGTAGCGGATGATCGGCTGGGTACGCCGCCACAGGTCTGTGACGATAGGCTGTACCCGCTCTCCCTGCTTTTGAAGTTGCTCACTATTTCCATTCTCAAGCCGTTCTGCCTGCTCAGCAGAAACAAGAGCGGGCAGGGGTTCGAGTTGGAGCACGACGAGATCTTCCTGGATGTGGAGCGAGTTGTGGGCGCAGCTTACGGCTAGCAGGCCCTCGGTACACTGGTAGATCTGTTGCACGGGCACGTTGAAGGCCGCTTCGAGCTGGCCGCGATCCTGCGGTTCCAGCACTTCGGCAACCGAGATCAGGCGCTCAGGTTTGATATGGAGGCGGTCGCCGCTGAGTTCTTGCGCCAGGAAGCCAAGCATGGAGGGTGGCGCGACGACGATATGGGGTTGAAAGGCATTGAGCGCGGGAACCACTTCGGCCAGGGGCTGCATAAGATCGAAGTAGCGGAAGCGGATCAGTCTGCTGCCAACCTGTTCATAGAGGTTGCTGTTCGAGCGCAGAAAGAAGGCGACGCGCAGGGGCCGAGATGGCAAAGAATGGAGGGCGCGCGCCAGAATCGTACCGGCCCACGCGGCCTGTTCCCAGGCAGCGGCAATGAAGAGGCCGCGATGACCAGAAGTGCCGGACGAGAGGCCGATGGTGAAGCCGTTGAGCGTGGGGCTGAAGTCGCGACTGTGTTCAGCCCGTAAGGCAACCTCCATAGCTTCCTCTCGCCTGATGCCGCGAGTGTTGAAAGTATCGAAATGCTCCATCATCAGCCGTTTGTCCACTATGGGCAAAACTCGCCAGTCTCGCGGCGTGTAGCCCGACCAGTGGGCGCGGTAGAAGGGCGAATGCTGCATGGTGTAGGCGACGATACGTTGAGCGCGCTGCTCCTGGTAGCGCGTAAGGGCCTCGCCGCGCAGAGCGCACCAGCGCCAGCGCGCGCGGAGAAAATGAGTCGCGATCAGCAGTCTATCCGGCATGGTGTTGCTCCACTACCTGCGCGAAGGCGTCGGGACAATGGCTCGGCACGAGGACAACATCGGGACATGCCTGGACGAAAGCGTGGAGTTTGTCGATAGTGGTGCGAACGGCGCGGGGATCATCAACGATCAGGTTGGTGAGGCGAGAAGGCGGGCGGCGTTCGTAGACGGAGCGACGCAGCCAGCAGCCATCGGCGGCGAAGAGCACATACCCGCGCTCAGTGCTCACCAGCAAACCCATCTGCCCGCGAGCGTGACCGGGCAGGGAGACGAGCAGGAGCGAGCCATCCCCGAACAGATCGTGCGTGGGACCGAGGCCTGGCAAGATGGAACCGGCAAAGGCCGGGAGCAGCGTGGCCCGCGCGCGAAAATCGTCCGGCAAAAGGGCGGGGATATAGGCACGGCTGAGGGCCGAGAAACCCTGACGATGTTCAATATCGTCGTAGGCAGCCTGAGTGGCGATGAGTTCAGCATCGGGAAAGTCGCGCAGACCGGCGATATGGTCGGCATGGAAATGCGAGATGAGCACGCGGCGAATATCTCGCGGCCTGAGTCCACGCTCAGCCAGTTGCGCGCTCGCGGCAAGGCAAGGGTTCAGGCGCAGGGGCGTGGCGTAGCGATAGAGGCGGAAAGGCAGGCGGCGCGTGACCTCAAGCATGCGCGACGCGTAGCCAGTATCCCAGAGCAGCCAGCCGTGATCGGGATGATGCAGCAGCGCCACCAGCGAGTGACAGGCAATGCGCCGGTGCGCTCCACCCTGCAAGACGTGCGACTCCCAGGCAAGACAGTAGCCGGTATCGAGGATGTAGCATTGCAGTTTCGGCATAGCGCTCATATAGTCTCCTCCAACGATACAAGCGTGCACTCAATGGCCTCAGCAATGGAAACCGGCGGCGCGTATGAGAGGTCGCGTCGAGCGGCGCTGATATCATAGGTCTGCGTGCGCGCCAGGATGGTCGCGGAGTAGCGGGTGAGCAGCGGCTCCCTGCCGGTCAGAGCGGCGCGCATCTCCATGAGCGAGGCGGCAGCCAGGGCGACGGAGAGAGATATCTGGCGCAGGTGCGTGGAGAGGTCGAGCCGTTTGAGCACGAGCCGGATAATCTCCCATAGCGGCACATGCTCGTTACCGGTGATAGTATAGGTTTTGCCAGTGGCAGCCTGCGACTCGCTGGCAAGAATGAGAGCGTGGACAACGTTTTCGACATAGGTAAGATCAACCAGATTGCGGCCATCACCGATCTGGGGCAGGCGCTTCTGGCGTGCGGCGGCAACGAGTCGGGGCAGCAGCGCCTGATCGCCGGGGCCGAAAATGGCTTTGGGACGCAGAATGACGGTCTCCAGACCGTTCGCCCGCGCGGCGTTGACACGATCCTCGCCCAGTTTCTTCGTGAGCGAGTAGATGGAGGTGAAGCGGCGCGGGTAGGGAACATCTTCGCGAGCATTGTGCTGGTCGCGTCCATCGAAGACGACGCTGGGCGATGAGACGTAGAGCAAACGGCGCACTCCATGTGTAAGGCAACCGGCCAGCACCGCTTCCGTGCCGCCAACATTGATGGCGTAGAAATCGGAGCGCCTGCCCCACGGCGCGGAGAGCGCACCGGCATGAAAGACGACCTCGACACCAGCGCAGGCTGCAATAACGCCCTCTCTGTCTCGCAGGTCTTTGGCAACGGGCAGCGCCCCCTGCTCAAGCAAGGATTTGACGGGCGCGAAGTTGCGGCCCATGAGAGAGACGCTGTGGCCCCGCTGCACGAGAGCGGAGGCAAGGTGTCTGCCCAGAAAGCCGGTGCCCCCGGTGACAAGAATCTTCATACCATGCTCCCTTTCATCCACACCACGTACAATCAAAAGGTCAGGGCCAGCGCGCCGAGAGTGAGGCCCGCGCCAGTGCCGATGAGCAGGAGCCTGTCGCCGCGCCGGATGCGTCCGGCGTAAACAGTTTCCGCCAGCGCCAGAGGGATGGAGGCGGAAATACAGTTGCCGCGTGTCGCAAGGTTGAGGATGAGCTGATCAGAGTTGAAACCCAGTCGCCGCGATAGTTGCTCGATGGCGTGTCGGCTTGCCTGATGTGGCACCACGGCGTCTACCTGCTCTCGCTCCCAGTGGAGAGCCGAAAAGAAACGTTCCAGAAATGGTTCCATCAGGATGGCCGCCTGCTTGAAGATGGCGGGGCCGCGCATATTGAACATATTCATCTCCGGCGTGGTCGTGGGATCGTTGGGATGATGAAGCGAGCCACCGCCGAGGATTTGCGTCAGATCGGCTCCACTGCTGTAAGTCTCAAAGCGCGCGTGCCAGATAGCGCTGGCCTCACCTTCCCGACTGCGGGTGAGAATGGCAGCGGCGGCCCCATCGCCGAAAAGAACAGCGCTCTCACGCTCTCGCGGGTTGAGGGAGCAGGAGGCAATCTCGCTGCTGCATATCAAGACGTTGCGATAGACACCGGCGGTGACAAGAGGAGCGAGAGTATGCAAAGCGAAAAGAAAGCTCAGGCAGGTGGCATTGATGTCAAAACAGGCGCTGGCACCTTCCGGCGCTCGCAGTTCGCGCTGCAAGAAGGCAGCCGTGCAGGGAATGGCCTGCTGCGGGGTGGTGGAAGCGCAGACAATGGCGTCCAGATCGCTCACGCTCAGCCCGGCGTCTTCGAGTGCCATGCGCGCGGCTGCTGCCCCCATGCTAACGACCGTTTCATCGCCGATATAGCGTCGCTCCAGCACACCAGCGGCGCGTTCGATCCAGTGTGCCGGAATATCGAGCCGTTCTTCAAGCTCCGCGTTCGTTACGCGCCGCTCCGGCAGATACCATCCCAGACCGGCTAATTTTACCGCAAGCATATGCCCACCCTATCTTCCGGGAATATGTCCCCGGATCAGAACACGATAACCCGCTCTACGAATATCTCCACAAATATCCTCTCGCAGGAACCTCTGCATATCATACTCTACGGTTCAACATTTATCATGGGATGTTTGACCTATTTCAGAGTTTTGCGCGTTATTACTGAGTAATAACGCTCCAGCATGTTGACAATTTTGATACGATTTGACAGATATGCGAGGGCAAGACATAATGAAATGTCTCTTCTTGAAGAAGGAGAGCAAGGAATGCAGTTGTCCCTGTTGCAACGAAATGTTTATCTGCATCAATGAGTATGCCTGTAGATGAGAGAACAAACGTGCGATGCTCTCTCATCCATACGATCAAAGGAGATAAGCTGACGTGACAGACGAGCATGCAATGCACCACACAGATCATTCCCATTGCGGACCAGGCTATGCTTCACCGGAAGAGGCCATGAAGGCCGAGCCGGAAAAAGTCCTCTACACCATCGCCCTTTACGGGGGAACAGGGGTTGAAGCACCGGATTACCTGGCTACAATCGATGTTGATCCGACATCACCCACCTACTCGCAGGTGATCTACCGGACGCCCATGCCCAATATCGGCGATGAGCTTCACCATTTTGGCTGGAATGCCTGTAGCTCTTGCTACGCGGACGAGAGTAAAGCGCGCACTTACCTCATTCTTCCGGGTAATCAATCGAGCCGTATTCATATCGTTGATGTCTCCGACGAACGTGCGCCAAAACTACACAAGGTGATTGAGCCGGAAGAGGTCAAGGAAAAGGCCAATCTCAGCGCGCCCCACACTGTTCACTGTCTGGCCGACGGGCATGTGATGATCTCGATGCTGGGAGATCGAGAGGGCAACGCGCCCGGCGGGTTCCTGCTGCTCGACGAAGATTTCAACATCGCGGGCCGCTGGGAACACAACGCTCAGGGCATGAACTACAACTATGACTTCTGGTATCAGCCGCGCCACAATGTCATGGTCAGCAGTGAATGGGCCGCGCCCACCACCTATAGTAAAGGCTTTGAACTGGATGATGTCGCCGCCGGAAAGTACGGTCGTCACCTGCACTTCTGGGACTGGGAGAAACACGACCTCGTGCAAAGCGTTGATCTGGGCGAGGAAGGTTTGATTCCACTAGAGGTGCGCTTCCACCACAACCCTGATAGCACACATGGCTTTGTGGGGGCCGCGCTCAGCAGCAACATGTGGCACTGGCACACCTCCAACGGACACTGGCAGGTGGAGAAGGTGATCGATATTCCTTCCGTCGAGGTAGAGGGCTGGCCCATTCCGGTGCCATCGCTCATCACCGATTTCTTGATCTCGATGGACGACAGGTATCTCTACCTTTCCAACTGGCTGCACGGCGATATCCGCCAGTATGATATCAGCGATCCTTCACATCCCAGACTGACAGGGCAGGTCTGGTGCGGCGGTTTGCTCGGCAAGAGCGAGACTGTGCAGGGCCACAAGCTCGGCGGCGGTCCGCAGATGCTCCAACTGAGTCTCGACGGCAAGCGGCTGTATGTCACCAATTCGCTCTACAGCACCTGGGACAACCAGTTCTATCCTGATATCGCCCGCTCTGGCTCCTACCTGCTGCAAATCGACTGTGACACGCAGAACGGCGGCTTGAAAATTAACGATAGGTTCGTCGTTGATTTTGGTAAGGAGCCAGCCGGCCCCGCCCGCGCTCACGAGATGCGTTACCCCGGCGGTGATTGCACCTCCGATATCTGGATATAATACAAGAGAAAGACAGGAAAAAGAGAGCTAAGGTATGTCACTGCCACCGGAAACTCCGCCCGCCGGTGAAAAACAAAATACGGCGGCTCGTGGAAATTCCGATGCGCAGGCGACAGCAAGCTTCCATGCTCTAGCTGACAGTTTTCTCGCTCCCTTGCGCGTGAGGAACTTTCGCCTGCTTTTCAGCGGGCAAATGATCTCCACACTGGGGGACATGTTTTACGCGGTGGCGCTACCCTGGCTGATGCTGAGCAACGGGCATTCGCCGCAGGAACTGGGTATTGTGCTCGCCGCGTATGGCGTCTCACGCGTGGGCGCGCTGCTGGTTGGAGGCGTACTGAGCGATAAGTGGCGTCCCCGCCGGGTCATGCTGCTGGCCGATACAGCCCGGGCGCTGCTCACAGGCGCTCTTGTGGCGCTGGTGGTCACGAGAAATACGGCGGTATGGCAACTCTGCGCCGTTACCGTACCGCTGGGCGCTTTTGCCGGGCTGTTTCTTCCCGCCTACTACGCCATGCTACCGGAGATTTTATCCGACGATGAGTTGCAGGCAGGAAACGCGCTCAATTCCGCCAGCATCCAGTTGGCCCTGTCAGTGGGTTCCGGCGCGGCTGGCCTGATTATCAGCCGCCTGCAGTCGAGCTTCGCGCTGGCGATCGATGCGCTCACCTTTGTCGTTTCTGCCGCCACGCTGCTCCTCATGAGCGGCCAGCGCAGAACAACAGCCGCGCCCGTCGCGGGTAAAACCGGCCCAGATAGCACTGACGCGACAACGGAGAGACAGTTTCCCGCTGATATTACGTTCTGGCAGTTGCTGCGGACATGGCGCCTGCTTCAGGTGGCGCTGCTGGTCATCATCTTTGGCAATTTCCTCTTCAATGGCATGATGGAGGTAGCGCTGCCAACGCTGGCGCGCAGCCAGTTCGCGGCAGGAGCGAGCGGCTACGGTCTGCTACTGGCCTGTTTTGGCGGCGGCTCCCTGCTCGGTGGCCTTATCGCCGGTACATTAGGGCATCTGCGCCAACGGGGTATGCTCATGCTGACGCTCATCATGGCCCTTGCCGTCTGGTATTCTTTCGTCCCCTTCTCCGGCGGATTGATCGCGGCAGCGCTCCTCATCGGCAGCGCGGGCTTCACGAACGGGATATTGACGGTGCTGGCATTCACACTGATGCAGCAGCAGGCGCCGCGTCACCTGCTCGGTCGTCTGATGGCCATACTGATGGTGGCAACGCTTGGCCTCTACCCATTCTCCGTTGCTATAGCGGGCGTACTGACTTCCCGGCTGGGACCAGCAATACTCTTTCCGATCAGTGGGGCTATGATGCTGGCTGCCGCCCTGTTTGGCTGGCTGCAACCAGAGGTCAGGAAAGTGTAACCTCGTTCCCTCAGTGGTGTCCACTGAGAACGCATTCAGAGTTAGAGAAACCTTTCACTGATGTGACTACTCCCCACGCCTGGAAGGCGGGGGCTTCTACGGACAAGCCGAGGCTCTGTAGTCCCAGAGCACGAATGTTATACGCAGCATTGAGATCTCTAGCAAGTTGAGCATGACAGCAGGGACATTTGAATATCCGCTCACTGAGGGGCATCTTTTGCCGATGTCCACAGACACTGCATGTCTGACTCGTATAGGCCGGGTTGACTTTGATTGCTGTTCGTCCAGCTTCTTCCGCTTTGGCAAACAGTTGAGCAAAGAACGCAGACCACGAGGCATCTACAATGCTTTTTGCAAGGCAGTGATTATGAACCATTCGGTTGACCGTCAAGTCTTCAACACAGATGACTCCGAAACGGTCAACAATCTGACGGCTTTCCTGATGGGTGAAATTCTCACGCCTGAACTTGATACGCTCATGCACACGGGCTACAACTTTTCGGTGCTTGCGCCTCTCAGGCGTTCCTTTGGCAAGTTTCGAGTGTTTCCGTTGCACCTGAGCAAGGGCTTTTTCTTCCTTGCGAAAGAAACGCGGATTGGCTATCTCTTCCCCTGTCGAGAGAGAGGCAAAACTGTTGAGACCCACATCAATACCCACCTGGGTATCAAGAGGTTCAAGTCTTTCAGGCTCACACTCAACAGAGAAGGTGACGTACCACTTGCCAGTACTGCTCTTGTGGATGGTACACGTCTTGACTTTGCCTCTTATAGGCCGATGATAGACCATCTTGACGGAGCCGATTTTGGAGAGAGTCACACGCTCA
>Ga0070737_10006142_pt1 | contig 11133 bp, 12 predicted proteins | sample Coa_R1_10_FD_66438 | JGI IMG/M metagenome (GOLD analysis project Ga0070737, IMG submission 66438) | Surface soil microbial communities from Centralia Pennsylvania, which are recovering from an underground coalmine fire - Coalmine... | ecosystem: Environmental > Terrestrial > Soil > Unclassified...
GAGCGGGCGCTGGGCATCGAGTCCCTGCTTCGCAAGCTGGCCGCCACCGGCAGCGAACCGGTTTCCGTCCCGCGCAGCCGGCTGCGCGTCGTCGCGCTGGACAAGCGGGTTGGCACGGCGTCGGCCAAGATACTCGGCAGCTTCGCCGTCACCGCCCTGACCCACCTGCTCAGCCGGGCGCCGGCCGGCCGGCCTTGGCAGCATGCGTTCTTCCTGCTCGGCGCGGAACGGCTGCGTGACGACGTGCTCGACCGGCTCGCTGACGCCGCCGAGAACTCGCGGTCCGGGCTCGTGCTCGCCTACCGGTCGATCCCGCCCCGGGTGCGCCAGCGGATAGGAAGGGGAAACGCCGCCGTCGCGTTCATGCGGCTCGGCAACGCCGAAGACGCGAAGGCGGCGAGCGAGCAGATCGGAACCGAACACCGCTTCGTGCTCTCCCAGCTCACCGAGACCATCGGGACCTCCGTGACGGACACGGCCGGGGTTTCCTACACCAGCACGGTGAGCGGCTCGTCATCGGTGGCCGCCTCGGCTTCGGACAGCGAGACGACCTCGCGTGGCAGCGGGCGCTCCCGTCCGGCGGGGAGCAGCCTGCTGCCGCTCGCCGGCGGCACGTCCCGCTCCGCGCAGGAGGGCACGTCACGCGGGACGAGCGAGTCCGAGTCGTTTACCGCGGGGATCGCCGCGAGCACGGCGTGGGGCGCGTCGACCACGCTGGCGGCCGGCGACAGCCAGTCGCTGGCCCAGTCCGCGCAGCGTTCGCGGGAGTTCCTCGTCGAAGCCTCCGAACTGCAGCGGCTGCCGCCCACCGCGATGATCATCAGCTACGCCACGGCGGCGGGCCGGCAGGTCTTCCTCGCCGACGCCAACCCGGCGATCGGCGGCCTTGAGGCCGCCACGATGACCCCGCTCGCGCAGGCCGCCGCGCTCCGCGCCACGGCCGCGGCCGGGCAGCCGCCGCAGGGCCCCCGCCCGGGGACGCCGCAACCGAACGTCGGACCGCCGCCCGCCCGCTTGGACTGGCGCAGACGCTGATGGCCGGCCGGAGCGGCTTCGGCGTTCTCACGTCCGGGCTGCCGGAAACGTCCGGGCTGCCGGAAAGCGCCAGAGCGCACCCGGCGCCCGGCGGCATTCTCGTCGCGGACGTCAAGCGGCCGCTGACCGGATAGCATCGGCCGCAATGGACGACAACAACCACCGTGTCAGGCTGCCGATGCGGGCGAGGCTCGCCGCCACGGTCGGCGGCGCTGCCGCCACGGTCTCGCGCCTCGCCGGGCGGGACGGCTCGGTCATCGGCGGCATCATCGGCCTGCGGCTCCAGCCGGACCTCCTGTCGCTGCTCGCGCAGGGCCGCCGGATCGTCCTGGTCACCGGGACGAACGGCAAGACGACGACCACGCGGCTGATCAGCGCGGCGCTGAACGCGCTCGGGCAGGAGATCGCGTCCAACGTGTACGGCGCCAACATGGAGGCCGGGCTCACGGCGGCGCTGAGCCGCGCGCCGGACGCGCCGATCGCGGTCCTCGAAACGGACGAGAAGTACATTCCGGCGATGGTCAAGGCGACCAGGCCCAAGGTGGTCGTGCTGCTGAACCTGAGCCGGGACCAGATGGACCGCGCGGCAGAGATCTGGCTGCTCGCCCGCCGCTGGCGGGAAGCGCTCGCCGACGCGCCCGGATGCCGGGTGGTGGCCAACGCCGACGACCCGCTGGTCGCCTGGGCGGCGGCCGCCGCGCGCCAGGTCACCTGGGTCGCCGCGGGGCAGCGCTGGCGCGACGACTCGTGGTGCTGCCCGCACTGCGGCGCTCACCTGGAGCGGGAGGGGGACGACTGGTCCTGCCGCGAATGCGCCAACCGGCGTCCGCCGGTCAGCTGGGTGCTCACCGGCGACCATGTGATCGATCCGTCCGGGCGTGCCCGCCCGCTCGAGCTGGCGCTGCCCGGCCGGGCCAACCGGTCCAACGCGGTCGTGGCGCTAGCGGTGGCGGACGCGTTCGGCGTGACCATCACGCAGGCGCTGTGCGAGCTGCGCGCCGTCACCTCGGTGGCGGGGCGGTACACGCAGGTGCGCCGCCGGGGCTGTGAGATCCGGCTGCTGCTCGCCAAGAACCCGGCAGGCTGGCTGGAGGCTCTCGACGTGCTGGCACCCCCGCCCGTGCCGGTGCTGCTCGCGGTGAACGCCCAGGGCCCCGACGGCCGTGACACCTCGTGGCTGTGGGATGTCGACTACCGGCGGCTGCGCGACCGCGCGGTCCTCGTCGGCGGCGAGCGCAAGCTGGACCTGGCCGTCCGGCTGGAAGCCGACGAGGTGCCGTTCCGGCTGGTGAACGATATCGACGAGGCGATCGACGCGGCCGGCGCGCCCCGCCTGGAGGTGCTTGCGAACTACACGGCGTTCCAGCAGTACCGTGCCGTCCTGGGGAGGACCGATTGAGGCCGCTGCGGTTGGTGTGGATCTACCCGGACCTGCTCAGCACCTACGGGGATCGCGGCAACGTGCTCGTGCTCGAACGGCGCGCCCGGCTGCGCGGGCTGCCCGTCGGGGTGACCGAGGTGAACTCCGACCAGCCGGTGCCGCGCGACGGCGACATCTACCTGATGGGCGGCGGCGAGGACCTGCCGCAGACGCTGGCCACGCGCCGGCTGCGGGCAGACGGCGGCCTGCACGAGGCGGCCGAGCGCGGCGCGGTGATCTTCGCGGTCTGCGCGGGCTACCAGATGCTGGGCGCCACGTTCGGGGGGGCGGACGACGCTCCGGTTCCCGGGCTCGGCCTGCTGGATATCCACAGCGGCCGCGGCGAGCGCCGCGCGGTCGGCGAGATCGTGGCCGACGCGGATCCGGCGCTGAACGTGCCCAGGCTCACCGGGTTCGAGAACCACCAGGGCGTCACCAGGCTCGGCCCGCGTGCCCGGCCGCTCGCCCGCACCACGCTGGGCGTCGGCAACGGGGACGGCACCGAGGGCGCCTACTCGGGCCGGGTGCTCGGCACCTACCTGCACGGCCCGGCGCTGGTGCGCAACCCCGGGCTGGCCGACCTGCTGCTCTCCTGGGCAGCCGGGCCGCTTCCCCCGCTTCCCCCGCAGGCGGAGGAGCTAGCCCAGCGCCTGCGCGGGGAACGTCTGGCGGCAGCAACCCAGCAGTGACGGCCGCAAGGCCCCGGCAGTCACAATGCCATCAGCGGCAATCGCCCTTCGGGCTGCCCGCGGCGGCCGGCCGCGCGTCTCCCCGCCGGGCAGCGCGCGTCTCCCCGCGGGGCAGCGCGCGTATTGGGGCTGTGGCCCACCGCCCCGCTCTATATGGGTATGTGGCCCACAGCCCCATAGGTATGTGGCCCGCGGCCCTCAGAACCCGCGTCGGCGGGCGGGGAGGGACCAGCCGGCGGGCGGGGAGGGCAGCCGGCGGGGCGAGACGGCGGGGAGGACGGCGGGCGGGACAAACCGCGTGGCCCGGGCCGGGAGCGGCTGGCTGGCCCGATGCCGGGGGAGGCTGGCCAGCGCGGTCAGTAGACGAGCGCCTGGGTGTCGTCGGCCATGATCTCGGCGACGAACGTGGCGGCGCCGGCGATCCGGACGCCGTCGATGACATCCGAGGCCGCGATCTCCCGCCGGGCGGCGCACTGGCTGCACACGGTGACCGTGCCGAGCGCGAGCACGGAGGCCAGCAGGTCCTCAAGCGGTGCCGCGTGCGGCAGCGAGAAGTCAGCCGCCCGGCCCGGCAGGGCGAACCAGGCGGCCTCGCCGGTCAGCCAGAGCGAGACGCCGACGCCACTGGCCACGGCCGCCGCCGCCACCGTGAATGCCTGGTTGCAGCGCTCGGGCTCGTCCTTGCCGGCGGTGACCTTGATCACGAGATTCCGTGCCACCCCAGAACTCTAGCCGCTTCCCCCGCGAGCCAGTACGGCGTGCCGCGCGGCAGGCGGCGGGCGGCGCGGACTAGGCTCGCGTGCTGTGCACGGGATGCTGAGCGCGGTGATCATGATCGCTGCCTACGCTGCGGTCGCCGTCGCGGCCGCCTACACGGCGGTCAAGGTGATCAGGGGAGGGCCACATGACGGGTAACGGGCTGCCGGAGGAGCACCCGGCGATCGCGCCGCTGAACTTCTTGCTCGGCCGGTGGGAGGGGGCCGGCGTGGGCGGCTACCCCACGATCGAGAGCTTCCGGTTCGGCCAGGAGATCGTCTTCAGCCACATCGGGAAGCCGTACCTGATCTACAGCAGCCGCACCTGGCGGCTTGACGACGAGGGCAACAGGGTCGAGCCGCTCGCTTCGGAATCCGGATTCTGGCGTATGCAGCCGGACAACAAGGTGGAGGTGATGCTCGCGCACCCCACCGGCATCGTGGAGATCTACAAAGGCGAGGTCAACGGGACCAGGATCGAGATGGCCACCGCCGGCGGCACCCGCACCGAGACGGCGAAGGAGGTCACCGGGGGCCATCGCCTGTACGGGAAGATCGGTGACGACCTCGGCTGGGCATACGACATGGCCGCCGTGGGGCAGCCGCTCCAGCCCCACGTGTCGGCGCAGCTCAAGTGGGTCTGGACAGAGTAGGCGGCGGAGTACGCGCGGAAGGCAAACCCCCGGGCGGCTCACGCTTGCGCGGGACCGGCTGGACAAGGCCGGTCAGCCCGGGGGTCCGGTGTATGCCTTGGATTAGCCCGCCGCCACCCCGTAGGGGCCGGGAACCTGTGACAGATCCCCCCGGCGGGAGCGGCGGCTAGCTGACAGCCACCTCGCAAGTCCGGCAACTATGCATACTTCGGACCACCTCCTTTCCGCGTACCTCGCACGCTACGCGCTGTCCCAGGACGGTGCAAGTTGATTTCGGCCCGGCTCCCCGGAACTAGACTCAGACACATGGAGCAGGACCTGCCGCGCACCTGGGACGAGGAGCTGCGATCCCGTGGCTACCGGGTGACGCCGCAGCGTCAGCTGGTCCTGGAGGCGATAGCCAAACTCGACCACGCGACCCCCGAGGAGATCGCGGCGAGCGTCCAGAAAACCGCCAGGGGCGTCAACATCTCGACGATCTACCGGACGCTCGACCTCCTCGACAACCTCGGCCTGGTCACGCACACGCACCTGCACCACGGCGCCCCGACCTACCATCTGGCCAGCGACGCCGACCACGTGCACCTGGTCTGCCAGGACTGCGGGAAGGTCGCCGAGGTCAGCCCGGACGCCATCAGGCCGCTGATCACGGCGCTGGACGAGGGGCAGGGGTTCGAAACCGACGTGGCGCACCTGACCGTGTTCGGGCGCTGCAAAGATTGCAGGGGAAAGAAACGGAGCGATGCTTAACATCGAAGGCGCCGTAGCGGCGCAGTGGCCGGACGAGGGCGTCGCCGCGCACTACGGCGACCCGGCCGCTGAGCAGCGCGCCATGACCGAGGGGCAGGTTCTGGTCGACCGGTCCAACCGCGGCGTGGTGCGGATAGCCGGCCCGGACCGGCTGGCCTGGCTGCACAGCCTGACCAGCCAGCACCTGGAGCGGCTCGCCCCGGGAAGCACCGCCGACGCGCTCATCCTGAGCCCGCAGGGCCACCTGGAGCACTACCTGACGCTGACCGACGACGGGACCGCGGTCTGGGCGCACGTCGAGCCGGGCACCGCGCCGGCCCTGGTGGCCTACCTCGACTCGATGCGGTTCATGATGCGGGTCGACGTCGAGGACTTGTCCGGGGAATTCGCGGTGCAGACGCTGGCGGGTCCCCTCCCGGCCGAGGGAGGGACGCTGCCCCGAACGGACGAGCCATCTGCCGCCCCGGCCATCCCGGCTGACGCAGCGGGGCTGACCGAGGCAGTCACCATGAGCCCGTTCGGGATAGACCTGATCGTCAAGCGCGGCGCGGTGGGAAGGCTGGCAGCCACGGTCGCCGGGATGTGGGCGTTCGAGGCGGCGCGGATCGCCGCGCGGGTGGCGCGGCCGGGGCTGGACACCGACCACAAGACGCTGCCGCACGAGGTGGGGATGATCGGGACGGCCGTGCACCTGAACAAGGGGTGCTACCGCGGCCAGGAGACCGTCGCCCGGATCCACAACCTCGGCCACCCGCCGCGCCGGCTGGTCTTCCTGCACCTGGACGGCAGCGCGGACCGGCTGCCCGCGCACGGCTCGCCGATCACCCTGGCGGACGGCACGCAGGTCGGGTTCACCGGGTCGGCCGCCCGCCATTTCGAGCTGGGGCCCATCGGGCTGGGGCTGATCAAGCGCACCGTCCCGGTAGACGCTACGCTGCTGGCCGACGGGATCGCCGCCGCCCAGGAGGTGGTCGTCCCGCCGGACGCGGGGGCCAACGTGCGCGTCACGCTGCGGCGGGACAGCGTGCCGCCGCCCCCGGCGGGCCGCAAGCTGCTTTAGAGCGACAAAGCGAATCGGGAGGGTTTTGTGCTGCGCCGGGCGCTGCTGGCCGCTGCCGCCAGCGAGCAGATCCGCGGGGTCGTGACGGCCGCGTCAGCCGCCCGCGCGGTGGTCGACAGGTACGTGGCCGGGGAGAGCATCGGCGACGCGGTGCGGGCCGCCAGGTCGCTGCGCGAGGCGGGCCTGCTGGTCACGCTTGACTACCTGGGCGAGGACACCACCGACGGGGAGCGGGCCGCCGTCACCGCCAGCCAGTACGTGCAGGTGCTCGGCAAGCTCGCGGCGGAAGGGCTGACCGAGGGCGGCGCGGTCGAGGTGTCGGTGAAGCCGACCGCGGTCGGGCTGCTGCTCGGCTCCGCCGAGAACGGCGGCGCGGTCGGCGACCTCGGGATGAAGATCGCCGCCGAGCACATCGAGCGGATCGCGCTCGCGGCCGCGGACGCCGGCACGACCGTGACGCTGGACGCGGAGGACCACCGGACGACCGGCGCGGGCCTGCGGATCGCGGCCGCGCTCCGAACGCGGCTGCCCTCCGTCGGCAGCGTCGTGCAGGCGGCGCTGCGCCGTACCGAGACCGATGTGCGGGAGCTGGCGGCGCCGGGGGTGCGCGTGCGGCTGTGCAAGGGCGCCTACGCCGAGCCGGTGTCGGAAGCCTTCACCACCCGGCACGACGTCGACAGGTCGTTCGCGCGGTGCCTGCGGATCCTGATGGCGGGTCCCGGTTATCCCATGATCGCCACCCACGACCCGCGGCTGATCGCGATCACCCGCTCGCTCGGCCTGCGCCGCGCCCCGGACAGCTTCGAGTACCAGATGCTCTACGGAGTGCGCCCGCAGGAGCAGCGTCGTCTCGCCGCCACCGGCGCGCGGGTGCGGGTGTACGTGCCGTACGGCAGCGACTGGTACGGCTACCTGGTACGGCGGCTGGCCGAGCGCCCGGCGAACCTGGGGTTCTTCCTGCGCTCGCTATGGTCCACCGCATGATTGGGGCTTCCTCGTGATCGCGATACTCGGTGCCGGCAAGATGGGCGAGGCGCTGCTTTCTGGGCTGCTGCGGGCCGGGCGCGCCCCGTCCGACGTGGCCGCCGTGGTGCGCCGCGAGGCACGGGCGGAAGAGCTGCGCGCCGGCTACGGGATACCGGTTGTCAGCGCGGAAGAGGCCGCGAAGAACGCCAGCACGCTGGTGATCACGGTCAAGCCGCAGGACATGGCCCGGATGCTCGGCGAGATCGCCGGGTTCGTCGATCCGTCCCAGCTGGTGATCTCGGTCGCCGCCGGGATCACGACGTCGTTCATCGAGCGGTCACTGGCGGCCGAGGTACCGGTGGTGCGCGTGATGTCCAACACGCCCGTGCTCGTGGACGAGGCGATGTCGGTTATCTCGGCGGGCACGTTCGCCGGCGAGCCGCACCTGCGGCTCGCCGAAGAGCTGCTCCGCCCGGTCGGCAAGGTGCTGCGCATCCCGGAGTCGCAGCAGGACGCGGCGACGGCGCTGTCCGGCAGCGGGCCGGCCTACGTGTACTACCTGGTCGAGGCGATGGTGGACGCGGGCATCCTGCTCGGCATGCCACGGCGGACCGCGCTTGAGATGGTGACCCAGGCGGTATACGGTGCGGCGACGATGCTCCGGGAGTCCGGTGAGCACCCGGTGATCTTGCGGGAGGCCGTGACGTCGCCTGGCGGTACGACGATCTCCGCGATCAGGGAGCTGGAAAGGCACGGGGTGCGCGCCGCGTTCCTCGCGGCGATCGAGGCGGCCCGCGACCGCGGCCGGGAGCTCGGCGGTGCCTAACGGCCCGGTGATCCGCCGCGTGTTTCCCGCGATCATGGGGACCTAGCCTTTGGAGGTGCGGCGGATGAGCGGTCTGGCGGCGGTGGCGTGGGACGAGGCGCTGGCCCAGTACGACTTCGGGCCGGGGCACCCGCTCGCGCCCGTCCGGGTGGCGCTGACGATCGAACTCGCCCGCCAGCTGGGCGTGCTGTCCGGGCCCTCGGTGAGCGTGGTCTCCCCGCCTCCGGCGACGGACGCCGAACTGGAGACCGCGCACGACGACGATTACGTCGCCGCGGTGCGGCGGGCGGGGCGGTCGCTCGCGCCCGACCTCAGGTTCGGGCTCGGCACCGACGACAATCCGGTTTTCGAGGGCATGCACGAGGCGTCCGCCCTGGTGGCCGGGGCGACCCTGGCGGCGGCCCGCGCCGTCTGGTCAGGGTCGGCGGTACACGCCGTGAGCATCGCGGGCGGCCTGCACCACGCCATGCGGCGCGCCGCGAGCGGCTTCTGCGTGTACAACGACCTGGTAGTGGCGATCAAGTGGCTGCTGGCCGCCGGGGCGGAGCGGGTCGCTTACGTCGACACGGACGTGCATCACGGGGACGGCGTGCAGGCCGCCTTCTACGACGACCCGCGGGTGCTCACGATCAGCCTGCACGAGCACCCCGCCACGCTGTTCCCCGGCACCGGCCTGCCTGGTGACAGCGGGACGGGCGCGGGCGCCGGGTACGCGGTCAACGTGGCCCTGCCGGCGGGCACCGGCGACGCCGGGTGGCTGCGCGCCTTCGACGCGGTGGTGCCCCCGCTGCTGCGCGCGTTCAAGCCGGCGATCCTGGTCAGCCAGCACGGCTGCGACAGCCACCGGCTGGACCCCCTGGCGCACCTGGAGCTCACCGTGGATGCCCAGCGGCTCGCCCAGATCATGCTGCACGACCTGGCGCACGAACTGTGCGACGGCCGGTGGCTGCTCACCGGGGGAGGCGGCTACGCGCTGGTCCAGGTGGTGCCGAGGACATGGACGCACCTGCTGGCGATCGCGGCGGGCACGCCGGTCGACCCGCTCGCGGAGACCCCGGTCAGGTGGCGGGAACTCGCCCGCTCCCTGACGGGTGAAACAGCCCCGGTGACGATGACCGACGGCGCGCCGCCGCGCTATGTCCCATTTAGTTCCGGGCTGGATCCGGACGATCCGGTCGACCGCTCCATCATGCGAACCCGCACCGCGGTGTTTGCCTCGCACGGGCTGCTCGCGAACCCGTGACGTGCGCCTTTATGTTTTTTCGCGGAATCAGCAGGCGGGCTGAAGGGGCAGCCGACTGCGTGAGCCCGAAGGGTAACAACAATGAGGTTATTCGGAGGGCTTGCTCTTTTCTGTACGAGACTTACCCTGGGATACGTACGTGACTGGTGCGCTGAATCCGGTCAGGCGTGCTCGGCTTCGCGCGGAAGAGGGCAATGATGGCAACCGAAACTCCCCTAAGCGACGTGAGATTCCTTACCGTCGCCGAAGTAGCCACGATCATGCGGGTATCAAAGATGACCGTCTACCGGCTGGTGCACTCTGGTGAACTGGAAGCTATACGGGTCGGCCGCTCTTTCCGGGTGCCTGAGCAGGCAGTGAACCAGTACCTGCGGGCGGCCTTTGTGGGAACTGTCTGAGCACTACCGCTGGCTGCTGAGCGGGAGACCGGAACCGCCACAGCACGGGACAGGCGTTCGGGCGGCCTCCTGGTCCGACTGCGGGGCCTGGCGGGCCGCCGTTTAGCGGCCCGCCAGGCCCGGACCGTAACAACCCTGTGCGGTAGCAGGTAGTCTTGAAGACTGCGTGAGCGGTCGGCACTCACGCAGTCCCTAACTTCGGGCGCCTGCCCAGCCCCCGTCCCGGGTGAGCGTGATGGCGTGCCCGTCTGCCGTTGTTCCGAGGAGGATGGTGCCTGATGGGCTCAGTCATCAAGAAGCGCCGCAAGCGGATGGCGAAGAAGAAGCACCGTAAGCTGCTGAAGAAGACGCGGATCCAGCGCAGGAACAAGAAGTAAGGGCCGCGGCCCGCGCGCTGCGGGCCAGCGTGGCCGCCTGCCTGCTCGCAGGGCGCGCCATCCGGGCCGGCGGTACACCGCGCCGCGCGGGCAGCGGGCATCCGGCCCTGTTCGTATCCCTTGTCCGGGACGGTTCGGCGAGTCGCCTCGCGGCGCGGCTGGGCACGGTTCGCGCCTTCGGGCGGGACCGTCTGCCCGTGCCGCGCGCGGACCGGCGGACGCCGGCGCTGTGGTCGCCGTCACTCGTGCCGCCAACCGCACGACCGTGTCGGGGAAGTTGACCGACAATGAAACGAGGGGCAAGGCCTACACCAAGAGCGGAGCGCAGATGAGGGGCAGAAGGCGACGCGACGATGGGTGGGACGAAGATCGTCGGGACAGTCAGGACGGCTGGGGTGAGAGCCAGGCGGACGGCGGTCCCGGTGATTGGGCTGACCGAGGCCGTGGGGACAGGCCACAGGCCCGCTATCCCGGCGGCGCCTACGGGGACGGTGCCTACGGGGACGGTGCCTACGGCGTGCAGGCCCCTGGTGCCGGGCGGGGGTTCCGCGGCGGCTCCGACTATCCGGGCCAGGACTATCCCGCCGCGGGCGACGGCTACGACGCCTCCGGGTACGACGCCCCGGGGTACGGCGGCCCGGGGTACAACGGCTCGGGGCACAACGGCTCGGGGCACGTAGCGCCGGGATACAACGGGCCGGGATACAACGGGCCGGCGTATAACGGGCCGGCGTATGACGGGCCCGGGTACGGAGGACGTGCCGACGGCGCGCCCGGATACGGGGCGGGTTACGGCGGTGCCCCCGCCAGGGAATCCAGGCGCGCGGACTGGGGGCAGGTCACCGGGTATCAGGGTTCCGGTTACGGGCAGGGCGGCTACGACGGCGCCGGCTACGGCGCGGCCGACGCCAGGGCACCTCGTCCCTCCTTCCAGCCGAGTCCCTCCTTCCAGCCGATCGCC
>Ga0070737_10006145_pt1 | contig 11129 bp, 15 predicted proteins | sample Coa_R1_10_FD_66438 | JGI IMG/M metagenome (GOLD analysis project Ga0070737, IMG submission 66438) | Surface soil microbial communities from Centralia Pennsylvania, which are recovering from an underground coalmine fire - Coalmine... | ecosystem: Environmental > Terrestrial > Soil > Unclassified...
CGGGCGAGCGCGCTTCTCGCGCGCGGTCGCGTCTCGAGCGGTGCGGTGGTGGCCGCGTGCTGGCTCACGGCGTGCGGTTTCCTTCGAGAAACGCGGCGAGCTTGGCCTCGAACGCCGCCGGCTGTTCCCACTGCGCCCAATGCCCAGCCGCGGCGATTGTATCGCAATAGACGTCGGGCTTGAGCCGGCGCAGCACCGCGAAATTCTCGGGGATCGCGTTTTTGGCGGTCGCGTCCAACTCGCCCCAGATCGCGCCGAGCCGCGCGGTCGCTTTCGGCAAAGTGTGGACCAGCGTATCGGTGAAAGCGATCGCGCGGCTATCGAGCCGCCCGCGGCGCGTGTTCTCGTTCTGCAGATAAACCGCCAGCTCGTCGGCATGGCTTGCATCGCCGAGCATCAGTTTGATGAGGTTGCCGCGCTGCACCTCGAGGATCTGCGCCGGGGTCATGCCCGGCTCGACGCGGGTCAAGTCGAGCGGCCGGCGCGCCAGGCCGAGCCCGGCGGCGCCGAGCATCAGCAGCGACGACACGCGCGCACCCATCTGCGCGGCGACGTGCCCGCCGATCACCGAGCCGAAAGAAAAGCCGGCGATGGCGACCGTGCCTTGCGGCGCGACGCGGTCGATGCCGGCCGCGACGATCGCCGCCAAGCTTTCGGCGCCGTAAGGTTTGGGCGGGTCGGCGGATTCGCCGAGCCCCGGCAGATCGGGAGCCCACACCGTGTAGCGCTCGCCGAGACTCTCGACGTTCCTCAGCCAATGCGTCCACGAGCCGTAGCCGCCGTGAAGCAACACCAGCACCGGCCCAGCCCCCCAGCGTCGCCACACCATGCTGCCCGCGCCGCACGGCGTCTCGATGCGCTCGGCGCGCGCGGCGACTGCGGCAACGATCGCGGCAGGCGTGGATTCGGCGGGCGCCCGCGAAGCGTCATCCGGCGGCATGAAGCGAATTTCCCTCCCAGGTTGCCGGCCATCGCCCTGGCGGCGGCTCAATAATCCTGCCCGTGCGCAGGCTGTCAACCGCAGCGGGCGGGGCCGCTAAATCCGCGTCGAGAGCCAGATGGCGAGGCGCGAGCCGGCCTTGATCGCCGCGCTCAGCAAGGGCGGCGCATCGCTGCCGCCCGCCTCGGCTGCAACATCGCGATGCTCGACCTCGTTGGCGCGGAATTCTTCGAGCGATTTCTTCAGCGCCGGCTCGTCCTCGCCGAGGGCATCGATCTGGCGCTGGTAGTGCTCGTCGATCACCTCTTCGACCGCAACGGTGCAGGCCATCGCGGCGCGCTCGCCCAGAAGCGCGGTTGCGGCGCCGAGGGCGAAGCCGGCGATGTGCCAGACCGGCGACAGCGCCGTCGGCCGCACGCGGCGCTCGACGACGAGCTTGTCGAAAGCGTCGAGATGGCGTTGCTCCTGCTCCGCCATCTTGCGGATTTTCCCGGCGGCGCGCGATCTTCCTAATACCGCCAACTGACCGTCGTAAATGCGCTTGGCGCCGTATTCGCCGGCATGATCGACGCGGATCATGCGTGCGACTTGGTGCGCGGCGTCGCGATCGCCCGGAAGTCTTTTCATAACGCCAGCCGCTTCATCATCGCCCTGCTCGTCTTGCGGCAATGAAAGAAAAGACCAGCAGGATCGCCGAGGCGATGAGGTTAAGGCCGGCGAGCGAGACGCCGAAGATCGACCATTGCACGACGTCGCACTGCACTGGCTGGCGCGCTTGCAGCATCTTCAGCAATTGATCGGGCGAGGAGGCGCCGCCGATGCCGCCGGTGCAAGCGGTCGGTCCGGCGATCCAATGCTGCTCGACCGCGACGTGATAGGCGGCAAGGCAGGTGCTGGCGGCGAAGAGCAGCACGATCAGCCACATCGCCGGCCGGCGATACCAGCGCTCGCGGACAGCGATGGCCAAGAGCGCGAGGACGATCGCCGCGTAATAGGGCCAGCGCTCGGCGAGGCAGAGCTCGCAAGGCTGCAGCCCGCCGACATACTGCGAGAGAAGCGCGGCGCCGACGATCGCCGCACTGGCGAGCAAGATCGGGGCGAAGGGAAAGCGGGACACGCGCATGCGATCTAATCCTCCGCACCGAGACGGTGCCGCCAATGCCGCGCGACGTAGATCACGAGAAGGAGAACGACCGCGCCGACGATCACCGTATCGAAACGATGGAAAATCGCGCGCAGTTCCGGATCGCTGTCCCAGCGCGCGCCGAGCCGCTCGCCGACATAGGCGAGCGCGAAGCACCAGGGCCACGAGCCGACGAACGTATAGAGCTGGAACTTGAGTTGCGGCATGCGCGCCATTCCGGCGGGCAGGGCAATGAAGGTGCGTGCCACCGGCAACAAGCGGCAGACGAACACGGTAATGCCGCCGAAACGCGCGAAGAAGCGATCGACGAGATCGAGATCGTGTCGACTCATCAGCACGTAGCGGCCCCATTTCTCGACCAGCGGCCGGCCGCCGTAATAGCCGACGGCATAAGCGAGGCTCGAGCCGAGATTGCAGCCGATCGCGCCCGCGGTCGCGACCAAGAAAAGATCGAAGCGGCCGGTCGAGACGAGATAGCCCGAGAACGGCATGATGATCTCGGACGGCAGGGGGATGCAGGTGGATTCGACCGCCATCAGGAAGGCGACGCCGAGATAGCCGAGCGAAGAGATGGTCGCGACGATCGCGCCGGCGAGGAAAGCGAGGAGGTGTTCGAACAAGAAGCGCGGGTTCCCTTCTGCCGCCTGGGCCGCCGTCAGCCTTGCTCTAGCCCGAAGCGGCGGGTCCGGGCAAGGGACGGCGCGCAAAGAGCGCCAGTGAGCGCAACGTCATCACCAGCTCGTTGTCCTGGTTGACGACCCTGCAATCGTGCTTGACGAGACCGCGATCGGGCTTGGTGCGCGACGGCGTCACTTCGATCACGACGACTTCGGCGCGCAGCTCGTCGCCGGCACGCACCGGCCTTATCCAGCGGATGGTATCGACACCGGGCGAGGCGATCGCGCTCGATTCGTAAAGCAGCCCGTCGACGAACAGCCGCATGAACATGGCGCAGGTGTGCCAGCCGCTGCCGATCAGCCCGCCGAAACCGCCGGCTTCGGCGAAGGCGCGATCCACATGGATGCGTTGCGGATCGTAGGCGCGCGCAAAGGCGAGCATCTCCTCCTCGGTGACGCGATGGCTGCCGAGATCGGTCTTCTCGCCTAGTTGGAAATCTTCGAAATAGCGGAACCCCATGCCGCTGCTTTAGTGGGCGGGCCGCGGCGCCGCAAGGCTGTTCCGCGGCGGAGCGCGAATTTGGAATCGGACCACCGGACCGCTATACAGCGCGCTGTGCCGGTGTGGCGGAATGGTAGACGCGGCAGACTCAAAATCTGTTTCTCGCAAGGGAGTGGGGGTTCGAGTCCCTTCACCGGCACCATCCGACAGGAGGGGCGCGCACCGTCGCGACGCCTGAACGCAGGGAGGAGTCGATGCGAGCTTTTACCTATGTCATGGCAGCCCTCGCGCTGCTGGTGGGCGCACAAACCGCGCGCGCGCAGGATGCCGTCGCGCAGTTCTATAAAGGCAAGCAGATCAAGGTCTATATCGCCTCGACGCCGGGCGGCGGCTACGACAGCTATGGCCGCCTCGTCGGGCAATACATCGGCAAATACATCCCAGGCAATCCGACGGTCATACCGGAGAACATGGCGGGCGCGGGCGGCAACCGCCTTGCCGCCTATCTCTACGCCGTCGCGCCGAAGGACGGCACCGAATTCGGCATTATCTTTCCGGGCGCCGTGCTCGATCCGCTGATCGGCACACAACAGGTGCAGGACGATCCGTCGAAGCTCATCTACATGGGCAGCGCCAATGTCGAGACCTTCCTCTGTATCCTGCGCGCCGATGCGCCGGTGAAGACCTACGAGGATGTGTTCAAGACGCCGATCACCTTGGCGGCGAGCGCCGCCGGCGGCTCGACCGTCGACATGCCGGCGCTCGAGAACAATCTGCTCGGTACCAAGTGGAACGTCGTCAAAGGCTATCCCGGCTCGCGCGAGATCAGCCTCGCGGTCGAGCAGGGCGAGGCGCAAGGCAATTGCGGCGTTGGCGTCTCGAGCATCGAGGTCGAGCATCCCGATTGGCAGACGAGCGGCCAGTTCAAGGTGCTCGTGCAGGAGACCAATCGCGGCCATCCGCTGCTGAATTCTTTGCACATTCCGCTCGCCTACAGCTTCGCCAAGACCGACGAGCAGCGTGAGGTGATGGAACTCGCCTATAGCCAAGAGGTGTTCGGGCGGCCCTTCGTCATGCCGCCCGGCGTGCCGCAAGACCGCGTCGCCGCCCTGCGTAAGGCCTTCATGGAGGCGCTCAAGGACAAAGATCTGCTCGCCGATGCGAAAAAGCAGCGGCTCGACATCGATCCGCTCTCGGGCGAGGACGTGCAGGCGCTCGTGACCAAGGTCTATAGCTTCCCGAAAGACATCGTCGCCAAGGCCAAGGACGCGCTCGTCTACAAGGCGCGGTGAAGACTGCGACCGGCCCTTGTTTCAATTCGAACGTCATGGCCGTGCGGCCATGACGTGTTAGCAGCGCGTCGATGCCCGGAACAAGGCCGGGCATGACGTATTTTCTTATTGCGCCGTTGCGCGGAACTAGAACGGCTGATAGTCCCTCAGCTGCGGGATTACCTCCTCGCCGAAGAGGCGGATCGAGCGCATCAGGTCAGCCTCGGCGATCTGGCCGAAATTGAATTCGCCGAAGAACGTGTCGAAGACGCCTTCGCCCGCGATCTTCTTCAGCTTCCGGGCGACCGTATCCGGCGAGCCGACGAGGATCAGGTCGTGCGCCAAAAGCCAATCGGCATCGAGAAGATGTATCGCGATATCGGCGGCGCCGAATTCCTTGCGCTCGATGTAGCGCTGCGCATGTTCCTGCTGAAAGCGCTTGAGCTCCGCCGGATCGTCGGTCTCGGGCAGGAAGCCGCGATAGGCCTGCCCCGCTTCGGCGAGCGCGGTATTTAGGGCTTTTTCGTCGGTCTCGTCGACATAGACGACGGTCGAATAGGCGATCTTCGGCTTGCCCTTGTGGCCGGCCTTTTTCCAGTTTTCGAGATATTGGCGATATTTCGGCGCGCAATCCTCGCGCGGCGAGATCAGGAAATAGCCGACATTGACGCCTTCGCGCGCGCAGAATTCGAGCGTCGCGGTGTCGCGCGTCTCGATCCAGATCGGCGGACAGGGCTTTTGCATCGGCTGCAGCGACAAGGTCACGTTGTCGGCATGGTGATGCTTGCCGTGGAAGCTGAAGCTCGGCGCGTCGGCGAAGGCCGCGCGCAAGAACGGCACGAATTCGAGCGTCACCTCGCGGCGGTTGTCGAACGGCACGGCGAAAGGCTCGAAGATGCGCGGCGTGATGCCGGGCACGAGGCCGATATCGAGGCGGCCGCTGAGCATCTGATCCGCGATCGCGATCTCTTCGGCAAGGCGAAGCGACTGATGGAGCGGCACGACATGGCCCATGCCGCCGAGGCGCAGCCGCTTGGTGCGCGCGCCGGCGCCGACGGTGTAGAGGCTCGGCGCCGACATCCAGCTTTCGTGCGGGCTGAAATGATGCTCGACGCAGAAGCCGTAATCGAAACCGAGCTCGTCGCAAAGCTGCAATTCGCGCCAAAGCTGCTCGTAGCGCTGGGCGGGCGTCATGCCCTTCTTGCCCCAGACATGTGCGAAGTGAGCGAATTGCATCGGCTGTCTCCCTTTGCCGAGCAGCATAGCACCCTCGCCGCGGCCTCGACGATCTCATTGAAAAGCACGCACAAAATTCCGCTTGACTCTTACATACCAACTGGTATGTTATCCATACCAATTGGTATGGACATGAACGCAGCGACGCCAAAGCCCGATTCGAAGACGCGCTTGCTCGATGCGGCGATGCATTTGATCCGTGCGCAGGGCTATTCGGCGACAACCGTCGACGACATCTGCCGCGAGGCCAAGCTGACCAAGGGCGCCTTCTTCCATTACTTCGCCAGCAAGGAAGATCTCGCGATCGCCGCGGCGGCACATTTCGCGGCGACGGCCGAAGGGCTTTTCGCCGCCGCGCCCTATCGCCGGCTCGAGGATCCGCTCGAGCGCGTGCTCGGCTATATCGATTTCCGCACGGCGATGCTCGAAGGGCCGATCCCGCAATTCACCTGCCTCCTCGGCACGATGGTGCAAGAGGCTTATGCGACGCATCCGGCGATTCGCGAGGCTTGCGATGCCTATATCGGCGCGCATGCCGCCGAGATCGCGAAAGATATCGAGGCGGCTCGGCAGCGCCATGCGCCCGAAGCGACCTGGAGCGCGGAAAGCCTTGCGCTCTATGCGCAATCGGTTCTGCAAGGCGCCTTTGTGCTGGCGAAGGCACAAAACGGACACATCACCGCGCGACAATGCATGGCGCATCTGCGGCGCTACATCGAGATGCTTTTCCATCGGCCATCCAGCAACCCAACCAGCAAAGAGGAGTGACCCGAGATGCCGAGCCCCCGCGGAAAATTCGTCTGGTACGACGTGATGACGAACGACACCAAGGCCGCGACCGACTTTTACAAGCATGTCGTCGGCTGGAGCGCGCAGGAATTTCCGATGGGCGAGGGCCGCAACTATACGGTCTTCAGCCAAAGCCCGACCATGGTGGCGGGGCTCATGGCGATCCCGCCCGAGGCCTGCAACATGGGCGCAAAGCCGGCCTGGTCGGCCTATGTCGCGGTCGACGACGTCGATGCGGATGCAAAGCGCGTCGAAGCGCTCGGCGGCAAGATCCAACGGCCGCCTGAGGACATTCCGAATGTCGGCCGTTTCGCGGTCGCTGCCGATGCCGGCGGCGCGGTGATCCTTGCTGTTCAAGCCCAACAGCAGCGAAACGCCGGCGGAGGTCGCGCCGATGACGCCGGGCCATATGGGCTGGCATGAGCTCTATGCCGGCAATCTCGATCGCGAATGGGATTTCTATGAAAAGCTCTTCGGCTGGACGAAGCGGCGCGCGATCGATCTCGGCGCTTACGGCACCTATCAGACCTTCGCGGCGGCAGGCGGCGAGGAATGCGGCGGCATCATGACCAAGCCGCCCGAGATGCCGGCCTCGTTCTGGAACTACTACATCGCGGTCAAGAGCGTCGATGCGGCCGCGGCGCGCGTCGAGGAAAAGGCCGGCCAGATCGTCCAGGGTCCGATGGAGGTCCCCGGCGGCGCCTGGATCGTCCAGGGCACCGACCCGCAAGGCGCGCATTTCGCGCTGATCAGCGGCAAGCGGTAACGAAGGTCTAAACGCTAGGGCCGACGCGGCAATCCAGGAAGGGGCCTCGCACGCCGTTTCTGGATCGCCGCGGCCGCTGCGCGGCCTCGGGAGACGCGAAAAAATTAGCGAGCCGGCATAACCGGCCGGCGCAACCCGCCATTGACCCGAAGATGAAATCGCCGCAACATTTGCGGCATGGCCCTCTTATCGCGCGACACCAAGGTCAATGTTCTCGTCGGCAACGGGCATTTCCTGTCGCATTTCTACATTCTGACGCTGCCGCCGCTCTTCCTGTTCATCCAAAAGGATTTCGACGTCACCTATGCCGAGCTCGGCCTCGTGCCGGTGGTGATGTCGGCCATGGGCGCGGTGATGCAGACGCCCTACGGCTTCCTCGTCGATAAATTCGGCGCGCGGCGCTTCCTCGTCATCAATACGCTGGTGATGGGCATCTCGGTCTCGTTGATGGGCGTCGCCACCGCGTATTGGCAGATCCTGGTGCTGGCCGGCATTTCGGGTCTCGCCAACGCGGTCTATCACCCCGCAGATTACACCATCCTCTCGGCCTCGATCCGGCAGGAGAAGATGGGTCAGGCTTTCGCCATCCACACCTTCACCGGCAATGCCGGCTTCGCGCTGGCGCCGCCGGTCGTCGCGGTGCTCGCGAGCTTCTTCGGCTGGCGCGAGGCGCTGATCGTCGTCGGCCTGGTCAGCGTGCCGGTGGCGGCGGCGATCGTCTGGCAGATGTCGATCCTCCAAGACGTCGCCAGCACGCAAAAGAAGAAGCAGACGAGCATGACGCTGAGCGCGCTCGTCTTCGATCGCACGATGATCTTGTTCTTCCTCTTCTATCTGCTCGGCTCGGCGGCAGGCAGCGGCATCCAGGCGTGGCTGATCACCATTCTCCATCAGGTGAAGGGCGTCCCGCTCGAGCTCGCCTCGACCGGGCTCACCGCCTACATGGTCGGCACGATGAGCGGCATCATCTTCGGCGGCTGGGTGGTGGATCGCTCCAAGCGCTACGTGATGTGGATGGTCGCGGGTTTGACCGGCGCGTCCTCGCTCCTGACGTTCTTCGTCGGCATCGCGCCCATGACCGGAATCCTGGCCATCGCACTGATGTTCCTTGCGGGGCTCGGCCTCGGCGGCAGCCGCACGCCGCGCGACATCATGCTGAAAGACGCCGTGCCCCCCTCCGAGATCGGCAAGGTGTTCGGCTTCGTCTCATCGGGTCTCGCTCTCGGCAGCGCGCTGACGCCGGTGCCCTTCGGCCGTCTCATCGATGCCGGTTATGGCGATTGGGTCCTGGTGATCGCGTCGATCATCCTCGTCGCGAGCATCTTCTGCATGGGCACGGCGCGCGCCTCGGGCAAGACCCAGGCGGCGCTTGACGCCGAAGCGACCGAGGCAGCCGGCGCCGCGGAATAGAGGCGGGGTGCCTTAAGGCACCATCACGATCTTGCCGAAGTGCTGATTGTTGCGCATATGCGCCTGCGCCGCTTCGGCGTCGTCGAGCTTGAAGACGCGGTCGATCGGGATCGACAGCTTCCCCGCCGTGACCGCCTCCCAGAGATCGGCGCGCATGTTGCGCACCTCGGCTGTGAGCTCTTCTCGCGAGCGCGTCCGATGGGTGACGCCGATATAGGCGATGCGCTTATTGGCGTGGAGGTTGAAGTCGAACTCGCCGCGCCCGCCGCCCAAGCGTCCGACATTGATGATCCGTCCCAGCACCGCGGCCGCTTTCATGTTCTCGTTCGCGACCGAGGCCGAGACCATGTCGATGATGACGTTGACGCCCTTGCCCTCGGTCGCTTTCAGCACGTCCTCGGACCAATTGGCTTTGCGCGTGTCGATGGCGAGATCGGCGCCGTGCTCCTTGAGCCTCGCGCGCCGCGCATCGTTGGTCGAGGTGCCGATGACAAGCTTCGCGCCTTTCAGCTTCGCGATCTGCATGCCCAAAATGCCGACGCCTGAGCTCGCGCCCTGGATGAGGATGCTTTCGCCCGGCTGCAGCCGCGCATTGGTGACGATCGCGTCATGCATGGTGCCGAGCGCCGACGGCAAGGTCGCAGCCTGTTCCCAGCTCATGTTGTTGGCCGGAATCGGCGTGGTGCGGCCCCAATCGACGACGGTGTATTCGGCATAGGTGCCCTGACCGCTGCCCATGACCCGGTCGCCCGGCTTGAAACCTTTGACCTCGGCGCCGACTTCGACGACCTCGCCGGCGCATTCGATGCCGGGGATCGTGCCGGTGACGCGGGTATGGCCCGAGCCGTAAGCGCCGGGCAACTCGGCGCGGTTGAGGCCGATGGCGCGGACCTTGATCAAGATCTCGTTGGGCTTTGGCTTGGGCTGCGGCACGTCGCGGATTTCGAGCGCGCTCTCGCCGACCACGGCTGCTTTCATGATGCTCCTCCCGTTATCGACGCGATCGCTAGCACAATTGGCGCGGGGCGGGTAGCCGGGCTAAAATCCTCGGCCATGGCGACCGATTATTGGTTCTCGAAGCTTTGCTACGACCTGCAGCGTCCCGGCGCGGGGGCGGAATACCGCGCCGACCGCGAGAAAGTGCTGGCGCGCTATCCGCTTTCGCCCGAGGTGCTGGCGGCGATCCGCGCCGACGACGTCGCTGCCTTGCAGCCGCTGGTCAATGCGTATCTCTTGCGCTTTTACTTCGGCGCCGCCGGCATGAGCGATGATACGTTCATGGCGAAGTTGCACGCAATGCAGAAGCTGCCCGCGGCAAAGGAGCAAGCTCATGGCTGAATTCGTCGGCGCTTTCGCTGCAAGCCACGCGCCGCTGATCGCGCGCGACTGGGACAAGTTCGCTCCCGAGAGCCGCGAAATCATCACCACCGATTTCCACGAGCTCGGCCGCCGCATCGCCGCGGCGCGGCCCGACGTGCTGATCGAGCTTTCGGCGGATCACTGGACCAATTTCTTCCTCGATAACCTGCCGAACATCTGCATCGGCATCGGCGCGAGCCATGACGGTCCGCCCGAGCCGTTTATGAATAATTTCCCGCGTTCGATCGCGGGCGACACCGCCTTCGCGCAGCACATCGCCAAGGTCGCGCTCGATGACGAATTCGAGCCCTCGATCTCGCATCACCTCGCGCTCGATCACGGCTTCTGCATTCCGCTCATGAAGATGGAGCTGCCCAAGCTGCCGCGCATCGTGCCGATCGTCGTCAACAATCTCGAGCCGCCGATGCCGAGCATCCGCCGCTGCTTCGCCTGGGGCAAGCTTCTGGCGAAGGCGATCGCTTCCTATCCCGAAAACATCCGTGTCGCGATCCTCGCCTCGGGCGGCCTCAGCCATTCGATCGGCGAGCCGACCATGGGCGCGATCGACGAGGCGTTCGACCGCGATTGCATCGCGGCGTTCAAAGCAGGCGCCGAAGGACCGCTGACGAAACTGCTCGACGAGCGTATGGAAGCCGCCGGCAACGGCACGCATGAGGTGCGCAACTGGGTGATCGCCCACGCCGCCGCCGGCAGCCGCGGCTTCGACCTCATCGATTATCGCGCCATGCCCGAGGTCTATGTCGGCTGCGGCTGGGCGTCGTGGAACGCGTGACTCAAGGCGACAGCTCTTCCAATGATTTGCCCTTGGTCTCGACGGCGTAGAAGATCGATAAGACGCCGCCGATGATGGCGAGCCCGCCGAAATAGAGAAACAACAGCCCGGTGCCGTGCGGCAGCAGGAACGCGATCACGTTGGGGCCGAGCACCGCCGCGACGCGCTGTCAGGCGCCGCCGACCGCGCCGCCGAAAGCGCGGATGCGCGTCGGATAGATTTCGCTGGTATAGAGGTTGAGCGCCAAGGACAGCGACGACATGAAGAACATGCCGAAGCTGACGAAGATGAGGATGGTCTCG